>Ga0209656_10002638_pt1 | contig 11593 bp, 12 predicted proteins | sample BogFormECP12_OM2_FD_188239 | JGI IMG/M metagenome (GOLD analysis project Ga0209656, IMG submission 188239) | Bog forest soil microbial communities from Calvert Island, British Columbia, Canada - ECP12_OM2 (SPAdes) (version 2) | ecosystem: Environmental > Aquatic > Freshwater > Wetlands > Bog ... | reverse complement strand
GTTTGGGGACTACGATGTTGTGCTAATCGTTCAGATGCCCAGTAACGTGGACGCGGGCGCGATTGCCATAGCCTTCGCGGCAGGTGGCGCTTGTAAGTCCGTTAAAACCACACCTCTACTAACCGTTCATGAGGCGGTCGAAGCGATGAAGAAGGCAGCAGGGTCCGAATATCGCCCTGCAACAGAACCCTGGGGCAGCGAATTGTGATGACGATTTTCCAAGCCCGATAAAAAATCACTGGGATGCGCTATCGCGATAGATTCTTGGTGACGCCCCCCGGCCAACCGCTCTGCCTCTTGTTCCAAAGGTCCATGCGGATATCCAGGATAAAAGGCGACTTCCTTGACGTACTCCTTCAGAAATGCCTCGATCCCGCCGAATCTTTCATACTGCATCACATGCACCAGTTCGTGCACGACCAGGTTGCGATCAATTGCCCCATTTTTGAGCAGGATGCCGTGCCCGAAAGTCATTCCGACCGTTTTGTCTGTGATCAGTCCCGTTTCTGTAGCGAGCCGGCTCAGCCCCGGATCGCTGGGCAATGGAATATTGTCCAACGCGATAATTCGCACGTCATCGAGCCGTCGAACACCGATCGCTTCCGCAATTTTTTTATGTTCGGGTGAAAGGCGGTGCCCGCTTTCTAAGATCGCATTCTCCATTTCGGTCGCCCATCGCACCGCTTTTGGGAAATATTGCTCAACGATCTCAGGAGTGATCATAAACGCCTGACCGGGCTGTTGATACTGAGGGGTTTGTTGCTCGCAAGATCTCTGGCTACGCTCGCTTTAACGCTCTGTGCTGCGCAGCCTAGAACGATCTCTTGTTTCAAATGGTCTGTTTCTGGAGTAACGTCCAAGCCGACAGGTGAACAGATTCCTCTACTTCGACTATCGCGGGACACGTCCTCCGACGATCCGATCGTCGTACAGAGAACCTTATCATTTCGTAGTCCAAGTATCGGAAACGGAATCGGACGGCAAGTATCGAAGTTCGTCCGAGCTGCAAAAGGCGGCGGCTATTCTGATCCGCAACGCGTTTGATGAACGCTTCGCGGAAATCGTGATAAGCGCACCTGAAAAAGCAGAGATCACGAGCGAAGAGTTTTCCCGGATGCGAACGATCCGAATCAATCTATCCAGTCTGATGCCTGGCGGAGTCTACGGCGTGCTCGCACGTCTTGGTTGACGCCTGTTATGATCTCAGCGCCAAACGGGGTTGGCATTCGCTATCAGTCAACGAAGACGACGGGGGCGATCAGGGCGACGAATGGAAAGAGTGAATATGAGAAAAAGCAAGCGGCACGACAAGATGTTGAAGGAACACAAGGATCGGGAGGAGGTAGACGAGATAGTCGAGAACGGCGAGATGACCGAAGAAGAGGCCCTCGAGATCAACCTCAAGGCAACCCTGAAGAGTTTTGAACGACTGATTGATGAATTCGAAACTGCGGACCCCGAGGTTCAACGAAGACTCCAAGACCGGTCTTCCGTGTTCAGGGTACTTGATGCAGACGGAAGACGGGAAATGCGAAGGCGATTGGCGAGTGAATTGGCACAGGTCGAAGGGATAGCTGCTAGACTGGCTAAAAGGGAGGGTGCGAAACCGAGCTCCACGCCCCTTTGCTCGCGTTTTGATTAACTCGGAATTCGCTTTAGCGCAGCAGGGAAACGGCGAAACTCACAAAGGCGGCGATGGCAGCTGTCGCCAGGATGACTAACGCCAATGCCACCAGCACAATCCATTTATTAAGCCATCTGCAAATTTTAGCGTAGCGTTTACTCACGGTGATATCGTGTGCTTGTTTAGTGTTCCTTTGAGTGCTCCCCCGCGATGTCTTCTGTTCCTGATTAAATTTTTCGTTGCTGGAGGGTATATTCACAACATTTTCCAGTCGGAAAAACGCTCTGAGAGGCGATCCGCTGGGTTTTGTCGCCGCAAACGGATGCTTGCCGCGCGATTGCGGTAGCCTGGCAGGAAATTAAAATTCCCCTACGGAGTTTTTTGGGCGTCGAAGGAAAACGAGCACGTAACGCTAAATAACTTATCAAAAAACTCTGACGCCATTTGAAATAACATGGCAGTACCTGTTTTCGACCGCGGGGCGCAAGGAAGTTCTGCCCTAGCTCGGACGAAGCGCCGCTATTTTTTACCCTCTGCGGCAGCCGCGTGGCCTGATCGCCGATCTGGCGCAATCGCTCTTCCCCACGGCTAAAGGAGGGGTTTGCTTGCCCGCCTTTTATTCCAATCACTATTGGGAAAAAAGTTGAGAAATATTATCGAATTCCCACTGTATGCGAGAAAGCTCTCCGCACGCATTTTAAATTCTCAGCAGGCTATTTTATCGCGTCCAAAGTATGCACGTGGGCCTGACAAAATCGCCCGAGAGGCTTCTGAAGCCGTTTCCGAGCCAGCAATCATTGTGCATAACCGAGCTGCGGACGATAGATATAAGTAGAAAGAAAAGACGCTCCTTTCACAGATTTTATGTTCTTTCTAAGATCCAGACGGGAACTGGCACTGGATGAACAACTCGAAGGACCTGTTCGCCAGCTTCGGTGACAACTGGACAACAGTTGTTCTATGGACCCAAGCGGATCGCGATGCGATTCGAGCCGCGTTAAAGTAACTCTAATCCATTCACCACAGCAATTTTTATGAAAAGAATATTCTCAATACTACTCGCCCTCGCGTCCGTCGCAACGGCACAAACAGCGGGAAGTTTGTTTACGCTCCCGCGTTCAATCGTAGCTACTTCTAGCGAGCAAAGCTCCAACGCGATACAGGGCATCCAAGCGCATCACGACATGCGAAAGATGAGCGAATGGGACCAAGAGACGGTTAAGCTTTACCAGTCCAACGACATCATCACGCTCAATAAAGGGACGAAGATCATTGTGGATAAGATGAACCAAGGCAGCGGCCTCATCGTTTTCCATCTCCCCGGCAGAACCAAGCTGCTCTACGCCCACCTGTAAACATCCGCAGGGTGCGACCTTTTGCCGGACAAAAATTAGTTACAGGTGGAAAACGTATGGCGAGATCGACCAATCCGGAAGCGGCGTGTCGGGCCACCAGTTGGCCGGCATCGGAGCTGTAGCCGTGGCGGGCCGTAGGGATCTCGGCGCGCAAGAAGACGATCGATCTTCAAGGTAGACTGGTCAAAGACTCAGTCAGGATGGTTCTCCAAGAACACCGAGGTCTACGTGTGGCTCGACAAATCGCGAGATGCTGGGTATCAAATTCTTTTTCCATGTCAAGAATACTGATGAACAGAGGTGTCTATGCACTCCTCTTGTTAATAGCCCTTGCGGGATCTGGATGCCGATTGGCTCACTGATGAAGGTTCGCCACTTTCCATGCCTCCGCACGAACTAAGATGAGCTGCTTCTTTTTGTATTCGGCATCGCGCAGGGCGAGCCTCAGCGCCCAGGCGTCAATTACGTTGTATTACCTTTTCGAATTGCAGTCGCCTCACGTCAATGCCAGCACAAAGTTCAACAGCTTCAGGAATCGGACGGACGCTGAACGGTTCGTAGGTGTTGGGCTAGGTGGTGTTTTAGAGCACGTGACAATCGAAGAGATCAGCGAATCGACAGCGAATAAGCTAAAGCGTGGACCTCCTGAGCAGATCGACGGGGGAGTGCTTTACGGCGTGGACAGGACGGATTACCGCCGAATGCATTCAATATGGCAACGCATCTTGCGGATGTTCCAAAAGTAAGAATCTCGTCGTGTAATGTCTTGTCGTGTCTCCCCAACACCGCAACTCGTGAAATCACGCTCCGCCACTTCCGCCGGTTTGCCTGACTTTGTTGAGCCGATGCAAGCCAAGGTTGTCGATTCCATGCGACCCGGCGACTGGATCTACGAGATTAAATTCGACGGTTACCGCGCTTTGGCGTTGCGCGGAGGCAGTGAAACTCGTGTCTTGTCGCGGAACGAAAAGGATTTGGGAAGCAAATTCCCAGAAGTGAAAGATTCAATCGCGGCGCTGAAGGTTCAGGATGCGGTTATCGATGGAGAGATTGTAGCTCTGGATGAAAAGGGCCGTTCGTCTTTTCAGTTATTGCAAGGGTTCGAAATGGGCCAGGAGCGACCGCCCATCCTCTATTACGCTTTTGATTTGCTCCGATTCAACGGCAAGGACCTTCGGAGTTCACCAATCGAAGAACGAAAGGCGAAACTGGAAGCGCTGCTGAAAAAGCCACCAGGCGTAATTCGATATTCCGTTTCGTTCACAAAAGATATCCAAGAGCTTTTGAGCCGAACTCGGCAATTGGGACTTGAAGGTCTGATTGGTAAACGCTGTGGTTCCCGGTATGAAGCGGGAAAACGCAGCGGAGCGTGGATCAAGCTCAAGTTCCGTCAGGAGCGGGAATTTGTGATTGGCGGATACACCGAACCGGACGGGTCTCGGAAATATTTCGGTGCGCTGCTTGTTGGGTACTATGAAGGCAGAAAACTCAAATTCTGCGGGAGAGTCGGATCCGGTTTCACTGAGAATCTCCTGCTCACTTTGTTTTCTGAGTTAAACAAGATTCAGATTAAAGAATGTCCCTTTTTTAATCTCCCGGCTGTTGGTCGCAGCCGTTGGGACCAAGGTTTGACCGCTGCCGAAATGAATCGTTGCCACTGGGTTAAACCGCAAATGGTCTGCCAGATTAAATTTACCGAATGGACGCGGGATGGTCGTCTCCGTCAGCCGGTTTTTCTCGGAATCCGGGAAGACAAAAATGCGAGCGCAGTGGTTCGCGAGACGGCAAGTTAAGGAGCGGACCAAGCTCGGCTTGCAGCGTGCTCGCGCCAACGGTCGAATCGGTGGCGGGCGTTACAAGCTTTCGCCAGCGCAGCAGGCCGAGGCAATTAAAATGATTCGGCTTGGTGAGAAGAGTCAGGCTGAGATCGCCGAATTATTCAATGTCGATCGGAGCACGATTTCCAGGATGATGAATGGAAGTGCGGGAAAAGGAACTGGCTTCTCGGATAAGGAAGAACACAGGCGAGACGCCTATGATACTTTGGACTCGGCGACGTTCGTACCTCAGGAAAGAACCGCCGTTTCACAATTCGCGTACGGATGCGATTGGACGAAGTCTGCAAATGACATACCAGGGGCGTGATGGACGACGTACGGAGCTGCTCATTGAATGGAGTCGCCTTACGCGGTGATTTCTCTACCGGACGTTGCCAAAAACGGCGCCTAAAGTATCATAGGCGTCTCGCCTGTGTATGTGTCTGTTTTATGAAGACCCCTGAACGCACCACCGCCGAGGTCTTTCCCCGGTACCTTGGCGGCGAGGTGCTCGCGGACAGTGCAACGCTAAAATGGCCGGGGCTATTCGCGCGGCGCTACCGCTTTCCTCGCGTGGTGGATGGGTTTCTGGTGCCGGCCACGGCGGAGCCACTGAGCACTTGCCACTTAAACGGCTCGGCCGAGTTTCAAGAACGACCTGTAAGCCTCGCTAACAATGGAATCCAAATAAAAAAAAACCGAAAGAAGTTAAATATGGAAATTAAAAGAAGTGGCTCACAGCCTTCCAACAAAGGACCCGCCGACTGGTTTGCCGGCGCGGTGCGCATTGACCCTCTGTTTCAGGCAAACACTCCGGCACGCGCGGCCGGTGCCAGTGTCACGTTCGAGCCCGGCGCTCGAACAGCATGGCACACCCACCCTCTCGGTCAGACCTTGATCGTCACAGCCGGTTGCGGGTGGGTGCAGCGCGAGGGCGGTCCGATCGAAGAGATTCATCCCGGCGATGTGATCTGGTTCCCGCCAGGCGAGAAGCATTGGCATGGCGCAACGCCAACCATAGCCATGACCCATATCGCCATTCAGGAGAATCTCAACGGTAAGGTCGTCGAATGGATGGAAAAGGTCACCGACGATCAATTTCGCAAGTGATCTCAGCACGTGGCCGTCTCTACCCATACCAAATTTCATGAACAGATGACGGGCCGGTGAGCGGCAAGCGGCAGGCGCAAACACTTTGAAGATAATTCCCTTTTATAGCCATACTCATCACTTGACTCGCAGAATCGCGCCGACGGTAACCGTACCTTTAGCCTTCGCTTCTTTGATGAGTTGTTTAATCGCAGTTTGCTCGAAGAGGAATTGCTTCAGCGTGCGCAGCTGGTAGGAGGTTTTACCGTCCTGTTCGTGCATATTCTCGACAATAGCATTAACCCCATTCGTTTCGTACTGAATGTAATGTTTGTAGCGCTCGAGGCCAAGCTTCTTAAATTCGCGCTTTCCATCCCAATCGAAGCGGGAAAAGAAACCCCGATAATCGCCATCCCAAACGTGACCCCGGTCAACGTTCTGCTTGTACAGGGCGGCCTTCTCCGATTCGGAGAAACGTCCATTGAACTTAAAGTACATCAGATCCTCAATCTTGGTTCCCTCGGGATTCGTTGTCGCGAAGATGTAGGTATTAAGAGAAGGTTGAAAGTGGACGACGCGGTCACGATGATAATCGTACGGTATGAACATGGACACCGGGCTCGCGGGTTTATCGGCTTGCGCCTTGGGAGTTATTTTCCACTCCAATGTTGTCTTCGTCATCGAGCATTTCACTGCATCAATAATGGCGCAGACGACCCAGGGCCAACGAGCCAGTTGGAATAGGACCATTTCCCAGCTGAGAATCTTGCCGTTAGCAGGACGCAGCAAACCTTGCTTTTTGATCCAGAGAATGACAGCCATCGCCGAAAGTGTCGGCGCCGCGGACCAGCCGAGAAATTCAGCGTAGCCGACATGAGCAAAGGGCACACCAAGAACAAGAGCTAGTAAAGGCAATAAATAGCTGCTCAGCATTGCGCCGCTAAAAAGAAAATACCAGAGTTCACCGAACAGGAACTGAAACTGTAAGCTGAAACACATTTTGGCGAGATAACGCGGAATAACACCCAGGAAGATCATGACCAGCGACCGGGCCCATTGGAACTCCTGGTGACATGGCTTCCCAGATCCGGCGGCCAGGCCTCCGGTGCGAGAGATGCTGATCGAGCCTTTGCGAAAGCTCCGAAATCCGCAACGTCCCCTGGATTGCCCCTCGCTAACTTCGCCGGTTAGCTACCGATTCCGCTAAAGAAATTGCTGAACCATCCGAAAAAACAGCGTCTGCAGGAGAAGCCGTTCAGAATCACGAATCCGAATTGGTTACGGGTGGAAAAAGCTGAAATATCCAATGCTGACTTGGCTCACGGCGCGAGCCGCTCGATAGTCCAGGAATCCCCTGACCGGCTGTATTCAAAACGGTCGTGAAGACGATCGCGGCCCCCTTGCCAAAATTCGATTGCTTGCGGCCAGACGCGGTAACCACCCCAGAATGACGGAAGCGGGATCTCGCCATCCTTGAACTTCTCTTTAAGCCCTTCCCATGCCATCTCGAGAATCTTGCGAGATGAAATGGCGCTGCTCTGTTGGGACACCCATGCCGCCAACTGGCTGCCACGCGGCCGGGTGACGAAATATTTCAACGATTCGGCCGCTGAGAGTTTACCGGCTTGACCTGTCACGATCACCTGGCGCTCCAAGGCGAGCCACGGAAACAGGAGCGAGACATTAGGGTTCTCGGCAATTTGGCGCGCTTTACGGCTTTCCAGATTGGTGAAGAAAACGAACCCGCGAGCGTCCAAGCCTTTCAGCAGTACAGTTCGAACTCTTGGGCTGCCGTTAGTCCCAACGGTGGCGAGGCTCATTGCCGTTGGCTCGATGGTTTTTGCCGCAGAGGCTTCCTCCAGCCAGAGCTGAAATTGCACTAGTGGGTCGGGGTTAAGGTCTTCACGCCGCAATTTTGCGCGGCGATAATCGGTGCGCATGTCGGCGAGGTTCATTACCCAATATGTACCACGCCAATGCTGGCAATGAAAGAAGGGGACTCGCAAAGGATCAGGGCCGATGCGTGCTAATTCGAACTCTTTCAACTTATCGCATAAATATTTCTGGCGTTTTGCGCTTGTTTTCTCTCTACGCCCAAATAAATCCGTACCGGAAATTTAATTTCCGGCAGAGGTAGCGCAATCGCGCTACAGGCACGCGCTTGCGGCTAGAAAACCCAATGGATCGGCTCCCAGAGAGGTTTTCCGACTGACAAACGTTGTGAACACACCCTCCGTAAACGAGAGATTTAATCAGGAACCTGAGACATCGCAGGGAGGCACATTATTGAACATTGCGAAAAACTCCGGCGAAAAAAAGTCAGTTATGAAAAACCAAAAACGGACGAGCACACAAAGTCTTTTGCGAGGACGATCGAACCTCGATAACCCTCTCCGGCGTTACAGCACTGTGATGATCACTCCGACAAAGACAATCTCTATCAGCGCTGAACTGAATGACGAAGAAGCGTTTCAGCGGCTCCTTGAAGAGTATTTTCCGATGGTTCGATCGATCGTAGACCGAATGAGGCAAAAGCTGCCAAGCACGATCGAAGCGGATGAGCTTCACAGTATCGGACTGAGCGGCCTGGTTGCAGCTGCTCAAAGATACCAGCCCTCGCGGCAACGGAGCTTTGCGTGCTACGCCGCCACCCGAATCCGAGGAGCGATCCTCGACGAACTTCGCCGGCAGGACCCGATGACCCGTACGAGCCGGGCGAAGGCCAAGCGACTTGGATCCGCGATCTCCAAGCTGGAACAAGAACAGGGCGGTAAATATAGCCAGGATTCTCTTTGTTTTGAAATGAATATGTCAGAAAAGGAATTAGCCGATCTGATGGAAGAGGTCAGGCCAGTGAGGCTTGTTTCCTTGGATGGAGCCGAGATACAATCCGAGTGCATAGACGACTCCTTGCACGAGATCATTCCGGACGATCGCTGCGTCTCGGCGCTTGATGCCTTGGAGCGCAAAGAAATCAGCTCGCTGCTGGCAGAGAGAATAGCGCGACTCCCGGAAATGCAAAAGAAGGTGCTAGCGATGTACTATTCTGAAAACATGCAGCTCTGGAAGATCGCCGATATCTTCGGGCTGACCGAGTCCCGGATCTGCCAAATTCACCGCCAGGCGGTCGCAGTGCTCCGCGAATACTTAAACAAGTTGTTGGCCTGAGTCCTGAGAAACTAACGAACAATGAATGCACTGTTAGTAGTTTTTTGCTCCCGGAGCGAGCTTTTATTGGCGAATCTAAAATTTCCCGCAGGCGCCGCAAGGATCAGTTAACTCTTAAATCTTATAACTATCCGTGTCCGATTTTAAAACAACGCCGCACAATGTCACCGCGAGGGATCGCCACGCTAAGATTTGCAACTGGCTTAATAAATGGATTGTGCTAGTGGCGATTGCGTTAGTCATTTTGGCAACGGCAGCCATCGCCGCTTTTGTAAGTTTTGCAGTTTCCCTGCTGCGCTAAGGCGAATGCCCTGCGCCCTGGGCTTCGACCTGCTGCAACGCATCCGGCGCACGATTCACCTCCTTCCATTCCCACCGCAGATCGCTTCTTTTGATGTGGCGCTGATCGTTAAGGCACGCATAACTTGATCACACTGGCTATTGAGGGCCTCCCCCCTTTGGCGCCCGGCGGTTGCACAGCTCTCAGATCCAGATACAAGCCTGGGTTCGCGTTTTTGATTTGACGCGCTTCGAAATCCCTTGGTTCGCTTATGCCGACCTGTTTTGCCGCTTCCGACAGAACCCTTTCGGCCTGCCTGAGCCTTGGTTTTCTCAGGATTCGGGGTTAATTCAATTTTTTCTGACCAATCCAGAGCAATGGCGGCTCTCTGCGCCACACTCAGGTGGCGTCGTCTAAGGATGGGAGTCAAACGACTAACCCGGATTTTTCATGAAAAATCCGCCCGGAGGGCCGAAACCGCCGCTCTGTCCTGTGCCAGAGCGGCTCTTCGGGGTTAGCCCCGCTCACTGGCGAAAAGCAAATTGCTTTTCGCCAGTGAGAAATTCGGCCGTGCTGGATCAGCTCGCCGAGCTGATCCAGACGCGACGGAGATTGCATGACGTCGAAGCGTCATGCAATCTCCGGGGTAAGCGCTCTGTGACAAAGGCGGTTTCTTTTAAGATCCGTTTTTGATCCTGTTATTTTTCCGGCGTTCCCGCAACCGATGGCGTATAGAAAAGAAATGGCTGCCAGGAGTGATTTATGCAGGCGAATATTTTTTTACTCGTTCTTGCTTCCGGCATCGCAGGAGTGGTGCTTACCACAGGAGTTGCGTCGCCGGCTGTCCAACCCTCCCAATCAGCCAACAGCTCAGGACGCGTCCCTGTTCACGAAGACACCTCGCTCAGCGTCGAGCGCCTCATTCATGAAATCGCCAATGGCAATTATTTGCCAGACATTGCTCGGTATGATTACGCTCCGTCGGCTCGAGACCCGTTTCTGGACAAATCAGTCACGAGCACGATCATGAGCGCTTTCAAAGCCGGAGTTTTTGATAAGCTTGTGTTACTCAGCTGGCTGAACGAAGACGGGAAGAGTACAGTCTTCGTCCAAAATACGGAGACGAACGACGTGCAGAAGATCACCTCCGAACCCAACAAAGACAATTTCCGGATCGTAGAAATACACCCAAACCCAGATCCGAAGCTGTTTGAAGTAGTGATCTCCAACGGAACCGAACAAGCACCGGTGAAATTTAGCCAAGCCCCGCCGAAGCTGAACCCGCAGCCCGGAACCACCGGTGCCCCAGCGGCGCAAACAAAGACTCAACAAGCCGCAAAAGTCACCTCTCCGGGTTCGTGAAGCGGAGAGTTCCAATGCTTTTTTGATTCAACCACCGGACGCAGGCGAGCCTGCTGCCAGCCCGTAGCCGATCACCGTCGGTTGCTGGTCGGTGTTTGTTCCCCCGAATGAGCTATCATCGACTGTGCCCAGGGTAATCGTGGCATTTGACGGCAGTCCCGACATTTCCAGCAAATCAGCTTCGCTCTGTGGCCGGGCCCCATTAATGCGAATATAGGGAGCGATCATGGCGAAATTGCTGTCCGGGGCGCCGTTAAAGGCCGCGATCTGCGCCTGCGTGGTGTTTTTATCAGCTGCAAACATCGCCTTGGCCGTGGCCAGCGTCGCTACCATGGTGACGCTCTTGGCTATCTTCGCGTCATTGACCAATTTGTTATACGCGGTAATCGCTAGGGCCGCCAATAGGCCGATCAACGTCAAAACGACAACCATCTCGGTGATGGTAAAACCGGCTCGGGACAAAGATCCCACTCGCCCACGATTCGGGATGAGCGGCCTGGCGATTGTTTTGGACCGCCAGGTCAATAGATCACTCATCATTTTGAACTATCTTTAAGGAGAACTGGCGGGGGTCAATCCATAACCGGTCACCGTCGGGGCCGTATCGGTATTTGACCCGCCGAACGAGCTATCATCAACGGTGCCCAGTGAGATTTGGACCGTTGAAGGCAGTCCCGACAGGCTCAGCAAATCCGCTACGCTCGCCGGCTGGGCGCCATTGACGCGAATATAGGGAGCGATCAAGGTAAAATCTTGGCTACTGTTAAAACTTGCAATTTGTGTCGGAGTGGTCTTCGAATCGGCAACAAAGAGAGACTTCGCCGTCGACAGCGTATTAATCAAGGCCTGGGATTTTGCCACTTTGGCATCATTAACGACCTTGTTGTAGGCTCCAACC
>Ga0209656_10002637_pt1 | contig 11595 bp, 10 predicted proteins | sample BogFormECP12_OM2_FD_188239 | JGI IMG/M metagenome (GOLD analysis project Ga0209656, IMG submission 188239) | Bog forest soil microbial communities from Calvert Island, British Columbia, Canada - ECP12_OM2 (SPAdes) (version 2) | ecosystem: Environmental > Aquatic > Freshwater > Wetlands > Bog ... | reverse complement strand
GCGATGTTGCAAGCATCTCGACCCAGGACGGACACTTACAGGACTAAAGGCTACGGAAACGATCCTTCACCTCACGGACGAATTCCATAAAGCGTGGCTGGGTGATGATCTGGGGATGCCAGCAGAGATCGCGTTCAATGAGGTCGTAGGTCTCGACGATGTGGGAACCGGGCAGGGGATTGCCCTTCGCGTCATGGTCGCGTCCCATCAGCCAAAGATGATCGGCAACGGCCGCCGCGGCGGTGATGTCGTGGGTGACGACTATGATGGTGTTGAGTTCATCCATGTTGGCGACTTTCTGGATGAGTTCGCTGGTTTTTTCCAGCATGAGTAGGTCGAGACCGCTGAACGGTTCGTCCATCAACAAGAAATGATCGGAGCAGAGAATCTGCTGAATGATGGCGCAGCGCTGTCGTTGTCCGCCGGAAAGTTGCACCGGGTAAAGGCGCGCTTTGTCGATCAAGTCGAACTCTGTCAGGTACTGAACGACCTTGTCATGAGCGGCTTTAGAATCCTTTTCTTTCTGGTTGGCCGCCAGTAGCAGGTTCGACATCACGGTGCGATGCTCGAACAGGGGATAATCCTGGGCGACGACGCCAACTTCTCCCGCCTGTACGGGGCGATTCATGCCATTGATGGTGACGCGGCCCGAGGTCGGCTTGTTCAGTCCGGCGATGATGCGGAACAGTTGGGTTTTGCCGATGCCGCTCGGACCGAGGAATCCCACCACCTGTCCCTGCACGTGATCGGGGCAAATGATGTCCCGGATCTCGGCGGTGACGTGTTTCAAGATTGGGCGGCCGTCGTATTCGAGCGAGACGTCGTCGACCTTCAGGAGCGTTTTTCCGTAGGTATAGGGGGGCATAGGTCGATTTATGTCCGCTCCAAGGTCAAGTCGGCGTAGGGGCAGAAGACCTTGCGCAGTAAGCCGATCGCGTAATCCTGTGCCAGGCCGAGCAGAAGAATCGTCAGTTGAATCGCGAAGACTGCGCTGAGATGGAAGTGTTTGTTCTGATTCAGCAGCATGGCGCCCACTCCGCCTTCGGAGCGCGAGATGCCTTCGACCATGGTCAACATCATCCAGCCCATGGCGGCATTCTGGCGCAACACTTCAAACGCCTTGTCCGCCTGCCCGATTACAACGACCTCGTAGACCACGCGCCACTCGCCCATGCGCAAGGTGCGGGCTAGGTCAAATTTTTCTTTGGGAATGCTCGCGACCACCTCGGCCATTCCGGTCACGAAAAATACCGATACAGAAAAAACCAGGAGATAGAGTTTTAGCGCATGCCCAGTGCTGGCCATCAGAGTAAAGAAAAAGGTGAGGCCGACCATGGAGAGAAAACGCAGCTTACTGAGCAAGGCAACGATCGGGCGAAAAAAAGGGATCACCGTGAGATAAGCCATCAGCAGCGACAGAATCGTCGCGAGCGCGATGGCCTGAAGGTTCAGATAGAAGCTGGTGATCAGTTCGCCGCCCAGACCTTCCATCCACATTTCGCTGAGGGCCTGGAAAACTTCTTTCGGCTTGGGCAGGAAGACGGTTGGCGAGAAAATCCAGATGAAAAACAGCATCAGCAGCTGAACTCCGACCAGCCACCGCACCGTTTGTTTGGAGATCACCCGGTTGGGTGATAGAACCTCAAGCGCATGATTCATCTGGAATTTGGTCTTCTTTTTGTATAGACCCGGGGAGAGCCCGTTGGCCCACCCCGGTTTATGTGTAGGTTAGCTTCCGAGCAGCGTGATCTCGACTCGGCGGTTAGCTGCCTTGCCTGCTGCCGTTTCGTTCGTCGCGACTGGGTTCTGCGAGCCGTGCCCGGCAATCTTGAAGCGGTTGTCGGGGAAGTTGCGTGGCGCGTGCTTCTGCAGCCAATCTTTCACGGCGGCGGCGCGCGCATCCGAAAGAGCCTGATTCACTGCCTCACTGCCCGTATTGTCCGTATAACCGTCGACTTGAATGAACAATCCGGTGATGGCTAGCGAGTCCTTTAGCTCCGACATGGTTCGCACGCCTTCGGATGTGAACGTTGCTTTGCCGGTATCGAAGTTGATGGAGTACGAGCGCTTCGAAACCACGGGGCCAGTCTCGTTGGCGGCGTACTGTGGCGCCTCGCCTTCCGCCCCGCCACTACTCATGCGCGCCTGCGCTCCGGTGATGTAGGACTTGTCTTCAATGTCTTTGACGTCGGGAATCGGAGTGTCTTTGAACAGCGCGGGATATTGTTGCGTCGCGATGTTGGCGAAAACTGTATAGGTCGAGCGGAAATTGTCGTTGGTGCCGGGCTCCAGGCCGAAGAGGATTAAGTTGTCAGCCAGGTTGTTGACGGTCGAGCCGCCGAGGTCGACTTTCAGGCCTTGTGCATCAGTTTCCGTGACACCTTTGTAGTACTTGTACCAGTAAGCTTCGTCCTGATCGCTGTATACCTTTGCGCTGATTGCCGAAGCCTTGTGCAATACCTGATCGAAAGCCTTGATCTGATCGCCGGCTTCGAACGTGGCTGCCAGCATGCCTTCAATCTCCGAGCGGTTGCGTTCGAAGAAATTTTTCGGACCGAGAATTACCGCAGGCATCTGCGAGCGATATTGCTTTGAACTAACTACTTTGATGAGGCCGCCTTTGCCTTTGGCAATGGTGACGTCGCCGGGTGTCCAGGTGACGACCGCATTAACGCAAACATGCTTCGTTTCGCCGGTAAGATGTCCGTCTTTTACGACTTTGCGATCGTCGCACTTTCCCGCGACGTAGTCGGCGGCGGCCACGTTGTAGTCGGAGGCGTTGATCCAATTGACGGCATCCGGATCCCAGGTTTTCTCGTCCGGATTATTCTTGATATTATTGTCGCCTTCCCACTTTTGGGCGATATTCCAGTCGCCGTCACGCAGCACGCCTTCCACCAGCAAACCTTTCGCGGCTTGAGGATTGCTCTTCACCTCAGGCGGCGCCATCAGGGAGTCTTCGCCGCGGCTATAGCCGGTCGCGCCGATCACTTTCGCTTGAAACTCGTTGCCCAGCTTCTTGAGCTGCGGGTTCACCGCTGCCAGAAACTGCCCCGAACCATCGCCCATGATCACGACGAAGTTCGCGCCGTTGGAGCACTGCGACGAGCCGCTAGAGATCTCACGAGCGCAGGCGATCAAATCTTCCTGCATCTTCCCGGTGTCATCCTGGCGAACGAGCATCAAATTGACACCGTGCTTTTCCATGAGCGAGCCTTTGGTTGTGCTCGCGCCGCCATTGGCGTAGATGAGATTCATCTGCGCATTCCATTCCCAGATTTCGCCGCGAATCAGAGTCGCGGGTACGCTCGCAGATGCGGCTGCGGGCAGCGCAACCGGCTCTACGTTTTGCACCATCGCTTCCTTGACATCAGGCAGAGCCGCTTTTTCCGGGACGAGAGCCTTCATCACGCCGGGAGTGGGAATCCAGCCAAGTTCCGCGGCCTTGCGGAGTCCAAACACGAAGCCTACGACGAGCAGGATGATGAGAATAATTTTTGGGCCAGTCTTGAGATGTGCCATGCCTTGCGTTTCCTCCCCGTGCACTACGTTTTGGGAATTCTGTTACTTGAACATGTCCCCGTAATCGCCTGCGCTCTTTACGGCAGGCGGAGCATCGGGAGCCCTTCCCGCTGGAACCGGCACTGGCGAAGCGGTTGCGCCGGGCAGCAGGAACGCTGTATCGGCGGCTCCCGACGTGAGCAGCTTCTGCTCGTAGGCATCGAGCTTCTCCAGAGCCTCGGTTTCGACTGCACCGTTTTCCAGATCGATCGTGTCCATGAAGTTCTGAGCCAGACGCTGGAAATCTTCCATCTCCCCGAGTTTGCGGCCGGCCTCTTCCGCAAGATGTTCCATGGTCTGGTTGTAGAGTTCCTTCTCGTCGCCGGTTCCCTTGATGACGGCCAGCGCCGTGCGGTAGGCGCGGAAGGCGGTGTTGATGGTCTTGTATTCGATCTCCGCCTGCTTGACCTCGTTGTCGGTGTCTTCGATATAGAAGTCGATGTGCACCGCCCACTTGCTGAGCAGGTCGTAGATGTTCTGCAGCTTGCCGAGCAGCTGCTGGTAGCTCATATTCGACTTCTGCAGCCGCCCAGCCTGATTGGCCTTGGCCTTCATCTGCAGCGCCATGCGGAGCTGCTCGTTTTGATCGGCTGTAGCCGTCGCGATTTTCTTGGCGTGAGCCGCCAGGCGCATATTCTCGTTGGCCAGAGCCTGGTTCTTGTCGATGATGTTTTTCAGATATTGAATCTGTCCGCTGACGTTGCTGATCTGCTGGGACATCACGTCGCGTCGCTTGCGCATCTGCGACAGGTGATCTTTCAGAATGCCGATGGGATCGATATTGATGATCATTCCCGTGATCCATCGCATCACCAGCCGGAACAACAGATGGGTGCGGCTGCTGAACAGGACGAACAAGATTGCGCCCAGAATCGCTGCCAGATAAACCATGTGCAGCGTGTCGGCCAGCATGGAGACGATGAAAGGTACGATCTGCGCCCAGCCGTAGACCGCGGCAGCCGCTGCTAATGCGATGAAAATCATTCCAGTCTTGCCTTCAGGGCGTGACCAGAACGACTTCAATTGATCACCGAGATTCGTAGGGGTGGAAGGCGTTATGCTCATATCTCATCATCCTTGGAGAAGGCTGATGTACTTGGCCTTCTCCTGATCGATCTCAAGGGCGCGCCGTTGGGCTGCGATGGTGAATTGCGATTCAGCGCGCTGAATCTTGCCTTGTGCTCCCACCAATTCGGTCGTGACCTCGGAGAGCCGTTGTTGGAGTTGTGCAATTTCCTTTTGCTTTTGCGCGATCGCGTCGCCGATTTCCTGCACCTTTTTCTGGCGATCGTCAATTTCCTTCTGCTTGGTGGCAGCCGCAGCTGCCCTGAAGGATTCCTGCTCGTTCTGCAGTGCCACTTTGAGGCCATCGAAGGTCGCGAGAATTTTCTCCTGGGAAAGACCCTCCTGCGCCTTGGCCTGAATCACCGCCGTCTGGAAACGCGTCCGCGCATCCAGCGAAGAAATTGCAACCAGTGGATCGAGATACTTATGGATGGTGGTGGCGACCTGGGTCGTTTCGAAATTGGTTTTGGCCAGAATCCGCTGGTAGACGTGCTCGGTCTCCTCACTCATCGGCTGCGCGCTCGGCTCGTAATGAGCGGGGCTTTCGGCTGGGGGCGTAGCCGTCACGGGAGCCGCGGCTGAGGGCTCGGAATGAGCCTGCAAAGGCGGCTGCGCCTCCGGCCTGGGATCGTCGTCTTCGATGATGACGTGCTTAAGGCTGTCGATGAATTTGTTGCTCATATTTCGCACTCCCTCATCTGGTGCTACGTACACGCCGGGCGCGGAGTTCACGACGACAAGGTGCTGGTCTTGTGTTCGCTCGTATGTTACTGAAAACGATCGTCTCGTTATAGCGTCGCGTGGGGATGGGTACCTGCTCTACCAACGGCAACCATTCCGCGGGTCCGGGTCCCGCGACGGTTCACAGAGGATGCTATGTCTTGAGGCTGGCCCTGTCAACGGCAGGATTGGCGCGGAATATTGCACTTCGCAAAAGCATTATTGCCAGAGTTGGATGGCTGCGGGCTACTGGGCTGGCTTGGAATTGTGTGGCCGCAACGAACGCGCGATCAATACCAGTCCTCCGACCAGGAGAATCAACATCACCAGCGTTTCGAAAAGGCTCGTTGGCTGAAAGTAAATGTGCATATTGGCGATGATGCCCGCGAAGATGAATAAGGCTCCAGCAATGGTCAGCAACCAGCCAACAATGCTCTTGCCATTCCAGAAGAGAATCCCCACGCCGAACAACATCGGCAAGAGAATGATGCCAAAACTGCTGCCGCCCCAGAAACTCCAGTAGGATCCAACCACGCTGACGCGATGGGTAATGAGGAATCCTCCAATGCACGCCATGGCGAAGCCAACCAGAAACTGGCCCAAACCGCCGGAGGTTCCACCGACATCGCTAATTGAACGGTTGTCCATCACCGGAAGAATAGCATTCGGACTCGCACCGCGAAATGTTTATTGGGTGGGTACGCCGTCGCTGCCTCAGGGCTGAAGCCCTCATGGAAAAATAGGAGCCTTATCGCACCGCTGAAGCGCTGCGCCACCCCAGAATCGTGCTTTTCAGGGAACTGTGAATCCGGAGAGTTCGCCCTACTCCCCGGTTTGGCCGCCGGAGCCGCAGGTGCAGAGGCCTTGGCCGCTGCCGACGATCTGGGCGGCGTAGCAGGCTTTTTCCAGACGTTTCATTTCAGTGAGTGTGAGCGTGGTATCTTGCGAGGCGGTTTCGGTCTCAGCGAGGCCGGAATTCTGAATATGCGTGGTCCAGGCGCGAAGCGCGGCCTCCGGGCTGACGGACACCGGATATTTTGGACAGGCGCCGGCAACGGGGATGGTCGAGACAATCTTGATCACGCCGGTGGTCAGCGTGGTTGCCGTGAGCGGGTTCTTGGTGAGGTCGGTGTTGACGGAGAGCGTGGCCAGGCCGTCGGGGCTGACGAAGCAACTGCAGCACTCGCTCAACTCCTGCTGCACGTCGAAGACGTAGATGCTGGCGCAGACATTGCCGGGCGCGGTGCCGGGGTTGGAGATGCGAAGCGTGCCATCGGGGGCGCCGGTGGTGTTGGCGTTCGAGAAGTAATCCACTTTCATGCTGTCGGCGGGAAGATTCTGGCTCCACGCGTTGGCCGGACAGAGGGCGAAGGCCAATAAAGAAAGAGCAGCGATGGCGGTCTTGCGCATAATGACTCCATGCTACGGATGAATTGAAGGGAGGACTCCCCGAGCCCTTATCGGCGACTTATACACACCGGATGGGCAGGCGGCAAGTCTCCATGAGGATTAACCGCTGGGGTTAGAAACTGAGATCGTCGCCAAGCCTGCGGGAGCCTGGAAAACATGTCTTTGGCGGCGGCTAAGGCTCGGGTAAACTGATTCGGCCGTGAAACGCATCTTCCATTTTCGTAGCTCTGCGGCCGGGCCACCCAAGGCGGCTGTTCCCACATCCTCGCACCTGGGGCCGCTGGAGCAGCGGCTGTTGGAGGCGCTTTGGGAACGCCGCAGCGCAACCGTGCGCGAGCTGGTCGATGACGGCTGCCAGGACCTGGCGTATACGACGGTTATGACTACGCTCGACCGGCTGTTCAAGAAAAACTTGCTGACCCGCGAGGCCGAAGGAAGGGCGTTCCGTTACTGCCCCAGCTTCACGCGGGAGGAACTGCATCGCGATGCTGCGGGAGCGGCGTTTCGGCAATTGCTGGAAGCGAGTCCGGCGTCTTCGCTGCCGCTGTCGTTCTTAGTGGAGATCATGACCGAGGGCGACGCTCAATTGCTCGACGACCTGGGCCGGCTGGTTGAGGCCAAGCGTCGCGAACTGCGGGCGAATCGCAAGAAGAGCTCGGGCGGAGGGGAGAAATAATGTTTCTCGCCCGGGGGATCGCCGTTTCGTTTTCGGTTTTCGTGATTGTGTATTGCAGTTTGTCGGCGGCGGTGGGGTGCGGGTGGCGCGGCTTGCGATCGCTCGTGCAGCGGCAGCCCAGCCAACGGGCCGCTGACTTTTTGTTCGGGTTGCGGATTCTGCCTTTCGCCGCTGCTTCACTTGTTACGGCCGCCTTTGCGGTGCCTTCGTTTCTTTTGCTGGAGCCGAGGCAGATCCAGGAGCCGTTGGGATGGATTCCGCTGGCGTTGGGCGCGTGTGGCGCAGGGCTCGCGATCTTCGGTGCCTGGAATTCACTCGTTGCCCTTCGCAGAGCCTCGCGCACAATCGCAGCGTGGAGCTCCGGTGCGCAGACGATTTCATCCGGCATTTCAGTTCCGGTTTTGCGCATCACGCCTGTCGTGCCCGCAATGACGGCGACTGGGATCGTGCGGCCAAGGATTCTGCTTTCTGGCGCGGCGGAGTCTTTGCTGTCGCGGAATGAGTTGAACGCGGCTTTGAATCATGAAATTGCGCATGTGCGGCGGCGCGACAATTTCAGAAAGCTGGTGCTGCGGTTCGTGGCGTTTCCGGGTATGCGCGGGCTGGAGCGGGCCTGGCTGGAGGCTTCGGAGATGGCGGCGGACGATGCGGCAGTCTTCAGCGCAGATGAGGCGTTGGAGCTGGCGTCCGCGCTGATCAAACTGTCACGCCCGAATCAGGCTGCGCCGGAAGTTGATCTCACGGCGGCTCTTGTCCAGAGTTCGGGTGCGGTGATGAACGCGCGCGTGGAGAGGTTGGTGGCCTGGAGTAGCGAGCGTCACGTCCCGCTGCAGAAATATTCTGCCTGGTACGGGCTAGGAGCCGCCGTGGCCACAGTCGCCCTGTTCGCCGTCACCTACAGTTCGTTGCTGGCGAATGTGCACGAAGCGACTGAGTGGCTGGTTCGGTAATGTTCCGGCCAGGGCGCATTTAAAAGCTCACCCGCACGCCTAACTGCGCCGCGAAGGGAATTCCCACCGTTGTGCCGGGGCCAAAGAAATCTCCCAGTCCGCCAGCGGGAATCTCCAGCTGCTTGAAGCTGGTGACCGGAATCTGCTGCCCGGCTGCGCATGTCGGAAAATCGAGGCAGAGGGTGGTCGCGTTACCCGATGTAATGTCGCTGGGAATCAGCGGCAGGCCGCTGATATTCCCCACGAAGTTGGCCCCGGGATTATTGCGATTGAACACGTTGAAGAACTCGGCAAAAGGCCGGACTTCCCAGCGGTCGGCGAATTTGAAGGGACGCGTGACCCGCAGATCCATCTGAATATAAGGCGTGCCGCGGAAGGCATCGAGCGCTGTAGGCGTGCCGTTCACTGAAATGCGGTTGCTGTTATCTTGCGTCGTTATGGTGAAAGGCCTCGCTGACTCGGCTTGTGTCAAAGTGGTCAGTTCAAATCCTCCGGGGATGTACAGAGTTCCTGCCAGCACGAAACGATGCCGAGTGTCTTCGCCGGACGGTCCGTAGTCGCCGGGGGCGAACCCGTGCAGCGGATCGCAAACTCCGTTCACATAATCGAAGAGCTCACCGAGAACGCATCCCCAGGTCTGCGCCTTGGCCAACGTGTAATTGGCTACCAGATTAAAGCGGCGCGACACGTTGCCCTGCAGGTGCAGCATGAGCGCGTTGTAGCTGGAACGATTGTCGGAACGGAAAACCGTGGCCGCAAACGGGTACGCGCGATAGCCGTGATTGCCTTCTTCGTGGGTATAGTCAGCGCTGACGGTCCAGTTTGAGTTGAAGGCGTGCTGCACGCCGCCAGTCGCATGCAGAGCATAAGGAGTCTTGTAGTTGGGATCGATCAACGCGGCTGGAGGGTTCAGGCCTCCGTTCACGGCCTGTAGCGCGGCGGCCCATCCGTTCTGCGCGAGGTCGTTGTAAAACAATCCAAAGCCCGCGCGGAACACCGTGCGCCCGCTGGCGCCCGGCGAATAGGCGATTCCCAAACGCGGTGCGAATTGCTTGCGATAGTCCTGCGGCGCCCGCTCCGGGAGCCCAAACGACGGCAGCAGGGAAAAAGAAGGATTGACCGTCTGATTATGTCCAGAAGCCTGAAAAAGACCGAAGGTAGTCTGCCAGCGCAATCCGTAGTTGGCCGTGAGGTGGCGCGAAAGCCGCCATGAATCCTGCGCATACAGGCCCAGCCGCTGGACGCTTTGCGAGAAATTGCCGTCGCTTGCAGGAGTAGTCGAGGCGCCGTTCGCATAGTCAACGGGGAACTGCGCCAGGTTCGCAGGATTCAACGTGTAGAACGTTGGATTATTGGGGAATGCGTACAGCGTCTCCTGGTTCCCCGGAAATGCACCACTGAGCACGGGTTCGTGAATGAAGTTCACTCCGAACTTGAACGAATGATCTCCCGTGGCGTGCCCCATGTCGTAGCGCAGCTGATATTTTTGCTGGTTGCGTAACGACGGAAACAAAGTGATGGGCGTGGCGAACTGGTTATCGCCATAGGTCTCGAAGCCGCTGACAGTCAAGGTTGTGGAACTGAACGGGAAGGCAAGCGCGAAGCCAAGTGTGGAGTTGCGCGTCTGGGTTAAGTGCAGCAAGCTGGCGTCGAACACAAACGTCCCCAGCCACGCCGGGCTGAACGCGTAGGTGTTGCTGATGACGGTATTCCAGTAATTATTGTGCGTGGTCAGTCCAGTCGAGGGGAGCGTCGCTTGCTGCACCAGTGCGTTGCGTGTGAGATAGCTGTCTTCCGACGTTCTCAGAAACCATTGCGATTTGGTCGTCTGAGCCCAGTCGAGCCGCAGCGAGCCGATGTAGTCACGAAACGGAATCGGCACATTCGCCGGAACGGGGATGGACGGCACGCCGGGAATCAATCCATCCGCCGCGATCTGCGCCAGCGCATCGAATTCAGCAGTGCTGGCCGGGCTGTAAGCGATGCTGGCATTCTCGTGCACATACTCAAACGAGGAGAAGAACCAGAGCTTGCTAAATGCGATGGGCCCTCCCAGCGTACCGACATAGTTCTGCCGCGAGAACGGCTGCTTGGGATTTGGTGCAGGATTCTCGATGGGAAATCGAGCATTGAGCGAAGCCGCGCGCTCATAGAATGCTCCACTGCCATGCCATTCGTTCGTTCCGTGTTTGGTGGTGATGACTACAGATCCTGCGGTGGTTCCGCCCGTGTCTGCGTCTTCGTTGGCGGTGCGCACGGCGAATTCCTGGACTGCGTCGGGAGAAAAATTCTGCAGGAAGCCGCCAATCCAGTCGTCGGAGTTGTCGCCGCCATCGACGGAGAGATCGTTGTTGAGTCCGGAACTGCCTCCGGTGGAGACTGCTGTGATGCGCGCTTTGGTGGGATCGGAAGGTTCCACCGGTTCCGTGCCCGGCGCGAGATAAGCGATGTTCGCGAAGCTGCGCGCGGCGAGGGGCAGCGTCTCCAGATCGTGGGTGGTGATGACGCCTTGATGAACCACGCTGACCAGATCGATGGGTTCGGTGGTAATGGAAGAACTCTCGCCTTTAACGCTCACCGTTTGCGACGGAGCGGCGGGTTTCAGGGTGACGGTAATCTCGCGCACGGAACTGACCTGGACTGAGACCTCCGATTGCGCGGGCGCGAAATTCGGTGCGGTTACGGTGACGCGGTAGTTTCCGGGGAGCAGGTCGTCGATACGAAATTCGCCGCGATCTTCGCTGGTGGCTTCGCGGCGCAGCGACGAGGCGGTGGACTCCAGCACAATTTTGGCGGAAGGAATGCGGGCTCCGGTGGCGTCTTGCACCGCGCCACGAAGGGATCCGCGCGGGTTCTGGGCTTGTGCGGTGGCCAGCAGAAAAAGAATCGAAGTCAGCGCGAAGATTTTCTGCTGAAGCAAGTTTGCCTCGGGAATCGGAGTTAGGGCGAAAAGTCAGCGTAGCTTGGGGCTGCGGACTACTACCAGCAGTCGTAGGGTTGGCGGCGAAAGAAGCTTTCACCACAGAGAGCACAGAGGATCACGGAGGGCGCGACTAGTCCGACCAGCGCTGCGGTTTGCGGTCCCAGCGGTGCTTTTTCAACTCCGCTAACAAATCTCTGTCGAGCGGGCCGGCGTCGCTGGCTGCAATGTTTTCTCGCACGTGATCGGGCTTGCGCATGCCGGCGATTGTGGTACTCACGGCGGGATGCGAC
>Ga0209656_10002636_pt1 | contig 11595 bp, 11 predicted proteins | sample BogFormECP12_OM2_FD_188239 | JGI IMG/M metagenome (GOLD analysis project Ga0209656, IMG submission 188239) | Bog forest soil microbial communities from Calvert Island, British Columbia, Canada - ECP12_OM2 (SPAdes) (version 2) | ecosystem: Environmental > Aquatic > Freshwater > Wetlands > Bog ... | reverse complement strand
CACGCCCTTCGCCGCCCAGCAGGCCGCGTCGAATGCCGCGAACATGGCGCGCGATCACGGGGTCCGCAGCGTGGACGTGCGGGTCAGCGGTCCCGGGTCGGGCCGCGAGTCGGCCGTGCGCGCGCTGGCCGCCTCGGGCATCGAAGTACGCTCGATTCGCGACGTCACGCCGATTCCGCACAACGGCTGCCGTCCGCCGAAGCGCCGCAGGGTGTAAGAAAACAAGCTTCTAGCTCCTAGCTTCTAGCCAACCCGGATCTGGTTTGGCTAGAAGCTAGCGGCTAGAAGCTAGCAGCTGATTTTCGTCCGGGACGAAGGGTGAAGCCAAACCCGTAAACCGGTCATCTAAAAGGAGAAGAAACTTGGCCCGTTATACCGATGCAGTCTGCCGTCTATGCCGCCGCGAGGGCATGAAGCTGTTCCTCAAAGGCGCCAAGTGTTTCAGCGATAAGTGTCCCATCGAGAAGCGCAACTTCGCTCCTGGACAACATGGCAAGGACCGCAAAGCCAAGATCGTTGGCTACGGCCTGCAGTTGCGCGAGAAGCAGAAGGCCAAGCGCATCTACTTCACGCAAGAAGGCCAGTTCCGCAATTACTTCGAGAAGGCAGCGCGCTCCCAGGGCGTGACCGGCGAGAAGTTGCTGCAGCAGCTCGAGCGGCGTCTTGACAACGTGGTCTTCCGCCTCGGCTTCGCGCAGTCGCGGCGCCAGGCGCGGCAGCTCGTTCGTCACGGGCACGTTGCCGTGAACAATCGCAAGGTCAACATTCCTTCTTACGAAGTGAGCGCGGGCGAAGAGATCGCCATCCGCGAGAACAGCAAAAAGCTCACCGTACTCGAACTGGCCAAGGAATTCGCCAGCCACGGCACGTTGCCCAGTTGGCTGGAAGTCGATCGCGACAATTACAAAGCGCGGGTTTTGAACTTGCCCAAGCGCGAAGATATTCAGCTGCCGGTGAACGAGCAGTTGATCGTCGAGTTGTACAGCAAGTAAGGCATCAACCACTAAGGACACGAAGGTACACGAAGTCCTTCGTGATACTTCGTGGCGACGGTTTTGTTCGGTCCTTTACATTTCGTGCCAGATCAGCCTTTCCTGACGCCGACCTGAGTTTGGACCACTCAGCGAGTCAGGGTTGAGCCAAACGGCCGAAGGAGAGAAACACAATGCTTTGGAAAGGTTTTCAAAAACCGAAACGTCTCGCAGTTGACACCTCCACCCTCACCGATAAGTACGGCATTTTCTGGGCGCAGCCGTTCGAGCGCGGATTCGGCACCACCGTCGGCAATGCTCTTCGCCGCGTGCTGCTGAGCTCGATTGAAGGCGCCGCCGTTACCGCGGTGAAGATGGAAGGCGTGCTGCACGAATTCCAGTCGATCCCCGGAGTGGTCGAGGACGCGACCGACATCATCCTGAACCTGAAGCAGATTCCGTTCAAGCTCGCGGGCGATGCGCCGAAGGCGATCTACCTGCGTGCCGATCAGCCTGGCGTTGTCACCAGCGGCATGATCGAAGCCGACGGCGACGTCGAGGTTCTCGACAAGGACGTCTACATCGCGACGGTGAGCGAAGGCGGCAAGCTCGATATGGAAATGCGCCTGAAGCGCGGCCGCGGCTATGTTTCTGCCGACAAGAATTTCGACGAGGACCTTGGCATCGGCTTCATCCCGATCGACTCCGTGCACTCGCCCGTTCGCAAGTGCAATTACACCGTCGAAGCTGCGCGTCTTGGACAGATCACCGACTACGACAAGCTGACTCTCGAAGTTTGGACCAACGGCTCCATCACCCCGACCGATTCACTCGGCCTGGCGGCGAAGCTGCTGAAGGACCACATGAACATCTTCATCAACTTCGAGGAAGAGATCGAGACCGGAACATCGTCGAGCGACGACCGCAAGCCCGAGATTCACAACGAGAACCTGAACCGTTCCGTGGAAGAGCTCGAGCTTTCGGTGCGCAGCTACAACTGCCTGAAGAACGCGAATATCCAGACCATCGGCGAGCTCGTGCAGAAGACCGAAGCCGAAATGCTCAAGACCAAGAATTTCGGCCGCAAGTCGCTGAACGAGATCAAAGAAATTCTGTCATCGATGGGACTGAGTCTCGGCATGAAGATCGACGAGCATGGCAACGCCGTTCCGGGACCGACTTCGAACGTGCCGTTGCCGGCGTCGGCTTACGGACCGGACGACCAGCTGTAAGAATTCAGGGATTAGGGGCTAGGGATCACGGGTCAGTAAGAATCAGATTACTGACCCCTAGTCCCTGAGCCCTGACCCCTAACTGAGGTTCCCAATGCGTCACAAAGTTGCAGGCTACAAACTCGGACGAAACACCGCGCACCGCCGTTCGCTGCTGCGCAACCTGGTCACTTCGGTGATCATCGAAGAGCGCATCGAGACGACCGTGCCCAAGGCCAAAGCCGCCAAGCCGATCGTCGAGAAGATGATCACGCTCGGCAAGCGCGGCGATCTCGCCGCTCGCCGTCTGGCCGCCTCTTACCTGATGACCGACGAAGCCGTCGTGAAGCTGTTCGATACGGTTGGCCCGCGCTTCGGTGATCGCAACGGCGGATACACCCGCATCATCCGCACGGCCTGGAATAAAGGCGACGGGGCCGACAAGGCATTTCTCGAACTGCTCGGCAGCGAGAAGGTTCTCGACGAAAAGCGCGAGAAGCGCGCCGAAGCCCGCGCCAAGCGTGCCGCCGAAACCAAGAAAGCCATGGAAGAGGCCGAAGCCCAGGCAGCGCACGATGGTGGCGTCGAGCCGGTCAAGGAAGAAGATAGCAAGGAGTAGTCTTTCGAATTTCATAAAGGCACGGCACTCAGCTGTGCCTTTTTTGTTTGTTACAGTCGAACCCACTCGTACATGTCCTCCCGCGCCTTCCGCCGGTAATCTTGTCCTCATGAGGATCCCTTCATAGACTTGAGCGATGGCCTTCACCAAGACTCAGATCGGCATTGCCGTCGGCGGCGGAGCACTGCTGGTGTTCGTCTTTGTCGGCTATCTTTGGTGGTTGAGCAATCAGGGCCCAGTGCTGGCGCGCTCCGAGGACCATGATCCGCTCACCGGATTGCCCGTGACCATCAAGATGAATCCGTTGCGCGACCGCTCCACCGAAAAGGCCGCGAACAAATTCCTGCGCGAGATGCGCGACGGCCACTGCGACGATCTGCTCAGCAAGTGGGAGCACGATTACCACAAGAAGTATGCCAGGTACATCTGCCAGTCCGAGGCGCAGCACCCGCTGCTCTCTTGGGAACTGGTCGACTGGGAAGATGCGCCGCCGCTGATTATCCTGCACTACCGCGGCAAGCGCGTCAGCAACGCTGGTCCCGATCACCCCGGTATTGACCAGGACCTCTTCACGCTTACCCTGGCGCACCAAGGCGCTGAGTGGGACGTGACTAAGTACGACGCGATGTACTGAAAATCAGGATCTCGCCATGGGAATGCGGGGACACATTCGTCAGATCACGCCGGACGAACTGCGGGAGTTTCAGAACAATCCAAAGAGCGTGAAGAAAACCATCCGCGGCAATACCCGTAAAAACCTCGCAGCGATGATGGCAACCCTGCAGCGGCTCCAGCCCATTGCCGAGGAGTTGCGGGCGAGGAATCTCAGCCCCGAAGAACAAGAGAAAGCTCGAAACGAAATGCTGAAGCAGCTTTCCGCTGCGGGGGCAGGATTCGGAATAAGTCCCGACCAGGACCGTCTTGACCTCGAAAAATCCTGGCATGTGCTGCACTATCTGCTGACGGGTAAAGCTGAAGATGCTCCGCCCCCGTTCGGCAATGCGATTCTCGGAGGTCAGGAAATCGGCGACGATCTTGGCTACGGTCCCGCGCGCTTCCTGACTCCAGAACAGGTGCGGCACGTTGCTTCCGCTTTAGCTTCCGTCACGAAAGAGGATCTGGCCCACCGCTTCGATCTCGATGCCATGACGAAAGCGCACATCTATCCGGTGCATGGCGCAAGCGCAGACGAGAGCGAACTGGAACTCGCGCAGGAATACTTCGAACTGCTTTCCCGCTACTACGCCGAAGCTGCTGCCGCCGGCAACGCGATGCTGCTTTACGTCGTCTGATCTGCTTCGGAGTCTCTTGCTGTGCGTTCCCGCCATACCGTGCCGTGGTAAAACTCTTCTATGCCCGGTGCATCCAGTGAGCGTCCAGCTTCCGCGGCCCGCAATATCTACGCCTTCGGCCTCACCTCATTCTTCAACGATACCGCGAGCGAGATGGCGTACTGGGTACTGCCCGCATTTCTGGTTTCGCTGGGCGCGGGGCCTGCGCAGCTAGGGCTGATCGAGGGCGTGGCCGAAAGCGTCGCATCGTTCGCCAAACTTTTTTCCGGATATTTCACTGACCGAATTCATCGACGCAAGCCGCTGGTGGTCGCCGGATACTTCGTCGCCAATGCGGTGAAGCCGGTGCTGGCGGTGGCTTCGGCGTGGTGGCAGATTCTTCTGATTCGATTCACTGACCGGCTCGCCAAAGGAGTGCGCGGCGCGCCGCGCGACGTGATGGTCGCCGAATCGGTCCCGAAGGAGCGGCTGGGCGCTGCTTATGGCTTGATTCAGTCGATGGATTCCGCGGGCGCCATCGCCGGCCCGCTGCTGGCGCTTTTTCTGCTTGCCCGCTATGGCATTCGCAGCGTGTTTTGGGCAGCAGCAGTCCCCGGCGCGCTATCGGTGCTGGCGGCAATTTTTGGAATTCGTGAGAAGCGCACTCCGCCCGAGCCCCAAAAAGCTAAGCCTGCCGAGGCAGCGGAGTTGAGCACAGCCGTCCAATCTCTACCCGGATCTTTTTATCTCGTTCTGTGTGCCGTCACGCTTTTTTCGCTCGGCAACTCCAGCGACATGTTTCTGGTGATGCGAGCGCAAAATGTCGGCATATCTGTGCGGCTCGCACCGCTGCTCGGGCTGGTGTTCAACATCACCTACACGCTAGGCTCCTGGCCAGCAGGCTGGTTCAGCGATCATTTCTCGCGGCGCTGGATTGCCGCAGCAGGCTATCTCATCTTCGCCGGAGTATATTTCGTCTTTGGCCGCGCGCCATCGATCCTGGCGATCTGGATCACGATGGCCGTTTACGGACTCTACTATGCGCTGACTCAGCCCGTGTTGAAGGCGCTGGTAGTGGAGAGCGTGGTGGCCGAAGTTCGCGGCCGCGCGCTCGGGATTTACTTCTTCGTAACTAGCGTCGCTACACTCGCTGCCAGTTTGGTCACCGGCGGGCTATGGAAGTACTACGGGGCGAGCGTGCCATTTTATTTTTCGGCGGGGCTGGCCGCGGTATCCGCGCTGCTGCTGATCATTCCGAGGACTCGTGGTGCATCGCAGTAGCCGACGAGAAGAATCTAACCCAGAGAAACACCAGTATCTGCGCCCCAATTCCCGCGCAGGTGTCGAGCAGAACGTCTCGCGGCGTCCCCGTGCGTGATGGGATGAAGCTCTGGTGCCATTCATCCAGGCTGGCGACGAACGCGGTGCCCAGCACGGCAAGGTTCGCCCAGCGGAAGATCCATCGGCGGCCATTCACAGCGGGCAGCGTCTCGCGCCACGCGCGGAACAGCAGAATGCTGAGTAATCCGTAGCCGAAAACGTGTCCGCCCTTGCGAATATAAAAGTGCCAGTGCTCGAACTGGAGATAGTCCAAGCCAAAGAGAAAGTGCAGCAGAGGATACAGAATGCGGCTGGTGTTATGCGACGACAGCCACGCCGTCGATTCGATGGCGATGACGATCAGCCACAGGATCGCCGCGATCCAGGCCTTCAGAACATGGTGACGGTCGAAACTCAAGCGGATAAGCGACCGGCGCTTCTCCCACTCTTCGCAACGAACGCGAAGGATGGGGCACCCAGATTTATGTGCGCACGCGCCCTATTCGATGGCATAGTTCGGGGCTTCCCGGGTGATCATGACGTCGTGCACGTGGCTCTCGCGCAGGCCCGCGCCGCTGATGCGCACGAAGCGCGTCTTCTGCAACAACTCCGGAATTGTCGCGCAGCCGCAGTAGCCCATGCCCGATTTCAGTCCGCCGACCATCTGGTAGACGATCATCGCCACCGAGCCGCGATAGGGAACACGGCCTTCAATGCCCTCGGGAACAAGCTTGTCGAGGCGGTTCGATTCGCCATCCGATCCCGACGAAGCCGTCGAAGAATCAGACGCTGTGCTCTGGAAATATCGTTCGCTGGAGCCCTGCGCCATCGCGCCCAGAGATCCCATGCCGCGATACGACTTGAACGAGCGGCCTTGATACAGAATCAATTCGCCCGGACTCTCATCCGTGCCGGCGAACAGCGATCCGATCATGACCGCACTTGCGCCCGCTGCCAGCGCCTTGGTGATGTCGCCAGAATATTTGATGCCGCCGTCGGCGATGATTGGCACTCCGGAATCTTTGGTCGCGCGATACGCTTCGGCGATCGCCGTGATCTGCGGCACGCCCGCGCCCGTGACCACTCGTGTTGTGCAGATCGATCCCGGGCCGATGCCCACTTTAATGCCGTCCGCTCCCGCACGAGCCAGTTCGCAGGCGCCGTCGAATGTGGCCACGTTGCCGGCGAGCAACTCCACATGCGGCAGTTTTTGCTTGACCATCTTCACTGCTTCAATAACTTTGCTTGAATGCCCGTGCGCGCTGTCGATGGCCAGCACGTCCACTTTCACTTCGGCCAGTTCCTGGGCGCGCTCGAGAAAATCTCCGGTCGCGCCAATCGCGGCGCCCACGCGCAGCCGCCCCTGCGGGTCCTTGGCCGCGTTGGGGTACTTCAGCTTTTTCTGAATATCTTTAACCGTGATCAAGCCCTTCAGGTTGTACTTGTCGTCGACGACCAGAAGCTTTTCCACCCGATGCTGGTGCAGAATCTTCTCCGCCTCTTCCAGCGTCGTTCCCACCGGCACGGTGATCAAATTTCGCTTGGTCATCACGCTGTCGATCGGGATATCAAAGCGCGTCTCAAAGCGCAGGTCGCGATTGGTGAGGATGCCGACCAGCTTGCCGTGGTCCGTGATCGGTACGCCGGAGATTTTGTACTTGCGCATGACTTCCAGCGCATCCGACACCTTGTCGGTGGCATGCATGGTCACCGGATCGACGATCATGCCGCTCTCCGACCGCTTCACCTTGTCGACTTCATTGGCCTGCTGCTCGATGGTCAGATTGCGATGAACAATCCCCAGCCCGCCCTGCTGCGCCAGCGCAATCGCCATGTGCGATTCGGTCACGGTGTCCATGGCCGCGCTCACGATGGGAATGTTCAGGCTGATGTTGCGCGTGAGCTGCGTCGCCGTGTTGGTCTGCGTCGGGATTACATCGGAGCGCGCCGGCAGCAGAAGAACGTCGTCGAAAGTAAGAGCTTCAGGGACGGGAAAATGAATCATATTTTTCGGGATTCCCCCAGCCGTGTCGGGGAAACTTTTATTGTAGAGAGCGCGGGAAGATCAGGCAAATGGGACTGATTTTCCTTGGTGTCATCCTGACCGCAGCCGGTTTTCAGGCGGAGGGAAGGATCTCCCTGCTGGAAAAGCTTGTGTGCGGGGAGATCCCTCACCCGGCTGAACTGCGCCGGGTTTCGGGAAGACGCCCGAGCGAAGGATGGCCCGAAGGCTCAAACTGCACCACTCCCGGGTTCACTGCGGCAGAGCTTCGGCGCCGGTTTCGGGGAAAGCCTGCGCAACGCTCCGCATGGGTAGGAACAGCCGGTTCGGATGATTCGGCAGATCGATGAACCCGTAGGAGCGGTAGAAGGCTGCGGCTCTCTCGTCCTTGGCATCCACAACTACGGCGAGTGAAGCAATGTGCTGGCTCTGATTGAGCGCTCGCCGGAGTGCATCGGCCAGCAGGATTTCTCCGACGCCGCTTCCCTTGAATTTCAGGCTGCGCGCCAGCCGTCCGAGCAGTGTGGCAGGAAGCTTTTCATATCTGGGGACGCGGAGTCGGTGAGCATCTTCGGGCGGCAGGTCTTCAGCGTCGATCGCGTACTGCGAAAGTGTGTAGTAGCCGGCGATGGTCTTGCCGTCAGGGGTCAGAACGTAAACAGCTGCGACTCTTTTCTTGATTTCCTGGCTGGCCTGCTCGCGCAGATACCGGCTGAGCGGCTCGTGCTCGCAGGAAAAAGCCGCTCGATCATGTTTTTTCTTGTCGAGCGGCTCGAATCGGAAGTTTGTTTTTTCCGGGTTCAGTGGTGCAGACAACTAGTCAATCTCCCGGCGAAGGCGGCGTGCGGCTGCGATTAACTTGGCGTTGGGCCTGGGAGGGTTGAGCAGTGCTTCGACGAAAACCCGTCTTGACTCTCCGGACAGGGCGAGGATTTCATGTTCGCGGATCGTCTTGAGGGCGGCCTCCTTCGTTACCATGCGAATGAAGTCGGAGAAAGACGTGCCGCGCAGATTGGCCGCGGTTTCGATCATTTCCTTCTCTTCGCGGCTGACGCGGGCGTCCAGGCGCTCGGTTCGTGCGGCGGTTGGCATGTCTGACCTCTCATTTACAATGTACGGCTATTTGCCGCACATTTCAAGGGCGCAGTCGGATGGGATCCGGCGCGCCAGTGAGTGTAATGGGGATTTTGCAACAATTATCGGTCGCAAGCCTCGGTTAGCAGTTGCAGAACATCGCCTCGACTCACACCCTTCGTAGCATGAAGTTTCCAATCCTGCTGCCGACTGAAGGCCGAAAACCAACAATCGAAGCCATTGGCCGCAGTGCTGTAAACCATCAAACTTCCCCTGCCGTTTGCGAGGGTTTCGGCGCTGTACCACACGAAACAAACGGAACGGCTGGAATCCTGAATACGCCTATGCCAGTTCGATTGGTTCGGTTGCCCTTTAAATGTGTGGGGCAGGATCGGCAACGCCGCTTACTCATCACCGACCCGGACGTAAGAACATTGGCTTAACACTCTATTCGGTGTGAAAGGCGGGAAGGAGGGTTTCTCGTAATAAAACTCGGCTTTTTCTGTGCCGTATCTATCCGTCGCTGGGTCAGGTGCAACTGCGCCCATACCGAAGCCCAGCCATTTGTGATCAAACCAGTTGTCGATCTGAACGATCCACAGTTCCTCCGGTGCGTACCGAGTGATGAGTCCTCGCACGACGGAATTGAGCAGTTCGATGAAGTGTGGATCGTCCGTCTTACCCGCTGCAACCTGTGCCGCCATGCATCGATTATGCAACAAACCAGCCCCGCGGAGGGTTGTTGAGAACAGGCGATAACACTCTTCGACATTCGATCCCGACGCTGCGTGAATCCGTGGAAGGTCCGGGAGCTCCGTTCACCCCTAGTTTGTCTTTTGCCCACCGCGGGCGTATATTAGAACTTCGGAAGCTGCTGTGTACTACCGGCATTTGGCGAAGCACACCAGTGGGCGCAAGCCCACTTTTTAGTTGCAGGGCACTGCCCGACGCCGGAAGCCGCTGTAAGTTGCTGGATTCATGGCGCTTGACGTTGATCGGGTGCGGGAAATCGCGGAGCGGATCGCGGCCTCGAGCGGGCTCGAAGTAGTCGATATCGAGTTCCTCGGCGGAGGCAAGGCGAGGATGCTCCGGGTGTTTCTCGACAAGCCGGGAGGTGTCCCTGACTCGACTGGGACGGTACCCCTGGGCGTCACGCACGGGGTGACGCACGAAGACTGCGCCAACTTCAGTCGCGAGTTTGGCACGATTCTCGACGTCGAAGACGTGATGCCGGGATCGTACACGCTGGAAGTTTCGTCTCCGGGCCTGGATCGCAAGCTGATCAAAGCCGCAGATTTTGCGCGTTTCACCGGCAGCCGGGTGAAGCTGACGACGCGGAACCCGGTGAACAATAACCGGAACTTTGAAGGTCGTCTGGAAAGTTTTGTAGATGGCCGGTTGATGCTGGACTTGAACGTAGCCAGCCACAAGTCGCGCAAGAAGATGGGTGCGGCCGCCGGACAAAAGATTGAGATCGAATTCGCCAACGTGGAGAAGGCGAACTTAGTACCGGAGATTTGAAGAGATTGAGTAATTTGGTAATCGGGTAATTTGGCAATTTGAAACCTTTTGGCCGCGCTGAGACAGCAGGTTTTTCAATTACCCAATTACAAAATTACCCAATTACTAAATTGGTTTTCTTATGGCTAGCGAGCTTTACAACATCATCGAAGGCGTAAGCCGGGAAAAAGGGATTGATCCGCAGATTGTAGTCAGCGCGGTGGAAGACGCCATTGTTATGGCCACGCGCAAGTACTACAAGTCGCAGGAAAATCTCCGCGCCAAGCTCGACAAGGAAACCGGCAAGATCAGCGCCTTCGCGGTGAAGACGGTGGTCGAGACTCCGGAGCAGGTCGAAGATCCGAACCTGCAGATCACGGTGGAAGACGCGCGCAAGGTCGATCCGGCGCTCGAAGTCGGCGGCGAGTTGCAGATTCCGCGCGCGACCGAAGGCATTCTCGGCCGGATCGCTGCGCAGCTGGCGAAGCAGGTCATCTTCCAGAAGGTGCGCGAGGCCGAGCGCGACACGGTTTACAACGAATACATCGGGCGCGTGAACGAGATCGTGAACGCCACCGTGAAGCGCGTTGAAGGCCCGGATGTGATTTTCGATATCGGCAAGGCCGAAGGCCGCATGCCGCGCAAAGAGCAATCGCGGCTGGAATCGTTCGCCATCGGCGAGCGTGTGCGCGTTGTAATTGCCCGAGTGGAGCGCGCTTCAAAAGGTCCAGGCGTCGTGGTCTCTCGCGCCGCGCCGGAACTCGTGCAGCATCTGTTCCAGACGGAAGTTCCAGAAATTTATGACGGCACGGTCGTGATTCGCGCCATCGCGCGCGAAGCTGGGGAGCGCACGAAGATCGCCGTCATGTCGAAGGACAAGGACGTCGACGCCGTCGGCGCCTGCGTCGGCATGAAGGGCATGCGCGTGCAGTCGATCATCCGCGAGTTGCGCGGCGAGAAGATCGACATCATTGAGTATCACGAGGATGCGGTCACATTTGCTGAGAAGGCTCTGCAGCCCGCCAAGGTCAGCCGCGTGACCGTGGTCGACAGCGGAGAGAAGCATCTCGAAGTTGTGGTCGACGACAGCCAGCTCTCGCTGGCCATCGGCAAGAAGGGGCAGAACGTGCGCCTCGCCGCGAAGCTGCTCGGGTGGAAGATCGACATCAAGAGCGAGGAAGAGAAGCGGCAGGAAGTCGAGCAGCAGATGGCCGCCATGGCTCCGCCGGCTACGACTCCGCTGGAAAGTGTGCCGGGTTTGGGTGAGGGAGTCGTCGAGAAGCTCACTGCGGCGGGCGTGACCACGGTGGAAGCCCTCGCCGATATGACTCCGGAGCAGCTTGAGGCGATTGAAGGCATCGGCCCGAAAACGGTGGAAAAAATCAGCATCGCCGTGAATAATTACTTTGCCAGCCTGGAAGGTGGCGAAGCGCCGGTCGCGGAAGGCGAAGGGGCTGAAGGCGTGCCCGCCGAGGCCGAAGCCGCTTCGGAGGCTGGTACGGAAGTTGTCGCTGAAGAGAACGGCGAGGTTGCTGCGGAAGCGACGGAGAGCTCGACCGAAGGCGAAGTCTTGGTGGCTCCGGAAGGAACTACCGAGGCGGAAGCAATCTCGCCCGAGGCACGGACT
>Ga0209656_10002635_pt1 | contig 11597 bp, 8 predicted proteins | sample BogFormECP12_OM2_FD_188239 | JGI IMG/M metagenome (GOLD analysis project Ga0209656, IMG submission 188239) | Bog forest soil microbial communities from Calvert Island, British Columbia, Canada - ECP12_OM2 (SPAdes) (version 2) | ecosystem: Environmental > Aquatic > Freshwater > Wetlands > Bog ... | reverse complement strand
TATCGGCTTACTTCCAGCAAATATTTTTCGGCCTCGATTACCGTACTCTTGAATCTGCCCTGAAACAGGTGCCCGACTACCTGATGCCGGCGATTAAAGAAGACCGTGTACGCGGTCTTCAGCTGATGCATCCACTTTGAAAGGTTCCCATCCGGTGTCGTTGCCACCAGATGGAAGTGATTCTCCATCAGCACATAACAATGCACTTTTACCTTGTAGCGCTCTGCGCCTTCGCTCAAATAGCCCAGAAACTTCGACCGATCTCGATCGTCCCGGAAAATCTCTTCCCGTCGATCTCCCCGTGCCGTGACGTGGTGCACCGCACCAGCAAACTCAATCCGAGGAGGTCGTGACACCCTTCCCTGTAATCCCCTTTAAGTCATAAGTCAACGGCTGACCCCTTGTTCTCCCCAGGACGATACTCGCGGGGCGCCTGAAGACCTCCTGGCCTTCGATTACTGGATTCTCAAAGACGGCGGCGAGGACTTCTCTGCCGCTGAAGAACAGGCCACTTCGCCGTGCGCTTAGCCAATTGCAGCTATTGTTTCAAGATTCACGGTCTGGTCCGAAAAGGTTCAGTCAGCAAATCCTGACAGCAGACCTACCGTCTGCCCTTCCACTCCGGAACTTTCTGATTGTGGTGTAGGCGCAGGCGTTGAACTTCGAGGCCTTGAAAGATGTCCTCGACGTTGATAGCCACCGTAGCGTCCAGCCAAGACAACGCTCATTCTGCCTTGGCAAAGAATCGATCTGTAAGAGCTTCGTTTCGCTCAAGCCGATACCCTTCGGTCGACCACGAAGTGATCCGCTTCTGGGCGTCGCCGCCGGTGGTTTGCCGACGGCAGAAGATCACGTTGATTTTCGGCGTACCCGAGGATATAGCGCGTCGGTTCCGTCGCCGGGGAGTTTAATCAAAAGCTGAATCCGTCGCCTACTGGCCCAGGTAAGTGTTGACTACTCCACAGTTCGAACATTGATCGGTCGTGCTCCAATCAGTGGAAGGGGTCAGTCAGCAGATCGTGACAGCGATCTTGATCTTTTCGAGAAGAATCGGCGATTGCGACCTTTCTGGGGTTCACTGCCCGATAAAGATATTCAGGATGGGTGCCGATCTCATCGCCAGGCCCGCGGGCGTTCATTCCCGGCACAACATCAGGTTTGCAACAGGGACATTTGTTGTGGCTCCAAAACCCTCAGCCATTGCGGCGCAAATGCCTAGACCCTTATGCTGAGCGAGCCGATACAATTGTCGTTACCATCACTCCAATCCATCTCGCAGAAACGCGCCAAATCGTTCTTTGCGATGCCATTCCAGCGCTTCGGGATGCGGTCGATAAAGGGGTTCGCTTGGCAAGAGTATAGGCTTACCGGTAGCTTCAAGAATGGGAAACAAGGCGTGGTCCGCGGCTTTTGCATCCTTGTGAACGATCAGCTCGTACTGAGTCGAGATTGTAAAGAGACCGCGGTCAAATGCCCAGTGAGCCGTGCGCGAAAGGGCCAAACCGTTTCGCGGATCATCCGTGCCCAGTACATCTTTCCCGATAATGTGCGCCGCTTCCGCTTCGACCGTTTTTCCATGCAAGCGATCAGGGCGCGGTTTGCCGCAACGTCCAAGCCGCCTGACTTCGGACTATAGGCCATGGTCCAACTTCGATCGGGTAAATAGTCTATCTGGTCAGTATACGGACTGGTTAGCATCGATGAGATGGAGAACGCGTAGGTCGCCCATTGCGGTTTGAAAATGCCTTCGGCAAAATGGTGAAGAATATGACCGAATCGTTCAGCGTCATTCAGTACCGCCGCAGGCTGAATCGTTCCGAAAAGAGGCGTCGCTCGACGGTAAATTAGAATCCGTCGTTCGCGCTCGACCGCGTCGATCACGCCCGAAGGTTTTAACACACAAAGTTTAAGGTCTCCAGCGTTTTCTTATCGCTTTAGTTCGCTATGACGAATCGTTTCCAGAGCGTTTGTGCAGCTCCAAAATTCTCGCTCACCGCTCAACTGGAGATGCCTGGACCCTGCAGACTTATTCGCTCTCCCCCTCTTATTGCAATTCCCGCCTCCCCTCTTATCCAATCTGTCCATCGTCTGGGCTTTCTTCGTCTTCTGATTTCCCAAGCTCAAGTCGCATCGCGCCGCACTGTTAGCTTAAGCGCTATTCTATCCGAAAAGGTGCTAGCATATTTATTCCCATTCCGGGGCGCCGGCAACAGATTCCAGAGGTCTCCACACGGCCAGGCGGACCAAGGGAAACAGTGATCAATGTCCAGGGAGTCCTCCTTGAGCTTCTTTCCGGTCCACACGCAGAAAAGGCGATCGCGTTTAAGGAGGTCGAGCGCCAGTTCTCGCGCGACCCGCACGTCGCGTTCCGGATCCGACCACCGGGTCGCGAGGTAGAAGGTTTCTTCGGCAACGGGTCGTCCCTGGCTGGTTAAATAATCTTTCATAATTCTGATCCACTCAGCGACCAAAGCTGGTTCGATCCAGACATTAAAACGGGTTAACGCTCGCCAGATCGGCTCGGGAACCAACAGCTCGCCAAAGCTTTTAAGGTAGTCAGAATCGAGCACAAGTTCGCGAGCCAGACGAACACGATGACCGGACGTTATTCCGTAAACCCGCGGCCCGTTCGGAAACGAGGTATGTTTCGCCGGCATTATCTTAATGTTCGAAACGGCGTCGTTGATGGCTTGATGCAAAAACAAAGCATTTTGTCCGGTGAAACGAGCAGCGACTCGAAAGTCGAGGTGCGAAAGGTGAGTAATCCTTCGATAAGCATCCTTGACGAAGCCAAGCCCATCCAACCCAACGTTGGTGGGCATCTGCGGAAGTTCAGCTTGAAGCACCGGCTTAAACTGACGCAGCCAGAAAACCGCGATCAACCCCAATGGCACCGCAACATACTCCTCGTTCACGGGCCGGGTTAGTCCGAGTGAACACTCAGCTATCCGAGCGAGCACCCGTGGCAAGGCGAGCTTGTAGGTCGAGGACTTCGAGTCTTTTAAAATGATATGACGAATGACCGGCAGAGCGCCGGTTCCATCATCCGGTAACCGGATGATCACCCGCGTCCACTCGATTCCGGAGCGAGCTAGCTCGTCGTTCGCCCTTTCGACTCTTTCGATGAAAGAACCGTGGATTCTAGCAAGTTGCTCGAGCTCATCCACTTGGCATGGGAACATTGACCGCGGATCGCCCGGATCAGGTTGACGGAAGCTGATCGCCATCCAGGCACCCGGCTTCAATAGCGTCACCAGTTTGCGGAAAGCGCGTCGCCGGTTCGCAGGTGGCACATGCATCCAGACGGCGTTCATGAGGATGAGATCGAAGGAAATTCCGAGCCGGTGTACATTTTCTAACCCAGGCAGGCGGTCATTGATCCACCGAATCTTATCTGCTCCGTGCAAACGCAGTCCAAGGGTCCGCATCCGTTCCGAAGGTTCAACGGCGATGACGTGATGGCCAAGGGAAACCAACCAAGCCGCGTCCCGTCCCGAGCCGGCACCCACGTCCAACACAAGAGCCGGCTGGTTTGGCAAAAGGTTTTTCAGCCAGTCGTTAACCTTTTCCGGGGCCACCGACTCGTGACGTTCCATCAGCGCTTCGGCGTGGTCGTCATACCAAGCAATCGCATCACTCGAATCCAGGCTCAGATCGTCAGCAGACATCCTTCCCGAATTCTATACCAAGAATCGGCGAGGGATGATCAAATCAAAATGGAGAACAACTTTTCTGATCGCATCTACAGCCCAGGCTGTAGTCTTTTTGCGCCTTCGGCGCGCCATCGGTATCCCAACCCTGAACATGGGCCGGCCGCCCGAGCACGTCATGTCTGTGCATCGATCACCGGCAGACTTGCCGGTCGCCAGACCCGCATTCTGCCCTGGTCGGGCGCTCGCGTTTATTCAACGGGTCGACGGCTCGGGCAGCATCAACCGTCGCGACGACAGCCCGGCTTTCCGGGTTTGGTGAAGCACGTCGTGACTTATCGGGAGAGCCCCGCAGTTAAAAAGAGCGGTAGCCGGGAATGACGGAAAGACGGAAGCGCAATAACCTTGCACCACCCATTTGCACGACAACGCAGGAAACGACTAACCGGCCTTGGTTTAATCCCGTCTTTTGCGAAGATCTATTGTTGATCTCTTTTCGAGGGGATTCGAGAATGGCCAGATGGATATACCAGAGACCGGTCGATTGCTGTCACCCCACGGAACTGGTCGTTGCCAAACGGTTGGCCCGCCTGAGTGACGAATGGGTGATCCGCTGGGGTTTTTATTACGAAACCGACCGGGAAGGAGACTTCATAGTTCTCGGGCCAACGGGCGGAGTGCTTGTGCTCGAGGTTAAAGGCGGCGACATTCGTAAGCTCTCCACTGTCGGGCGTTGGGAGGGCTCCTCCCGTGATCATCCCGTGGCGCAGCTTTCGGCAGAGTGGCGCTCCGTAATCGACGCGCTTCGCGAATCCGCAAATGGGGGTGATGTGCCGTTTGTCGCGAAGGCACTTTGTCTCCCTGACATAGACATCGATCGGAAGACGCCGTCCTACAGAGAGATTGACAGAAATCTGGTCATCGACCGTCGCGATCTGGCCTCTTTCGAAGTGACCTGGCGCCGGCTCTTCGGCAAACACAATCAAACGATTTCGAAAACGGAGCGGAGGGTATTCCTCGATTCGTTCGCCAAAGAGGTCTCCCCAAAGGCGGTCGAGCACTTCATTTCAGAAACCGACAGGATCATCCTCCGGCACACGATGGCGGAGTATCACCTGCTCGACATGCTCCGGAAAAACCGGCAACTCATGATCGAGGGTGGTCCGGGTTCTGGGAAAACCTGGTTAGCGCTCGAACAGGCTTTCCGCTTCGCCAATGACGGCCTTCGAGTCTTGTTCCTGTGCTATAACGTCGCGCTCGCCGAGCAGCTTTCAGCCTTGGTCAAGAAGCGAAAACTACAGGAGGGCGAAGTGATTGTCCGGAGCTGGGAGAGTTTGGCTCGCGAACTGTTGGATGCCGCTGGTGTTGGATGGGATAATCCGGTCAGCCCGACGGAGCGTGACCTTTACTTTGGCGAGGTCGTTCCGAGCCTGATGCGCGATATCGTACGCGATCAGCAATTTGCACCTCGATTCGACGCTTTGGTGGTCGATGAAGCTCAAGATCACGATACCAGTTGGCCCGGATCGGAGATCGAAAACAGCCATTCTGGTTGGTGGGAGATTTACTGGAAGCTTCTTCGGGAGGGAACGGATGCCCGAATGGCGATTTTTTACGATCAAGCCCAGAGGCCGCTTTTTCGCAAAAAGGAGCGATTCGAAGCCACCCATATCCGCAAACGCCTCTCGCAGCCGGCCCACGTGAACCTGCTGTTCACCTTGCGCTATTCGTTGCCGATTTTCCGATTTCTCAAGACGTTGCAATCCGCAGCCACGACGAGCTTGATCGAAAGTCTTCGGTATCGGACAATCCTGCCGGAGGGACCGGACGTCGAACTGTATGACGTCGACCCGATGCAGACCGCGGCGAAACTCGAGGAGGTCGTAGCCAGGTGGATAAACGATGGGTTTTGTCGGTTGGAGGAAATATTGATTTTGTCGCCGCACGGCACAATGACCAAAACCTCATTAGCGAACCATTCCAGGATCGGCGAGTGGCCGCTTGTTAGCATAGATGACCGAAAGCAGGGCAACCTCGCGCTTCTTTCAGTGAACAAGGCCAAGGGATTGGACTCACTCGCAGTGATTATCATCGACGTAGAGAGATTCGATAAACTCGCGACGCCACAAGAACAGATGAATTATTTTATGGGAGCTAGCCGGGCGCGCCAATTACTCGCGATTTTCCACAAAACCCATTCGTGAAATTTTCTTGAAGGGGCAATGAGTGGTCGATCCGGTCGTATAAACTTAAAAGCGCATGCTCTCTGCAACTGACATCGCGAACTTCCTATCCTGTCACCATCTGTCGACACTTGAACGGGCGGAGGCTCGGGGCGAGATTCAGAAGTCTTTTTTCTATGATCCCGGCGTTAATTTGCTCCGCGAGTTAGGAATTAGACACGAGGAGCAATATCTCGAGCATCTGAGCGCCACACCGAGGTTTCAAATTGCTCGTATCCCGACAGACATCCCATGGATCGATGCGGTCAACAGAACGACGGAAGCGATTCAGAGTGGCGCGGATGTAGTGTATCAGGCCACGTTTCAAGACGGACCGTGGGGCGGCCGCGCGGATTTTCTCATTCGAGTCGAGAGACCCGATTCGCGAGGGGCTTTTTCCTACGAAGTCGTGGAGACGAAGCTTGCGCGGTCTGCCAAGGTCCGCGCAATCCTGCAGCTTTGTTTTTATTCAGAACTCCTTTCGAAGATCCAGGGTGCCCTGCCTGAATGGATGCATGTGGTACTCGGGGGCGATACCAGGCCGGAGAAGTTTCTCGTGTCCCATTACATTGCCTTTTTCCGAAAAATTAAGGGCGATTTCAAAGAAGCATCAACGAGTCCGGGAAATACTTACCCGGAGCCCGTCGAACTCTGCGACGTTTGCGATTGGTTTCCGCTGTGTGACAAGCGCCGGCGGAACGACGACCATCTGTCGCTCGTTGCGGGAATCACGAAACTCCAGCGCAAGGAATTAGGCTCGCGAAACATAAACAGTGTAGTACGACTGGCAAGCCTCATACCCCCACCCGTCCCAAAGTTCCAACGCATCGGAGATGCGGCGCTGCTGCGAGTTCGGGAACAAGCTCGTGTTCAGGTCACAGGACGAACTGAAGGCCGGATGGTGTACGAGCTTCTTGAGCCGATTGAGGAGCAGCGAGGCTTCGCTGCTCTGCCTTTGCCGTCGCCGGGAGATGTCTTTCTCGATTTTGAGGCTGTTCCCTACGCATTTGACACTGGCCTGGAATATCTCATCGGCATGGCCTTTGTTCCCGAGCCACCTGGCACGGACGCACGCTACGAGTCTCTTTGGTCCTTCGAACCGAGCGCGGAAAAGAGAGCGTTTGAGCAGTTTATCGAGACCGTCATGGAACGATGGAAACGGCACCCCGATTTGCATATCTATCATTACGCTCCGTACGAGCAGAGCGCGGTTAAGCGACTGGCAGGTCGCCACGGAACCTGTGCGGAAGAGGTCGATCGACTTTTGAGGGCGGGTATCTTTGCGGACCTCTATCGCATTGTACGCCAAGCGTTGCGCGCGTCCGTCGAAAGCTATTCGATCAAGCAAGTGGAAGCCCTCTACCCCTTCGCCCGAAGCATAGCGCCTCGAGATTCGGTTGCTGCCCTTCAAACGTTTGAGGCCGTGCTGACACTGGGTAGGGGCGAAGAGGTTACCAAAGAACTTCTCGAATCCATAGAGGCGTACAATCGTGATGATTGCTTCTCGGCATTGCGATTACGAGATTGGCTCGAAGAGCGACGACGCGATGTCGAGAGGGTCAGAGGGCAGGCCTTACCTCGGCCTGCAACGAAATCGGGAGAGCCCGGTGAAAATCTGGCTGGTCAGCTTGATCGCGCCAAGAACATCATGGCCGAGCTCCTGAATGCCTTGCCATCCGAGCAAAATGAATGGAATGACGGGCACTATGGACGATGGCTCTTGGCACAGATGATGGAATGGCATCGACGCGAAGAGAAGTCGAGCTGGTGGGAATATTTCCGGTTATGCGAGCTTTCGGACAGTGAATTGCAAGAGGAGAACACTGCGTTGGGCGGGCTGAACTACGCTGGCGTGATTGGAAGGGAAATGAAGTCGCTAATACATCGGTATTCATTTCCTCTGCAAGATCATACGCTCGACCGCGCTCTCGCGGTGCATGACCCGCGAACGAAAAAGAGTGCCGGTAAGGTCGTTGGGATTGATGATCAAAGGCTGACGATTGATCTCAAGCGGGGCGCCTCATCCATCGTCCCACACCCAACAGCGCTGATACCTAATGATATTGTAAACTCAGAAGTCTTACGCGAAAGCCTCATGCGGCTCGGATCATGGGTCGCTGCAAATGGGATTGACGGGGAGGGCCAATACCGCGCTCAGCGAGATCTGTTACTTCGACGACCTCCACGATCGCTGACAGGCGCTTTGGGTCCGGTGATCGATAGTAATCGGCAACTCACGCAAGCCGCAAAGGATCTTATTTTTCGAATTTCCCAGGAACCGTCGGTGCTCCCTGTTCAAGGTCCGCCTGGATCCGGCAAGACCTTTACGGGAGCCCGAATGATTGTCGAATTGATAAGGCGCGGATGTCGCGTCGGGATCACGGCGGTAAGTCACAAAGTTATCAGTAACCTTCTCGATTACGTCTGCTCGGTCGCCCGCCAAACTGCCGTTCAACTGCGCGCTGTGCAAAAGTCGGATGGGGCTGATAAGTGCGATGATCCGGCGGTAACGCAACTGGCCGACAATCAGGCGGTCTCTGACGTCTTCAATGCACTCGAGACAGGCGAAGGACTGGTTGCAGCGGGAACTGCCTGGCTCTGGGCTCGGAGTGAAATGGCTGATACTGTCGATGTTCTTTTCATCGATGAAGCCGGCCAGATGTCTTTGGCAAACGTGCTTGCCGTCGCTCAGGCCGCCAAAAGCTTGGTATTACTTGGTGACCCGCAACAGCTCGATCAACCCAAGAAGGGTATTCACCCCCCAGGAGCGGATGGTTCTGCGTTTGATCACCTATTGCAAGGTCGTGCGACGATTGTTCCCAAACAGGGGTTATTTTTGACCGAGACACACCGTCTGCATCCCGACGTCTGCGAGTTTACATCAGAACTGTTTTATGAGGGGCGGCTTAAGCACCGCCCAGAGAACCTGAGGCAACGGGTCAACAGTACAGGCGTGATTGACGGCACGGGGCTTCGTTTTGTTTCAGTTGTGCATTCCGGAAATAAGAGTGAGTCCCAAGAGGAAATTGAACGGATATCAGATTTGATCATGGACCTTTTGTCCAAAGGAAGCAGTTGGACAAACAAGGACGGCAAAACAAGCAATCTTAGTCTGGAAGACATTCTAATTGTGGCTCCATATAACGCACAGGTATCTGCATTGCGTCGGAAACTTCCTCCGGGTGCTAGAGTCGGGACGGTCGACAAGTTTCAGGGACAGGAGGCGCCCATCGTTTTCTTTTCGATGACAACCTCGAGCCCCGACGATGCGCCCAGAGGAATGGAATTTTTGTACAGTTTGAACCGGCTTAATGTGGCTATCTCCCGTGCGCGGTGTATCGCCGTGCTTGTCGCGAGTCCAGCTCTGTTCCAGGTCGAATGCAAGACTCCGCGGCAGATCGAACTCGCAAACGCGTTCTGCCGATACCTCGAGATGGCTCAAGTGATTTGATGAGGCTTGGCGCGTGAAGCAAGAGGGTCACGTCAAACAGTTCGACATCTGGAACTTGCTGAGCTTATTCGCGATTCGCAGGTACAGAGCGCGCTTCAGCGACCAGAAAATGGGGTCAGTCAACATATTTGTTGACTGACCCCTTCTTCGCAGAAACTGCGTCTATGCCGCAGCGTGGCTGGAAGGAACGCGTCGCAGGCGTCGTCAGCTTGGTCAGCTCGAAACCAAATGCTTAGGCTCCGGTAGCGGTGCGCCTCTATCAACAAGGTAGACGATCTCCTCTTCAATGAGTTCCGTTAGGCGAGCGAACGCCTCCCAGCTCGTACTGGCATGACACACGCCCCCGTAAGGGAAAAGATCGGGACAATATCCAATCCATGCCTCATCCTCTGAGGACCATTCCACGAAACGACCGTAATGATCGAGATGCTCAAACTTCTCGCCCATGTTCTTCCTCTGCTTCTTGTGCTGCTTTTATCGCTTTGTGCACTTGTTTCTCTTCATAATGCTGCGCATCATCGCCTTCGTCGCGGTTCAATATAACGCTGCCCTTCACCTTGGCATGCTCGAATTTCGCGTGTCTGCTACCGTGAACCTGATACCACCCCGCATCCTTCAAATCCCGAATTAGCTCTCTAATTTTTCTTGGCATTTTCGGATCGACCTGTTCAGGCTCCAAAACCCTTGCTCACCGCTCAACTCGAGATGGCTGGACCCTGCAGCATTATTCGCTCTGTTCTCTTATTCGCAAATTCCCGCCTCCCCTCTTATCCCATCCGTCGGTCGTCTGCGTCTTCTTCTTCTCCTGGTTGACGGAAGCTGATCGCCATCCACGCGCCCGGCTTCAGCAGCGTCACCAGTTTGCGGAAAGCGCGTCGCCGGTTCGCAGGTGGCACATGCATCCAGACGGCGTTCATGAGGATGAAATCGAAGGAGATTCCGAGCCGGTGCACATTTTCTAACCCAGGCAGCCGGTCACTGACCCACCGAATTTTATCTGTTCCCTGCAAACGAAGTCCAAGGGTCCGCATCTGCTCCGAAGGTTCAACCGCGATGACCTGCTATCGTGATCGCACGGTCTCCCTTTAGGATTCGTGCGGCCACCGAATGATCGACCCCGAGGATTTTACCCAGTTCATGCGTAGAAATGTCGTTTTCCTGGACGAGGTAATTGAGCATTTCCCTGGGAGAGGAAGCTTTAATGGGTTTCGCTGAACGGGTTTCGCATTCGTCCAACAGATCACCGAGCAGTTCAAGGTAGTCCAGTTGCGCATCGTTCTGTGCGCGAAGAGCGATCCAGTCGGCCACTTCAGTGGCGTTCTCAAGTTCGATTTGATCATGAAGCTTGCGCGGAGGATAAAGGCGCACCAAGTCCTCATAAGTCTCGGGAGCTTCAGCCGGCAGGCTAAGACGCGTGGTAGTCATGGGTCGTTTTTCCAGTCTACTTTGCTGTACTGGGCATGCGTTAAAAATCTTCGGATGAGAACAAAGCCGCGGAGCCACGGAGGATTCTTTAGTCATTGATCAATCGCTTTACTCTGTCCGTCGGCTTTTGACTGTGGCGCACGCTTTTTCCGGACAGCTGGACAGGCGAGACGCCTATCTTACATTGTCAGGCGCCGGCACAAACTTGAACCTGATGCGCTACTGCCATTTAAAATCATGAAGACAATTTTCCTGGGAACTCTTGCCTATATCGTAATTACTTTCGTTAGGCAGGGCGTATCGCACTTCGCGGTCAACCACGACGCCATGCCCTCTGCCCATGCCTGACGCCGAAGAGCTCGCAAACCGAATCAGCACGTTGCTCGCGGCCAAAGGCATCCCGTTTGAAACGAAACGGATGATGGGCGGCGTAGCATTCATGGTCGACGACAAGATGTGCATTGGCACGGCGAAAAACCGGCTCATGGTTCGCTTTGATCCGGCCCTGCACGAGGAAGTTCTCGCACGGCTGGGTACAGGGCCGATGGATTTTACCGGACGGGTCATGCGCGGGTTCGTTTTCGTGCAGCCTGCTGCTGTGCGCGACGACGTTCGGCTGGGATCATGGCTCGACCTCGCACTTGATTACAACCCGCGCGCCAAGCGATCAGTCAAAAAGAGGAAAAAGGAAAGCTGCGGCCAAAGCCGGGCGCCGATCCTAGCCCGACTTTCTCAACTCGACGCTGAAATGGGCTTTTTTTCGGGAAAAATCGGCCGCCGAGGCGCTTAAATAAAGGAACAGGCTTCCCAAAGTGTGTGTAGGCCAGACCAAGACTCTTCACAGGACGA
>Ga0209656_10002634_pt1 | contig 11600 bp, 6 predicted proteins | sample BogFormECP12_OM2_FD_188239 | JGI IMG/M metagenome (GOLD analysis project Ga0209656, IMG submission 188239) | Bog forest soil microbial communities from Calvert Island, British Columbia, Canada - ECP12_OM2 (SPAdes) (version 2) | ecosystem: Environmental > Aquatic > Freshwater > Wetlands > Bog ... | reverse complement strand
GCGGGCACCCATACCTTGTAGCCGGAGGCGCTGTAAGTCTTGAAACCTCCCGGAGCGCTATCGTTTTGATCTTCCGATAATTCGTCGGCGACCTGCTGCGCCTGGCTGGCGTCGCCTTGCGACTGCTTCTGCGCACGCGCCTGGCGAGCGAGGTCAGCCAGCGAACCGCCCTGCGTTTCCTGTCCCCAGCTCACACACGAGATCAGAAGCAGGCCGACCGCGATCGTTGAATGAAGTAGGATCGGACCGCTAAGAGCGCCACAAGAGTTCTTGTTCATAATTTGTTCTGCATTGCTCATCGACATGGCTGTAAACACTGCTCCCCAAGCACTGCTGACTTAGCGTAACCTTGCCCACGGGAGGGAGAAAGTTACCGACGTGCTTGTACGAACGCCGGGAATTGGGTGGGGAATGCCGGGTTTTATGCAGGTTTTCTGGATGGCGTCCGGTGGCTTCGTGTCACACGATCACAACACCGGCGTACCCGACGACCATGTCCCGGTCGCCGGAAATGTCCCCTGAAGTCGCGTACTTCACCAGTTCGGCCGACTTCGCCCCCAGTTGCCGCGCCGCGGTAAGCATTGCCACGGCTGGGCCGAAGCCGCACATGCTGATGTCTTGCTCTGTTACCACGTCGTACAGCCCGCTCGCATCAAGGGTCAGAATCCGCTCTAGAGCGCGATGGTCCTTCATCCGGGTAACCGTATCTGACTCGTAATGATTCATGTCGCTCGAAGCGACGATCAGGATGTCCTCGCGTAGTGCGTCGATCACGTGGGCGATGGCTCGGCCGAGATGTTCCAGGATGTCTACATCCCTGGTGCCTAGAGTAATGGGCACAAAGCGAAGTTCGGGCTGACGCAATTGCAGGAAAGGAAGCTCGACTTCGGTGGCATGCTCCGCGCGATGCGCAGCCAAATCGTCTTGCAGCAGGGGGAAACGCTGTTTCAGTGCTTCAGCGAGTTCTACGTCAATTGGAACATCGCCTAGCGGCGTCTCCCACGCGCCGTCGCTCTGCATCGCGATTGGCTGGCCCATTCCCGTGTGGTTTGGGCACATCACAATGCAGCGCCGAGGAACCTGAATGCGCCCAAAGACAGCGCCTGCAACATGGCCGGAATACATGTATCCCGCGTGCGGTACGATGCAGCCGATCGTTCGCACCGGTTCCTCATGAGCCTCAGCCGCCTGCGAGAGGTAATCCATCGCTTCTGCGCGCAACTGTTCGGGATTGCGGGGATAAAACCTGCCCGCCACCGCTGGATGGCGAAGGGGATTGGTGGTCATCGGTCACTGGCCCTCCTCTCGGTGAGCCTGATCTGGAATGCAGCCCCTAGACCTGCGGATTGCGCAAGGCCCGATACACCGCCGCGCTCTCCTCCAGGCTCAACGTCTCTGCGCGCGCGGTGGATTTCACATGCGCTACACTTAGCGCGCGTTTCAAATGCTCATCTTCATACTTCGACTTCAAATTGTTCCAGAGCGTCTTGCGTTTCTGCCCAAACGAGAGCCGCAGGAAATCGATGAAGCCATCGCCCGCTACTCCCAATTCTTCCTGGCGCGGCTCAATCGTCAACCGCAGCACGGACGAATGTACCTTCGGCGGCGGTGTAAACGCTGCGGGGGGCAGCGTAAACAGATTTTCGACGCGTGCAAACAACTGCGCCGTAGCCGACAGCACTCCGTAGTCGCCACCTCCCGGCTCGGCCGCGATTCGATCGGCGACTTCTCGCTGCACCATGATCACCAGGCTCTCGAAATATTTCGAAAACTCAAACAGCCGCAGCAGAATATCGGAGGTGATGTAGTAAGGAAGATTGCCCACGGCTTTCACGGGCTCGGGCTTGAGCTCAATTCCGGGCCGTCCCAAGCCGGGCTTCGGTCCAAAGATTGAATCAAAGTCCATCGCCAGCACGTCGCCTTCAATCACTTCTACATTTCTGGCCATGCCGAACTTCAGCCGTAATTGCGCCGCCAGCACTCGATCCAGTTCCACGGCAATCAGCCGTCGCGCGCGCTTGGCCAGCAGGGAAGTCAGAATGCCGCGTCCGGGGCCGATCTCGAGGACAGTGCTTTCCGAGAGATCGCCCATCACATCCACGATGCGCAATGCAGTGTCTTCACTGGCCAGAAAATGCTGTCCCAATTTAGGCTTGGTTTGCGGACGCCGCGCTGAAGCAACCTTTGGCACGTTGACCCTTCCTTTCGCCGGGAAGTAGACTTGCAGGTCGGTCCCGGCATCTGATGCAAGGGACGCCGGTCCCAGTCTTTCACAATCCATCGCTGTCATCATAGCGCGCCGCATGATCCGGCGCTCCGGAGGTTCCGTAGTCATGCACATCGCATTCGCGGCATCGGAAGGCGTTCCTTTTTCCAAGACCGGCGGACTTGCCGACGTAGTGGGAGCCCTGCCCCGCGCTCTTGCCGCCTTGGGGCATCAGGTGAGCGTCTACCTGCCGCGCTATCGTCAGACCAAGCTCGCCGAGCCGGCCACGGTCGTTCGCAGCGTGACCGTGCCTTTCGATGATCAGTACCGGTTTGCTTCCGTGGTGACTGGAGGCAGCCAGGGCGGTGTGCGCTTCTACTTCGTCGAATATCCTCCGTACTTTGATCGTGACGCGCTCTACGGCACGCCCGCCGGAGACTATCCGGATAATGCCGAGCGCTTTGCTTTATTTTCCCGTACGGTGATCGAAGCTTCAAAAATTCTCGGCGTGCCCCACATTTTTCACTGCCACGATTGGCAGTCGGCGCTCGTGCCAGTCCTGCTGCGCACGGTCTATGCGGAAGACCCTGCGTTCCGCGATGTCGGGACAGTGTTCACCATTCACAACATGGGCTATCAGGGACTATTTCCCCCCGATACGCTTCCATTGCTCATGCTGCCTTGGGATTTGTTCACCATGTCGAAGATGGAATTTTTCGGCCAGGTTAATTTTCTGAAAGGCGCCCTGACTTGTGCCGACTACGTCACCACAGTCAGCAAGAAGTACAGCCAGGAAATTCAAACGGCCGAATACGGGTTCGGACTCGAAGGCGTGCTGCGCGATCGCGCCTCCACCGTCACCGGAATTCTGAATGGAGTTGATTATGACGAGTGGAGCCCGCAGACCGACAAATTTACGACAGCCAAATATTCTCCACAGGATCTGGCCGGCAAAGCAAAATGCAAACAGGATTTGCTGACTGCGTTCGGTGTAACCAAGGCCGATCCGAAACTGCCGGTCATCGGAATCGTCTCCCGCTTTGCCGCGCAAAAAGGATTCGATCTGATCGCGCAGGTAGCCGATCGTCTGGCCCGCGAAGAGATGATCGTGGTCGCGCTCGGCGCCGGCGATAAGACCTACGAAGAACTCTTCCTGCGCCTCAACAAACAATTCCCCAACAAGATTGCGGTCAAAGTCGCCTACGATAACGCGATCGCGCACAAGATCGAAGCTGGGGCTGACATGTTCCTCATGCCGTCGCGCTACGAACCCTGCGGCCTGAACCAGATATACAGCCTGAAATACGGCACGGTTCCCATTGTTCGCGCGACTGGCGGACTCGATGACACCATCGAGCCCTGGGATGCGCGCACGGGTAAGGGAACCGGTTTCAAGTTCACCGAGTACAACGGCGAATCACTCCTGCTGACGGTCAAAGAGGCGCTCGATGCCTTCCGGGACCAGACTTCCTGGCAGGTGCTCATGCGCAACGGCATGAATAAAGATTTCTCCTGGAACGCCTCCGCCCGCGAATACGGCAAGATCTACGAACGCGTGAAGCAGATGCGGGCAGCCGCGCCGGCGGCCGAAAAGGCGCTGGCCTAACTTACCTCGGCGAAAATCATCGATGGGTCTGAGCCTGCCATCGGCTGGGGCGCAGGACTTCATCCCCTGCTAAAATCCGTTTGGACATGGTGGCTGTGCCTCAGCCCGGCTTCTCGCGAACTATCTTCCACGTGGACATGGACGCCTTCTTTGTCTCGGTGGAGGAGCTTTACGATCCCTCGTTGAAAGGAAAAGCCGTGGTCGTCGGGGGCCAGCGTGACGAGCGCGGCGTCGTTTCGGCTGCCTCGTATGAGGCGCGTAAGTTCGGCGTGCATTCTGCCATGCCGCTACGTACCGCGGCCAAGATGTGCCCGCACGCGATCTTCGTCAACGGACATCCCGAACGCTATCGCGAAAGTTCCGAGAAGGTTTACCGCGTGCTCGGTTCATTCTCGCCGCAGATCGAGATGGCTTCCATCGACGAGGCCTATCTCGACATGACCGGAACCGGGCGCCTGCACGGTCCACCGCTGAAAGCTGCGAATGCACTGCATGAGCGCATGAAGGCCGTGACTCGCCTGAACTGCTCAGTCGGCATCGGAAGCTCGCGCCTCATCGCCAAAGTTTCTTCCGCGCAAGCCAAGCCTAATGGCGTGCTCTGGATCGTCCCCGGCCAAGAGGCGAAGTTTCTTGCTCCGCTCGATGTGCGGGAGATTCCGGGCGTGGGCAAGGTCATGGAAAGCCATCTCCACGAACTTGGAATCAAGAAAGTTGGAGACCTCACGAGGCTGGAAGATTCCGAACTCGAGCAACGCTTCGGCAAATGGGGACTGGCGTTGGCTGGAAAAGCCCGCGGCGAAGATGCCGGAGGATGGTTCGACAATGCAGTTGGCGTCGACCTCGATGCCAAGTCGATCAGCCACGAGCACACCTACAACGAAGACACGGCCGACGCCAATCAACTGGAAGCCACGCTGATGCGTCTCTCTGAGATGGTCGGCCGGCGTCTGCGCGAATCTCATTTTCACGCTCGCACCATTCAACTGAAGCTGCGGTACAAGGATTTCACGACGATCACTCGCGCCCACACACTGGCATCTCCCACGCAACTTGATAACGAAATCTTCGAGCAAGTCCGCGCGTTATTCCGCAAGAACTGGAAGAAAGGCGTGCAGGTCAGATTGCTGGGTGTGCAAGCTTCTTCTTTTTCGACCCAGCCCGGACAGATCGACCTGTTAGAAGGCACACGCCAGCAACGCTGGAAAGACGCGCTGGCCGCCGCCGACCGCCTGCGCGACAAGTTTGGCGAGTCCAGCGTAAAGCTTGCAGCCGGCATGCGCGGCACATTCCGCGAACGCACACACGAGAACCCAGCCGGTTTGCCGGGAAAAGGCAAGCAGCGCAACTCCTAGAACTTCCAGCGCTTCCGGGTTGCAAAATCCTTCACATTGACAGGCGATCCTAATGGTAGGACGATGGAAACCCCTTCGTTTTCTGAAGTGCTCCAAGATGTGGGACGGCTAGTTCGGAGCGGTGGTGTGGCATCCGCTGCGAATCTATGGCTCGGTTCGAGTAGCAAAATTAGAGGTTGCCCAATGCCGAAGCTCTGTCGCTTTGTGGGTTTAGCCGCGCCCTTGTTCCTGATCCTGACCTGCGCCGCTCAAACCGGGAACACGTCGGACCCGGCCAACCCGCCGAATACTCCCAACATCAGTCAGATTCAGCATGTGATTTACATCATCAAAGAGAATCGTTCGTTCGACAGCTACTACGGAACGTTTCCCGGCGCGAACGGCGCAACCTCGGCCAAGATCTCGACCGGTCAGACCATTCAACTGGGTCACCAGGGAGACCAACTCCCGCACGACGTTACCGGGCACGGCTGGTGGGACGCTATCACGGGCGAAAATGGCGGCAAGATGGACCGTTTCGACCTGGTTGTTGCCGGCAGTACCAACGGAGACTATCTCGGTTTCACTCAGCTCCAGCAACAAGACATCCCGAACTATTGGAAGTATGCCAAGAATTTCGTTCTTGCTGACAACATGTTCTCTGCGCTGAACGGGGCGAGCTTTCCCAACCATCTGTACACCATTGCCGCGCAGTCTGGCGGCGTGTGGAATAATACGCTGCAGATCAGCGGTCACGGCCAGCTTTGGGGGTGCGACGCCAATCCCGCGGCCCAGGTTCCCGTTCTCAGCCTCAACCTTGTGGTCACTAAACCGTTCCCCTGTTTTGATTTTCAAACGCTCGCCGATTTACTCGATGGGGCTGGATTGACATGGGCTTTTTATGCGCCTCCAGCCGGCACCGCGGGATATGTATTTTCTTCGTACGACGCGATCAACCACATCCGCAATACTGCTTTGTGGAAACAGCACGTTTTTCTCGATACTCAGTTCGCCACAGACGCTGCTGCGGGCAAGCTGCCCAATGTTGCGTGGCTGGTAACGACAGGGAAATCCAGCTTTGGCAGTTCGGGGGGAGGCGGCACTTCCGTCGACAATAACGAGCACCCGCCGGGGAGCATTTGCAATGGCGAAAACTGGACGGTCGCCCAGTTGAACGCCCTGATGTCTGGGCCGAACTGGTCTTCGTCCGCAGTCTTTCTCACCTACGACGATTTCGGTGGATTCTACGATCACGTGCCGCCGCCGCCGGTGGATATCTACGGCCTCGGACCCCGCGTGCCGCTCCTCATCATCTCGCCCTACGCGAAGAAGGGCTACATCTCGCACACTCAATACGAACTCTCATCAGTCATTAAATTTGCTGAGGAAGTGTTTGGCCTGCCCAGTCTCGGCCAGCGCGATGCGAACGCAAACGACACCACCGACAGCTTCGATTTCACTCAGACCGCCCGTCAGCCGCTGATGCTGACTCCGCGCCTCTGCCCGCTGCTTTCGACTGCACAATATTATTTCGGATGGGAGCCATTGGGCGGCACCAGCGCCTCGCGCAAGGTCACCATCAACAATGACCAGACAGCGACCATCACGTTCGACAGCATTACTCCTACCGGAGATTTCGTCATCAGTTCCAATACTTGCGGGACTTCTCTCGCAGTAGGCAGTTCCTGTGCCGTGGAACTCGCATTTAAGCCCACTGCACTGGGAGCGCGAACCGGAGCCCTTACCGTGACTGATTCCGGCGTAACCAGCCCGGAAACCGTGAGCCTGTCCGGCATCGGCACTGCGATCCAGGTATCGCCTTTGAGTCTTACCTTTGCCAGTACGTTTGTCGGCAGCACGACCGCCGTGAAGACAGTCACGGTGAAGAATCTCGGCACGACGGCTATTAGCATCTCCAGCATCGCCGCGGTCGGGGACTTTGCTCAGACAAACACTTGCGGCAGCAGCCTGGCGGCTGGTGCATCGTGCGCCATTCACGTGACCTTCACACCGCTGACTACTGGAACGATTTACGGTGGAGTGAGCATCCAAAGTAATGATCCTGCGAATCCGGTCACCATGGATGTGAGTGGTACGGCCACCGCGGTAAATCTCTCGCAGACTTCGTTGACTTTCCCGACGACGAAAGTCGGCGCCACCAGCACCCCGATCAAGTTCACCATCTCGAATACGTCAGCGACTCCGCTGGTTATCGGAACTCTTGCTACAACCGGAGACTTCGCCCAGACCTCGACCTGCGCAAGTCCTTTAGCCGGCGGCGCGAATTGCACGGTGAGCATCACCTTTACCCCAACGGCGACTGGAGCTCGCACCGGAGGCTTCAGCATCTCCGACAGCGACTTCCAGAGCCCGCAAAACGTCAGCCTGACTGGCACGGGTGACTAGTTCATTCGATTGCAGCGGGAATGCCTGCGAACAAGGCATTCCCGTTCTTGCTTCTTGCCTGCGCAGTTGACCGTCCTGCTTGGCCCCAACTAAGATTCCCGTTCGCCTTTTCCCAGGAGCCCAACATGCGCAAGCCTTCGTCTGTGCTTTTGCCCGTCCTCGCCTTGATTGTTCTGGCATCGTTGACCTCGATTGTTTCCTCGGCGCAGTCCGCCCCACCGCTTCTTCTTCGTTTTCCGACGGTCAGCAAGACGCAGATCGTGTTCAACTACGCAGGCGATCTCTGGATCGTCAGCCGCGATGGTGGAGACGCGCGCAGACTGACCTCCGGCGTCGGAGTTGAGATCCTGCCACACTTCTCGCCGGATGGCTCCATGATCGCCTTCACAGGCGAATATGACGGCAATCGCGACGTCTTCGTCGTGCCCGCTAGCGGAGGCGTGCCACGCAGACTTACCTACCATCCGGCCGAGGAATACGTCAGCGGTTGGACTCCCGACGGCAAGAACGTGATGTTCACTTCCTGGGCCAACAGCTTCATTCATTTCGAGGATCAGCTCTACACGGTTCCGGTAGATGGCGGATTTCCGACGCAAGTTCCGCTGCCCATCGCCGAAGACGCTTCCTTCTCGCCGGACGGAACTCACATTGCATACGTCCCGCATCCTCAGTGGCAGCCCGCATGGAAACGCTACCATGGGGGCCAGACCACCCCGATCTGGATCGCCGATCTCAAAGATTCGAGCATTACCAAAATTCCGCGCGACAACTCGAACGATCACCACCCCATGTGGGTGGGTGACACCATCTACTTCCTCTCTGACCGCAACGGTCCCGTGAGCCTCTTCGCCTATGACACCAAAACCAACCAGGTCTCGGAAGCTCTTCACAGCGATGGTTTCGATTTCAAGACGGCCACGGCGGGACCTGATGCCATCGTCATCGAGCAGTTCGGCGCCATCAAGCTTTACGACCTGAATTCGCATCAGGCGAAAAATATCAGTATTCATGTGGCCGGAGATCTGGAGGCGGTCCGTCCTCACTTCGCGAAGGTTGATCCCAAGCGCATTCAGAATTTCAGCCTCTCGCCTACAGGCATGCGCGCCGTTTTCGAGGCTTGGGGAGAGATCTTTACTGTGCCCACCGACAAAGGCGACATCCGCAACGTCACGCGCAGCCCGTCGGTCGCCGATCGCGATCCATCGTGGTCGCCCGATGGCAAATCGATCGCCTACTTCTCCGATGAATCCGGAGAATACGATCTCGCCATCCGCGAGCAGAACGGCATGGGCGCCGTCCGCCACATTAATCTCGGCAATCCGCCGTCATTTTTCTACTCGCCGGTCTGGTCGCCCGACAGCAAGAAAATCGCCTACTACGACAAGCGACTGCAGCTTTGGTATGTCGATCTCGACGGAGGTGCGCCGAAGCTCGTCGACACCGATTACTACTGGACGTTCGGTGCGCTCGCGCCTGGGCAGACCTGGTCTCCGGACAATAAATGGATCGCGTACACCAAGCAGCTTCCCAGCGGCCAGCACGCGGTCTTCGCCTACTCGCTCGATCAGAGCAAGTCGTTCCAGATTACCGATGGCATGAGCGACGCGCTCTATCCCGCGTGGGATAAAAACGGCAAGTACCTTTACTTTACTGCCTCAACCGATATCGCATTAGCCAGCGCCGGACTCGATATGTCGAGCGACGAACATCGCGTGACGCGCAGTGTCTACGTCGCGGTCCTCAATATGGATGAGAAATCGCCGCTCGCGCCGGAAAGTGATGAAGAGAAGGCCAAAGACGAAGCGACGAAGGACGAGAAATCCAAAGCTGCCTCAACCGACCAGGAGCATAAGGACAGCGCCAAAGAGCACGAGAAGAAAAAATCAGGCGCAGATGCCGCTGACAAGAAAGACGCTGACAAAGAAAAAGATAAGAAGGAAAAAATCGTCGTCAAGATTGATGCCGAGGACATTGGCCAGCGCATTCTCTCGCTGCCAATTCCAGACAAGAACTACGTGAACCTGCAGGCCGGAAAAACGGGAGTGCTCTTCCTCTCCGAAGCGCCGTTAGTGGTGACCGAAGAGGAACAGCAAAACCTAAGCCAAACCATTCAGAAGTTCGACCTTAGCAAGCGCAAGGTCGACAAGTTCGTAGAAGACATCAACGACTTCACGGTTTCCTTTGACGGCGAAAAAATTCTCTACCGCAAAGCAGATTCCTGGGCTACCGCTTCCGCCGACGAGCCACCCAGCCCGGCAGGTCCGCCGAAGCCCGGCATCGGCCCGCTGAAGCTGGATTCGTGGGAGGTCTACGTTGAACCCCGCGCCATGTGGAAGCAGATCTACAACGAGACTTGGCGCATCGAGCGTGATTTCTTCTACGATCCGCACTATCACGGCCTCGATCTTGAAAAAGCGAGAAAGAAATATTCTCTGTATCTCGACGGCATCGCTTCTCGTGGCGAACTGACCTATCTGTTCGAAGAATGTTTGGGCGAGATGACGGTCGGCCACATGTTCGTCGGAGGCGGTGAAACTCCGGAGCCGAAGAAACTGAAAGGCGGTCTGCTGGGCGCCGACTATAGCCTGGAGAATAACCGCTATCGCGTGTCCAAAGTCTACAACGGCGAAAACTGGAATCCCGGCCTGCAGGCGCCGCTGACGCAGCCGGGAGTAAATGTCAAAGCCGGAGACTACATCCTCGCAGTCAACGGCCGCGAACTGCACGCCAGCGATAACATCTACAGCTTCTTTGAAGAGACTGCCGGCAAGCAAGTTGTGCTGAAAGTGGGCGCGAACGCTGATGGCAAAGAATCGCGCGAGGTTACGGTCGTGCCCGTCGAAAGTGAAGAGGGGCTTCGCCATCTCGCGTGGATCGAAGGGAACCGGCGTCGCGTCGACGAGGCCACCAAAGGCCGCATCGCCTACGTGCATGTGCCCAACACCGCGGGTGGCGGCTACACCAGCTTCAATCGTTACTACTTTTCACAGGTCGGCAAAAACGGAGCGATCATCGACGAGCGCTTTAACGAAGGCGGTCAGTTGGCCGACTACATCATTGACAATCTCCGCCGTCCCCTGATGAGCAAGGTCGTCACTCGCGAAGGCCACGACTGGGTAAGTCCATCGGAGGCGATCTACGGACCGAAAGTGATGATCGTCAATGAAATGTCGGGCTCAGGCGGTGACGCGTTGCCCTGGTACTTCCGCAAAGCTGGAATTGGTCCGCTCATCGGCAAGAAGACATGGGGAGGTCTCGTAGGCATCGGCGGCTATCCCGAGTTGATTGATGGTGGACACGTCACCGCACCACGCGCCGCGATTTACGGCCTGAACGGCGAGTGGGAGGTCGAAAACCATGGCGTACCTCCGGATGTCGAAATCGATCTCGATCCCGCGGCGTGGCGTCAAGGGCACGACGCGCAGCTGGAAAAAGCAATCGAAGTGGTGATGCAAGAACTGAAAGATCATCCGCAACCGGAGATCAATCGTCCGCCGTATCCCCAGTATCATGAGCACGACGACCTGGGTGTGAAATAGCGGTTTGCTGAATAATAGACGAAGGCCGGGCATCCCGGAATTGCTTCCGGATCCCGGCCAGCGTCTTGGATCAACTTGGAGTAGCGTCGCTGGGTTGCCGACGCAGTTGAGGCGTTGGGCGGCACGGCATAATGCCGTGCCCACCCGATGAACTAGTTGCCCGTATTTGTGTTGGAGGCTGCGGTCGTTGGAGCAGCACCCGGAGCGCCAGCCCCGTAGCGAGCCAGCCGCGGATAGAACGGCGTAACCTCGAACGGCATTTTGTCGCGCGCCGAAGTGATGGCAACCGGAGCAGTCTTCACCATCTCCGCCTTGTCATCCCAGGGATTGATCTTCACGCGACCGCCCAGGGGCAGAGCCGCGATCTGATCGAGTTTAGCGTTGTCGAGCGCAGGACCCTGCGTCGACAGCGCCGACAAGCGGGTTACGTTGCCGCCTTCGGTTAGAGGATTGCCCAGGTGCGTGGTGAGTAGCGCGCCCAACTGCGGAGCGCGTGCCTGCAGCGCCTTCAG
>Ga0209656_10002633_pt1 | contig 11605 bp, 12 predicted proteins | sample BogFormECP12_OM2_FD_188239 | JGI IMG/M metagenome (GOLD analysis project Ga0209656, IMG submission 188239) | Bog forest soil microbial communities from Calvert Island, British Columbia, Canada - ECP12_OM2 (SPAdes) (version 2) | ecosystem: Environmental > Aquatic > Freshwater > Wetlands > Bog ... | reverse complement strand
CCAGGGTTGGGTCATGGAGGCTGTTGGTCAGAACTCTGCTGTTTGTCCTGGTTGCCAGACCTTAGTTAGGGCCGGTCGTGGGTACCACGGCCCTCGCGGGCGAGCGCCCGACCGCCGCAAAAGACATTCCTCTTCTGGCGTCAAAGAACATCGTATCCGGCAAGAGGGGGTCTGGGGAGCAACGGAGCAGTTATGGAACGCGTTCCATAACGGTTCCATTGCTACTGGGAGCCCAGGTACAAGAAAACTGCGACCAAAACAGCTAATAAGCTTAAAGATCCAAGATCAGCGGTAAGGGTCTCCAACGGCATACCCTCTATTTAGCACGATTGCTCTTTCCTATGGATCGGGCGAGGGGTGCGCGGGGGCCGTTGGTCCCTACTTCCGGCTTGCAGCAGCCTCTTTCAGCGCGATGCGGTATGAAAGCTTGATAAGCGCGCTCCTTGGGCTCCCTCTAGAGTTTCCCGCCGCTATACGGCGCTAACGTGCCGGCATTAAACAAAATATCACAGGCGGCCACCGGCGCCCTCGAGGTTCGCGCTTTTGAAGACAATGCGGAATCTGCTTAAAGCGTCTGTCCTCTGTTAAAACAACGCCAACTGCGCACTCGGCTTGGACATCTTCCGCTGCCGCACAATCCATGCGGTTATTTTATCGCACAACAATTCTTTCGTTTTGCGGACGCGGTTTGTAAAAGCCTCTCGCCTGGCGGCATAATTCCAGGCCATAGAATCAACGCTGGCAACTCGCCGACGATCTTTGAGTTTCGCGACCGCCGTAGACTTCACACCAAAGAGATGCAACCCGACGTGTGCAGGAAGAACCTCTTCGAGCGCATCGATAATCTGGTAGAGATTATTGGGGCCGGTCAAATTGCGGCGGCAAACGGATCCTACCCCGACCATGGCCGGCCACGCGTTGGATCCCAGGATCTGGGCCGCCGCCGGATCCGAGATAACATGATCTTCCATTAGCTTTACACAGGTTCTATAGTTTGCCGGCCGCCAGCCTTGAATAACCGGCATTGGGGCTGTGGCCGGTTGGTCCGGCAACTCCCGATTCCAGTGGATAACTCGCGCAAACGTTTCCCCAAGAGTGAAAACCGTACTGCGAATTCGCCGGGCGACCTCGCGAGAATCAGCCGCTATTTCGGGTTCGCAACAGTTCTTGAGCGGCCCACCAGACTGGCCGCACCATCACGGCCAGGTCAATATACTCCGACACGCTCCATCGGTAACCCCCGTACCTTCGCATGGCGACAAACCCGCCGGAATCAAGCGCCAAGGGCACCTCAATATCCCACAAAGCTTCGTAGCCGCTAAACTTGCCGTCCTTCCAGAACGCGTTTGCACTAACTAGCAATGGATGCGCCAATCCTGCGGGCGACGTTCAGGAAACCTTGCTGGGTTGTCGGTATGCCACAATAAATCAACATTAGTGTGGCCATTAGATACCTGACTAAGAGAGAGCGCCTTAAAGCCGGGACTCGCAGTTCCAGGCGCACCACGGACACAATTGCCTGTTTGCCAGGAGACGCCGGTCGGAAACTAGCTCGGGGAATCCATAATAGCGTAGTGGCCCATGAACCCGTGCCAAACGGGTTCGATTAACCCACTAGGACGAGTGTCATCTTGAGTGTAGTCAGCCCGGGCATCGACGCTAGGTGTTGCAGAATTTCGTTAAGAAATGTGTCGCTCACACTAACCCGACTTTCTCAACTCGCGGGGTCAGCGACCCGGGAATCCGCTCCAGATGGACATCGTTGTCAAAAAGTCTGCACTACAAGAGCTATGCTCGTCTGTTCTCGACCAACTTTCCGGCACACCCGGTCTGCATGGCGTTGAAAATGGCGGATGAGGTCACGACCAGCGATTGTAGCCATAAATCTCGCGCAGGGAAGTGACTGGGTCTTCACTACAGGCACTTTGGAGCACCTGTTCCTTTATTTAAGCCCCTCGGCGGACGATTGACGCGGAAAAATAACGCATTTTGGCGTCGAGTTGAGAAAGTCGGGTTAATTGTTATTAGGGGTTCCACTATCATTAGGAACCTAATCCTGAGCTCTGGATTACGTACCAATGATAGTGGGACCCCAACCTACCGTACGTACCAAACTGTGTTGGATGTGTTTGTGGCCATAGGGGGTATCTTCTTCAAGAGTTGTCTTTATGGTTTGCGAGGCGTTTGATGCCGAGGGCCGATCAAAATTGGTAACGGGGCGGACGAGCCTGCAGCGTTACCCACTGCCATTGCGTAAACTCCTCCCAGTTTGCCGGTCCGCCGTGTCGAGCACCGTTGCCGGATGCGCCGACGCCACCAAACGGGGCGAAGGGGTCGTCGCCGATAGTCTGATCATTGATGTGAACCAACCCCGCCGGAATCCGCTTGCTCAAGGCAAATCCGCGATCGGGAGAGCTACAAATGATGCTCAGCGAGAGTCCGTATTCGCTATCTGATGCCAAAGCGATGGCCTCCTCGTCGCTCTGGAACGTCGTTACCGGAGCGACCGGTCCAAAGATCTCTTCTCTAAATGCCCTCATCGAGGGTGTTACTCGGTCAAGCACCGTGGCTTGATAAAACAAGTCTCGGTATTCGCCGCCCGCCCGCAGTCGGGCGCCGGATGCGATAGAATCCCGGACGATGGAATCCACCCGCTCCAACTGGCGCCGGTTGATGAGCGGTCCAAGCGCCACTTCCTCCACCGCTGGGTTTCCGACTTTGATTTGCTTGGCTTTTTGGGTGAGTAGATCCGTTACCGTCGGAGCAAGTTTTTCGTGAACCAGCACACGTCCAGTCGCCATGCAGATCTGACCTTGATGGGTCCAACTGCCAAAAGCCGCGTTCGAGGCTGCCAATTCCGCGTCGGCGTCTTCGAGGATAATCATCGGGTTCTTGCCGCCGAGTTCGAGCGAGACCTTCTTTAGGTTTCGGCCGGCAATTTCCGCCACTTTGCGACCGGCGCCGGTGGAACCGGTAAAAGACACCATGGCCACGCGAGGATCCTCGCAGATCGCCTGGCCGGCGTCCGCGCCTCCGGGCAGAACCTGGATCCTCATCGCGATGCTCGCAATCAAGGGCATCTACGCCGAATACGGCATCCAGCGCCTCAACCACGGCATCGGTTTCGGCACGGCAGCCATCGAATTGCTGCTGCCGACCTTCGGGGAATCGTTGGGGCTCAAAGGGAAGGTGGCGACGCACTGGGCGCTTAACCCCCATCCGGCGCTTATCCCTGCCATTGAATCGGGCTGGGTGAAGCAGATTCACTGTTTCGGTTCGGAAGTGGGCATGGACGACTACATCCGCGCCCGGCCGGACGTGTTTTTTACCGGGTCGGACGGCTCATTGCGGTCCAACCGAGCGTTTTGCCAGACTGCGGGGCTTTATGCCTGCGACATGTTCATCGGCTCCACGCTCCAAATCGATCTGGCCGGCAACAGTTCGACCGTCACGCCCGAGCGCATCCCCGGCTTCGGCGGCGCGCCGAACATGGGTTCTGACGCCCACGGCCGTCGCCATGCCTCAGACGCTTGGCTCAAGGCCGGTCGCCAAGCGAGCGACGCAGATCCGAAAATGGCACGCGGGCGCAAGCTGGTGGTGCAAGTGCTCGAAACGTTCGGGGAAAAGATGGTGCCGGCCTTCGTCGAGCAGCTCAGCAGCGTGGAATTCGCCCAGCGCATGAAGCTCGAACTTGTCCCGGTGATGATCTACGGTGACGACGTGACGCACGTCGTCACCGAAGAAGGCATCGCGAACCTGCTGATTTGCCGCAGTGCCGAGGAGCGCGAGCAGGCGATCCGCGGTGTTGCCGGCTTCACGGACGTGGGCCGCGCGCGCGACCGCAAGATGGTGGAAAGCTTGCGCGACCGCGGTGTGATCCGCCGGCCAGAGGATTTGAACATCGACCCGCTGAATGCGAACCGTCAGCTGCTGGCGGCGCGTTCGGTCAAAGACCTGGTGGGCTGGTCCGGGGGCCTGTATCGGCCGCCGGGTAAATTCCGTAATTGGTGATCAAGCGAGGAACGGCTGCGTTTATGGAAATATTGGAAATTCACCAAAAGGCCGCGCGCCGCGCGCCCGGCGACAAAAGTCATGGCATTACCGGCGTGGTGGCGTCGGGCGATTTGGAAGTGCTGTTGGAGCGTTTGTTGGATGGCACCGAGTGCGAAGTGAACGTCAAAACTTCCGTGGAAGGATTCGGCGACGTGTGGCGCGCTGTCGTTAACGATTTTATCGAGCGCCACTCGCCGGGCGGATTGAGGATCTCGATCAATGACGGCGGCGCGCGGCCAGAGACGGTTTCGTTGCGGCTGGCGCAAGGCGTACGCCTGATGGAGGCCGACCGATGAACAACGCGTTCACCAAATACCGCACGTGGAGCTGGTACGAGGCCACAGCGCGCGAGCGCGTCGCGAATTTGCTGGATAGGGGCAGCTTTACCGAATTCATTGGACCTGAGAAGCGGGAGATCAGTCCGCACCTAGCGCTGTTCGATCTGCCGGAAGCTTTTGACGACGGAATCATCGTTGGCCGCGGCACGGTGCGGGGTCGAGACGTGCTGCTCGCCGCGCAGGAAGGCCGCTTCATGGGCGGCACCTTCGGCGAGGTCCATGGAGCAAAGCTGGTCGGTCTGCTGCGCTATGCGCGCGATTACCAGGACGCGCCGCGCGTGGTGGTGCTGCTGCTGGATACCGGCGGCGTCCGTTTGCAGGAGGCGAACGTCGGCGAATTGGCGGTTTCCGAAGTAATCCGGGCGGTTTTGGAAGCGCGCATGGCGGGCGTCACCGTGATCGCCATGGTTGGCGGCCGGGCAGGTTGTTTTGGCGGAGGGGGCATCGTCGTGGGCATCGTCGCCGGTTGTTGCAGCCGCATAGTTATCTCCGAGCAGGGGCGCACCAGCGTTTCCGGGCCGGAAGTGATCGAGACAAACATGGGCGTGGAGGAGTTCGACTCGCGCGACCGGCCCCTGGTCTGGCGCACGACCGGCGGCAAGACCCGTCGGCTGCTCGGTGGCGCCGACGCTTACGCCGAGGACAGCATCGACAGCTTTCGCGACGTGGCCATCAGTCTGCTTGACCGCATCCCGGCCTTCGACCTGGATACGATGGAAAAGGAGCATGCACGCCTGACGCAACGGCTGGAAAAATTCGGCCAATGCCACGACACGCCCGAAATATGGAAGGCGATGGGCATCGCCGAGCCCGACCGGATCGCCGATTTGTCGGACGAGGATTTCAACCAGATCGCGCAAGCACAAAAGGAGGCGAACCATGATGCTCGATGATTTGTTGAATGCCTTGTTTCCCAGCCACGACACGCAGGTGGAGGCGGAAGGCATTCTCTGCGGCACGGCCCAATATGGCCAAGACAAGACGGCGGCGGTCGTCGGCTTGGTCAACCGCACGCCACTCGGGGTCGACGGCGCGCTGTCACTTGCGGGCCACGTGCTCGAGGTAATCCGCCACTCGCCCGGCCGTCCCATCGCGGTGTTGATCGACGCGCAAAGTCAGCGCATGCGCCGGCGTGACGAGATGCTGGGTCTCAACGAATACCTCGCGCATCTAACCAAATGCTTCGTGCTGGCCGGACAGCGGGGACACCGCACGGTCGGCGTTCTCTTCGGGCGCGCGGCGGCGGGCGCTTTCATCGCGACCGGCCTTGTGCAAGATATGCTCGCAGCGGTGCCGGGCGGTGATCCGGTGGTGATGGATCTGCCCTCCATGGCCCGCGTGACTAAGCTGCCCCAGGACAGGCTGGAAGCGTTGTCCAAAGACACGCCCGTTTTCGCGCCCGGCCTGGACCATGCGACGCCCATCGGCGCGGTGGCTGAGATTTGGAACGACGGCGATCTAGCAGAAAAATTGGCCATGGCGCTGGACGGACAGCCGGGTGCTCCTGATCGGCGCGACGAGATCGGTGCCGAGCGCAAGGGCCGCCTTAAAGCCGCTGCCATTGCCAAGCGCGTCGCGCAGGAAGCCACCGCTCATGCTTGAGCCTTTGCGACGACATGATTTGCTGCGGGTCCACCCAGAGGCTTGGGGGCAGATCCTGCGCGAACGGCCACACCTGAGAGAAGCGCCACACCTAGCGGAGTGGGCGGCGCTCGGGCGGCCAGTGATGGTGCGTCGGCGCATTGCCAACGAGCAACCGGACCGTGTACCTGTCGGACTGCCGCTGCCCCCTTTGGACGGCAAGTTGCGCATTGCGTTTCAGGTTCGCCCGGAGGCGATCCGTGAACGGGTGGGGCCGCATGCTTTGCGTACAGCGCGCGATGCCGTGCCGTCGTCGTGGAAGGCGACAGTCGATGCGCTTCTTGCGGCGGCGGAACAAGCAAGCGTTGAGCCATGCCTATTTGGCAGCTTGCTCTGGCAGCAGCTGACCGGCCTGCCTTATCTCTCGGCAACGTCTGATCTCGACCTGTTGTGGTTAGTGTCAGATCCGGCTTCGGCGGCGTGGATTGCCGGACGCATCGCGGCTATTGAAGCGACGAGCGCGGTGCGTCTTGACGGAGAATTCATTTTGCGGGATGGCGGCGGGGCAAACTGGCGCGAGTTACACGGCGGAGTGGCTGGAGTGCTCGTCAAGACGCTCGACGGGGTTGAAATTCGCCCAGCCGCTGAATTGTTCCGCGCAAAAGGGCTTGCCGTATGACTGGATTATCTCACAAAGGGGTGCTCTTTCCGCTTCTCCCGACGGCTCGGTTAGCGCGGATCGGCGATCTAGCGGCTGCATCCCTGCTCTTGGAGGTGGAGACCTGGCCGAAGCCGGGTTTGGTCAGCCATGTTGACTCCGGCAGCCACGGCGACATGGATGCGGGAACATTCCATGCCAGCGCCGAGGCTTTGCATCCCTTTTTCATGGCACTGGCGAGTGCGGGAGGCGCCGAGATGGACGAGTTGCGCGCCATTGGGCTCTTGGCCGAACAGGCCATGCTGGCAGCGACGGGCGGGATCAACACACACCGGGGCGCCATCTTTGGCCTTGGCCTGCTCTGCGCGGCGGCCGGCGCCCTTGAGGCCGGACGCGATTACCCGCTAAGAAGCTTGGGAATTTTTGTCTGCCTCCGTTGGGGTAGCGCGATCCTCTCCGGGCCGATCACGCCCCAAAGCCATGGCGCGGAAGCTCTGCGTCGCTACCGGGCCGGCGGCGCCCGCGCTGAAGCCGCCGCGGGTTTTCCCCACGTCTACGAAGTTGGCTTGCCCGCGTTGCGCTCTGGGCGTTTCCTGACTTCCGGCGACGAAAATGCCGCGCGGGTGCACGCCTGCTTCGCGCTTCTTGCTACTTTGGAAGATACGAACCTGCTGCATCGCAGCGGGGAAGCGGGACTGCGTTTTGCCCGCCGCGCCGCGCGGGATTTCCTGGGGCGCGGCGGCGTCGGCCAGGTGCATTGGCAGTCTCGGGCGGCAGAGATCCATCACGAGTTTATCGCCCGTCGGCTAAGCCCGGGCGGCTGCGCTGATCTGCTGGCTATGAGCTTGTTGGTCGATGCGTTGGAAACGCCTGAGCCTCTCCGCCCACCAGATCACCCGGTCGGCGCCAGGGAAACCTGTTCCCGACTCTCTTCCGCGGCGTAGCCGGGCAAGAACAACCGCGGAAACACCATCCCCTATGCTCTCCATCATTCTAAACGCACTGGTTCCCATCTTCTTCGTGCTTGCCCTTGGGTACCTGGCGGGCCGGTTCAAGCGCGTCGACAATCGCCGCGTCGCCGAGCTAAACGCGCTGGTCATGGAGTTCGCGCTGCCGGCTTCGCTCTTCGCCGCGACCCTGCGCACCCCGGGCCAGGCGTTGATCGGCCAATGGCCGATGGTCGTCGTGCTCGGCGCGGGTATGCTGGTGATCTACGCCATCGCTTACTTCTTACAGCGCCGGGTCTTCGGCCTAGGCACCCAGGAGGCAGCTGTGCAGGCCCTTACCATCGCGCTGCCAAACTACGCCGCCGCCGGTTTACCCTTGATCAGTTCGGTCTTTGGGCAGTCGCAGATCATCCTGGTGGCCATCTCCATTGCGTGCGGCTCGATCATCGTTTCGCCTTTGACGCTGACCCAGCTGGAGGTCGGCAAACCCGACCATCAGGGCGGTCTGACCTTCGGGCGCATCGTCCACTCCATGCGCAACTCGGTGCTCAAGCCCATCGTGATGGCGCCGATTCTGGGCGTCCTGCTTTCTCTGTTGGGCGTGTCCCTGCCGCCGTTGCTGGGCAGTTCGCTTGATCTGATCGGCCGCGCGGCGGGCGGAGTAGCCCTGTTCCTGACAGGTCTGATCCTCTCCGCCCAACCCTTCAAGCTGAATGCCAACGTCGTCTCGGGCACTCTCCTCAAGAACATAGTCCACCCGCTCGTGACTATTGGCATCGTGATGCTGGTGCCCATGCCGGCGGAGATCGCGCGGGCGGCTATTATCCTCTCGGCCATTCCATCGGGCTTCTTCGGCATTCTCTTCGGCCTGCGCTATGGCATCGAGTCGCAGCAGGCGGGCTCAACGCTGATCGCCAGCTCGGTGCTTAGCGCCATCACGGTGGCTGCGGCCATTCTCTTGCCCGCTCTGGGCGGCACGGCGGGACGGCCTAAGACACTGGATGTAACGCTTGACTTACAAACGCCTTACTTGCCGGCATCGGCAGTTTACGGCGATATGACTTGGCGTGAGCGCCGGCAGCGGATGCCATGTACGGACCGATAGCCATTCTCTGCTCCGGCCAAGGTACGCAGCACCCGGGCATGTTCGACCTCGTGGCGCAAGCGCCGGAGACGCAAGGCGTGTTGGAGGCCGCGCGTTCCGTCTTGGAAGGGAAAGATCCTCGGCAATTCGTCCGTGATGCAGACCCGGCAACGCTCTACTCCAACCGAGTTGGCCAGATTCTCTGCTGCACACAGGCGCTCGCGGCCTGGGCGATGATCAACCCGCACCTTGCCCAGCCGGTGATCATCGCTGGCTATAGCGTTGGTGAACTCGCCGCCTGGGGTTGCGCCGGGCTGCTGGGGCAAGAGGAAGTATTGCGGCTCGCTGTCCTGCGCGCGGAGGCAATGGATGCCGCAGGTAGTGATCGTACCGGCCTCGCCGCCGTGCGAGGATTGACTCGCGCGCGGCTCGAATCGATCTGCCGCCCACGCGACGTGTACGTCGCCATTGTCAACGGCGAGGACCTTTTCGTCGTCGGCGGCGCACGGGGCGCATTGAAGAGTGTTTGCGACGAGGCGCTCAAAGCAGGGGCTGTGCGGGCGAGCACGCTCCATGTCGCCGTCGCTGCCCACACACCGCTTCTGGCGGAGGCAAGTCGGCAATTCGGCTTGGCGCTCGCTCGCGCGAATTTGCGCCATCAGATAGCACGCGGCGTGCGGCTGCTGATCGGGATCGATGGTGAGGCGGTGTTCGACGTGCGGGAGGCCGCTGGGAAGCTGGCGGAGCAGATCAGCCGTACGGTCAATTGGGCTGCTTGCTTGGATGCCTGTCGCGCCGCAGGTGCCAAGACGGTTCTAGAGCTCGGCCCAGGACACGCGCTTGCAAACATGGCACGCGAGGTTTTGAGGGATGCACAGGTCCGCAGCGTCGAGGATTTCCGTACGCGGGATGGCGTGCTGGCATGGCTCCAACGGTCATGAGTCGCCCGCGTGGGACGCAGGACAAAAGTTGAAGGGCGCGAGAGTGCATGAACCAGGGTTGAGGCAAAGCAAAGGGCTTCCGTCACTGTACTTTCTCGCGTACAAAGTCTATGATTTTTATCCAAACGTAAGAAGAAAGGATAGGCTAGGCTATGTACGCGAGTATTCGACGATATAAGACCAGCTCGGCTGCGGAGGTAGCCCGCCGCGTGAACGAGGGATTTGTCCCGCGCATTAGCAACATCACGGGCTTTTTGGCTTATTACGTCATCGATACGGGGGAGGGGGTGTTGGCTACTGTCAGCGTCTTCGAAACAAAGACGGGAGAGAAGGAATCCAACAGAGTGGCTGCAGGCTGGGTCAAGGAGACTCTATCAGGGGGGCTATTGGGTCCAGTTGAAATTACCTCTGGCGAGGTGGTAACGCACAAAGCGAAGGTATCCGGCGAGCAAACACACAGTTCGAGCTCGCCGGATTTGGTTGGTTAGTTACGGGTCGCCCAGGCGGCGGACGTGAGTTCGGCGATGCGACTGATTGGAAAATCACCCAATCCCGGCAGGACGGAACCCAGATAGTCGCGGACAGGGATTTTGAGTCGCCGACAGGTTTCGACCACTGAAATGATCGCGGCTACCCGAGGCCCGGCCTCTTTACTTACTTTCTCCAGCTGGCGTGTGCATTCTCGTCGATCGCTGGGTTTGTGCTGCTGTTGATAATTGGCCAAATATGAACAACCCAAAATGCGGTCTTGTGGTCCGTTTCGCTGTGGGCGACACGACCGGTCAACACTAAAAGAGCGCTTCCGAGAAGCCCAAACGTACCCTACTAAGTAAAACGTTGACCCTACGTGACGGTTCACATCACCTGACGATTCAGCTTTTTTAATAGGTAGTACCTCTTGTGCCCAATCGGGTAATCCTCAATGGCGCCGAATATTTGGAAGCCGTTCTTCTCATAAAAATCTCGGGCCTGAAAATCGAAGGTATCGAGATGAATGTGGTCGCAACCATTTTGAATGGCGAGCTCCTCGGCCCTCGCGAGAAGCTGTCGTCCGATTCCTTTTCGTCGAACGGCCTCAGCGACCCAAAGAGCGCTAATGAAGAATCCATTCCAAAGTGTGTGGCCCAAAAGCCCTGCGATAGTCGCTTCAGATTCGCCGGAAGCCAAAATTCCAAATTCCTTAAACCTTGCATCTCCCACTTGTGAATCGTTGAACTCGACCAAGCCGTTAAAAATAAGATCTCTTTCCTCTGCAGATGGGTCGCAGCGAACCTCGATTTTAACGTCGTTCATGGCGGAGTTGATTATGGCTCAATAGAAAGGGCGTGCGCAACCTTCTCATTTCCGCTGTTAGCCGTGTAGTTGGTAAGACGTTTACGGTCAACGCTCCTCCGTGTGGCGTTTGAAAGAGCCGGACGAGAGACGATATTTTTATTGCGCCGAGACCGATGGCACATTCTCTCAAAGGCAGCCTCCATGAGAGCGGTTTGTGGCCGATCATCACCGACTCACGGCACTATCCCAAACTGCCGTTTCAGCATCCTCGACTTGTAGTCGCAAATAATGTGGAACGCTCAGTCGCACCAAATTTGGCAAAAATCACGGCCAGTCGCAATTAATTTGGCATCTGACAATCCGAGAGACGTCTTGCGCACCGCGCTCGTTATTCCGTTATTCCGCCTTACGCTTCGGCGGTGGCCCACAATTATCGTCTGGTGATCCCGCGCCCGGTGAGGCGGATACACCGTGGCGGTAAGGGGTTATAAACTTCTGGGATCTTTCGATGATTTCGTTAGTTTTCATTGTCCAGCCTGCGGTTGCGGTTCTCTGGCTACAGTTCTGTAGGTATCAGCGTCGCGCCAAATGCCTCTGGACGTGTCAGTTCCAGAAATATCTGCGAATGTGAGCTGATCGTGCAGAAATAAATGCGAATGTAGCAATGCTATTTGCGAATAGCTTTGAGAGCGAGATCTGCCTCGGGGCTCCTTGATGCTCTCGGACTC
>Ga0209656_10002632_pt1 | contig 11610 bp, 14 predicted proteins | sample BogFormECP12_OM2_FD_188239 | JGI IMG/M metagenome (GOLD analysis project Ga0209656, IMG submission 188239) | Bog forest soil microbial communities from Calvert Island, British Columbia, Canada - ECP12_OM2 (SPAdes) (version 2) | ecosystem: Environmental > Aquatic > Freshwater > Wetlands > Bog ... | reverse complement strand
CATCCGCATCATCATCCGAGTTGCGCGGGGCGCTATCGCCCCGACGGGCGAAATCTGTGCCAGCTTCCTTCGTTGCATCGTCATCATCAAGGAAACCATTGTACGCAATCATTGTTTTATTTCCTCCAATATACCCAAAAGCAACTGTTACCCAACTTTAAAAGTATAGCGCGTTAAAGTAAGGCGCAACCGATAAAATTTGCTCTTGGGGAGAGCGCCAAAAAGTCGGGGGTCGGGCGATCCTGCCCAATGTTGCTGACGTCTGGCGATGTAGTCTCCAAGCACCGTGCAGGTCGATGCATGCAAAGGCACAGGCGGGTCTTGCCGAACTTGGCGCCGCGGATCGTCAACACTGCTGTCTTCAGATCGACATCTTGAATCTCGAGGTTACGTGCCTCGCCGAGGCGTAAACCCGAAACGCTCAGCAGTCCGAATAGACAGTAATAAACCCACGAGGAGAGCGCCAAAAAGTCGGGGGTCGCGATCCGAGATGCCGGAAATCCTTGCGCTCCTTTCCGAAACTGTAATCCTTAGACCTGGAACTCTGTCACGTTGTACGAAATTAGGAGACTGGCGAGCCGTTGTCCTTCGAGGGAGTCTCTTCTTTTAGTACAATTTTCAATTGCACTTAAAGAGGAGATTATTGCGCTTTAATAGGAGACTGCGTGCGTCCGTGCGTGGTCTCCCATTTAAATGCAAAAGCGACACAATTCGCAATTGGCGGAAATTCACTTCTTCCAGGAGCAATCTCGCAATTTAAGCATGATTGCGGGTCTCCTAATTAAGTGCAATTCGGTGCGCTGAGTCTCCCAATTAAGTGCAGCAAACCGCTCCTTATTCTCCAAGTCTCCTAATTTCGTGCAGCGTGACATCGAGGTTCAGGATCGTATCCCCGTCTTTTGTGCGGAGCGAAGTGAAATGCGAGCGTTCGCCACCATAGACGATCTCCAGCCCCAAGACATCTTTGTAGAAGCGAACGGATGCCTCCATGTTCGCAACCCGAAGGGTAACCGCAGAAATCTTTTCAATCATAAATAGGGTCGTTTGACGCAGCATAGCGCCCAGACGCCGGTTCGCCGACACGCCGATACGCCTCAAGCCTTAACCAACCCCAGCCGCAGCAAGCTTTCCGCGGTCGCCACGACTGCTTCCTCTCTTGAGCGCGGCTTCCAGCCCAGCAGCCGCGTGGCTTTTTCGTTTGTCGCGTTCTTGAATTGGCCCAGCTCCGGCAAAATCAATTTTATCGCCGGATCGCGCAGGGCGGCGATCCGCACAAGCCAATTTGGCAATTCCCTGGTTGGCACTCTCTTAGCAGCCGCGCCCAAGCGGTCTTTTAGCACCTTGGCGATATCGCGCATTGACATAAAATCGCCGGCGCCGGCGAGGAAACGTTCTCCTTTAGCCGCCGGATCCGTCATTGCGCGAAGATGGATATCAGCAACATCACGCACATCAACCACCCCGAAATAAAGCTTCGGGCAACCGGGCATCGCGCCGTCCAGCAAACGTTGGACCAGGAGGATCGAGGTCGAATAATCGGGTCCGAGAACCGGCCCGAGTACACCCACTGGGTTGATCACGGATAGCTCGAGGCCACCTCTTTCGCGAGCGATGAAATCCCAGGCTGCGCGTTCAGCGATCGTTTTCGATTTAATATAAGCGGTCACGTGACCGTTCAGCTCCGTCCAATCGGCCTCGTTAAACGGGGCTTTCCGTGGCCGGTGACCGTAACCAATGGCTCCGAATGAGGAGGTGAGTACGACGCGTTTGACGCCGGCTTCGCCTGCGGCGCGCAGCACCCGAAGCGCGCCTTCGCGGGCCGGGACGATCAATTCATCTTCATGCTTGGGTAGGCTCGCCGGAAGCGGAGACGCCACGTGTAAAACATATTGACAGCCGGTAACGGCTTCCGGCCACCCCCTATCATCTTCGAGATCAGCCGCGATGAACGACAAACGATCGCCCGGTTCAGCACCGCCTCCCCTCAACATGGCGCGCACGTCAGGTTCCCGCTTCAGGTTCCTAACCGTGGCCCGTACTTGATGACCCGCGGCCAAGAGCTGCAGGACGCAATGACAGCCGATAAACCCTGATCCCCCAGTCACTAGAATTGTGCTCATGATCTCTTCAACCTCGATCCGACAGCCGGCGCTCAGACGCAAGTTTCGACGATACGCTTTGGTTCTATTTAAGGGCCGGAGGTCCGCTCAGACGAATGATTTTCAAATGGACGCGGAAGAGCGCGCGCAGGCGCCCGAGGTGGAGCCTTCAACGCTGCAGCGGGTCGACGCACGAGGCCGAATTTCGCGGGGATGGGATTTACAATCTGCAAACGAGTATCCTTCTTTAATTTCAGAGTGCAGTTGGTCAGACGGATACATCGCAACAACGCCATTAATCCACGATCCAATCCTTATAGGCGATAGTATAGCGTCGAGTTTCCAAAGCACGCGCAAGGTCGTTTCCGGAATGGATTGATCTTCCAGAAACATTGCGAGATCGACATAGCGCTCCCCGGTCCTGGTAGCAAGCAACAAGACCATCCTAGCGTTTCCCCCACATCCGCATTATCCACAGGATTACGACAAGAGCGCCAAGGCACACGCTTGCCAGTCTGAGGAGGAAGTTCGTCATCGCTGCCGACTCGCCATGACCAAATGCACCCCATGCTGCGCCCGCTGCCACCAGCAAGATCGCGGCAATCGTATAACTCCGGGTCCAAAACTGCTGTGGCCGGTTCTTTGCCATACACTGAACATGGCACAGCTCGAATTGAGCCGCCACGTCAGCGGCGGGTCGCGAGTGGAGTCTCAAACTGATTCACTACAAAATTGCGTCTTTTGCTAAAAGGCTTGCGCTTACAGGGCCTTAGTCGAGGGACCAGAGACGCTATTCTCGGTTTGCGCAAGTTCTGCTCTCAAGATGTTCCCTGTCATTCTGCTTATGCCTTCGTGCTGGTACACGATCATCCCTCCGGCGATCCTGGGCCTTCCGAGTCCGACATCAGCCTCACCAGACGACTCAACGAAGCCGCCCAGATCCTCCAACTGCGGGGTTGTAAGCCCAATCACGGGCCGGCGCTTCTGCCAGACGGAACCGATCCAGACGTAGGGCAGCAGACCAACACCGATCTTCGCCGTTCTCTTCTCGACTTGAGAGGAACGCGCTCGTGCGCTGAGCGGGTTCTTCTCGCCTTTGGGGAGCTGCGCCAAACAAACATCGATCTGGGGCTCGCTGGGAACGCTCGTATTGTAGCCAACGCCCTGGCCGCGGCGTTCACGGAGGACGCGGTTCTAGTGACGGACACAGGACCGATTCACGGTCGGGAGGCCATCGAGAAACATTATGCAGACCTGTTCCAGAGAGTGCATTTCAGCAACCATGTCGCCAAGGACGATCAGGGTTCCCCTTATGCTATAGGTAATGAGCTGTGGTGTAATGGAGCATGGAGTGTGACTTATCAAGTCAAGGGCGGCGATCCTGTACAAGCTAACGGATACTATTCCGCAATTGATAGTCGTGAAGGCGATACCTGGAAATTGCGGATGGGGACTTATCTTCAACCTTACTTCTTTCACTCATGGCCACCGCCGCTTCTTTAGCTGAACGTTTTGTTGCCTGTGCTAACCGCGATCTTGGCATATACGTTTGCCAGCTCGAAAGGAACAAAAGAGGGCTGATGCGACTGTTCGCCAGCCAAGGCAATAAATTATGCTCCACCTTTGGGCGATTATAACCCGGCGTCCGCGGATATTATGTTTATCGTGCATTAAATGGAGTACTTTACGAATATGAATTGGACTTTACGCATAGCCCTTGTCTTCACGCTTTTGCCAATTGCTCCCGGTATCGCCGGGGCGCAGACCGCCAGTCCACCGGCTGGGGTCACGGAGGCGGTTTCCATCCTGAGCCCGATAGACAACAATTTCGTCGCTCAAGCCAATCTGGGCCTCCCGTTCGAAATCGATTCCGGCCGAGTTGCTGAGAAGAAGGCCACCAAGGCCAACATACGCGACTATGCCCACCTGATGGTGGTGACGCACATTTCGGTAGTCGATGCCTTCAACAACGTCTTGCGGCAAAAGCACATCGCGGCACCGCCCAACGCGCTGTTGGAAGGCGCCTATCACACGATGATTGCGTCGCTCGACGCGGACCAAGGCGCGGCGCTCGATCGCGACTATGTGCAGGGGCAAGTCGATTATCAGAAAGGAAATGCCGCGCTGTTCCAGTATGAGATCCAGTACGGTACCGACCCGGACCTCAAAGAATTCGCGCGTCGCACCCTTCCGATAATCGAAGACCATCTACAGCGGGCGCTGACGCTGGCGAAGAGAAGCGAAATGCGCGCAAGCTCATCGTGTCAATCCGGAAATTATTTGCGAATCTGGGCGGGTAGCCGAGATTTAAATGCGAATAGAGCGGCGCTATTTGCGAATGAAAGACGTGGGTCGGTTATGATTTTCCAATGGCTGCCGTCTATGCGATTGAGGACTTCCCCGACGACGACCTTCTTTGGCGAATCGAATGGATAGGCGGCGTTGGTCGCCATTACTTCCTTTCAGACGGCGCATAATCCTTTGGGCCATATCCGAGCAGCTTTCACATTTCCAGCAAACAATTCAAAGCGTTGCAGGAATCATAGCCTTTGGCCCTCCCGTGAACCACCCGTTATTTTGTGCAGCTGTGACGACTCAAGTTAGGATTCCTTCACGGCCCTTGGTCCTTTCCAGGTCTGTCAGCTCTAGTAAAAGTCGTCGCGGCAACCAATCCGAAAATGAAGCCTCCCACATGTACAAGATAAGCCACTCCACCCAATGTCGAGCGCACATATTGCTCGTTGATCGCATTTAACAATTCAGAAAGAAACCAAAGGGGCGCGAACATCCAGACCCTTAGAAAAATGGGAAGACCGGGCAGCCACACAATCCCATTTGGGTTGCACAAAAGAGATGCGGCCAGAACACCCGCGACAGCACCGCTCGCACCCAATCCGGGTTGGTGGGAACTGAGATGAAAGGCGGCATAGACAATGTTTCCGGCGATTCCTGAGGCCAGGTAAAATGCTAAAAACTTCAGGGACCCGATTCTTTCCTCGACCTTTTTTCCAAGGAACAGGAGCACGACCATGTTGGACAGCAAATGCATCGAGCCGGCATGGAGAAACTGGCTGGTGACCATCGGAGAAATCTTCGGAAGAAGATCCGCCGGCGCTCTGAGCATCATTGACGAGCCCGTGAATCCCAGCTTGGAAGGGATAAACGCGTACTTCCAGACAAATTGGCGGAGGGCCGCAGATCCAAGGTTCGATTCAAGCAAGAATACCAAGACATTCACGATAACCAGAGGAACAAACATAGGGGCTACGGGAGGGACGCTGCGATCAGACGCAACAGCGTCGCCATGAGCAACAGCGATACGAACTCGCCGATCACCAGAAGAAGAATCAGCGAGCGGCGCTCGTATTTATCTCCCAGAGGCACAAATAAAAACATGCCAAGCGCCGTTCCGGCTTGGCTGAGCATGGCAACGATGCCGGCTCGCGTGACTGACAAGCCGAAGCTGTTTGCAATCTCCGCCAGCGACGGCTGGACATAATAGATGTTGGCGACAATCACGCCGACCGTGATTGCCATCAGCCACACGGTGGTTTGCGGAATGAGCGCCTGTTCTACACGTTCTGAGAGTGGTTCAGTTCCTGCCTTGGGCATATCCATTCCGTGATTCTGAGCCTCGGGTTTTCAGCGTCATACCGCACTGAAGCATAGCTTTTAAATGCGCTCACGCATAACTCAAAACCGCGAAACACAATTGCGAGGTGTGGCTTGGCAACTCATTGTCGAAGCTGTAAGCGAAGGCTCCAGCGCCGGCGCGCTATAAGGGTCGCCATTAACGTATAAAATTACACGAATCTGCCCAGTACCCTAAACAGCTCTCCCAAGCGCTCGCTACGGCGCCTTCGTATCTTGCCACTGAAGTCCACGTCAAGCGTGTTTTACCCGGGCTTAGATTAACGTCTTCTCAAAGAAGACAGAAATCCGAGCCGTCCGATGCGCGTAGAATTACATTGCTTAGGCTGGATGCGACAGCTTTAAATAGATCTTTCCACGACTCAAGACTATGCCAAAATATTGGATGATCAGCCTCCGTGACAGTGGGGGCATAGGGACCAACAGGAATCCCGACGGCCCAACTTTCTGGGTAAGCGATAGCGACGCCATCGACAATATTACGAATTGGGGGAAGGTTGACTTCGACCAATTCCAATCAGATCTCGTCGCAGCTTGCAGCGGATTTCCCGACCTGCCGCAGGAACAGCATGAGGAACAAAAACACGTAGTGCTTGCCGTCCACGGGTACAATACCTCGTGGACCAGCTCGATCGGCTTTTACAAGAGCCTCTTCAACGATCTCTTCACCGGCCAAGACGGAATGGGCATTTGCATCTTGCTCTCCTGGCCATCGAAGGGTGAGGTGTACGACTACCTTCCGGACCGCCAGGACGTGCGGATTTGCGCCGATGACTTTGCGAATATTCTTAGCAAGTTCTACGACATCCTCGCACGCAATCAAGCCCTAGCGGTGGCTGATCGCGCAAAGGCGTGCAAGGCCAAGACTTCAATCATCGCCCACAGTATGGGCGCCTTCCTCGCACAAGTGGGTCTGTGGCACCTCTGGAAGCGCAAAAACTCGCCGCTCGCGGTCAGTTTTGTAAATCAGATGCTGATGGTTGCCGCAGATGTGGATAACGACATATTTGATAGTGGGGATCAAGTTGGAGATGGTGATGGAGAAGGCATTGCCAATCTTTCATACCGTGTGACTGCCTTTTACTCCGGCCGTGATCCGGTTCTTGGTGTTTCTGCCGGCCTGAAGCATTTCCTAAAACGAAGATTGGGGCGAAGCGGGTTGGATCGAACGGCTGCTCCGGGGCATCCCGCAACACCCGACAACGTTTGGGATACAGACTGCACCCCGTTCATCACAAATGTCCCCACGGACGAGATTCACGGCGGATACTTCGATAGTATAAAGGCTCCAGCCGTAATCAAGCTCATGCGCCAAGTGCTCCGCGGAGTGGATCGAGGCATTTTGGTCTCTGACGGACTCGCTCCCCAAAATTCCTGGTGGCCAAACAAAGCCTCTTAACCCATACGCTTCAATTATTATCTGGAGTCGACCTTCCAGGTCCGTGATATACGCCCCACTGTCTCGCAAAACGGGACACACACTCTCTGCAACGGTGATTTGACGAAACCGCCGCTAATTGCAAAAAAAACGGCCTCAAGGGTTTAACAAGGCTCGGCACTTGTTCAGCCTTCAGCGTGTGCGCATGGATGGTTAATGTAGAGCCACAGTGTGTGAAAAGACGCTGATAATCTATCAGGTCTTTTGGCGGAAATTGAATTCGACGATCCTACACTTTGTGGACGAGAGAACCTGTAAAAACTCCCCTGCGAGACTCAGCGAGCTTTTAAGATACCATGCATTGTGGCTGTTTGGGTTAGCTGCAACACTATTTTTCAACTTGAGTTGCACTTTGCATAGCCCACAAAAGTGCAGTCAAGATTTCGCCGAAGAGCGCGATCCAGAAATCTTCCGGCAGACCCTGTCTCACGATTTTACGCCTGTACAAGGCATACCAAAACTCATGGTCTATAGATGCAATCTACCCCCGACTGACGGTGACCAGCGGGCCGCTTTCAATCGCCCGGTGCTCGTTTTGCATGAATATGATCACTTAAGCATCGCGTGCCTTCGATTCGCCGAACGTCTAAGCCATGAAGGCTTTACCGTCTATGTGCCGGTGTTGTTTGGAAAGACTGATGGAAAAGCGGGTCTTGGGACGACGATTGCAACGACTTTAGAGCTGTTAATGAGTCCGGACTGGCATGCACTCTTTGGCGAACATCAGCATCAGCCGATCACCGATTCGCTTGCCGTAATTTGTCGGAAGATCTCGGCTGACCACCAGCATCGTGGAATCGGAGTAATAGGAATGTGTCTAACCGGAGCCCTTCCGATTTCCTTGTTGAGCGAAAATTGCGTTGTGGCACCCGTTATCGCGCAGCTGAGTATTCCGCTTTTTTGCTTTACCCCGGAAGGCAAGCGAGCGCCGGGAATCTCTCCAACGGAACTCTTCGCTGCGGCAACACGTGCCAAGAGAGAGCAATTGCAGGTCTTCGGAACTCGATATGAAAAAGATAGTATAGGCACAAAGGAGAGATTTGACGCTATACACAAAGCTTTCGGTGACGATTGTTTCTTAGACCACACGATTGATGCCGCAGACTACCTCCAACCTAAGTGGGGGCTAACGGACAAAGCCCACGCAACGCTTACCCTGTGCTATAAGGACAGCCCGGACGACTATCCGCCAAGGCACTTGTTTCTGGATTTGGTTACTTTTCTAAAAAAGCAGCTGGATCAACATGGGAATCTTTCCGTGACAAACCAATGACTCGTCGTCTATGTGCACCAAAGTGCGGCTATCAAATTTGGTTTTGCGTTTCCGCTGTATCCTTCTTGGCAGACGCGATTCCGAGCGCGGCAAAATCTTCGTCGCCGAATCGGATCTCCTCGAGATCGGCCTGTCCGTTTCAACTCCGCCTGAAATCAAAGCTGCAACCAGTCCAGTAATTGCGCTTGGCACGCCGCAAGATAAGGAGACAAATTTCGTTCCGGCCCACCGTGCGGCCATAGAAGGGGATCGGGCGCATTATTCGTCCTGAATCCAGATCGGCTCGGGGTCAACGTTGACTTTGGGATAGCGCTTGGCCAATTCGGCAGCGAAGGCCCAGTGGGTGGCGGCTCTGCGGCCATCGAGAAGGCCAGCGTAGGCCAGCAGAAACGCGCCCGTGCAAATGGACCCCACGCGACGACTGCCAGTCGCTGCCTGCCGCAACCACTGCACGGCGGCCGCGTCCTGCTTCTTTTCCTCAACGCCAATCCCCCCGGGACCAACAGTGTGTCGATCTCGCCCCGAAAGTTACGGAAGTCGGAGTGGCAATGGAGAGACAGTCCACACATGGCGGCGGTCTTTCCATCTGCGCGCGCTTTCTCCGCGTTGACGATCTTGACGTCATACAGTGGTTTGCCACCTACGGCCCGATTCGCCGAAGTGAAGACATTCGCGCACCGGTGGCAGAGTAAAGAGCACGATCCGCTTCGTCTCAACGGGAGCAGTCATTCGGATTTTTTTAGGTCCTGTGACGAATCTTGGGGACGGGCAGGGGATGACGAAATGTGATTTTGGGAATTCTTTGGCCGAACTTTTTGCTCCTTTTTTGGCATACCCGCGCGCATCCTCATAATGCGACGTTGGCGCGGCAAGATATGCCAAAATAGCGCGCAAAATTTCGACCGATGGCTGGGACGACCCCTATGCCAAAGGTCTATTGTAAAGTGGACGCTGATTATGCCTCCATTGAAGTCGGCGACCTATTAACCACGTCATCAACGGCCGGTCATGCGATGAAGGCTGAGGATCCAAAGCTTCACCGTCCGGTCATCAGAGCCCGATGCCAGGGTCTTTCCATCCGGACTCCACGCTACGGTGTACACACCGCCAGTGTGTCCCTCCAAGCTGGACAACAATTTGCCCGTGGCGACATCCCAGAGCTTCACTGTCCGGTCACCAGAACCCGACGCCAGGGTCTTTCCATTCGGACTCCACGCAATGCTGTAAACATTCCCAGTGTGCCCCTGCAAGCTGGCCAACAGTTTGCCCGTGGCGGCGTCCCAGAGCTTCACTGTCTGGTCACCAGAGCCCGATGCCAGGGTCTTTCCATCCGGACTCCACGCTACGGTGTACACACCGCCAGTGTGTCCCTCCAAGCTAGCCAGCAGTTTGCCCGTGGCGGCATCCCAAAGTCTAATCGTCCGGTCACGAGAACCCGAGGCCAGGGTCTTTCCATCCGGACTCCAGGCTACGCTGCAGATCGAGTCGGTATGGCCCGGTAAGTCTGCCAGCAGTTTGCCCGTGACGGCATCCCAGAGCTTCACAGTCTTGTCAGTACAGCCCGAGACCAAGGTCTTTCCATCCGGACTCCACGCAATGCCGCGGACATCCCCAGTGTGTCCCCGCATGCTGACCAGCAGTTTGCCCGCGGCGGCATCCCAGAGTTTCAGCGTCGCGTCACCAGAACCCGAGGCCAGGGTCTTTCCATCCGGACTCCAGGCTACGCTGCAGATCGAGTCGGTATGGCCTGGTAAGTCTGCCAGTAGTTTGCCCGTGACGGTATCCCAGAGCTTGACCGTCCTGTCGTCAGAGCCGGTGGCCAGGGTTTTTCCATTGGGACTCCAAGCAATGCTGTAGACATCTCCAGTGTATCCCTCCAAGCTGGTCCGCGGCTCGCTCACAGCGCCATCCAGGGGCTTCACCGTCTGGTTGCTAGAAGCCGAGGCCAGGATCATTCCGTCCGAATTCCAGGTTATCCTCAAAACACGACCCTTACGCGAAGCGGCTCTGTCAGCCTGCTTCTTTTCCTGAAGCGAGAACCCCAGTGGCCCAACCGCAAAAACTAGCAGCACGCTTACGCACGCTATCCTAACCCAAGCCGATGGCGGCACCGTCGTCCCACTTCCTTTGTCAAACGGCATTCCTCTCGCTCCTTTCGTCTCGCATTTTTTAAACCAATCCTTTGAAGTCGTGGTCGGCATAATGGCCGACCTATGACACCATTACGAGCCAAATACACCGGGACCTCGTTATTCGTGGCCGGTCAAAACACACTGGAGGAAGCCTACCCGGCGGGCTCGACGCGGCCCACGACGGCGATTTGTTGCAACGCCCTATGGGAAGGCGAGCAAAAGAGTCGCGATGCAACTCACCACGTTTCTTAGCAAAAACCGCCTGTCTCTCGACACTCTCGACATAATGATCCCTTTTGTAGAATGTCCAAAAACCCGGCCCTTTATTCATGCGGGTTTGCGGGCCGTCCAACAGGCCAAACATTCGACAAAACGATGAACGGAGGAAAACACCGAAAAATGGGGAACACTGGCGGGGGGGCATACGGGCGGGGGCGAGCGCAAGCATCTCACCGGGCGCGAGGTTGAACGGCTGATTGAGGCGATCAAGGGCGGCAGGAATGAAGCGCGCGACCGTTGTTTGTTGCTTCTGATGTTCCGGCACGGGTTACGCGTGTCGGAGGCCTGCGGTTTGAAACTCGACCAGGTGGACACGGACCTTGAAAAAGCAAGGCCTGACTGTCCTTGAAATCGCCCATGCGCTTGGCGTCAAAGAGCGCACCGTCTACCATTATCTGAGGTAACTGGTGATCGCGCCTATGAGCAACACATTTGTCGATAATGCCATCTGCTCCTGTACGGAAAAGGAGACATGCGCAAGTTGCCGCTTTTGCATGACGCGCAACACGCCTGAAGGAAGGAAATCCTTGTGCGAAAAGATTACTCGTTTTCTCGTTTTACAGCCGTTCTACCAATCCGCACTAGCGCAAATAGTGCGGGAAACATTTCCCAACAAGGTCGTTTACGACGACGAGAAAGACATATGCACCATGCTGTTTGAGGCGCTGTTGTTTGAGTATAACCGGACGGGAATGACGCCTTTTGCCTATTTTCTTGATAACGCGCCGCTCTCCATCG
>Ga0209656_10002631_pt1 | contig 11612 bp, 9 predicted proteins | sample BogFormECP12_OM2_FD_188239 | JGI IMG/M metagenome (GOLD analysis project Ga0209656, IMG submission 188239) | Bog forest soil microbial communities from Calvert Island, British Columbia, Canada - ECP12_OM2 (SPAdes) (version 2) | ecosystem: Environmental > Aquatic > Freshwater > Wetlands > Bog ... | reverse complement strand
CGCGTTAGCGACCGCTCTGCGCGAGGCCGGCTACCGCGGCCACATCATCGGCGGCGGCCCGTTCGCGTCGTTCAACTGCGAGCGCCTGCTGCTCGACTTCCCCGCGTTCGACAACGTAGAGGAAATAGTCGCCTTTTCGCAGGAGGCCGCCCCGCCGCCACCGGCCGCGCCCCGGTGGCGGCGCGCTTCGCGGCGCGGGGCAAACGGGGACAGTAGGCTCTGTCTGGCAGGTGATCCAGGAGCTATACATTGCGACTATGAGTGCAGTCGACCCCCAGACAGAATTTGCTGTAAGGACCTTTCTGAAAAGGATTTCCGACAGATATCCTGTGGCCGGCGCCCGGCTGTATGGCAGTCGCGCCGCGCAAGTCATGACGTTTACAGCGACGCTGACCTGGCTGTCCTGCTCAAAGGACCGCGCAGCAATGCAACCAGCGTCGGCGTCGACATGGCGGGCGTTGCATTCGACGTGTTGCTTGATACGGAAGTCTTTGTCTCGCCGCTACCGATTTGGGAGGAGGAATGCGCGCATCCGGAATCCTATTCCAATCCGCGTTTGCTGGAAGCCATTCGGCGCGACGGGATTGACCTTTGAAGGCGGACGAGTTCAACCGCAAAGCAATCAGGTCGCTGTCCGCCGCTAGGCTCCTGCTTGAAAACGGCTATCCGGATGAAGCCAGCAGCCGGGCATACTATGCAATGTTCGACGCCGCCCGCGCGGCTTTAGCTGTCGCCAAAGCCCCGGTTGAAGCCGAAGTGGCGCGCACTCACAGCCGTCTGATGTCGGCGTTCGCCCGTTACCTCGTCCGGGGTTGGTCTCGCCGGGGATTGGACGCACCTTCGCGCAGGCGCAGCACATCCGACTCGTGGCCGACTGCAAGGACGATCCCGTGTCGGCGGCTGAAGCCGCCAGAGTGGTCGAGTGGGCCGCGGCGTTCATTGATGCTCTCGCCACAATCTCCTGACGACAAGATAGCGCCGCGCCCCCGCAGCGCCCCCGCGACATCCAATTGTCACAGACGGGGGCGGCGGCTATATGTCGATTCTGAAAGCGAGCGAGCATGCCTTCGCAGTCAGCGGCGATCTGGGCGGCAGCTTCGGGGGCGGCGGTTGTCGTTGTCGGGGCCGTGACGCTTTATATCGCGCACCCAAGCTTCCTGTGGCCTGCGCCTGTCCCTGTCGCCATCTCCGAAAGCGCCCCGCCTCAACCGAGGCCGGAGCAGCCCAAAGCTCAGACGGTCGCGCCGGCCACGGAGCCACTTGCGACGGCGCCGGTTCCCGCCGCCGTCAAGCCGGCCTTCGACGTCGTGAACGTCGAGCCAACGGGCGAGGCGGTGGTCGCAGGGCGCGCGGCGCCGAACGCGAAAGTGGAGCTCCGCGACGCCGGCAAGACGGTCGCCGAGGCAACGACCGACAGCGCTGGCGAGTTTGTCATCATCCCGCCAGCCCTGGCGCCGGGCGCGCATAGTCTCACGCTGGCGACGGGATCGGGCCAATCGCCGGCGGAAACGTCAAACGCCATTCCGGTGGCCGTTCCAGAGCCGCCGCCCAAGGAGGCGGTCGCGGCTCAGCCGCCCCGGAGTCCGGCCGAGACGCCGCCCTCTCCGATCGCGGCCGGCTCGGCGCCGGCGAAAGTCGCCGTCCAGTCGGTCGAGGCCAGCGCGGGCGGCCGCCTCGTCGCAAAGGGCGCTGCCGACCCGAATTCGACCATTCGCCTTTATCTCAGCGGCGCTTTCGTCGGCGACGCGAAGACCAATGCCGACGGGCGATGGTCGTTGACGATCGAACACGGCATGACGCCCGGCGCTTACGAAGTGCGGGCCGACCAGATCAATCCCGCAACTGCCGCTGTTGTCGCCCGCGCCGAGGCGCCGTTCGAATTCCCGGCGGCGCCGCAGGCTGCGCCGGCGACCGTCGTCGCTAGCGCGGACGATAAAGCTGCGGCGTCCGCCGGCTCGCCCGCGGACGTGGTGATTGATTCGATCCAGACGCATCATGTGGAGCGCGGCCACACGCTCTGGGGCATCAGCCAGAAATACTATGGCGACGGCTCGCGCTATCGGATCATCTTTGCGGCCAACACAAACCAGATCCGCAATCCGAACCTGATCTATCCCGGTCAGATTTTCGTGGTGCCGAAGCCGGAGCCGAAGCCCTAGCTCTACCGGAGCGACCGATTGATCCGGCGCGGCCCGCGTGCGGAAACGGGTGTGAGCGTCACGCCTCGCTCATGGGACGCGGGCGAGAAACGCGGCCGATGAGCCTAAGGCCCCTTGCCCGCCGCCGCGCCGCGAGCGACACTTCCGCCATGCGACCCGACGACCCTGCCGACCTCCTCGACGAACTCAAGCTCCAGACCTTCGACGATGCGCTCGGCCGCCGCATCATCGAGACGCACATCTGGGCGGTGCGCGAGGGGCTGCGCGGCGCGACCGCCTACGACCTCTTCGACGGCTATTGTCAGCGGCTCGTTATCCATGGAACGCCGCTGTGGCGGGCGCATGCGGCGATGGAGACGCTGCACCCGCAATGGCACGGCTACGGCTACACCTGGCGGCGCGATCTCAACGCCATCGAGCCCGAGCAATACGCCCACGGCAGCACTGAAGGCGCGGACTTCCTCACGAGCCCTCTGAACGCCCTCGTCCTTCGGGCCCGCAATGGCGAGGACAACCCCTCGATGCGCCGGCGCCTCGGGGACGGCCCGGACCAGCGCGATTTCCCGGTGCTGGCGGAGTTCTTCGCCGCCGGCGCGACGGACTACGTCTCCTATCTCTTCATGTTCGGCGAGGTCGGCGACCGCTCGCAAGGATCCGGGATCGTCTATTCGTTCACCGCGGACCGGAAAGGCGGCTTCGCCGAGGACGACACGACGCTCTTGCAGGCCACGCTTCCCGCGCTTTCGCTGGCGATGAAGGCCCACGCCGGATACGTCATCGCGTCCGGATTGTTGGGGACCTATCTCGGCGAAGACGCAGGGCGCCGCGTCCATGCGGGCGCCGTCCAGCGCGGCTCGGTCGACAAGCTTCGCGCCGTGATCTGGTTTGCAGACATCCGCGGCTTCACCCCGATCAGCGACGCCGCCCCCGGCCCTGTCGTCGTCGACCTGCTCAACGACGTGTTCGAGATTCTCACCGCCACGCTTCGCCCGCGTGGCGGCCAGGTGCTCAAATTCATCGGCGACGCCATGCTGGCCGTCTTTCCCTTCGAAGACACGGGCCGTGCGGAAACCTGCCGGCGCGCGCTCGATGCTGCAATCGAGGCGATGCAGGCGCTCGATGCGCTGAACGCGGGCCGCGCGGCGGCCGGCGTCCCGGTCGCGCCCGTCGACCTCGCGCTCCACATCGGGGAGGTGCTTTACGGCAACGTCGGCGCGAGCGACCGGCTCGACTTCACCGTCATCGGGCCCGCGGTCAACGAAGCGGCCCGCATCGAAGCCTTGTGCGAGCCGCTCGGCCGGTCGGTTCTCGTCTCACCCGAGTTCGCCGCCGCGGCAATGGACGGCGCCAGCCGCCTCGAGCCGCTCGGCCGCCATGCGCTCCGCGGTGTGAGAGAGCCGAAGGAGATTTTTGCGCTGGGGTTGGGCGGCGACCGATCCTCGCCATCGCTGGCCTGAGCGAACGCCCGCCTCCAAACGAAAAGACCGCCTCGCGGCGGTCTCTCGTGGCTCAATTGCGTGACGTGGCCGATCAGGCCGGGATCGGAGCCCTCTTCGACTGACGATATCCGGCAAAGCCAAGTCCGGCGAAGCCAACCAGCAGCATCGCCCACGTCGAGGACTCAGGAACGCCGGTGATCGACCAGCTGAAGCTGCCGTCCACATAGCCTGAAAAGTCGCCGCTAGGCCCATTGGTTGATACGTTTGGATTTCCGTTCAGTCCAATCGTGTAGGTTTGTCCGGCAACGAGGATGCCTGTGAAGACTCCGGATTGCGTCGGATCAGAGGGGCTCAGTACAGGAGCACCGGAGCCTGAGCCGTTAAAATCGACCCCCCAACCCCACAGGCCGAATTCATCGGTGCCGCCTGCGAAACTGGATCTTGCCGTTCTGGGTCGCTGTGAAGGTATAAGTCCAGTCGTCCCCGCCGCGTCCCACGGTCAGGTTGGCGCCCGAAAAAGTCGTCGTCGGATCGTTGACTGAAAAGTTCCAGCCGTAGTTGGTGAAGGTGACCGTGCCGGCATCGGGGGAGGCCCAGGTCGCCAGTGCGGACCCCGATGTCGTAATGAAGTCATTGCCGTTGGTCTCCGTCGCCAATACGCTCGTCGAAAGCGGCGCCGGAATTGCGCTCCATGAAAAATTCTGCAGATCGGTAGCTGTGGTGCTGTTGATCGTGGAGTTTGCGACAGCGTTGAGACCGCCGCTCACCGGAGTAGTCGCCCCTGCCGGATGGCCCGACAAAGCAAGGACCGACAGCGCCGATAAGGCGCCCGCAAGTGGTTTAATCAGTTGCATGTTGCTGTTCCCCATGTCCGTTCCTAGCGTAAACACGCTAGCAGTATGGAAAGTATTGTCAAGTGCGTCTCTATCGTTCATCGCGCTCAGGCGCCTATTTGATATATCGTATAAGGTAAACACTGTATGCGCCGTCTGAGTTCTCCAATCAGTCTCAAGAATTGCGGAGGTCGGCGCCCTTTGCACATATCGATGGCGCCCTGCTGTGAGGCGCGTCACACTATAGGCCGGATTGATCGCGGAGCGCGGTCAGTCAGGTGCGTTGCTCGATCGCTCAGGTCCTCTGCCACCTAAGCGCCCGAACCGCCCGGTCCGGGTCCCGCAAAGGCGAACAGAGCGATCGCGCCTGCGATTGCGCCCAGAATCGCGCCGATCGGCATGAAAATGAAGAACATCAGCATGCCGCAATAGCCCTCAAAGCAGGACGTGTGAAACAGGTTCGTCCACAAATAAGCCCGCCCCGACGCCGAGCGCGGCGCCGACGAACGCTCCGAGGACCAGACCGAAGCACCCGGCGGGAGCGCGCGCCATGCGTTCTCCCGACCGTCGACCCGAGCCTGCGGCCTGGTCCCGCGTCACCTTATCGGCGGGGCGTACTGCAGGCCGCCTTTAGTCCAGAGCGCGTTTAAACCCCGCGCGATCTTGATCGGCGAGCCCATGCCGACATTGCGCTCGAATGACTCGCCATAGTTCCCGATGGCCTTGATGATCCGGTAGGCCCAGTCGTTGGTCAGCCCCAGGTTCTTGCCGAAATCGCCCTCGACGCCCAGCAGACGGCGGACGTTCGGGTTCGGCGATTTCAGCATCTCGTCGACATTGGCCTGGGTCACGCCGAGCTCCTCAGCGGTGACGAGCGCGTAATGTGTCCACTGCACGATCTCGAACCACTGGATGTCGTCCTTGCGGACGGAAGGTCCGAGCGGCTCCTTGGAAATGATCTCGGGCAGCACGACATGGTCGTCGGGGACGGACATCTTGAGCCGCTCGGAATAGAGGCCCGACGCGTCGGTGGTGTAGGCGTCGCAGCGGCCGGTGTCGTAGGCCTTGGTCGCCTCATCGTCGGTCGCGAACACGACCGCTTCGAGCTTCATGTTGTTGGCGCGGAAATAGTCGGCGAGGTTGAGTTCGGTGGTCGTGCCCTGCTGCACGCAGACCGAGGCGCCGTCGAGTTTCAGCGCCGAATCGATTCCGAGCTTCTTGCGCACCATGAAGCCCTGCCCGTCGTAAAAGTTGACGCCGGTGAAGAACATGCCGCCGGTCTGACGCGACAGCGTCCAGGTCGTGTTGCGGATGAGGACGTCAATCTCGCCTCCGGCGAGGATCGTCGGCCGGTCCTTGGCGTTGATCGGCAGAAACTTGACCTTGTTCGGGTCATCGAAGATCGCTGCGGCGATGGCGCGGCATTCGTCGACGTCGAGGCCCTTGTAGACGCCCTGATCGTCCGGCAGCCCGAAGCCGGCGAGGCCCGGATTGGCGCCGCAGATCAGGACGCCGCGCGCCTTGACCTGATCGAGCGTCCCCGCGTTCGCCGCAACGGCGGCCAGTGAAGCGAGCGCCGCGCCGGCGAGCCAAAACAGAGTCGATCGCATGTTATGTCTCCAGCATGTGTTTTGTGAAGCCGCGCAATGTCCGGCCATTGTCGGGACAGCGAGCCCATGAAGTCAATCGCTTAGCCCCGGCGGAAGCAAAGGCCCGGATTGCGTCGAGACCCGGGGCGCCGTAGCCAATGAAATCGCTGAACGATCATTTGGAACGCGACGACGCCCATGACCAAGCTCACCGACAAAACCCGAGCGTCGCTGAGGCGCCGTTCGCGCCTTGTCTATCTCGGGCGCGACAGCGAGCAGTCGCAGGGGTTCGTCAACCTGCCGCCGTTTCGCGGCTCGACCGTGCTCTACCCGGACGTCGAAACTCTGAAGAAAGGCGGGCAACGCTACACCTACGGCAGGCGCGGCACGCCGACCACGCAGGCTCTGTCCTCGGCCTGGACCGATCTTTGCGGCGCCGCGGGAACCATGCTCGTTCCGTCCGGCATCGCGGCGATCACGGCCGCGCTGATGGCGACGCTCAGCGCCGGCGAACACCTGCTTATGAGCGATTCCGTCTACGGGCCCTCCCGCGCCCTCGCCAACGCGACGCTGAAGCGCCTGGGAATTGAGACCGAGTACTACGACCCTCGCATCGGCGCGGGGATCGAAGCGCTGATGCGCCCGAACACCACAACGATCTTCGCCGAGTCGCCGGGCTCGGAGACGTTCGAGGTCCAGGACATCCCGGCGATCGCCGCGGCCGCGCACGCCCGCGGCGCCTGCCTGATTCTGGACAACACCTGGGCGACCCCGCTCTTCTTCTCGCCGCACGCACATGGAGCCGACATTGCGATCGAGGCGGGCACCAAATATCTCTCCGGCCACGCCGACCTCTTGCTGGGCCTTGTCTCGGCCAATGGCGAATGGTTCGAGCGGCTGCGTCGAAGCACCGAAATGCTGGGGATTCCGGCGGGCCCGGAGGACGTGTTTCTCGCGCTGCGCGGCCTGCGCACGATGGAGCTTCGCCTGCGCGAGGCGGAACGGCAGGGGCTCGCGCTTGCCCGTTGGCTCGCCGGCCGCCCGGAAGTTCTGCGCGTCATCCACCCTGCCCTGCCCGATCATCCGGACCACTTCATATGGAAGCGCGACTTCTCCGGCTCTTCGGGCCTGTTCTCGGTTGTGCTCAAGCCGGTCTCGGACCCAGCGGTCGCCGCCATGCTCGACGGCCTCGAACTGTTCGGCCTCGGCTATTCGTGGGCTGGTTTTGAAAGCCTCGTCGTTCCATTCGACTGCACGCCCCGTCGCACAGCGACGCGGTTCGCGCCGGGGGGCCCGGCGATCCGCTTCAGCGTCGGCCTCGAGGACATCGAGGACCTGAAGGCGGACCTCGAGCGCGGCTTTGCGAGGCTACGGGCGATGGCGTGACGCCTCGTCCTTCGAGACGCCCGCTGGCGCGGGCTCCTCAGGATGAGGGTGAAGCTTTGAAACAAGGCCAAATCCCCTCATGCTGCGTCTCGAAGCACAAGGGGGTCCAGGAACGCTAGGCCCATGCGTAACTTCGTCATCGATACCGACACCGCTTCAGACGACGCGGTCGCCATCATGATGGCCCTTTCGGCCCCCGACGTCCGCGTGCTTGGCCTGACGACGGTCGCCGGCAACGTCTCGCTCGAACAGGCGACCCGGAACGCTCTTCTGACCGCGGACATCTGCGGCTCGGACGTCCCCGTTTTCGTCGGCGTCGGCGCCCCGCTGATCCGCGCGCATGAGCACGCACACTGGTTTCATGGGGAGGATGGCCTCGGCGACCACGGCTATCCCGCGCCCAAACGCGCGCCCGAGCGCGAACACGCGGTCGAGGCGATCCGTCGCCTCGCCCATGCCACGCCGGGCCTGACGCTGGTGACGCTCGGGCCGCTCACCAACGTCGCGCTGGCGCTGGCGCGCGATCCCTCGATCGCCAGCCGGATCGGCCGCTGCGTCGTGATGGGTGGGGCGCCTTGCTGCGAGGGCAACGTGACGCCCGCCGCCGAATACAACATCTGGGTCGACCCGGAGGCGGCGCGCGCCGTCTTTCGTTCGAGGCTGCCGATCGAGATGGTCGGCTGGCACGTCTCGCGCGGGGAGTCCGTGCTCACCGACGCCGAGATCGCCGCGATCGAGGCGCTCGGCACGACGAAAGCGCGCTTCGCGATCGAATCGAACAGCCGAGCCCGGAAGGCCTACCACATCCAGACCGGCGAGGTCGGTCTCTCGCTCGCTGATCCAACCGCCATGGCCATCGCGCTCGACCGGTCGATCGGCCTCTCCTGGTCGCGGCATCGGGTGGCGATCGAATGTGCGAGCGAGCTCACCCGCGGCATGACGGTCGTCGACCGGCTCAACGTCAGCGGAGACGACATCAACCGCGCAGTCTGGGCCGCGCAAGGCGGCGAGACGGGCGCGGACATCGTCTGGACCTTCGACTCTGCGCGATTCAAGTCTATGCTGAAGGCGGCGCTGGCCCATTGACCATTGTAACCGCGCTCGCGAGCCCGTCGAAAGACGGGCGTCCTTCCGGACGCCCTATGGAGCGCGGCTGACGCGGTCGGCGACCGCGTCTACAAGCGCTGGCCTGAGGAGCGGAGCCATGTCGAGCGACCCCGGCCTCAACCTCCTCGGCGAGGAGACGTCGCCGTACCTCTTGCAGCATGCGCGGAACCCCGTGCACTGGCGGCCGTGGGGGGCGGAGGCGCTCGCAGAGGCCAGGCGGCGCGACTGTCCGATCCTGCTCTCCATCGGCTACGCCGCCTGCCACTGGTGCCACGTGATGGCGCACGAGTCGTTCGAGAACGCTGAAACTGCAGGCCTCATGAATGCGTTGTTCGTCAACGTGAAGGTCGATCGCGAAGAGCGCCCGGACATCGACCACATCTATATGACCGCGCTTCATGCCCTTGGGCAGCAGGGCGGCTGGCCGCTGACCATGTTCCTCGACCCCGAGGGCAAGCCGATGTTCGGCGGGACCTACTGGCCGCCGGAGCCGCGCTGGGGCCGTCCGGGGTTCCGGCAGATCCTCGGGTCGGTCGACGCCGCCTGGCGCACGCGCCGTCCGGCGATGGAGGAGCGCGGGCGGATGCTGACCGGGCATCTGGCCGAGCTTTCGGCGCCGAGCCCCGGGCGGAATCTCACCCCGGACGATCTGACCCGCGTCGGCGACGGGCTTCTCGCGGCGATCGATCCGGTCCGCGGCGGCATCGGCGGCGCGCCGAAATTCCCCAACGCGCCGATCTTCCGCTTCTTCTGGAACGAGATGTTCCGCCGCCGCGACCCAAGGTTCGGCGAGGCGGTGCGGGCGCTCATCGAGGCGATGAGCGCGGGCGGAATCTACGACCATCTCGGCGGCGGCTACGCCCGCTATTCGACTGACGCCGAGTGGCTCGTGCCGCATTTCGAGAAGATGCTCTACGACAACGCCCAGATTCTCGAATTGCTGGCGCTCGTTGAGCCGCTCTGGCCCGACCCGCTCCTGGCCGACCGGGCGCGCGAGACGGTCGGCTGGCTCATGCGCGAGATGCGGGTCGGCGACGCCTTCGCCGCCTCGCTCGACGCCGACCAGGAGGGGGAGGAAGGCGCCTTCTACGTCTGGCGGGAGGAAGAGATCGACGCGGCGCTGGGCGAGGCCTCGGCGCGCTTCAAGGCGGCCTATGACGTGACCGCGAGCGGAAACTGGGAAGGCAAGACGGTGCTGCGCCGCCTCGCGCCTCTTGGCTCGGCCGAGGAGGAGGCGGATCTCGCCGCCTCGCGGGCGAAACTCTTTGCGATCCGCGAAAAGCGTCCCCGGCCCGCCCGCGACGACAAGGTGCTGGCCGACTGGAACGGCCTCGCGATCGCCGCGCTCGTCCGCGCCAGCGCGGCCTTCGGCGAGCCGCAATGGCTCACGACCGCGCGCTGGGCCTTCGATTTCGTCATCAACGTGATGCGCGCCGCCGACGGGCGGCTCCTGCACGCCTGGCGCGACGGGCGCGCGGGCGCACGCGGCATGCTCGACGACTACGCCTCGATGGCGCGGGCGGCGCTCGTCCTCTTCGAGGCCGGCGGCGATCCCACCGGTCTCGACGCCGCCAGACGGCTCGCGGGCGAGGCGCTCGAACTTTTCGGCGACAGCAAGGGCGGCGTCTATCTGACCGCGAGCGACGCCGTCGACGTCCCCGGCGCGCGGCCCCGCCACGCGCATGACGGCGCGACCCCGTCCGGCGTCGGCCTCATCATGGAGGTCCTCGCGCGGCTCTGGCATCTGACTGATGAAGCGCGCTGGCGCGAGGCGGCGGAAGGCCTCGTCAACGCCTTTTCCGGCGCGCCCGAGGGGATCGGCGGCAGCCCGCTCCTGCTCATGGGCGCCGACATGCTGATGCGTGGCGGCTCGGTCGTGATCGACGGACCGCTCGACGACGCCGCCGCCCAGGCGCTCGCCGCGGTCGCGCTCCAGGCGCCCGACCCGTCGCTGACCGTCCTGCGGCTCGACCGCCGCCTCTGGCCCAGCGGCTCGCCGCGCGACGGCCTGCCCCGCCCCGCCGGACCGGCCGCGATGCTGTGCCAAGGCCAGACCTGCAGCCTGCCGGTCGCCACGCCCGGGGCGCTGGGGACCCTGCTCAGAGAGCGCGCGACGGGGGCTGCGTGACGGCGACGTCCGCCAGCGGCCCGCCCCCTCCACCGCGCTATCGCGCGGTCCCCCTCCCCCGCCGCTTCGCGGCAAGGGAGGATAGCAACCGCCGACCATTGCGGCAGGCGAATCCTCCCACGCAAAGCGGGGGAGGGTCCCCATCCTGAGCGGCGCAGGCGCAAATTTCCATCGCCGAATTCCATGATTTCAAAGGCTTGCGATGACTTTTCCATCGCACCCCAGGTTCCTCGACGACCCTCCGCCCTAACGCGGTCAGCGACCGGGTCTGCAAGCCTCAATCAAACCACGAATCCGTCCGCAAGGCAAGAAAATGTCGGTTTTTCGGAAATTACTTGGAGACGACGTAGGGACATTTGGCTCGCAAAAAAAGGCCGCCACGAGGGCGGCCTTTGTCTTCGCGTATCGTCAACCGCAGCTGTTCAGGCGGCGAAGTCCGCCTTCACGCGCTGGCCGCGCCGGAAGGCGGCGAAGCCGAGGCCGCTGAAACCCAGAAGCATCATCGCCCAGGTCGACGGTTCCGGGACCCCTGACGTGACATACGGCGTCGTGCCGAGCGCGTAGTCAAACGAGAAACCCGGGAGGTTCGGGGGGTCGCTCGCCGTGAGGTACTCGTAGAGGTAGACATATTGCGAACCCGCGAGCGCGTTGCCCAGATCGAGCGGATTCGAGGAGAAGAACGTCTCCGCCGAACTCAGCGTCGTGAATGTGTAGTCGTAATTCCCGACACTGGAGTTGATGTCGAAATTGAGCGTATCGAACCCGGCGCCGGTCGATGTGTTCGACAGCAACGTCAGCCAGAGCGTCTCCGGGCTCGACGTCGTAAAGGTGAAATACGCCTGCGCCTCATACTCTAACGACTCGCCGCCGCCGCCGTAGCCGATCGACATCCCGCCGACGCCGATGGTCGACCCGCCCGGCGTCAGCGTCGCGTTCGACACGGATTCACCCGCAGCGATGGGGATCAGCGT
>Ga0209656_10002629_pt1 | contig 11616 bp, 7 predicted proteins | sample BogFormECP12_OM2_FD_188239 | JGI IMG/M metagenome (GOLD analysis project Ga0209656, IMG submission 188239) | Bog forest soil microbial communities from Calvert Island, British Columbia, Canada - ECP12_OM2 (SPAdes) (version 2) | ecosystem: Environmental > Aquatic > Freshwater > Wetlands > Bog ... | reverse complement strand
TCGGCGCCGGCTTCCTCCGGCAACCCGATTGCGGGCAGAGGGACTAGCACAACTATGACATTGACCGAACCTTCTTCGATTCTGTCCGGACCACGCCAGATTTCATTCGCCCCGGATTGGTTCAAGGAACTTCAAGCACGCGCCTGGGATGAATTCGAGGCAGAACCGTTGCCCACACGGAACAACGAGCTCTGGCGATTTTCATCCGTCAAGAATCTCGCGTTGGATGAATATGTTACGGCCGGAAATTATTCCGGAGATCCCACCGCATTGATACACTCGCGCGAATTTTCGAATCCGGCCGGCAGAATTGTTTTCGCGAACGAAACAGTGATAACGGCCGACCTGCTTGATCCTGCGCTGGAAGGCGCCGGGGTCGTTTTTACCACCTTGCAGGAGGCCTTGGAAAAGCATTCCGATCGGTTGCGCGAACATTTCATGGCGCAATCTGCGCGGCTCGGTTCGGCGAAATTTGCCGCGCTCCACAAATCCGCAGTACAAAGCGGAACATTTCTGTTGGTGCCGCGAGGGGTTGAAATTCATCGGCCATTTGAGGTTTTTCATCTCGTGCAGGGCCACCGCGCGGCGGTCTTTCCGCACACGTTGGTCATTGCGGAAGAGAACAGCGCGGTGACACTGTTGGATCATTTCATGTCGGTGAATCCGAAAGAACACGGATTTGCCTGTGGAGTAAACGACCTCGTGCTGAAGCCGGGATCGAAGCTGAACTATGTGAGCGTTCAAGAGTGGAGCAAGAACTTCGTTTCGATTCAGGTGAACTCCACCGTCGCCGCAAGAGACTCGGCGGCGTTGAATCTCGCGCTGAATTTCGGAGGAAAATATTCGCGGCAGGAGAGCGTGAGCCGGATGATCGATCGCGGTGCGCGCAGCGACATGCTTGCGATCAGCGTCGCAAGCGATGCGCAGGAATTCGATCAGCGCACGTTGCAGGATCACCTTAAACCGGACACAACGAGTGACCTGCTTTACAAGAACGTGCTCGATGATCAGGCGCGGACGATCTTCTCCGGGCTCATCAAAGTCGAACCGGGTGCGCATCGAACGGATGCTTACCAGAAGGTTCGCAATCTGCTCCTGAGCGACGACGCTGAAGCGAACTCGATGCCCGGTCTCGAGATCCTGGCGGATGACGTCCGTTGTACGCATGGTGCGACGGCCGGCCAAGTCGAACCAGAGGAACTCTTTTATTTAAGGAGCCGCGGCATCAACGACATTGCCGCAAAGCGTCTCATCGCACGTGGATTCCTGAACGAGGTCGTTGATCGGTTACCGCAAAAAGAGCTCTCTGAGTATCTCCATCAGCAGATCGCGGCCAGATTGTAGTCGCTAGCAGCCCGAAGCCGAGGATCGGCTTGAACGTCGCCCAGCAACGTAGCATACGCGTCCCGCGTGTATTCTGTTTCGCCCAGAAAGGCGGAACAACACAGGCGAGACGCCTATGATACTTTCGGCCCGGCAACGTTCAAACCTCCGTATCGAACTGTCATTCGTACTACCCTGCGATTTCTCTCCCCGATGTCGCCGATAACGACGTCAAAAGTATCATAGGCGTCTCGCCTGTGCCGAGCCGGTATGAGCGCGCCTTTTGCCGTGTGGAGACGCGAAAACAATCCGCACAGAAGACCGCAAAGATCACAAAGATGTTTTGAAACGAATCGCACGTCACTGAACGGTCGACCCGAAACCAGCTGTTAGGGTCTTTAGCCCGTCTTTCGCTACGTAGCGAAAGTTGGGTTAGGGATATTCTGAGAAAAATCTCTTCCGATGCGGCTGGCGCCTATGTCGCCCTGTGCTTTATGTGGACCAGGACCTATTTGCCGCACCTGCGAGACGGTTTCGGCAACTCTTCTGTTGGAAAATACCCAGCTTAGCTTGACAAGGCTGGCATCCGTTCGGCTGTTTGGTTGCACTTGCCTAATGCAACCTGATTGCAGCATCTACTGCGTCCGAATTGATAAAATTCCGCGATTTGCTCGGATCGTTGAGGCGGATGTCAAGCCCCTGTTTCCTGAACGATATAAAGGCTTATTGCTGGTCTGCTGAAGTTTTGACACGGTTTTTGCAACAAATCGCAAAATCCCGAAAAAATGGTTGCAGTCTCGAGAAAACAGACCACTTTGACTGCTTTCATTTTAGGGGTAGGTTGCCAAATCGCCGTTCAAGTCGAACCCGATCAAGAGGATAACCGATCCCGACAATGTTCAGTGAGCGCGCCGAATTCAGGGTCTTGGTATTCAGTTGGCAAGAATCTTGCTTCGCAGACTCGTCTGCGAATTTTGCCTGCGCGTTGCACGAAAGGCAGTTAACAGCAAAATAACTTCAAATTGTTGGAAAATTAAATATGGTCACTTTGCTAGCCAATTTTGCTCCCATGTTGGCCGCCGAAGCCGCCTCAGCTGTTTCGAGTGGTCGCCCGATTCCAGACTGGGCCAAAGGCAACACAATATTTGAGACCTTCTTCAAGGGAGGTCCGGTCATGTACCCGATCGTGGCGGTCCTTGTCGTTGCGGTCGCTGTCATATTGGAGCGCATCGTCTGGTGGTCGGTCCAGACTGCCCGCCGGGATTCGGATAAATTGGACAAAGTTTACGCCGCGATGGAACAAGGCAATATTCCCGGCGCGATCAACCTTGCCCGCGGTTCCAAAGATCCGTTGGTTCGTACAGTCTGGCACGGGTTGAATCATGAGCACGCCTCCGTCGAAGGCGCTCTGCAGATCGCCTCCGGATTGGAAATCCAGCGTGCCGGCCGATTCATGTCGGTAATGGATACGACCATCACACTGGCTCCCCTCCTTGGATTGCTCGGAACGGTGACCGGTATCATGGGTTCATTTAATTTCGTTGGAAACGCAGACCTCGCTCCCGCCAAAGTCAGCGGCGGTATCGCTGAAGCGTTGATCGCGACCGCGTGCGGTCTTGGAATCGCTATCTTTACTTTGGTGTTCTTCAACTTTTTCAACGCGAAAGTCGCCCGGCTTCAGTTCGAGCTCGAATCGACCTCCAACAACGTGATTCTGATGCTCAATTCGCTCCGCAACCGCAACAATATCTCTACCGAACAAGATGCACGGCAGTCACAGCAGTTCGCCGGTACCAATTAAGCGGGCCCGGATCGAGATCATTCCGTTGATCGACATCATGTTCTTCCTGCTCGCCTCGTTCATGCTGGTGAGCCTGACCATGATCAACATGAAGGGGATTGACGTCAATCTTCCTACGGCGACAAGCGCTCAGCCTAACAATAAGCCCGATTTTGCGATGGTGAGCGTCGACGCGATCGGCGACATCTACTTCGAAAAAGAGAAAGTTGAGAAGGATGATGTCCTGCCGCGGTTGCAGAAGATGTATGAGGAGAACCACGACGTGCGGGTTTTCATTCGCGCAGACAAGGATGCGACCTATGAGAATATCGTTTTCGTTCTGGATAAGGCGAGAACGGCCGGCATCCAGAAGGTAGGGTTGGAGATAAAAGCATACGAAAATGCTCCCGGGACCTCCGATGCGCCTGCTGCTCCCGCAACACCGACCGCACCGGCTGCGCCTGTGTCGCATTAGCTTTTAGGGGACGATCGGAGGAGGTGCCAGCTATGGCTGAAAAAGACCTAAAGCGTTCATTCCGCTCAAGAGACGGTGCGCCGTTCGTTGTTTTCCTCATCATGTCGCTTGCAATTAACGGCGTCGGCGCCTACTGCGGCTGGTGGCTCAAGTTTCCGGAGCCGCCTGCGAAGAAGGATGATGCAATCGAGTTGACGGATATCGACACGAACGATCTCCCGCCGCTCGGGGACCCGAATGCTCCGGCGGAACAACCTCCGCCGGAACCTGAGCCGACGCCTCCGCCGGAACCTGAGCCCACGCCCCCGCCATTGGACAAACCGCCTGAATTCGAGGTTCCGCAACCGACCCCGACGCCGGCGCCTTCCGTCGCACCGACTCCAGAGAGTACTCCGAAACCTGTGTCGACACCCAAACCGCATCCCGCGCAAACTGCGGTCAAGCCAGCTGGAACTCCCAGCACCCATGCGGAGCCTCCCGGGTTAGTGAAAGGCGTCGCAAATGGGGTCCAGGGTGGAACCGGGAATGGCGGCCCGCGTTCCGGTCTACTGCTGCGAAGCCCTAAACCGCCATACCCGCCTCAGGCGATGCAGATGCATATCAGTGGCGACGTGCACGTCACGATGACAGTCCAGAACGGCAATGTTGTGGATGCGGAGGCCTCCGGTCCACCTATGCTCGCCAGCGCGGCGGCGCGATGGGTCCGCGCAAACTGGAAATTCAGCCCAATGACGAACGGGACATACAAATTACCCGTTGAATTCGTGTTGCACTAAAATTCTTGAACAGACGCTGCGCGTCTGTTCAAGAGCCAGTTTTAAAATAGGCGAATCGAAGCCTGCTTTTCAACTGTTCTCTCAGAAAGCGATGGCCCAGAGAGCTTCTGGCCCGTACCATAGCCTCACGCGGAGCCGCATTCTACTAGCGCTTGTTCAACAAATTGGCGGCTCATGCTTATTCCACGGAATCAGGATGCCCAAGGTCTGAGTGCAGGCCTTACATGAAATCGGCGTCTTCAGACGCCGATTTGATTATCGATGGTTAGGGAATGATACAAGTTGGTTGATTTTGTTCAATAGTATTATGTTTTTCTTGACGAATAATCGGGAAATTCGTACAAACAGCTCTCGATTTTGGTGGTAAGCCAGGGAAGGCGGCGCGCCAAGTAAGGGTATACAATCTTGGCACATTGCCTGCTCGAGGCGGGAAGTCTCGCGGTCGATCGCGTCATATACCTTAACCTTAACCATTAGGGCGTGATCGATACCGCTAGAGTGACAGGAGACCGGTTTCGAAAGGTGCGAAATCGGTTTCCGCGGGTTCGTGTACTTTACAAACCAAGGAGTAAGATGCCAGGAAAGTTTACCGAGCGAGTTCTTGCCTCATTGGCTGTTTTCGTCGCTGTAATGGCGCTGTTGCCGGCAGCGGCGACAGCCCAACAGACAAATGTGGCCGCCGCAGCAGCGGCAGCGCCCGGGACGGCAACGCCTGCCGTGGTTCAGACAGCGGCGGGCGGCGGAGAATTACAACAGATTACGGTCACCGGCTATATCATCCCGCGCGTTGGAAATGGCGCTCAGCCGGTAACCACTTTCGATCGGGATTTCATAAGTAAGCTCGCTTCGCAGACCACAACGGACTTTCTGCAAAGCCTGCCGGGTGCAGAGGGCAACTTTAACCCCGGTGTGACGACCGGTTTCACTTTTTCGCCCGCTTCCGCATCGATCGCGCTGAAAGGACTATTACCAAACGATACGCTGACTCTTGTAGACGGCCTGCGTTTTCCAAACTTTCCATTCCCTCAGGAGAGCACACAAGGAGCGTTCAGCTTCGTCGATCTCAACTCGATTCCGCTTTCCGCGATTGATAGGATTGAAATTCTTAACGATGGCGGGAGCGCGACGTATGGCACGGATGCAATCGCGGGCGTCGTTAACCTCATCACCAAGCACGACTACAATGGCGGGGATATCAGTAACTATTACGGCATCAGTCAGCGCGGAGATGATGCAACCTATCACGGCTACGCGCTAGGCGGCTACACCTTTAAGTTGTCTGATACCTCTAAAATCAATTTTGTCGCAGGCATCGACTACTATAGCTCGGCGCCGATCATGCAGCAGTCCCGTCCGTTTACCAATCTAAATTCCAACGAATTTAGCCCGAACTACCCGGGTCAGCCGATATTCGCGCACTACCGCGGGACGTTCTCGGACTCGGCCGGAAACGTCTACCAGGTTAACCCAGGCTCAGCGCCGCCCATTACTTCGGACAATTTTACGATTAACGGGCCGGCCGATCTCGAATTTAATGACATGTGGTACCAGCTTCTTCCGCGTGAATCCCGGATCGGCGGTTTCGTCAATGTTAGTTATGAGCCGACCACGTGGCTGAAGCTTTACGATTCTTTAATTGTTGACCGCAACGAAGAAACCAGCTCGTTCCAAAACCAGGGTATCTATGCACCCTCCCCGTTCAATAGCGGGGGCGTGACGGTTCCTGCGAACAATCCTTATAATCCGTTCGGCGTGCCGCTGACGGTTCAGAGTCTGTCACTGAACGAATTTGGGCCATTCGCGACCGATACGACCATTACAACGGTGCGCAATGTTGTCGGCGCTACGGTTCAGTTGCCATATGACTTCTTTATCGATGGCTCCTTTGTCTACGGAGAATCCGACGGAACCGAGACGGTGCATAACAACTTCCTGACAAGCGGTGTGCAGGCCGCCCTAAACGGCACTTTGCCGGGGCACGAAGGACAGTTCTTCAACCCGTTTGTGGATCAGAGCATCGGTCTTAGCCCGAACTCGCAGTTCTACGGCGACAAGAATCTGGTCACAAGCATCTGGGAAGATAACAGAACCGATCTTGTTGACTGGCTTTTGCGCGTCGGCGGTCCGATTGCGCACCTGGACAACGGCGATCTTACGGTTGCCGCCGGTTATGAATACCGAAGTGAAGACTTAATTCAGAACGAAGACAAAAACAGTAAAGACGGCAACGTCCTGGATTACCAGGAAACGGTTGGCACATTGACGAACGGCAAGCGCTACCTGAATAGCCTTTTTTTTGAGACCGATTTTCCGATCGTTGGGAACAAATGGTCCTGGCCGGGTCTGCGTACGATCGACGGAATTTTCTCCTATCGTTGGGACGATTACAGTCAATTCGGGAGCGCCGAAAAGCCGAAAATCGCGATTCGCTGGAAGCCATTTAACGACCTGACACTACGAGCAACCTATTCGGAAGGTTTTGTCGCACCTTCTTTGAGCCAGCTCTTCGGTTCGGCGCTGCCAGGCCAGACTGCAATCATCGATCCCAAGAACCCTCAGTTGGGCGCATACACCGTCATCTACAGCCAAGTGGGCAACCCGAATGTTAAGCCTGAAAATACTTACGGGTATTTCGTCGGCGGCGTTTGGAGCCCCGGGTCCTCCGATCCCGAGAACAGCTGGTGGAAGTGGGCGAATGGATTTTCGGCGTACTTTAACTGGTTCCAGATTGATATACACAATCTGATTGGAACGCTAAGTGCCCAGCAACTTGTTGACATGCCAACCCCTCCCCCGAACAATTTTGTTACGCGCGATCCGGTGACGACGCAAATCACGAATGTTACCGCCAGTTACCTGAATCTCGGGAATACTCGAAACTGTGGAATTGAATTCGGTTTTTCCTATGACTCGAAGGAATACAATTGGGGCAAGTTGAACCTCACACTCGATGCCAGCTGGTACTATTACACCTCTGAAAAGCTGCTTACGGGCGTTGCTCCCAATGGCGCTTTTCAATACGCGGTTGAGAATTTCACAGATTATTTCACCACCCCTGACTTTAAACTGCTCGGCACAATCTTCTATTCGAAGAAGATGTTTGGCCTCGATACGTTCAAGACCGGGTTCACGATCCATTACACGGACTCCGAGCAGGACGTAAACAGCAGCCATTCAGGCACTGACCCGAACTTCGTATCCGATGTGCCTGGGACCAACTATGTCCATCAAATCGGAAATTGGACTACGTTCGATTGGCAAATCTCTTACGAGTTCGGACCGCCGGCCGAGGTATCGCCGGAAATGCCAAGACCCGGCTTTAGCAAAGAAGGGAACCGAATAGTCGGAGAAAAAGCAATCTCTCCGAAACCGGAGGGATCATCCTGGGGTTGGAGGAGCTTGGCAGCGAACACAACGATCACGTTCGGGATCAACAATCTGGCTGATACCAGGCCACCTTTCTCCTCCGACTGGTATCAGACCTATGATTACGGCGTAGACAATTTCGTCATGCGATTTTTCTACTTCCAGATCGAAAAGAAGTTCTGAGGTAGCCCGCAAAAATCCGCAATGGAGAAGCGACGGGTTCATTGCGGACTTAAACCTCCGCCCACGCAAGCTGTTTCCCAAGCAGCTTGCGACGGACGAAACGTTCAGCCTGGCGCCGCTTTTGCGGACTAGTTTCGCGCGAGGCCTGGACTTGTGGGAGTCAATCGCCGAACCCAATTGGAAAGATTCACCTTTTCGTAAAATAGTGGCGAATACGTTAGGCTGATCGGGTAGTCGATGTACCGATGAAGGTAATCCTGGTCCAGAATGGTCTGCGGACCGCCCGCCAGAACGGTCCCTTTCGAATCGGTTAGCGTGTAGTCGAAGTAGAGTCGCAAAGGCGATTGAAAGTCTCGGTCAAACCGGACATCGTTGAATCTGCGGATCCGCCAGGGCTCCAGGCGCCCCGCAAGGTCGATATCCGTAAATCTCAAGGTCAACGTTTCGCCGGGGAAACGCTTAGCTACGAGCCGTGAAATGTACGCCGATATGGTATCTCGAAAGATCGGGACTGAAGCGACCTCGTCGCGTCCCTGGATTCTGAAATCGGTAAATCGTTCCGGATGCACGAATTCGATGCGAACATTGCTCGGTTGCGCCGCATGGGCAGTTGATAAACCCAGGCTGACTATCGGTAAAAGCAGCGAATATAGGAACCTCTTCATACTCACTATAGGGACCTCTTTTCTCGGCAAAATATTGCACAAATATACCGCTGATTCTCGACTTCTCCAACGAAGCAAAGTTCGAGGTTTCGAGTTTGAACTTCCGAGCTCCAATTTTAGCATTCGGCGCATAGCGGAAAGCGAACAGAAGAGACGCCTTTTCGCTTTCGGACGATCATGCCTCTTGCTCGGAACCCGGAGCCCGGAACCTCGAACACGGAACGCCGGACGATGAACGCCACCCCCGATGGACAAGCGCCCAGGATTCACCTAATGTCGCCCAGAGCAAAGCCCATCCTCACGTTCATGAATCAGATTTTTGAAAATGCGAACCAATGGCTGAACGACCTTGTGTCCTACGTCCCTGGGAAACCGATTGAGGATGTGGCGCGGGAGCTTGGCCTGGAGCCAAGCCAGATCGTTAAGCTTGCGTCGAATGAAAACCCTCTGGGGCCCTCTCCGCTTGCAGTCAAGGCGATGCAAGAGGCTCTTCTGAAGGCGCATTACTATCCGGACGGTGGCGGGTACCATTTGCGCATCGGAATCGCTGAGAAATACCGGCTCAGTATCGACAACGTCATCCTCGGGACCGGTTCGAACGAGATCATTGAATTTCTTGGGCACGCCTTTCTGAAACCGGGCGACAACATCGTCACCGCGGAGCATGCCTTCGTGGTCTACAAGATCCTCGCAAAGCTTTTTGGAGCTGATACCATCGGAGTATCGGATCCGAATCTGACGCACGATCTGCCGGCCATGGCGGCGGCGATCAACGACCGGACCAAGATTGTTTATATCGCCAACCCGAACAATCCGACCGGAACGATGGTGAGCGAAGAAGAACTGGACCGGTTCATCGATCGCGTCCCGAAGAATGTCGTCATTGCACTGGACGAGGCCTATTACGAATTTCTTCCGAATCCGCCCAATACGCTGAAGTATTTCCGGAACCACCCGAACGTGATTGTTCTCCGGACATTTTCAAAGATTCAAGGTCTGGCCGGTCTGCGAATTGGCTACGGTCTGGCGCATGAAGATTTCATCCGGCTCCTCCAGAAAACGAGGCAACCGTTCAACGTCAACTCGATCGCACAAGCCGGTGCGCTCGCCGGTTTACGGGACGATGAGTACCAGGCGAAGACACGGGCGATCGTTCGGCAGGGACGCGAATTTCTCGAGACCGAATTCGGTAAACGAAAATTGGAGTATGTCCCAAGCGTCGCGAATTTTATTCTCGTCAAAGTCGGCAACGGGAAAGAGGTATTCCAGAAGCTGCTTCGACGCGGAATGATCGTTCGCGCGATGGACGAGTACAAACTTCCCGACTGGATCCGTGTCACCGTCGGCACGCCTGATCAAAACCAACGCTTCTTGTCCGACCTCGATCATGTGCTAAGAGAGCGCTGAGGGGGAGGGAGAACACAGAGGGAGCCACCGCAAAGGCGCAGAGAACACAGAGATCGGTTTTGGATTTTCCTATCGTGTGCGGCGTCGACGTTTGAGAGAGATTTTTCTACTGTGTTCTCCTTATATCCTCTGTGTCTTCTGCAGATCCTGCCGCATTTTCAGAATGCTGTTTTCCGGGAGGACACCGCCGAAGTGGGTGAGGGGATAGATTAGCGAATTCCGGCCAATGATTGAGCCCGGGCTGATCACCGCGTTGCATCCGATTTCCGACCGATCGCCGATGATCGCGCCGAATTTCCGGAGACCGGTTGGGATGAAATTGGTCTCCTGTTTCACGCTGATCTCTCTTCGATCCAGGCGCACGTTCGAGAGAATCACGCCGGCCCCGAGATGGACCCGGTAGCCAAGCACCGAATCACCCACATAACTGAAATGGGGAACCTGCGCGTCGTTGAAAACGATGCTGTTCTTGAACTCGCAGGAGTTCCCGAGCACTACATCATCCCCGATAATCACGTTTTCGCGAATGTAACACCCGCTTCGTATCTCGCAGTTGTTCCCGATCCAGGCCGGCCCTTTGATGGTCGCTCCATTTTCAATGACGGTGCCGGGCCCGACGTAAACATGTTCACTGATGAACGGTCTCCCCATGATCCGGGCTAGAATGGCGGGTTTCAGCCGAAACTGTAGATAGCTTCCAATCTGCTTCAGGGCGTCCCAGACCTGTGCGCTATTGTCGAAAATGGTGCGGTGTTCTGTCTGATCCAGATTAAGGAATTCCGAGGGCGCGAACATAGAGGGGAAGTGAGGTGGAGGGTGACGATCAAGATGATGGATCGGGTGAACTACTCACAAGTTTAAAAACTTGTGAGTAGTTCAGGCTAGCCCCGAAATCTTTCGGGGCTAAAAGGACTTTTTACTGAGTTTCTGCCCATCTTTGGTGTCTTTTACAAGCCATCCGAGTGCTTCGATTTCGGCGCGCAGCGAATCGCTGAGCGACCAATCCCGCGCCGCGCGGGCTTCAGCCCTTTTCTCGAGAAGAGCGGTGACCTGTTGGGGAATGGTTTCGGCATCCTCCTGAAGTTGCAGCACTTCGTTTATGCGGTGCCACCAGGCAAGAAGCGCTGCTGCTTTGCCGGCAGTTAATTCGCTGCGATCGATCAAACGGTTCGTGTCACGGATCTGGTTGAAGAGTTCGGCCAGTGCCGCTGAGATGTTCAGATCATCGTCGAGCGCCTCAAAAAATCCTTCCGATTTTGCCGAGATGAAAGCCTTGTCCGGGGATGCGTTGCCGGCGATATCTTTCAAGCGCCGGATCCATTCATCGATCCGGAGCAACGATTGACGCGCTTCGGCGAGCCCTTCGAACGTGAAGTTCAGCGGCAGCCGGTAATTCACCCGAATCAATGCGTATCGAAGCTCTCGACCCGAAAATCCTTTTTCGAGCAGATCTCGAGACGTAAAAAAATTTCCGAGCGACTTCGACATCTTCTGTCCGTCGACGAGGAGATGCGCGCAATGAAGCCAGTAGCGCACAAATTTCTTGTGGGTTACGCATTCGGATTGAGCGATCTCGGCTTCGTGGTGCGGGAAGATGTTGTCGACACCGCCGCAATGAATATCGAGTTCAGGGCCGAGAAT
>Ga0209656_10002626_pt1 | contig 11623 bp, 10 predicted proteins | sample BogFormECP12_OM2_FD_188239 | JGI IMG/M metagenome (GOLD analysis project Ga0209656, IMG submission 188239) | Bog forest soil microbial communities from Calvert Island, British Columbia, Canada - ECP12_OM2 (SPAdes) (version 2) | ecosystem: Environmental > Aquatic > Freshwater > Wetlands > Bog ... | reverse complement strand
GGTATCCTTTTGGGAGACCGTGCAGGGCAGCGAGTACGGCTTTTGGGCGAACGTCAACCCGGAAGTCCCTCATCCGCGCTGGAGCCAGGCGACGGAACGGGTGCTCGGGACCAACGAGCGCGTGCCGACCCTCAAATGGAACGGCTACGGCCAGTTCGTGGCCCGTCTGTATGATGGGCTGGAGAAGGAGCGGCTTTTCGTCTGAGGGAGAGGGCCTTGGCCGAGCGGCGGCGCGGTGGATTTTGCTTGCCAAATATGATCATGTTTTGTTCTATTACGGCGGGGCACCGAGCCTCCGAGGAGATGACGATGATGAAATGGACGCTTCCGGCCGCCGCAGCCGTCCTGCTCGCGGCGGCGTGGTGGCACTGGCCGGCAGCCGCGCAACGAGCCGCGCAGCCCGCCGCGGCCGGCGAAATAATTACCTTCGACCAATATCGCGACTTTCGCGCGCACGATCTGCAGCAACGTCAGGCGCGGCTGGCACGTCAGCTGGAAGCCCCCGGCCTTTCCGATGCGGAGAAGGCGAGCATCGAGCGTCGCAAGGCCTATTACGATCGGCTGGCGGCGATGCCGGCAGCGGAGCGCGACCAGCTCTATCGCGAGCGGTTCGATCAGATCGACAGCAACCACGACGGGAAGCTCGATCCGGAGGAACGGGCTGCATGGCGCGAGAAGCAGCGGGAATACTATCGTCAACAATCCGCCGAACGCGCCGGCCCGGCCGATCAGCAACATTGATAGAGCGGGGCTGAGCCGGAGCACAGGGGCTGCCGAGGAGAGCACACGCCAATGACGCGACCACAACCCCGCGGTCGCGCGCCTCAGGACCGGTTCGACGCATCTGGAGCTGATGCCTGGGATCGGCCAGGTGCCGGGCGCGCGGTGATTGCCAGTGTCGCAGCATAGCCTCGGTCGCTGACATTTTCGCCCCGCACGGCGACGACCGGATGTGCGAGTTGGACACCCGTTTCCTGCGCTGAGCGCTCGGCAGGGGAGAAGGTGGTGGAAAAGGACCGGCTGCTCGCCTTCAGCGATGGTGTGATTGCGATCATCATCACGATCATGGTGCTGGAGCTGAAGGTGCCGCACGATGCCAGCCTGGAAGGGCTGGCAGCGGTGACCCCGGTCTTTCTCAGCTATGTGCTCAGCTTTGTTTACGTGTCGATCTACTGGAACAACCACCACCATTTCTTCCACTTGGTGCGGCATGTCGATGGCGTGATGTTGTGGGCCAACATGCATCTGCTGTTCTGGCTGTCGCTGGTTCCGTTCGCGACCGGTTGGATGGGGGAGAACCATTTTGCCCCGGTCCCGACCGCGGTCTATGGCGTGGCCCTGTTGATGCCGGCACTCGCCTGGTATGGGCTGCAGCTGGCGATCTTTCGCGTCCAGGCGAGCAATTCGATGCTGAGAGCGGCGATCGGTCGTGATCTCAAGGGTAAGGTGTCGCCCCTGCTTTACCTCGCTGGCATCCTGTCGGCATTCCTCGATGCCCGGATCGCGAATGCGATCTACGTGCTGGCGGCCTTGCTGTGGTTCATTCCCGACCGGCGCATCGAACGGGCAATCCGGCGCTTATAGCGTGATCCGCATCGAGCGAATTGACGCTCGCGACGGTCGGCCTTTAGCTTGGGGCCGTTCCTTTCATAGGAGGTACGAGGAATGGCCAAAATCGAGCAATATGCCGCCCGCGGTGTCTGGGATCCGCCGACGTATTCGCAGGCCGTCAAGGTGACGGGCGGCGAGACCATTCTCTATATCGCAGGCCAGGTGGCGTACGACAACAACGGCAACGCGGCATATGCCGGCGACTTCAAGGGGCAAGCGCGGGCTGCGCTGCAGGCCGTCAAGGCTCAGGTCGAGGCCGGCGGCGGCACAATGGCGAACATCGTCAAGGTCAACACCTACCTGACCGATATTCGCCACCGCGCCGATTACGGACCCATCCGCGAGGAATTCTTCGGAAAGAAGATGCCGGCATCCACACTGGTGGCGGTTGCGGCGCTGGCGCAGCCGGAGTTCCTGATCGAGATCGAGGCGATCGCGGTGATCTAGACCCGCCACAATGCCGGGCGCTGCGCCAAACGGCATTGCGAGGAAAACACCGCGGCGATCAGCCCTTGGTCACGAAGTCGGCGCGAACGATGCCGAGGCGGGCTCCGATAGACCAGCGCGAGGAGACCGCCAAACTCTATTTGCTGTTGCGGGGCGCCAAGACCCGCTATTTGACAGCCTCGCAAGTCTGGGAGCCGCAGGAATGAGAACCTTCTGGCGCACGCTGCTCGCTGCAGCACTCCTTGCCTGGGCGCCGCCCGCGGCGCCCGCGGCGGAGCCGATCACGATCGGCCTCAGCATGGAACTGACCGGTCCGCTCGCCGTCGTCGGCAGGACCGGTCTTCTCGCGATGCAGATCTGGGCCGAGGACGTCAATGCCAAAGGCGGGCTTTTGGGCCGGCCCGTCAAGCTCGTCTTTTACGACGACCAGAGCAACTCTTCGCTGGTCCCCGGCATCTACACGAAACTGATCGACATCGACAAGGTTAACCTGTTGGTGTCGAGCTACGGCACCAACCTTGTCGTCCCGGCACTGCCAGTGGTGATCCAGAACAATCGGCTGTTTTTTGGACTCTTCGCGCTCGCCGCCAACAGCCAATTCCACTACCCGAAATACTTTTCAATGCTCGTTTTCGGTCCGGACGCGATCAAGACCTTCTCCAAGGGGTATTTCGAGCTGGCAGCGGCGCAAAAGCCGAAGCCGCAGACCGTCGCCATTGTCGCCGCCGATGCCGAGTTCTCGCGCACCGCTTCCGATGGAGCGCGCGAGAATGCGAAGGCAGCGGGGTTGAAGATTGTGTACGACCGCACTTACCCGCCGACCACGGTCGATTACACGCCGATCGTCCGCTCGGTCCAGGCGGCCAATCCCGAGGTGGTCTATGTCGCGTCCTATCCGCCCGATACTGTCGGTATTATTCATGCCGTCAACGAAATCGGGCTCAAGACCAATATGCTCGGCGGCGCTTTCGTCGGGCTGCCGACGGCTGCGCTCAAGACCCAGCTCGGTCCGCAGATCAACGGCATCGTCAATGTCGAGCTATGGGAGCCGGTGCCGACGATGGAATTTCCAGGAATCATGGATTTTCTGACGAAATACCAGGCCAAGGCGGCGGGCGAAGGGGTCGATCCGCTCGGCTACTTCCTGCCGCCCTTCGCCTATTCCGAATTGCAGATCCTGGGCGATGCGGTCGAGGCTACCAAGAGCATCGACGAAGAGAAGCTCGCCCAATACATCCACAGCCACACGTTTCACACGATCGTCGGCGACATCGCCTTCGGCGAAGATGGCGAATGGACCGAGGGCCGCCCGATCTGGGTGCAGTACCACGACATCAAGGGGAACGACCTGGAGCAGTTCAAAAAGCCGACGACCGTCGCGATCCTGGCGCCGCCGCAATACAAGACCGGCGACATGATCTTTCCGTACACCGAGGCGAGGCGTTAAGTTATTGCAAGTCAACGCCTTTCTGAAACCGCGTGAAAGCACGCCGCCAAGCTAATACGGGGTCGTCGCAAGTTCCGGCATGAGCCGTCAGAAACGACAGCTAGGCGCCCTATCCTCGATCATCCGAGATGTTGGCCCTTCCCCACGAAGGAGGGGTCCGTCATCTGGGTTGGATGAGACTGGATCTTTCTCGGCTTCCTGGATCGCATAATCAAGCTGCCCGAGGGCGATGTCAGTCTGCGGGGGGCTTTTCTGCAGCTCAGCACGCGCAGCGAGCAGCTTTCGTAAAATGCGGGCTACGTCAACCATATCTATCTTAACCTTATATACGCTGAGAAGAATGAGGCTTTGGCTTACCCAATCAAATTTAGTGCATTATATCACAGCGATTGCAATAGTCAATTACGAAATGGATATTAAGCAATCCCAATCCAGCGCCCGCTCTGACGGCTGGGCCCGGGATCGGGATATTAACGCACGTTAGCCTCCGAGCGCATATCGGACGAAGTCCTTGAGTGTGTACTGCGGACCGGTTGGCGGCTGCCAATTTGGTTGAAGCGTCAACAATGAGTGGTTGTCATTGAACATCAGACCAAGAAATACTTCCACGACGATGCGACCGCCCACAGGTCCCAGTCTTGGAGTGCTAATTGTGACATTCTCCCTGACGGGGATCTTCACAGGCTCTTTGTGCTGGATCGCCTCGGTGAGGACATAGGTCCACAATGGGCAATTGTTTCTGAAAACCGGCGAGACCGTCAGGATCGAGGGGAGGGGGGGATTGGGGTTGTCTACTGCCTTGCCAATAAGTATGCTCTCATCCGGCAGCGGCGCGATCCCCATTCGATGAGCGACACGCTGACCCGATGGCAGGCCCAATCGCCATCCGCGCAACAGGTTGCGGGCGGCGAGAGAGGGCGGGGGATCGCTTACGACCGACTGGGGAAGCTTTGATAATGGATTGACGAGCGACGTGTCGAGCCGATAGGCGAATTGCAGCCGTTTGCTTTGGTCGGCGGCGGAGCCGTCGTAATTGCGTATATCGATGTCGATGAAACGGCCCCAGTCGAGACCCCATGCCGGGTTCAGCGCCCGAAAACCGGTCAACCCTTCCGGTAACCTCGGAGGATCAGGAAAGATCGGCAACAGCACTTCGTCATTGAGCTGATACCCAGGCCGCACCATCGAATGGCCCAAACGGTAAGCTGCTGCCGAAAACTCGACGGGCATAAACGAGGCTTGCCTGGGGTGAAAAAATGCCAGCTTGCCGCGATCGTACCGTCCCTGCGTCTTGAGCTGGTCGAGGACGCTCGAGTGAATGACGCGCGGCAAGAAATCGTGCAGGATCACGTATTGGTAATAAAATCGCATCAGCATTTGCGCGTTTTCAAAGGATATGCCTTGATTATCGGCGAGGATCCGATTGTGAAACCGTAGAAACAGCCCCTGCAGTTGAGAGACGAGCGCATTTTCATCGTTGCGGGGATCGCCGATTAAGGCCCGACGAACTTGAGCCGAATTTCGCGGCAAGTCTTTCGCCTGGGGATCGGTGCCGCCATGGATCGGCTCGCCCAGCAAGAACGCATTTCCTCCATCGTAGAGGTATGGTTGATCGGATGGCCCTCTGCCATAGACGTTATCAAGATCAAACGCCGGACTGCGGAAGTCGACCAGCGCATCCGGATCGTTTTGCTTTTGCAGGCTGCTCGCCGGATCGAAAGTCAGATCGTGGTCGATGAACTGCCCAAGATAGGTATAAAGGGCGGGTATGCCGCTTTCCTCTTCGTCCTTCCCGTCCTTGGGATCGGCGGGATCGGCGTCCGAGGACATTGCCGCGCCGAGCCTCGTGAGGTTAGCAATATTTTCTGCTTCTGAAGCTCCAAAGGCGGCTGGAGGCAACGATCGGAAAAGCCGCCCGAATCTGCCGTCGAACAAAGGGGAGCGGGCAGTCGACATCAAGCCCCGAGGTGGGTCACCGTGCTTTGCGCTCATAAAAATTCTCGCTCGTGGTGATTGCTGACAGGCTGCGGCTAGTGACTTCAATTAAGCATAACTCCCGGCGCAAACCAAAGTCAAACTGCTGACTTTGCAAGACTGGTTACATCGCTCCGCGGAGGCCGCCCTCGCCGGGGAATGGCCCGGCCGGGATTGAGAATGTGAAGTAGGAGTGGCCCGCCTTGCCAAGGCAACACCGAGGCGCGAAAGCAGCTCCGGTGGGCAGCAGGTCTGGGCTACGGCGAGAGCTCGATCGCATAACCTTCGATCACCAGGTTGGCGAGAAGCTCGCGGCACATCGCCTCGAGCGAAGGCCGCCCGATCTGGGTGCAATACCACCACGACATCAAGGGCAACGATTTGGAGCAATTCAAACAGCCGAAGACCGTCGCGATCCTGGCGCCGCCGCAATACAAGACCGGCGATCTGATCTACCCGGACACCGAGGCCAGAAAATAGCCCCGTTGCGCCTCGGTCTGTGACGAGCGGGCATTCCGGCGTGCCGTGGATCAGCCACCTCCGTGAGCAATGCCATCGGGAGCAATGCCGCCGGGAGCCGGCCGCGGAACCTTGTCGCGCTCACCCTGTTTACCGCTGCGTCGGGGTATGGCCGGCAATGCGATATGTTCGCCTTTCGTATGCGTGGATCGTCTGTCTCCGAGCAGGTTTGCGGGCACACCATTATCGCTCCCGCGTCGAGGAAAGAAGTCGAGAGTGTCCTATCCCGCAATTGATGCTTGTGCAGTCGATCGGGCGTTCTTAGAGGCGGTTCCCGTCGCTGCGTATGTCTGTGACACTGACGGGATCGTCTTGCATCACAATCGGCGCGCGGCCGGCCTGTGGGGTGGTGAACCGAGGCCGAACGGCGGTCTGTGCGCCTTCCTGCTCCCCGACGGAACGCCGATGGACGACGCCCAGTCTCCGGTGGCCGTGATGCTGCGCACCGGAGAGCCGATCAACGGGTTCGAAGCGGTCATAGCGCGACCCGACGGTCGGCACCTGCGCTGCAGCATCAACGCCGCCCCGCTGCGCAACCATGGCGGGCAGCTCGGCGGTGCGCTAGTGTGTCTCCACGAGATCGGCGCAATCACAGGGGTGCGAAAAATGCCGGTGCCGCGGGACGAATACCCCGTAACCGCCCCCGAGGCATGGCAGCTCTCCCGCCAGCTCCTCGAAGCCTTGCCGGCGGCGGTTTACACGACAGACGCCGTCGGACGGATCACCTTCTGCAACGAGGCCGCGGTCGAACTCGCCGGTCACAGGCCGGAGCTGGGCCGCGATTTCTGGTGCATCAGCTGGCGGCTGCGCCGTTCGGACGGCACACCTCTGCCCCATGAAGAGTGCCCGATGGCCATCGCATTGCGGGAAGATCGGCCGGTCAGGGGAGTCGAGGTGATTGCCGAGCGGCCCGACGGCACGCTTGTCAACCTGCTGCCTCACCCGACGCCGCTGCACGACACTTCGGGCGCGCTGATCGGCGCCGTCAACGTGCTGGTCGACATTACCGAGCGCAAGCGGGCCGAGGAAGCCGTAAGACAGCTCAACGAAACGCTCGAGCAGCGCGTCGAGCAGCGGTCACAGCAGATGACGCAAGCCTTCACCAAGCTTCGCGCCAGCGAAGAGCGGTTTCGCCTGCTTGTTCAGGGAGTGGCTGACTACGCGATCTTCATGCTCGACCCGAACGGGTTTGTGACGAACTGGAATGCCGGTGCCGCGCGGATCAAGGGCTACGCCGCCGAAGAGATCATCGGGCGCCATTTCTCGCAGTTTTATGCAGAAGAGGATCGGCAGGACGGATTGCCCCAGAGAGCGCTGGAGACGGCGAGGCGGACGGGCAAATACGAGGCCGAGGGATGGCGGGTGCGCAAGGACGGCACCAGGTTCTGGGCGAATGTGGTCATCGATGCGATCCATGACGGGGCCGGTCGGCTGATCGGCTTTGCCAAGATCACGCGCGATCTGACCGAGCGGAGGGCGGCCGAAGAGCAGCTTCATCAGGCCCAGAAGATGGAGGCGATCGGGCAGCTAACCGGCGGCGTTGCGCATGATTTCAACAATTTGTTGACCGCGATCATCGGCAATCTGGAGATGCTGGCCGGCCTGCTGCCGGTAGGGGACCCGGGCAGGCGCTACGCCGAGGGGGCGCTGCGTGCCGCCGCGCGAGGCTCGCGGCTGACCGAACACCTCCTTGCCTTCTCGCGTCGGCAGGCCATCCGGCCGGAGATTCTCAGCATCAATGATCTGCTGCGCGAAAACTTGATGTTGTGCCAGAAGACGGTCGGCGAGGGCATCGAGATCGCACTTGAGCTGCAGGACGAGGTTTGGCCTTGCCAAATCGACCCCGCCCAGTTCGGGGCCGCCATCCTTAACCTTGCCGCGAATGCGCGCGACGCAATGAGCAAATCGGGCCGGCTCATCTTGCGGACCGAGAATGTAACGACCGCCGGCAGCGACCCGGTCGATCAGCCCGCCGGCGATTATGTCGTGCTGTTGGTCACCGACACGGGATGCGGCATGAGCACCGAAGTGTTGGAGAGGGCATTCGAGCCATTCTACACCACCAAGGAGGTCGGCAAGGGCACCGGTCTGGGGCTCAGCCAAGTATACGGCTTCGCCAAGCAATCGGGTGGCGCCGCACGCATCGAGAGCAGAATCGGCAAAGGGACGACGGTGCGGATCTGCATTCCGCGGGCCGATGGACGCCCCGCGGTCAGCACGGTCACTAAGGAAGGGATCGGCAAAACGTTACCCGACGGTGCGACGATCCTCGTTGTCGAAGACGACCCGGATGTGCGCGAGATGATCGTCGGCATCCTGTCGGATCTCGGATATCGGACATTGGTGGCAGCGAACGGTCCCGAAGCGCTGGCGATCCTCAACCGCGACCGTTCGGTCGATCTTTTGTTCACCGATATTGTGATGCCGGCGGGAATGAGCGGTACCGAGTTGGCGCGCCAGGCATCGCGCCTGCGGCCCGACCTCAAGGTTCTGCTGAGTTCGGGCTATACGCGCGAAGCGAACCGGGCGCGGGCGGCGCGCATCGAGTTTCCGTTCATCGCGAAGCCCTATCGCCCGACGGCACTAGGGAAAAAGCTCGAAGAAGTGCTGGCAGGAGGCTTATTCGGGCGAGCGGCCTACGGCGAAACGTCGATCGCGTAGTCCTCGATCACCGGATTGGCGAGCAGTTCCCGGCACATCGCTTCGACCCGCTCGCGGGCGCGGGCGGCGTCGGTTTCTTCAAGCTCGAGCTCGATCAGCTTGCCCTGCCGCACCTCGCCGACCCCGGTGAACCCCAACCCGGCAAGCGCATTGCCGATCGCCTTGCCTTGCGGATCGAGCACCCCCGGCTTCAGCTTCACGTGAACCAATGCTTTCATTTCCCTCCTCGTCGATCAGGAACGGATATTGTGCCAGGGTCTGACCTCGGGCAGCCACGCGGCGAAGCGGAAGACCGGTTTACGCTCCGCCTCCCCGAGGGCAGGAAGCGCGATCAGCGCGCTCGACACGGTCCCGTACCCGTCCGTCCGAAAACGCATGGCCGCAGTCGCCGGCTCGTCCGGCGGCGCCCGGGTACTGCCGAGCAGAGATTCCCATGCCGACCACTCGTCGTGATCGGGGTCGGGCACAGGCCATTCGCGAAACGCCGGCAGCGCCAACTCGAGCCGTCGCGTCGCGAGGTCATCGAGGTCGCCCGCGGCAATCATCGACAGCCCGTCCTTGAGCGGATGCAACTCGATGCGGCCGCCTCCGGCATGGCGCAGCCAGAAGGCATCGCGCTCGTCCGCGACGATCAGATTGAAGGTGCGATAGGCGGTGGGATCGACATGCGAGAGGGCTTCGGCGGCGGCCAACGCATCGGCATGATCGAGCGCCTCGAGAACCAACTCGCCCCGCGATCGTCGGCCAGGCGCTGGGCCCAGCGAGCCGTGCCGGTTGAGAACGGCGGCGACAACGCCCCAATCATTGACCCCGAGCCACGACCCGCCGGCCAGCGTGTCGAGCCCCGCCACCACTTCCGGCCGGTCCGGCCAGTGCCGGCCGGGCAGCTGCCACGGCCGGTCGATCATCTCGTCGCGATTGGCCGCGATCAGCACCGGCCAGCGGTGGTCCGGCCGTCGCAAGATCACCAAGGTGCACATTCATTCGCTCGCATCGAGGCTCGATCGCCCTAATATATGAGGCGCATCGGCGCTCCGCCGCCGCTTTCGGCGCGACCCCGGTCAGGCCCGAGGGCTCGCCGATTGGTGTATCTCCGATATGCCAGAGCTTGGGATGAGAGGACATGACCAGCTTCGCTGACCGTGAGAAAGAGTTCGAGGCCCGGTTCAAGCACGATCAGGAATTTCGTTTCAAGGCCACCGCCCGGCGCAACCGGCTGGTGGGGATATGGGCGGCGCAGCGGATGGGCCTCAGCGACGCCGATGCCGAAACTTACGCCGCCGAGGTCGTCGCCGCCGAGTTCGAGCCGGGCGGCGACAAGCACGTCATCGACAAAGTCGTCAGCGATCTCGCCGCCAAGGGCCAAACAATTACGCCGGCGCAGGTCCGCTTCGAGCTCGAGCACTTTGCCGCGCAGGCGAAGCAACAGCTGATGAAGGAGTAAACCTCGCGCTTTCCTGCCGGCGCGGGGACCGAGCCTCCACCGTACTCGATCCGGGGTGCGAAGCTCGCGCATCGGTGGGCCGTTTCCGTCGATCGCCGGCCTGCTTGTTTCGTCCGCTCTCGGTCCGCCTCGCGCCTAGAGTGGGGAAGTCCCGCGCGATTGCACTTTCGACCGGCTTCTCCGGCCGTGCAAACCGACCCTCCTGCAGGGGATCAAGCCGAAGCGGAAGCTGGCGGACGGGGAGCCGGGTCAGCTTTTCGATGTCGCGCAGGTAAGCGCGTTCCTCATCGCTGCACAGCGAGATCGCTATACCGGTCGCACCGGCGCGTGCCGTCCGGCCGATGCGGTGAACATAGTCTTCCGGAACGTTCGGCAGTTCGAAATTGACGACGTGCGATACGCCTTCCACATCGATCCCGCGCGCGGCGATGTCGGTAGCGACGAGGACTCTGGTGCGACCGGCGCGAAAGCCGGCGAGCGCGCGTTCGCGCTGGGGCTGCGATTTGTTTCCATGAATGGCGATGGCCTCGATACCGGACCCGCTCAGATGCCGCACGACACGGTCGGCACCATGCTTTGTGCGGGTGAACACCAGCACCCGGTCGAGCGCCGGGTCCCTCAGCAGTGTCGCGAGAGCGTCCCGTTTCCGGTCGCTGGAAACGAAAAGGACGCCCTGATCCACCAACTCGACCGTCGTCGCGGTCGGGGTCACGGCCACCCTGATCGGATCGTTGAGGTACTGCTCGGCCAGGGATGCGATCATTTTCGGCATGGTCGCCGAGAACAGCAGGGTCTGCCGTTGCCGCGGCAATAACGTCACGATACGCCGCAGGGCGTGGATAAAGCCGAGGTCGAGCATTCGATCGGCCTCGTCCAGAACCAGGATCCGGACATTCGACAAAACGAGGGATTTGCGATCGATCAGATCGAGCAAGCGCCCGGGTGTCGCCACCAAGATGTCGACACCCGACGCGAGCCGCCGTTGCTGGGCCCCAATCGGGACACCGCCGAAGACAACCGCGGTGGAGAGCGGCAGCTCGCGCCCATAGGTACGGAAGCTCTCGGCGATCTGGCTGGCCAGCTCTCGAGTGGGGCTGAGCACGAGCGCTCGGCAGGCGCGGGCCACCCTACGTCCTGGCGCGACGGAGAGGCGCTGGAGCATCGGCAATGCGAAAGCAGCCGTCTTGCCGGTCCCGGTCTGGGCGATGCCGCAGAGGTCGCGGCCGCCGAGCACCTCGGGGATGGCCTGTGATTGGATCGGGGTAGGTGTCGCATAGCCCTCGGCGGCGACGGCCTGGAGAATGGAAGCCGCGAGGCCAAAATCGGAAAAACTAGACAAAGTTGCGATCTCTCAAAAAATCGAATGAGCCCCAACAGGCGCACTGCGTCTATGGACAGGCACCTGGCGGGTCGGAAGACGACCCGCGTGACGAGGGCTGTCCGGGCGTGGGCAGGGATAAAGACCGAACCTCTTCCCGCGACTATTGCGGGATCACTCACGCGTGTTCGACCACGTAGCT
>Ga0209656_10002625_pt1 | contig 11626 bp, 10 predicted proteins | sample BogFormECP12_OM2_FD_188239 | JGI IMG/M metagenome (GOLD analysis project Ga0209656, IMG submission 188239) | Bog forest soil microbial communities from Calvert Island, British Columbia, Canada - ECP12_OM2 (SPAdes) (version 2) | ecosystem: Environmental > Aquatic > Freshwater > Wetlands > Bog ... | reverse complement strand
TCTCTTCTTTACGACGAGAAGGCTGCCGATAATCTATTAGGGGCGGCAATCGGAGCTACCGACAAATCTCTTATCACCCGGCCTACTTCGCTGATTATCATTTATTCCTGCGGAGACTTCCGCGCCGCCAGCAAAGTGGTCCGCTCCGACGATCTGGCAGCCAAGCCTATCGAGATCACGCGCGAAAGCTGCCTGCCCCCAAACAAGGTGGTCGCCTTTTTCTCCAACCCATTCAATAATCTCGACACCTCGCGCCAGGCTCCGCTCAAAATCGACAATGCGCTCATCAGTCCGGTTCCGAGCGTACACAACGGCTGGATGGTGGCCATCACGCTCTTCGTTTTCATGGCATTTTTCGCCATCGGTCCTGGCGTCTGCGTATGGCTCGCCCTCTCCGAGTTGATGCCGACCCGCATACGCTCCAACGGCATGAGCATTGCGTTGTTGATTAACCAGGCTGTTTCTACCGGTATCGCCGCCACTTTCCTTCCCACCGTCGGCAAGTACGGATACTCGACCATGTTCTTTGCCTTTGCCGCCTGCACCGTCGTTTACTTCGTCACCGCCGCTTTCTTTCTTCCCGAGACTAAGGGCAAGACGCTCGAAGAAATCGAGGCTCATTTCGAAGGCACAGTTCAAAAGCCAGGCTTGGCAACCGCTTGAGCTAGAACGACGTGTATCGATTCACTACACTCTAGTGGGGGTCTATGGCACGAGCGTGCCATTTACCAAATTCGCGCCCTATCCTATGCTCCTAGGTGAGCAGCACTTGGGGGAGGGCTGATCAACAGACGTCCCGGGACTCAAACTTGAGTCTGGGGCGTTTTGTTTTGCGCTGAACTTTTCTCCCTCTTCGGATTCCGCTTGACCTGCGGCTTCTCCAAGCACTAGCCTAATTGACGCCTTGACTCCTGAGTTCACCTTCAATGCTAAGTAACTCATTTGTAATTAATAGCTTACAAGAACTCTTGCAGCTGCCAACTCCGGGTTGCGTCTTGGCTTCCAGACTCAACCGCGCCTCGCTCTAGCCATGCACGCATCCAAAATCCTATGAAACAGCGCCTCTGCACCCTCGCTGCCGCCAGTCTCATCATTGCCACGGTATCCTTCACTCCATCCGCCTTCGCCGACGCCATTCGCGGAACGCTCGTGCACGAAGAAACCATCCGCGTCGCTCCGAGTTCCGACGCGGCCAGAGTAGGGGAAGCTACTCGCGGAGTCGAACTCATCATCCTCGATACCAGCCGTGATTGGACCAACGTTGAGGCGATCGTGCGCGCTCCCAGCAACGAAGAAGGCGCCACCGAAGACGAGTCCGAAGGCAAAGCCATTACCGGCTGGGTTCCCACGCAAGCCCTGGTCAAAAGCACCACACAGGACGGTGACCGGATCATCTTCGGCGAAGCCGCCGACTCCGAAGACCAGGCCAGCCGCCGCCGCGGCCGTCGCGACGCCGCCCAGGACGCCATGCGCCTCTACTATCGGGTCTACGACCTGATGCCCGCCTCGCCACTGGCCGGCGAGTCGCTCTATCGCGCCGCCGATATCCGCTGGCAGATCGAGCGCGCCGACGTTATGTCGCGCCCCTCAGCGCACGCGCGTGAATCCTACATGCGCGCGCAGATGAAAGAAGACTGGATGAAGTTAGTAATCAAAAAGTATCCCGCGACAAAATGGGCGGATCTCGCCTCTTTCCGCTTGATCGATAACAAACTCTGCGGCGATTGGGAAGGCTTTGCGAAATGTCCTGACAAGGAAGCCGATCTCTACGAGAATTACGTCAAGGATCACCCGCAATCTCCCGCAGCCGCGGAAGCCTTGTACAACGCGGCTTGGCGGCGGGCCGCGCTGATCGAGATTTACAAGAACGAGCCCAACCAGAAGAAGTCTGCAGAATCGAAGGATCGCGCCCTGGCGCTGGCTCAAAAACTCGTCAGCCAATATGGCCAAACCGATTGGGCCTTGCGCACCGAGCGACTGATCTTTTACATTCAACAGGGCATCCCAACCTACGGAAACGCGGCGGACTAATTTGCCCATCTATCAAGCTGTTGTTCTTGCCATCATTCAGGGACTGGCGGAGTTCATCCCGGTCTCGAGTTCAGGACACCTCATCATTGTGCGGCGCTTGCTGGGATGGAACGAATTATCCCCCGCGCACGAGCTCACATTCGACGTCGCGCTGCATTTCGGAACCCTGCTGTCTGTGCTCTTCTACTTCCGCCGCACGTGGTTTCAGATTGTCCGCGCGGCACTGGGAGGAAAAGTCGTCCGCTTCTCCGAAGCCAGCGGTTCGGACGAGAACCTGACCCTCCAGGAGCGGAAGGAAGAACGTATGCTCCTGTGGTTTCTGGCTGTGGCGACGATTCCGGGAGCGATTGCGGGCAAACTGCTCGAGCATTCGACCGAAGACTACTTTCGCGAACACATTGTCTTGATTGCGGCGGCGTTGATCGTGGTTGCGCTTCTCATGTGGCTGGGAGAAGTGGTCGGCAAACGGGAAAAACCGCTGACTCGGACTTCCTTCGCCGATTCGCTGGTCGTGGGCATCGCGCAGGCGTTTGCCCTGATCCCTGGCGTTTCACGATCCGGCTCAACCATTACCGCCGGTTTGTTCCGCAATATGACGCGGGAGGCTGCAGTCCGCTTCAGCTTTTTACTCTCCACCCCGATCATCGCCGGCGCCGCGCTGCTAAAAGCGCACGAGCTTCGCAAGGAGGGCCTGCCCGCCGGAATGCACGCCCCGTTCCTGGTTGGGATCGTCGTCTCTGCACTCGTCGGTTACGCGACAATCGCCTGGCTCATTCGATACCTGCAGTCCAATAGCTTGCGGGTATTTATCGTCTACCGAATCGTGCTTGGCATCGTCGTGATCGCCTTGGCGTATCTGTGGCATCTCCAATAAAGTCGTCGGCTTACCTACGGTTCCCGATACTCCCGGGAAACCGCCTTCTGGCACGGCATTCTGGCGGGAAGCCAACTGTACACTCCTGCCAAATTCCGCCATTGCGGCGGCCCTTCCTTCTTGGCATAATGATGAGGCTCTGGCCGATTTGCGCCACGGGACAGATTTGCGTCCGGTGTGAGAAACGGCCCACATGCATTTTCTGGCAAGCATTTTTGTCCCCACGGGCAATCGGCGGCTGAATGAGCTGGTCGGTTTTCTGTTGTGCGTCTCTGCGCTCCTCCTTTTCCTCGCGCTGGCTTCGTATTCGCCGCTTGATCCTTCGCTGAACAGCGCCTCCGTTCTGACCGGGACTCACGCGGCCCGCAACTGGATCGGCGTGGTCGGCGCCCTGATCTCCGACCTGGCACTGCAGTTCTTTGGCATCGGAGCATTTCTGTTGCCTATCTTCCCCGCCATGCTTGGGCTGCGCTGGTTCGCTTCGCGCAAAATTCAGTCGCCGATCGCGAAGACCATGGGGGGAATCTGGCTGATGATGTTTGTCCCTGCGCTGCTGGCGCTACTGCCGGGCAATGCGCGCTGGCTGCATGTGATGCCCATTGAAGGCCTTCTGGGACGAGTCGTGGGCGATGTGCTCATCCACTATCTGAACCTGGCCGGCGCCTATATCGTTTGCGCCAGCGTGCTCGCCGTCGCGCTTTACCTTTGCACGGCGTTCTCGTTTTCTTCGATCCAGCTCTGGGTTCCGACGCGCTTTGCCTTTGTTACCGCGCTGTGGAACCGATATCTCGATTGGCAGGAAGAACGCTCCAAGAAACGGCAGCAGAAAGAACTGGAGAAGCGACGGATTTCGAAGCCGGTAGTGAAAACGCAGTTGATTCCGTCGCGCCAGACCGCTGCCGCCGAACCCACCGTGCAGGCCCGAGTTGCTCCCGAACCACGTCGCACCGGCATCGAGCGCACGCTTGACCCCGAGCCCGCAGAAGCGGCCACGAACGCCCCGACTACCGGCGGAATCCTGCAGGAGTCTTTGACGGAGGTTGAGTTGCCAGTCGATCCGGAAGTGACGCAGCGCGCGGACAGCGATCACAAGGCGAAGACAACCATGCCGCGAATCGCGGGAGGATACAAACTGCCCTCCAGCAGCCTCCTACAGCGCCCTGATGAGCAACAGGCCGTGGACGCCGATGAACTCAAGTTGCTGGCGCAGGTGCTCACCGAGAAATATGCCGAGTTCGAAGTGCACGGGCAGATCACGCAAATCAACCCCGGCCCTGTGGTCACTACCTTTGAGTTCAAGCCCGACGCCGGAATCAAGTACAGCCGCATCACCAATCTCACTGACGATCTTTGTCTTGCGTTGAAGGCCGAGAGCATTTTGATTGAACGCATGGCCGGAAAATCGACCGTGGGCATTCAGGTTCCGAACCGCGAACGCGAGATCATATGGCTCCGCGAGAACATCGAGTCGCAGGAGTTCATGGGCTCGAAGTCGAAGTTGACGATGGCGATGGGTAAAGACATCAACGGCCGCATCGTCACGGCCGACCTGAATGGCATGCCCCACTTGCTGATTGCCGGGTCCACCGGTTCCGGCAAGAGCGTGGCCATCAACGCGTTCATTATGTCGATTCTGTACAAGGCGACGCCGGAGCAAGTAAGGTTGATCCTGGTGGATCCGAAGCGACTGGAACTGGGCAACTACGAAGGCGTACCGCATCTGTACACGCCAATCATCACGGAGCCAAAGCTGGCGGCGAACGCGCTGCGCAATGCCGTACGCGAAATGGAACGCCGCTTGAAACTCCTGGCAGCAAAGGGTGTGCGAAATATCGACCAGTACAACCGGCTGTTTGATAACGGCGGCACGCCGAGCCTGTTCGAGGAAGATTCCGACGACAAACCGATTCCCTACATCGTGATTATCATCGATGAATTGGCCGACCTCATGATGCTCGATTCGAGCAACGTTGAAGAATCGATTACGCGCTTGGCGCAAATGGCGCGCGCCGTGGGCATTCATCTGGTCCTGGCTACGCAGCGTCCCTCGGTCGACGTAATCACGGGACTGATCAAGGCGAACTTCCCGGCGCGAATTTCTTTCCGTGTTGCAACCAAGGTGGATTCGCGAACCATTCTCGATGCCAACGGCGCTGAAGCACTGCTGGGTAAGGGCGACATGCTTTACCTACCGTCGGGATCAGCACGGGTTCATCGCCTGCATGCGCCGCTGGTCACGGAAAAAGAAATCGCAGCCGTGGTGGAATTCTGGAAGCAGCAAGGTTCCGCCGAATACCAGCAGCAATTCCTGGAAGCGCCGAAAGACGAACGGGAAGCTGGAAGCGGATCGGCTGGCGGCGAAGGGCCGGCAGAAGCTGGCGAAGACGATCCTTTGTACCAGGATGCGGTGAAGTTAGTGGTCGAGTTTGGGAAGGCCTCCACTTCCCTGCTACAACGCAGGTTGCGCATCGGATACGGGCGCGCCGCGCATCTCATCGATCTGATGGAACAGGATGGCATCGTCGGTGCGGCTGATGGTCCCAAGCCGCGAGAAGTGTTGAAGCGTCCCGACTGGATTTCTGAGATTGAAGAGACGACGCGCTAGTTTTATCCGCGCACAAACAGCGCCATGCCCAAACGAAATCTCCGAGTGCTTAAATGGCTTGGGAGCGTTCCTGCTGTAGCAATCTGCACCAGATGTAGTCGCGAGTTCAAGGTTTCACTGACGGATTTGAAACGCGTCACAGACGCCCAGGAAAGCCTCAGGCTCCAGTTTGCAGAGCATCAATGTCCAGAGGATCCGTCCAAGTTAGAGGTTTGATACTTTATCTGGCGGTTTTGGCGTGGTATGTCCCGCCAATCGCTTCTCTCGCGCTTCGAAGAGACGATTGATTTCGCTCACCAGTTCCAACAGCTTCTTTGGGTCCTGCTCCACCGCAGCCCGTTCGCACAGGGCCATCCAGGTTTCTCCGTTTTGAATTTTGTCCTGCAGGGCAGTTCGCAGGTCGGAGAGGATTGGTTCTATCTGATCTCGATCGGTCACGGCCATGGCTCGATTGCATAGGTCTTGGATCCGGCTTCTAGGGTTTGACACCATGCGAGGTGAGATGCTCCGCGCCTCCGAACCTTGCGTGCGGTTAATCCTGTAAAAACTAAGCCGCCGCCCACCAAAAACAAAGCGGCGTGCTCCTATCATCCGTAAAAGCAATTAGGCTTCTCCAGAAAGCAATGTAAGCGAACAGCCTACTCCGCTGATACCTCTACCGAGGAATCGCTGCGTAAGAGACGGGGGCATGCAGACCTCAGCTGAGATCGACGTAGATAGACTTACGGAGGAAGACCCTAAACACACTCAGCCCGCTTCAGACTTGCGCCAGCGGCGAACGTTGAAAACGTATAGGCCAATGCAGAAGAGATTTGCAGGAATAAAGCCAAACTGCGCCGTGCGGAACCCGATCAGGCAAATGACGACGCTGTTGACCGCCGCAAGAATCCAACCTTCCCAACAACGCCTGCCTACTAAGATAGTCGAAACAATCGTAAGAATGCAGGATAGGAAATCAAGTCTGATAAACACAGCAGCCTCCCTGAACATCAGTATGCCGCAGCATGGGCTGCTTGGCTGTAATCCTGCGCAGAAATGGGGTTACGAAAGGCACCGCCTGAAAGGTCAACTGCTTGGATAAAATCCCGCCTACCCAGGAAGGAATCGATGAAAGTACTTACCGAATACCTGAAGTTTCATACCAATACGCACCGGGCGTACGTGCACATGACGCCCCAGGTGGAAGAGATCGTGCGCAAGAGCGGAGTCAAAGAAGGAATGGTGCTGGTCTCCGCCATGCACATCACGGCGGGGGTATACGTCAACGACAACGAGAGTGGGCTGATCGAAGACATCGATCAGTGGTTGGAGCACTTGGCGCCGTTCCAGAAGAACTACAAGCATCATGAAACGGGCGAGGATAATGGCGACTCGCACTTGAAGGCGCTGCTGATTCACCACGAAGTGATTGTCCCAATCACCGCCGGGAAACTTGATTTAGGGACCTGGCAGCGGATCTTCTACGCTGAATTCGATGGCCAGCGGGACAAGCGGGTAATCGTGAAGGTCATGGGCGAGTAAAGTTACGACCTAGTCCACCGGCGAGCTCTCAGTGACCAGTCGGAGACCTCGGCGTTTCTTAGGGGCTCCAGTGAATCATCGCTTGCCCCAAGGATGACGAATCCGTACTATCGAGGACTGCGACTCACGCCTTCCCAAGTCGCGCTCGGAGGATTGAATGAGTGAAGAGCTTCAGGAATTGCAAGAGCACGCCGAACATGCCCGCGAGAATCCCAGTCTGGCGCCGGTGTCGTTAACCATGGCAGTGCTGGCGGTGCTGGTGGCCGTAGTGTCACTCCTGGGACATCGGGCGCACACCGAAGAAGTAGTGCTGCAGGCAAAGTCATCCGATCAGTGGGCATATTACCAAGCTAAGAATATTCGCGAGCACCAGGACGAGCTATTCGCCGACTTCAGCACCGCCGTGGCCATCAAAGACGCTGGGATGATGGACAAATTCCGCGACAAGTCCTCACAAGAGGCGGAGCGCTACAAGCACGAGAAGGCAGAAATCCAGGACGAGGCACGCAAGTTAGAAAGCGAGGTTGCCATGGAGCGCAACCGCGCCGACCGCTATGACTTGGCGGAAGTTTTTCTGGAAATTGGTCTGGTAATCACCTCGATCACCTTACTCTCCGGCAGACGAATCTTCTGGCATCTGGGGATTGTTCTAAGCGTGCTGGGAATTGTGGTAGCGGTAACCGGCGCGATGATCCATTGATCCCTCTAATTTCAGGGTAGAAATGCTTTCATGCAGAAAAGGCTACCGCCGGATTTCTCGAACTCCGACGTATCGATAACGACCGGAGTCAAGCCTTCCCGACCGAGCATGGATTCCAGATGTGGCGTGACGTAAGGGGTAAGATAGCGTCCATTGATGACGATGCCATTGCCCATGAATCTGTGAGCCTCGTCGGGAGTGAGTTCGTATACACGCTTCCAGAATCCGCGCAGGACCTCCAGCGACTGCACGGTGTAGGCTGCCGGATAGAGGAGAACCGCTTCGTCGTTTAGCGGACAGAAGCAGGTATCCAGGTGGTAGCAGTAGGGATCGACCAGTTGGAGAGGAACGACGGGAATCTCCATCGTAGCCATGGCCTCGCGGAACTTTTCGACGCCTCCCTGAGTCGAACGAAAGCCGTATCCCGCATAGATACGCGACCAACCCGGATGCCAAAGGAGGTCGCCATGACCTTCCAGGTGATCGTCGTGAAAATCTACGTTAATGATCCTGAACCCGCGCTGGCGGTACCAATCCAGATAGTACGGAACCTCGCGCTGGCGTGAAGGGTGCACCATCCGGCTGGGCACGACAAACTTTCCCAGACCGGCTTGAAAACCGATGAAGACCTGGTTGGCGGCGAAGACCATGTCTTCGTGTCCCGGCGCAGGATCGATGGTTTCAACCTGACAACCGGCGTCTTCCAACGCCGAACGAAGGGCGTCCCATTGCCGCTGCGCTTCTTCACGATTGATCGGGGATTTTCGTGACATGTAAGGGTTCTTCTCGTCAACCACATCGAAATAAGCAGGAGGACAGAGGAGAACTCGCATCGGCATTTGTAGAGATGGTATCGACGCAGCGTTGAGGAAGCAAGGAACAGAAGAGACGTGGCGTCGGCACGGTGCCGATGCGTCGGCACGTAAGCGGACCGAGGCGAGGCGAAATGCTGCGAAGAGAAGACTAAAACCAGCTAAGGAAGATTGGTACTCGGGATGCACGGGCAATCAAACCCAGCCTGCTGTTGCGCGTTCGTTTGTTTCGTCGAACACGCTGGAACGGGGAGAGAAGAGGAAGGGTATGCTCAGCCACTGCGCCAACTCGCAGTGCTTAAAGCCGTTTCTGCGACTGCGGGAGGGCCGGTTATTTCTGGTTGAAACCCAGAACGTGGCAAAGCAGGGAGGTGCACCACCTAGTCCCAGGGATCGAAAGCCTCCCCAGAGGGTGGAACACTTCTGGCTGTGTGACCGGTGCGCGTCAGTGTGGACCTTGATCCAAAATGGGACGCGCGGCATTGCATTGGTTCCGCTCGCTCAGTCAGCGGTGGCGGCGAGCGAACTTCCGGAAAAATCTTGCAGCAAAGTTACGTGCAGCTGAGAGAAATCACGGTTCGTTTCTAGTGCGAACCTGTGCGCCGGTGCGGAGCACGGTACCCCATCCCCAGCGAGATGTGGCGGGCGGCGTCCCTGAGCGCCTCCACAATGCGGGGCATGGTTTGCGGACTGACCTGCTGAGCTGTGCCGCTCAGGCCGAGGCCTGCCTCGATGAGCCCTCGATCGTTGAAAACCGGTGCTCCAACGCAGCGCGCACCGAGATTGTTTTCTTCGTCATCAACGGCATAACCCTGGCTTCGGACTTTCTCCAGTTCTTTGAGCAGCCGCGGCAGCGTGGTGATGGTCTTAGGAGTCCGCTTTTCCATACCGCTCTTGCGCAGAATCTCCTCCAACCGATCCTCTGTAATATGCGCGACCAGAGCTTTTCCCACGCTCGTGGCATGCACGCGCATCCGCCGACCGACCCAGGTATCCATCCGGATGAATCCCTCCGGCTCAACTTTCTCGATGTAGACCGCATCGGGTCCATCGAGAATTGCCAGATGGCAAGTGAGCCCAGTCTGGTGGGTAAGGTGGCGCATGATGGGTAGGGCCACGCCACGAACATCGAGCCCGCTGAGCGCCCCACGGCTCAAACTTAGAATCTTCAATCCTACCCGGTACTTCCCCGACTCCTCGTCGCGAGTCAAATAGTTCCGGCTCTCAAGCGTGCGCAGAATGTAACTCGCCGAACTCTTTGGAATCTGCAGTTTGCGGCTGATTTCCGCATTGCTCAAGCCTTCAGACTCCTGGGCTACAGCCTCCAGCATGGCGAGGGCGCGTTCTACGGCTGCAGAAGGGGAATCGGACGAGGCCAGCATAGGTAAGGGCTATGGTAGCAAACTGTAGTCGGCCAAGAAAATGAATGTAAGTTCACCCTATTGAACGAGCGGCTTGACCGCAGGATAGAGATCGCCTACGCTTCGCCAGTATAGTGAATCTATGTTCACTATATTGAACAGCTAGATCTAATCTATCTTTCTGCGTCAGGGGAATCTTAGAATGCCAATAACCGTTGCCTTACCTGAGACTGGCGGTCTTTTGAACACAAGCAATAGCGCCCCATCGGATTTCGATCGCGCGAGCGATCTGCCAGGCGGCTTTTGGAGTTTCTTTCTACCGCTGCACCAGACTTTCACTCCGCGACAGCAAGAACTGGCACGCCGTCGGGCCCAGGTGTTGCAAGCCGCACTGGACGGCAACAAGCCCTCGCATCGCTTCCCTTCCGACACAGTGCGCAATGGCTGGAAGATCTCACTTCCGGCGTGGTGCCAGGACCAGCGAAACCAGATGACCGGGCCGGCGGACGATGCCGAACTATGCGTCAAGATGCTGAACTCGGGTGCTCCCGGGGTGATGCTGGATCTGGAAGATTCCTGCGTGAACGAGTGGACTCATCACCAGACCGCCGTTGCCAACATTCTGGCTTGCCTGCACGGAGAACTGACGTACTACGACAAGAAGCGCCAGAGGACGGTCGAAATCCAGCCCAGCGGTACAGTGATTTTCACTCGTCCGCGCGGACTTCACATGAATCAAGCTGGACTGATTCCGAACGAAATGGTATCCGCGTCCTTATTCGATGTGGCGCGTGTCTTCTTCGCCGTCGATCCTGCGACCCTGAAGCATCCCTTGTGCTTTTATATTCCGAAGTCGGAATCGGCGGAAGAAGCGCTCTGGTGGCGCGATCTATTCCAGACGTTGGCCAAGTCTCGGGGAATGGCGCACGACTCAATCAAGTGCATGGCTCTGGTGGAATCCCATCCTCTCGCGTTTCAGATGGAGGAGTTCGCCTACAATCTGCGCGAACATCTGATCGGACTGGATCTGGGGCGCTGGGACTACATGGCGAGTCTGATTCACTTCAATCTGGATGATCCGGATTGGGTGCTGCCCGATCGAAACACAATTCCGCATGATGTGCCGTTTTTCCAGAACCTGCGCGAGCTGATGCCAGAGATTTGTCATCATCGCGGGATTCTCGCCATCGGAGGGATGACTGCGTTGTTCCCCAGCCGCGAAGACGCCAAGTTGAACGCTCGCGCTCTCGCGGTTCTTGAGAAAGACAAGAAGAACGAAGCCGATTGCCTGATGGATGGAGCGTGGACGGGACATCCCGATCAGAACGCAATCGCGGTGGCGCAGTTCCCTTACCCAAATCAGATTCACGCACGTCCGAAGAATGCGAGCCGCTATCCTGACTTGCGGCCTGTGCCAAAAGGCGTGGGTCAGCGTACGGTCGACGGAACGCGCGCTGCGGTGCGGACTGTGATCCGCTATCGCGATGGCGTGCTGCGGGGAAATGGCGCAAGCCTGCTCGATGGTTACATGGAGGACCTGGCCACCGATCGCATCTACCGCCTGATGATTGCGCAGCGCGTACGGCACCGCGATCTCGTCCGTATCGAAGACAGCCACGGCCAGAACGTCAAACACACTCCGGAATTTGTCACACAGCTGTTTGATGAAGAACTCGACCGTTTATTGCAGGAACTTCCAATCGGCTCCGGCGATGAAGAACG
>Ga0209656_10002622_pt1 | contig 11632 bp, 10 predicted proteins | sample BogFormECP12_OM2_FD_188239 | JGI IMG/M metagenome (GOLD analysis project Ga0209656, IMG submission 188239) | Bog forest soil microbial communities from Calvert Island, British Columbia, Canada - ECP12_OM2 (SPAdes) (version 2) | ecosystem: Environmental > Aquatic > Freshwater > Wetlands > Bog ... | reverse complement strand
GCGTCTTCATCGATCATCCCATCCGGGATACAAGTGTTCGCCTCGATCCGGAATCCTGACGCCCTGAGTCACGCCGTCGCACGCCCTCGTACCGCGATTCGGTTATTGTTCGGGGAGGCCTAAGCGCTGGAGCCAATGCTCTCTCGACGAAAGCGGCAGCAGACGCCATTCAAGTGCCTGCAGGATCCTCGCGTTGCAAGAGCGTCGGCTACCAGCGACGCAACTTAGCTCGAAGCATCTTGTCATAAGTATCTGCCTCGGCCTCCTCGCCGAAGGCGACGAACCGCGCCAGGTCGTCGAGAAGCAACAGGGAAATAGCGAAGTCATGCTGCTCCGCAAATAGCGCCATCTCCAGAACAGGCTCCTTGGACCAGACGCCGGCTGGATGCTCGACACTTGCATGGCCATCACCAAGAAGGCTTGGATTGAGCGGGAGCGACGTCAGCGGAATCTCAATGGGCCCGGCAGAGGTTCTGAAGAAAGCTCCGTTCTTCAGCGCGCGGGGACTTGAGCGCGCCCAGAGGATGAAGCAGTCACGCGAGACGACCAGAACCGCCCTCTTCTCTGTGTAGCAAGCTCGCCGCGATCAGCGAGACCCGATAGCGGTCGGCACAGTGCGACATCATGTCCAGATCGACCTTAGTGCTCGGCGCGAAAGTCGTCGAGCGGCATCAGGAAGTTCGCGGCGAATAGATTGGCTTGGTGCTCTACCTGTCCATATTCAGAATCCCAGCGCACCACGTCCTGTTCGCCACAGCGAAAGCCGTTGGGATAGGCAAGTCGGTGCAGCAGGAAATGGCCAAATTCGTGCGCGAGGGTGAAGTTGATCCGGCCCTTCGAGCTGAGCTGGTTGTTGTAGATAATGCCCCAGCCCTTTCGTCCAGCAGGGGCTTTGAATAGGGCGCCGTCAAAGCCCGGGAGGGTGTCGCCCTGGACGCTAATAATTGGGTCGTGCGGAAAGCGCTGGGCGGTCTATTTCCGGGCCACCATCGGGATGTCGATCGGAAACCGGTCAGCCCCGAAGGCAGCGTTCAGAACATGCGTGATCTCGAACGCCCAGCGCTCGGGCGAGAACGGTTGGGTCATTCATCCTCACCCAGCAGATCGACCGTTCGCCGGATCTTATCCTGGGTCGCCGGATCCATCTTCCGGTACTTGCGGAAGAAGGCGTTATCCGTGGCGTCCTCGGTTGGGTCTCGATGAGATAGTCGGCCGTCACGCCCAAGGCCGCAGTAATCTTGGCGATCTCAGGCAATTGTCCGCTTTCCTCACCGCCGACTGAATCGAGCGCAGCGGCAATCGGCAATCCGCTTCCACGATGCGCTGCTCGCTGCGACCGCGCAGATCGATGCATTGCCTGTTGACGAAAGAGACTCGGCCTTCGGCCCTTGGGCGCAGGCCAAGGTCGCGTCGCCCTGAACCCGATGTGGACGGCACCGGTTTCTCAGCGCTTGCAGACCTGAGCCAGGCGTCACAATTTGTCGGGGATAGGTGAATTTACGGGCTCTTGCCGCTGCTCAGCTCAAAACACCTCAAGCGACGCGGATGACCTGCTCGCCGAGATCGATCCGGCCGTCGGCGCTGCGGATCGTCGCGTTGATCCGATCACCGGGCTGAAGATATTGCGGCCGGCGGCGCTGCGACTTCAGGAACAGCTTCCAGAATTGCCGCTCGGGCAGAAGCTGCACGATCCGCCGAATCGCCGGCGGCGGAACGCGCAGCGCGCAGCCGGCGGGGGTTCCCGTCAGCAGCACGTCTCCGGCGGAGATGTTGGCGAAGGTCGACAATTCGGTGATCGTCTCGGCCGGCTTGAACACGAGATTGGCCGTGCTGTCGCTCTGGCGCGTGACGCCGTTGACCGCCAGCCGCAGATCCAGCCGGTCGAGTTCGCCGAACTCGTCCGGCTCGAGGACGGTCAGCCACGGGCCGATCGGACAGAAGCCGCGATAGCTCTTGCCCTTGAAGAATTGCGTCTGCGGCAATTGCACGTCGCGCGCGCTGAGGTCATTGGCGATCGCCACGCCGAAGACATAGTCCTTGAGCGACGCAGCCGTAACCGTAACCGGCGCTCGGATGGAGCGCCGGAACACCAGCGCGAGTTCAATTTCGTAGTCGAGCAGCGCGACATGTTCGGGGCGCTGCACCGCGCCGATCGCCGGGCTGATCGACGCGTCGGTCTTGGTGAAGAACATGTTGAACGCTTTCGCGTCCGGATCCATGCCCGACTCGATCATGTGCTGCCGGTAATTCGCGCCTTGGCAGAATACGCGGCAGGGCGCGGTGACCGGGGAGAGGATCTCGAGCGATTTGAGCGCGAGGGACGGCTCGCGTTTTCGCGCCTCGCGCCAGTCGGCCTCGCCGCGTTCGATGAGGTCCGCAGTCGTCGGATAGTCGCCGAGGAGCGGCGCGACGCCATCTTGCAAGACGACGCCCCAGTGCGGGACGGAGCCTTTTTCGAAGCGAACGAGATTAGTGGGCATGATCTTGACCTTCTCTCCGGAAACGGCGCTCAGCGCGGAGCCGGCGCGGCATTTGTCGCATCGGTCATTGCGAAAACGCGCTCGACGATCGCGTGCGCCTCGCCCGAGTCGACGCCGACCGCACGCAAGATCGCCTCGACCGCGTCCGTGTAGCGGACCGCGAAGGCCCGGAATGGAACCCATCGTTTGCAGGTGAACCAAAGATTGCCGGACGGGTGGCGCACAATCCACATCTTCGCTTTCATTTTTCAGTCTCCTTCCGTTGTTATGCGACGTTGCATGTACCTGACAGCATGCCGGGCTCAAAGGTGAAGTTTGTGCCGAACGCGCGGGCCAGCCGGCGCATTGCGGTGTTTTCCGGCAACACGTCCATCTTGACGGCGGCAAGGTGAGCGGCGCGCGCGGCCTCGAGGACACGGGCGAATAAGCGTTTACCCAGGCCCTGCTGGCGATAGGCGCCATCGACGGAAAACGCCACTTCGGAATCGAACAATTCGGCGACTGCGCACAAGTGATCGTCATCGAAGGCGCCGTAAACGGTAGCGCATGCTAAGCAGTGCGCCGCATGGTTGGACACAGCGCCGTCGGACATGCCGCGAAAGCGCATATGACGCGCGGCCTTGTCGAGGTGCAACAGGTGACTGTTGAGCGCGTCGGCGTCTGACGGCTCAAGCTGACGAATGGTGATTGGAACTCGCGAAAAGGCGCGCGCGAGCTTGTGAGGGCCGCGCTGGGCATGCTCTTTACGAATCCTCTCTCTGGAAACGGCGCTCAACGCAGCGCCCGAGCGGCGGTTGTCGAACTGGGCAGGTCAAGAACGCGCTCGACGATCGCGTGCGCCTCATCCGACACGACGCCGAGCGCACGCAGGATCGCCTCGACCGCGGCGGGCGCATCTGAAGGCGACAGGCGGCGCTCGCCCGCCGCGCGCATCGTCTGAAGCACGATGCCGGTCACGACATCGAAAGCCAGCTCCGGCGTGATCGCGCCAAGGCGTCCCTTGGCCGCAGCCTGCCGCAAATCCTCGGTCATTTTCGTCCGCGCGGCGACCGCGACAGTCGGCAAGGCCCAGGCGCCGCGGGCCACCAGACAGCCCCATGCCGGGTCGCGCAGCGCCTCGCGGGTGAACGCGGCGCAGCCGGCGGCGACGCGCTCGATCGGATCGGCCAATCTGAGCCGAAACGGCTGCAACAGATCATCGAACGTCTGCGCCAATTCGCCGGCGATTGCGGCTTGCAAGTCCGTGAGGTGGTCGAAATGCACATAGAACGTGCCCTTCGCCACACCGGCTTCGTTCACGAGATCGTCGATGGTGACCGACTCGACGGCCCGCTCCGAATAGAGCGCACGCGCCGCCTGCATCAGTTGCGCACGCGTCTTGGCGCGCCGGTCGCGCCCGATCTCAGCGCGCCGGGCGAGGTCGATTTTGGCCATGGGTTCCTCTTTTTTCAAATCGACGCATTTTTCATATTGACTATTTAGTCGAAATGACTGAATAAGTCAAATATGGAATTTGATCCGGCTTTGGCCGGGTTTGGGAGGACCAAAAATGCTCATGGAGTCCAGTGTCAATTTCGCCCTGCCGTCGGACTGCGAGGTCGCAATCATCGGCGCCGGCCCGGTCGGCCTCATGATCGCCAATCTGCTTGGCGCGTCCGGGGTCGAGGCCATCGTTCTCGAACGAAACCCCACACTGCTCGGGCTGCCGCGGGCGATCGCCTACGACGCCGAGACCTTGCGGCTGTTCACTCAGATCGGGCTGTTCGATTCGATCGCTTCGGGGCTGATCCCGGACCCGCAGGTCGTCTATTTGAACGCGCGCGGCCGCATGCTCATGGAGATGAAGCCGCCGCAAAGCCCCTTTGGACACTCCCCGCTCGGCACCTTCTATCAGCCGAGCTTCGAGCGGGCACTGCTCGACGGCCTGGCGCGGTTCAAGACCGTTCGCGCGGCGTTCGCCCATAACGTGACCGACCTGGACCAGGATGCGTCAGGCGTCACGCTCAGCGTTGCGACGCCGAACGGCGAGCAGCGTCTCCGGGCCAAATTCGTCGTCGCGTGCGACGGGGGCGCCAGCGCGACGCGCGACAAGATCGGTGCGCGCATGCTCGGCTCGACCTATATGGAGCGCTGGCTGGTGGTCGACGCCCGCATCGAAAATCACGGCGTCGACAGGATCACCTTCCGTTGCGATCCGCGGCGACCCACGGTGCAGCTGCCTGCGGTGGGCTCGCGCGTCCGCTGGGAATTCATGCAATTGCCCGGCGAAAACGCCGACGACCTGTTGCGCGACGAGAGGATCCGCGCCCTGCTGGCGCCTTTCGTCGACTGGGCCGACGTCGAGATCGAGCGAAAGACCGTTTATGCCTTTCACGCGCGCGTCGCCGATCGCTGGCGCAACGGGCGAATCTTCCTTGCGGGCGACGCCGCCCACATGATGCCGCCTTTTGCCGGCCAGGGCATGAACGGCGGCATGAAGGACGCGGTCAATCTGTCGTGGAAACTGGCCGCGGTCCTTGCCGGAAACGCGCCCGCGGACATTCTCGGCAGCTACGAAACGGAACGCGCGGACCACGTCCGGTCGATGGTCAAACTGTCCCGCCGGCTCGGCGCGGTGATCATGCCCACCAACCGGGCGATCGCGAGCCTGCGCGACGCCGCCTTCGCCTGCCTCAATCTCTCGAGCGGTTTCCGCTCGTTCATACGCCGGGGCGGCGTGTTGCCGCCGCCGCACATCTCCCGCAGCGCCCTCACTGGGAGCGGCAAGGACGAAGTGATCGGCCAAATGATGCCCCAGCCGGATGTGTCTTCGGCGCAGGGGCGCGCGCCGCTCGACCAGTTTCTGTCCTGTCATCAGTGGTTGGCCCTCGGCGTCGGCGTCGATCCCGCTTCCGCGATGTCCGAGCGGGATCTCTCGATCCTCGACGCCCTCGGTGCGCGCTTCATTTGCCTGAACGGAAAGGCCAAGAACGTCCGAACGCTGTCTCTGCAATCCGACGACCGGCGCTTTGCCGACTGGGCGAAGCGTCACCGCGTCGGCGGCGTTCTCGTTCGCCCGGACAGGTTCATCGCAGAGCGACTGCACGCGCGCGCCAACCTGCAAGTTCTCAACGCCTTTGCACGCGCGCAGACCCCGACGTCGAAGCGCGTCGAAGTCCTTCAACATTGAACCTGCAACATTGAATCGGAGAACGCTGATGTTACAAACTGCAACACCCAAGCCCGGCCCCGGCGCAATCGAGTTGCCGCGCAGCCCGGCGCCGCTGGTCAAGGCTAACGAACTCCTGTTCGTTCATTTCGAGCGCCCGGACCTCGATCAGGCTGAGCGGTATCTCAGCGATTTTGGCCTGGTCGTCGTATCGCGCAGCAACGACGATCTATTCCTGCGAGGGGCGGGATCGCTGCCCTTTTTCTACCGCGCCACCCGCGGCCCGAGCGCCCGATTCCGGGGTCTTGGACTTTCGGTTCCATCCCTGGAGGACCTCCAGAAACTGGCGAAGGCCTTTGGTCGGCCCATCGAGCTGTCGGACGCTCCGGGCGGTGGATCGGTCGTTCACCTGCACGATCCCCAAGGCGTGGCGGTCGACGTCATGCATGGTTTCGCGCGCAGCGAAAAGCTGCCGCTGCGGCAGACAATCCTCCACAACTCGCCCAACAATACCGTTCGAATCAACGATACCCAGCGTCCTGCGCTGGAGCCGCCGCAGGTGACCAAGCTCGGCCATCTCGTCCTGGAAACGCCCGACTTCAACGGGTCCGTGCGATGGTACATGGACACGCTCGGCTTCATCCCGTCGGACGTGTTGTGCCTGCCCGACGGCGCGCCGGTCGGCGCCTTCATGCGGCTCGACCGCGGGGCCGTTCCCACGGACCATCACACGCTGTTTGTCGCGACGGGGCTCGAGTCGAAGGTCGATCACGTGGCGTTCGAGGTCGTCGATCTCGACGCGGTCGAAATGGGGCAGCAGGTGCTGATGGCGCGGCGCTACCGCCATGCCTGGGGCGTCGGGCGCCATCTGCTCGGCAGCCAGATTTTCGACTACTGGCGCGATCCCTGGGGGCAGAAGCATGAGCACTATGCCGACGGCGACCTGTTCGACGCCTCGCAGCCCGCCGGGTACCATCTGATGGATCGCGCCGGTCTCTACCAGTGGGGGCCGGATCTCCCCAATGACTTCGTCGACGCGCGGCTGACGCCGCGTCGCGTGTGGAACCTGCTGCGCAGGGCGATGAAGGACCGCGATCATCTGAAGACGATGATGGGCCTCAAAGCGGCCATGTCGAAACCCGGTCGCGAATGGGGCCGTTGATCCGCGCTTCGATTGTTGGTCTTACGCTTCTTTGGGAACTGCCATGACGATCCAAATTCTCAGCGATATCGAGGCCCTCGAGGCGCAACCCCTCTCCGCGCATGGCTTGCCGCGAACGAGCTACGAGGCGCTGGCCGCGACGGCGGGGCGGACGCCCGACGCGAAGGCGCTCTCCTTCTTCCTCAGCGCCGACGCCTGCGCCGAGGCCTTCGTATGGACCTATGCCGAACTGCTTGCCGACGTGACCCGCGCCGCCAATGCGTTCCAGGCGCTCGGCGTCACTCCGGAACATCCTGTGGCGTTCGTCCTGCCGAACCTGCCGGAAACCCATTTCGTCATCTGGGGCGGCGAAACGGCCGGAGCGGCGCTCGCGATCAATCCCTATTTCGAGCCCGCGCAGATCGCAAACCTCATGAAGACGGCGCGTACGCGCGTGCTGGTCGCCTTGGCGCCGAATCCCGCCGTCGACCTCTGGGCGAAGCTCGCGCCTCACCTTGACGCTCTTCCCGATCTCGAGACCGTCGCCCTGGTCGATGCGATGTCTTACGCGGGCGCCGGAGCGGGGCCGCGCGACGTCTCGGCATCATCCCTCGCCGGCGTCGATGTCGTCGATTTTCGCGACCGCCTCGAAGCGCAGCCGGCCGACAGGCTGCTCGCGCCGCAGGCCCGGTCATCGGATACGGTCTGGTCCTACTTCTGCACGGGCGGCACCACGGGGGCGCCGAAAATCGCCGTGCGGACGCATCGGAACGAAATCTTCGACGCCTGGAGCGCCGCGCACATGGTCGAGACGCGCCAGTCGCCGCGCACCGCGCTCTGCGGCCTGCCGCTGTTTCACGTCAACGCCCAGCTCGTCGCAGGGCTCCAGGCCTGGATCCGCGGCGATCACGTCGTCCTTGCCACGCCAGAAGGCTATCGCGGCAAAAATGTGATCGCAAAATTCTGGGAGATCGTCGCGCATTATCGCGTGACGACGTTTTCGGGCGTGCCGACGATCTTCTCGGCGCTGATGAACGTGCCGATCGCCGGCGCCGACATTTCGAGCCTCGAATTCGCGCTGTGCGGCGCTGCGCCGATGCCGGCGAAACTGATTGCCGATTTCGAGGCGAAAACCGGATTGAAGATCATCGAGGGATACGGCCTCACCGAAGGCGGCTGCGTGTCTTCCGTCAACCCGAGCGGCGGCGAGCGGCGCGCGGGCTCGATTGGGCTGCGCATTCCCTATCAGCAAATGATGGCGGCCATTCTCGATGACGCCGGCCGTTTCGTCCGCAAGGCCGAGACCGACGAGATCGGGGCGGTCCTCATTCACGGGCCCAATGTCTTTCAAGGTTACCTCGACGCGAGGCATAACGTGGGTGTCTGGGTCCAGATCGACGGCGTTGCGTGGGTCAATACGGGCGATCTCGGCCGCCAGGACCCGGACGGCTATTTCTGGCTGACAGGCCGCCGCAAGGAGCTGATCATCCGCGGCGGCCACAACATCGATCCGAAGGTGATCGAGGAGGCGCTGCAAGGGCATCCCGCAGTCGCGATGGCGGCGGCGATCGGAAGTCCGGACGCCCATGCCGGCGAGGTTCCGGTCGTCTACGTCCAGATGAAGCCCGGCGCCTCGGCGAACGAACAGGAATTGCTCGAATTCGCGGCCGGCCGCATCCCCGAGCGCGCTGCCGTCCCGAAGCATGTGCGGGTCGTTTCCGCCCTGCCTCTCACAAGCGTCGGCAAGATCTTCAAGCCCGCATTGCAGCAGCGCGAGGCGGAAAGCGTCATCCGGTCGGAGGCGGACGCCGCCGGCGCCGTGATCGTCGGCATCGAGATCGAGCAGGATCCGCGCAGCGGCCAATTCCTCCGGATCCGCGTCGCCTCCGGCGCCGACTCGTTGCGCCAGGCGCTGGAGCGATATGCGCTCAAGTTCGCAGTCTCGGACTAGGGCCCGGACGCGCCCCGCAAGGCGAAGATCAGCGCGATTTGAGCCGGACATGGAAGGGCCGAGCATGGCGAAACGGACAGTCGTGATGTGTCTGGGACCGGACGCGGGCGGAGGCTTCGAAGTTCGTGAGGCGGAGCTATCGCGGGCGGCTTTGCCGCCGCTATCCAATGAAACCGTAAAGTAACAGGGACTTTAACTTCCGGAACCGATTACGGCGGGACCGGTTATTACAAAAGAGAAGAGGGAGAACATGGAAAACAATACGCAAAACTCTAGTATTACCAATGTCGATGTTCTGGTTATTGGCGGCGGCGGCGCTGGCCTGACCGCATCGATGCTGTTGTCGAAGCTGGGGGTCGATCACCTCCTGGTCAGCGCTCTGCCGACGACATCGATTTTGCCGAAGGCGCATGTCCTCAATCAGAAGACGATGGAAATCCTGGCCGATGTCGGCGTCGCCGATGCGATCGCCGCCAAGAGCACGCCGGCGAAACAGATGGCGGCTATGGGCTGGTACGCCGGTTTTGCCGGCAATGATCCCGACGCAGGCCGATGCATCGCCAAGATCGAGAGCTGGGGGTGTGGCGGCGAGAACCCGATGTGGTCCAGCGCCAGCGCCTGCCGGCAGTTGAATCTGCCGCAAATCCGCCTGGAGCCTTTGATGAAGGCGCGCGCCGAGGAATTGGCGCCGGGCAAGATCCGTTTTCATCACGAAGTGACGCATCTGGAACAGGATGCCGATGGCGTCACCTCGCATGTCAAGAATCACGATGACGGCGGCGAATACACGATCCGCTCGCGCTATGTGATCGCCGCCGATGGTGGACGGACTATCTCCAAAATCGTCGGGATCGGCTATGAAGGCCTGGGGGTGGTGGCCAGTTCGGCAACCGTGCATGTCAGCGCCGATTTCTCCCGCTGGGCGAAAGATCCCGAAGTGCTGATCCGTTGGATCTGGTGTCCGGCTCTCGCCACCATGGCGGTGCTGGTTCCGATGGGGCCAGAAAACTGGGGGCCGACCAGCGAAGAATGGGTTTACCATCTGCTCTATCAAGGCGACAAATTGCGGGGCATGACCGACGCCGAGGTCGAGGCCGAAATGCGCCTGGCGCTGGGAATTGGCGATCACCCGATGCACATCCACAAATTGACGCGTTGGACGCTCGAGGGCGTGCTGGCCGAAAAGTTCCGGGCTGGCCGGGTCTTCCTGGCCGGAGACGCAGCGCACCGTCACCCGCCCACCGGCGGCTTGGGGCTGACCAGCGCCGTGCAGGACGTGCATAATCTGTGCTGGAAGCTTGCCGCGGTTCTTGATGGCAAGGCTGACGACAGTCTGCTCGACACCTATGAGGCCGAACGGCGGCCGACGGATGGGCTCAATGTTCGGCGCTCCCTGGAAAATTCGGCCGGGCATCTGGAAATCGGCAAGGCCTTTGGCCTGTCGCCGGAGCTCAGCGAGGAAGCCAACTGGAATCAACTCCGCCGCGTGTTCAGTGATAGGCCTGAAGACGCCGCCTACCGAGCCGCCGCGCTGCGTTCGATCCGTCGTTTGACCATGGAAAGCTCGGAGTTGAACGTCGAATATGGCTACCGGTACTCATCGGCGGCGATGGCGCCGGACGGAACGCCCGAACCTCAGAACATCGATGACATCCGGATTTACGAACCGGGGACGCGTCCCGGCAGCCCGCTGCCGCACGCCTGGATCGACGACGAGGCTGGAGTTCGTCGGCCCATTAAGGATTTGGTCGGAATGAACCGTTTCCTGTTGATCGCGGGAGAGGATGGTCAGGCGTGGTGCGACGCGGCCAAGAAAGCCGCCGAGGCCACAGGCGTCGCAGTGGATGCAGTGCGCATCGGTCACATCGATGGCGACCTCTTCGATCCGCGTCTAGCCTGGACCCGTGCTCGGGGCATATCGCCCCAAGGCGCCGTGCTGGTCCGTCCTGACCGATTCATCGGATGGCGTTCGTTGGGCATGGCAGCGAATCCTGCGGCCGAGTTGACCTCGGCGCTGCAGCGGATTTTAGGGCGCTCAGGGGCTTAACGAATTTGCACTACTTTGGCGGATTGAGCGCTCGGATGCGCCCCGAAAGACGGACAGTCCTGATGTGTCTCGGGCCCGACGCGGGCGGAGGCTTCGAAGTTCGCGAGGCGCCGCGCCGTGGTCCGGCCCCGGACGAGATCGAGGTCGCCGTCGAGGCCGCGTCCGTCAATCCGATCGATGTGCGTCGCGAGGAGGGCTACGGGAGACGCCTGCTGTCGGTGATGGGCGCCGCCCGCTTTCCGATGACGCTCGGCAGCGACTTCGCCGGCACGATCGTCACGGCCGGCGCTCGCGCGGGTTTCGCCGTCGGCGATCGAGTCTACGGAGTGAAGCCCGTTTCACGGGACGGGTCGCACAGCTCGCATGTCGTGGTGAAGGCGGCCTACGCACGAAAGGCGCCGCAAGACCAGGATCTTCAAGGGCTCGCCGCCCTGCCGTACAGCTTCGTGACGATGTGGCTCGCGGCGCGGGCGGCGGGGCTCACGCGCCAGTCCGCGCCGGCAAAGTCGGTTCTAGTGCACGGGGCCGCAGGCGGCTTGGGCAGGCTCGCCTTGCAGACGCTCTCCGCCTGGGGCGCACGGGTGCCGGCGGTGGCCAAAGCCTCGGATCTGCAGTCCTGTCTCGAAGGCGGCGCGACCGAGGCGGTCGATCGTGCGCGAAATCCCTTCGTCACGCTTCGACGGACGTTCGACGCCACGCTCAATTTCGCTGCGTGGGACGACGAGAGCGCGCTCATCGGCTGTTTGCGCGAGGGTGCGATGGGACACGCGACGACGGTTCATCCCTTGCTGCAGAACTTCGACGAATACGGGTGGGTCGGCGGCGCCTGGCGCACGATGCGCGACAAAAGGGAGATGCGCGCGTC
>Ga0209656_10002619_pt1 | contig 11634 bp, 11 predicted proteins | sample BogFormECP12_OM2_FD_188239 | JGI IMG/M metagenome (GOLD analysis project Ga0209656, IMG submission 188239) | Bog forest soil microbial communities from Calvert Island, British Columbia, Canada - ECP12_OM2 (SPAdes) (version 2) | ecosystem: Environmental > Aquatic > Freshwater > Wetlands > Bog ... | reverse complement strand
AGCGTGTCGCCTTCGACGTACTCGAGCACGATGTAGGGGGTGCCCTCGCCGGGCGGCTCTTCGTCCGTGGACGGCTCCTCGCCGGCGTCGATGACCGTGACCACGTGCGGGTGGTTGAGCTGGGCGACCGAGCGCGCCTCCCGGCGAAAGCGCTCGAATCGCCCATTAACCTCCTCTCGGTTATCTTCGGGCAGATCTATTTTCCAACCTATTCCAATGGATTGAAGGACATTGCCGGCTGGCTGGGATTCAAATGGTCAGATCAGGACGTTTCTGGCGTCCAGTCTATCAGCTGGCGGGACACCTGGGAACAAACCAAAGCGTCGTTGGCGAAGGAAAAACTCATCACTTATAACTTGGAGGATTGCGCCGCGCTGAAATTGGTCACTCGTGCCGTTGCACAAGCCGGCCAACAAGATATCAGGCCAAGTTCGGAAGCGCGGCAAAGTTTAGAAGTTGTGGTTGCTGACAACCTGGATTCGAAAGTGTCCTTGTGGCCTAGATTCAGGAGTTCCATCGATGGCTTCGAGGCTATCAATAGGGCTGCGCGCTGGAATTACCAACGCGATACCATCTACATCAGATCCGACGCGAAGTTGAAAAGAGCCAAGCGGAAAGGCACGAGCCGGGCGAAAAGGACCATCCGCGTTAGCAAAGTAGTGGTCTGCGAACCATTGCGTGTGTGTCCCCGTTGCCAAAGAAAGGCGACCCAGACGTTTCGGAGAATAACGAGGTGCCTCCAGGATCTGAGGTTTAGTAGGTCGGGAGTCACCGGATGGGTAGTGAAGTACCAGTTTCATGTTTTCTGGTGTCCGGTTTGCCGGGCATTTAGCCCTTGGCCGAAGGAATTCTCGGATCGAACCACGTATGGGCGTAACCTAGCCGCATTCTCCATCTTTGAGATCATTGAGCTTTGCGTCTCTCAGCGTTCTGTGACTCAAACCCTCAATAGACTGTTCGGCTTCCAAATGAACGAGAATGTCGTCCGTCGATTCAAGCAGCGGGGGGCTGAATACTACCGGGAAACTCGAAAGAACATCCTTGCGGGGATGGTTAAGGGCAACCCTGATTCACGCTGATGAAACACGAATTAGGCTGCACGCAAAGTCCGCCTGCGTCTGGGTTTTCGTCACGTTCCACGAAGTGGTCTACTTTTATTCGGAGACGCGCGAAGGAAGCCTAGTCCAAAGTGCTTTGGGCGAGTTCAAGGGCGTCTTGGTATCCGATTTCTACGCGGCGTACGACTCACTTCCATGCCCCCAGCAGAAGTGCTTGCTCCACTTGATGCGAGACCTCAATGACGCCGTCTTGGACAATCCATACGACGAGGACGTAAAGGGAATAGTTACGGCATTTGCCGAACTGCTGCACGGGATTGTGAAGACCATCGACCGGTGGGGCCTCAAAGGCGGGTTCCTGCGCAAACATCTGGTCGACGTAGCCCGGTTTTACAAGCAAATTTCGAAGACGGGGTTCTCGAGCACGGCCGCGTCGAAATGGAAGGATCGCTTGGAAAAAGACCGAGCCAAATTGTTCACTTTTCTAAGCCACGATGGTGTTCCTTGGAACAACAACAACGCCGAGCACGCGATCAAAGCGTTTGCCAGGCTCCGCCGTGCCATCGAAGGTCTTTCCACGCCGAAGGGAATTGAAGAATACCTCATCCTGTTGAGTGTGTGCCAGACGTGCAAATACTCCGGGTTGGACTTTTTGGATTTTCTCCGTTCAGGCGAAACTGATGTGGGCACCTTCGCGGCAAACCAATGGAACTGAGGAGTACCCCTGGTGAGAACAAACTCAAACTGCGCGGGAGCGAGCTCAACAGCTAAATGGAGCGACCGAAATGACATCAAAGGATAAGACCGAAGATCGGGCGCCACGAGAAGCCACACTGGGTCGCTTGCTGGACCGCCTGAAGCCCGGTGAGGCTGCAACCGTCTTCCGGCGCCTCCTCAAAGCGCATCCCGATCTTTCAAGCGAGGCCGATGAGATCGCGCGATCACTCCTGCGGCAATTGGAGTATGAGGACGTAGTGGATTCCCATGATCGAGCGTATCTTGAAAGAGACGAAGTGATTCCCACCGCTAGGCCATAGTGTCGCCGACGCTTGGTCCTTACGGCTGGCTCACCGAGGAGATCGATTCAGTGGAGCAGGGTATTGCAACAATCTCGTCCACTTTTTGGTGCACTCTTGGTGCACTATAACCTGAAAATGAGGCTATCTGGGTGCCACTGAGAGCAAGTTAAATTACTGAAAAGACGTGAAAATCGGCGAGCGCAAACAGGGCAGGTGGGTTTAGCAAACCGACCCATTAAACCACTCTGGCACCTCTCCGACGGTTGTTTTCAGTAGCTTAGCACAGTTTTCAAATTCGCCGGGTGCGCTTTTGGTGCACTATAACTGTGAAAGCGTGTGCTTCTCGAGAATTGTGGCGGCGCAAGTCCTGCGAAATCAATCCCGGTTCCCATTGGCCTTCGCACCAGCGGCTGGGAAAACCGCCGCCATTCCTGACCAACAGCAACCACGCCAGTGCGGGCACCGGACTAGCCGGACGGGGATCCTGAGGAATCATGGGCGAAACAACAATTCGCCAACCACGGGAGAGAAACATTTGGGCTCCGGTCGGCGTATGTATCTTCGACGAAGTTGCGCCGAGGGCCGTTATGATCAACCACCTCCAGGACCTGCGCTACGGTCTCCGCATGCTGCTGAAGAACCCCGGATTCACTGTGCTGGCTGTGCTTGCCTTGGCTCTGGGCATTGGAGCCAACACGGCGGTATTCAGCGTGGCCGTCGCGTTCCTGCGCAAGCCGGTGGCCTTGCCCAATCTTGATCGCCTGGTGATGCTGCTCAGCCTTCCGCCTGGAGAGACCATGAACTTTAGCTCCGTGTCCCCGGCCGACTATCTCGACTGGAAAGCGCAGAGCCATTCTTATGAAGAAATCGCGGTATGGAAGTACAACGACGTGAATCTGACGGGCACAGGCGACCCTGAAAAACTTATTGGCGCGTTCGTCTCCGCGAATTTTTTCGACACCGTCGGGGTTCAGCCCGCAATTGGTCGAGCTTTTCGGATGGAGGAAGAGCAGCTCGGCCACGACCAAGAGGTGATTCTGAGCAACGGGCTGTGGCAGCGCCGATTCGCCAGCGATCCCGCCATCATCGGCAAAACCATGCTGCTGGACGGCAAGAAGTACGACATTGTAGGCGTTGCCGGCCGGGAGTCCACGTTTCCTGTTGGCGTAGAGGTTTGGCTTCCTCTCGCGCTCAAGCCTGAGGAGCAAACACTCCGCTCTGCGCGCACCCTCTTTCCGATGGTGCGCGTAAAGCCAGGTGTTTCGGTGAAGAAGGTTCGGGCAGAAATGGCCACGATCGAAGGCCGCATCGCGAGGCAATTCCCTCAAACCGATGCCGACTGGACGGTGAAGGTGTTGCCGGTGGGTGTGTTTGTCTCCGGGGAGCAAACGAATCAGTATTGCCTACTGCTGATCGGTGCGGTGATTTTCGTTTTGCTTATCGCCTGCACCAATGTGGCCAATCTGCTGCTGGCGCGAGCTGCAAGCCGCAATAAAGAGATTGCCGTCCGGCAGGCGCTCGGAGCGGGGCGATTTCGCATTGTGCGTCAGCTGCTGACGGAGAGCTTGCTACTGGCGGTTGTGAGCGCGGCGTTCGGCCTCATTTTAGGAAAAATTGGCATTGGCCTGCTGCGATACTACATGCCCCCGGACGTCGAAAAGTTCCTGCCGATGTGGAAGCACGTGCGGATGGAGTCGGATGTGTTCTGGTATACCGTTGCGGTGGCGCTGCTCGCTGGCATCGTTTCCGGCATTGCTCCTGCTTTCCAGACCTCGCGATCTGATATTCACGACGCACTGAAGGAGGGCGGCCGCGGGAACTCGGAGGGCCGCGATCGGCAGCGGCTGCGCACCATCTTCGTCATCTCGGAAGTGGCTCTTTCCGTGATTCTGCTGGTAGGCGCCGGTCTCATGAGCAAAGGAGTACAGTCACTCCTGGTGGTGAACCAAAATCTGGAACCGCAAAGCATTTTGACGATGCATGTGAGCTTGCCGGAATCGAAATACAAGACTCCGCATCTTCAGGCGGCGTTTTTTGACCAGGCACTTCAGAGTCTGAAGACTATTCCTGGTGTGAAGGCCGCCATGGTCGCGACTGAAGTGCCTTACGGCAGCGAGGAAGTGGACAACACAGTGACGATTCAGAATCGTCCGGCGCGTGCGGGCGAGTTCCGGAATGCCAACATCGAGAACGTCAATGCAGATTACTTCCGCGCGTTGCATATCCCGCTGCGAGCCGGCCGGCTGTTAGAGGAAAGCGATGCATTTGAACAAGCGCCGGTGGTGGTGGTCAGCCAAAGTTTCGCGCGACGCTTCTTTCCGGGGGAGAATGCCATCGGCAAATTTATCAAGGCCGGCGGGGACGATGCGAAGTCACCGTGGGCCAAAATCGTGGGCGTAGTTGGTGACATCAAGTACGGGGTCTTCGAGACTCAGGTGGCTCCGCCGATCTACTTTCCGTACCGACAAGCGCCCCAGGCCTACACTTATATGGCCATCAAGACCGAACGTGACCCGATTGCTTTTGTGACGGCGGTCCGCAGCGAAATAGCAACCATCGATCCAGAATTGCCGGTGTCTGAATTTTTCACGCTCGAGAAGGTGTTTTCGGACCAAGTTCTGGGGCTTTCCTATGTCGCCGTCATGCTGACGGTCATGGGAATCATTGCCCTGGTGCTCGCCGCTGTGGGGGTATATGGAGTGATGGCTTACTCCGTGGCTGAACGCACGCAAGAAATCGGTGTGCGCGTGGCCATGGGCGCGCAGCCTGGTGACGTGCTTCGCTTGATCATGGGCCGCGGCATTCTAATCACTTCCGTGGGGCTGCTCATTGGCTTGCCGCTGGCGTGGGGCTTGGCGCAGTTGATGGCTAGCCTTATTTATGGCGTGAGCGCGGGCGACGTGACCACCTTTGCGGTCATTACTCTTCTCATGGGGGCAATCACTCTGGTTGCTTGCTACGCGCCTACCCGTAAAGCCATGAGCGTCGATCCTATAATCGCTCTCCGCTACGAATAACCCTCTGCTCACGAGTCCGAACCGCATTTTCAAGGTAAGTGGCCCGGATGGTCCGACACGCGGAGTTAGTTGTGTCCTATCGACTATCCGGACTCAGACATTTCTGTAAGCGCATCAAGGTCGCGGACAACAACGGTCTCACGGCGACTGCTAACAATCCCCAGCTTTTCCTACTGACAGAGCAGTCGACTGACGGTGAAGAGAGTTGTACCGCTCAATTGAGCCAACTCTTCCCGTGAAAGGGCGTTCTCCAGAGTTCCTCTGGTGTGCTGCCGCAGTTGGTTGGAGAGACGGATCAGTTGCTGGCTCAACCGTGGGACAACTTTCTGCGTGGAGACTTCACGAAAACGTTTTTCCAACTCCTGGAGGCGAACGCCCAGCAAGCGCGCGGTATTGCGCCGGAGAATCGGATACCGGTCACAAACAAATTCGAACGCGGTGTCCTCCCAAACCAGCGCGGTAGTATTCTCAGTCGCTCGTGCGGATACGAGGTTATTGTCGCCCAGGTAGGATTCCATGGCACCTATAAGCTCTCCAGGGCCGTTCAGCCTTAGAATGACTTTGCAACCGTTAGGTCCAACTTGTGTGGTCTTGACGTACCCAGAAAGCAGCAAAAGGATCATGCAAGTCTGCGCTCTTGACATTATGATGTCTAGGATGCGATCATCAATGTGTGCGAACCACTCTCTCCCTTGATGACGATGTCGCCAAGCTGCTGCGCCGCGAGCTCCGTCGGTCCGGCGCCTCGCTGAAGGCGGCCGTGAATCACTTTCTCCGCCTGGGCCTGATGGCGTCCGGGAAGCGAGAACGAAAGCCGTTCGTTGTTCACCCCCGGCCATTGGGGCTGCCCCCCGGGCTCAGTTACGACAACCTGGAGGATTTGATCGAGGCACTGGAAGGTACAACGCACAGGTGATCGTTCTCGACGCCAATGTCCTGTTGTACGCTTACGATGTCAACTCGGACAATCACGCAAAGGCTCGGGCTTGGGTCGAACAGGTGTTCTCGGACGGAACACTAATCGGATTGCCATGGCAAACTGTCGCGGCCTTCATCAGGGTGGTGACAAATCCAAGACTCCCTGGGAAGCGGTTCACCCCGGAGGAAGCGGCCCGGATTGTGGATCAATGGCTCGACCAACCAAATGTACGCTTGCTGGCGCCTGCTGATCAGCACTGGACCATCCTTCGACAAATGATGATTGATGGCCAAGCCCGAGGTCCTTTGGTGAGTGACGCTCAACTCGCTGCACTAGCAATCGAGTACGGCGGCATTCTTCAGACGACAGATCGAGACTTCGCTCGTTTCCCCGGATTGCGGTGGAGCAATCCGCTAGAATAGCGGATTTGCAGAGCGCTTTGTCATCAGGCAGAAGTTGTCGGACGTACTTTCCGTCGCAATCTCGTTCGCACACAGGATTGCGGCATTCCTGTCGCGAGAACCTCAAGTCAAACCTGATGATAAGAAAAAGAGTGCGCTGGCACAAAGGTACTCTCTGGTTTGGCTGGAATCTTGACGGTCGAAGTTTTGGTGCACTCTTGGTGCACTTTAACCTGCAAATGAGGCCATCTGGGTGCAACTGAGAGCACCGTAAATCACTGAAAAGACGTGAAAATCGGCGAGCGCAAACAGGGCAGGTGGGTTTAGCAAACCGCCGCCTTCAGCCTCTCGGCCACCTCTCCGGCGTTTGCTTTCAACAGCTTACCACAGATCCTGCGATACTCCGGTGGCTAAATGGTGGCTTGACGGGCGAGGAGGGCTCAAAACCGTCATCGGCGTGGCTCCCGACAATTCCGTCGTCGCCAAATAGTTCCAGCTGCAGTCGGTCTTCTTTCGCTTGTCTCAATTCTTCGATCCGTGCCTGTACCTTCCCTACGGCGTTAAGCAAGGTACGATTGAAGACCTTAATATAGCGTTCTCTGGTGACGTGCGGTTTCGAGTGACGCAAGATGCGTTGTACGACTTTGTCCTGGGCCCCAATTTCAGGTTCGACGCAAGTCCACGCCGAAACGCGTGCCAACCGTACCACGGCAAGTGGATGGCTTCGAGCGCTCGCCGAATCACCCGCCGTCCAACTTTGTCCAAACAAATGGGAAGCCCGTCACCGGAATGAAAAACGACACCTGCTTCTGGGCTACCCATGGACTTGCGGTACTCGTCCAAGGTTTCCGCCAAAGCCGGAATTACCGGCACGGAATCACGACTGGCGCGCGTCTTTGGGGGATTGACTACAGACATCCAAATCGAGCGTTTGACCACCAATTCGGTACCCGTGTAGTCGGTCCACTCGAGTCCACGTAGCTCACCTCGGCGCAGCCCCGCGAGCGCGGCCGTAGCAACCAGACTTTTTTCGAGAAGCGGAAGACGCTCGAGGATTAGCAGAACCTGGGCGAGATCGTAAGCATGCGTCTCTCCCGGTTCTTTGGCATGCATGGGAATCAATACCCCATCGACAGGGTTCGCCCCATCAAAGGCTCCTTCATTCTGGCATACGTGCAGATGGTGCTCAAAACCGACTTGATATGTTGCAATGTCGTTTTCGTGAGATCGTTCTCTTTGGCGGTCGCGCGCACCATTCGACTAGCATCCAAAGCCCGAAATTCGCGCAAGCGCAGCTCTCCGACGTAATCGCGAATGTGATTGATCCAGATTTCGTGGTGGCCCTTACTGGTGCTGGCTCGACGCTCCTCCTTGGTCCAAGGTAAGTACGCTCCTTCGACAAAGGCAGTCAGGGTTATTCTCGAATTTGCGCTGAGCCGGTCGCGATTGACGTTTGCATCAATGATGCCCGGCTCCGTTCGATATCAGAAATACTGCGAAAATCTTTGGAGCGCCCCAAATATTTGCACACGCGGTTAAGGCTGGTGGAGCCATCCTGCTCTGAGATTCGCTGACTGTATCGGACAAACCACGCGCCATGGTGTTCGTACAGAGAGCCATTTTGATATCGGAGATTCGTTTTCATAAGCACTCCATTTGGACCTGATAGCACCTGGGATTGCTCCAAATCACCTGAGAGCTCGATTGGCAGTGCCGTTTGGAAAACCGCCTCAGGGCTACCTTAGATAGGGTAGATGTAGAGTTCGAGTTCGCGGAAGGTTTCGCCACAACGGTGAGGGAAACCGTTGCGGCTGCCCTCTTTGGGAAGCAAAATCAACGGCTAATCGACGAGCGCTCGCCGGGGATTCCAGCGGATTGTCAGCGTGATCACCTCACGGGACTTACTATTCCGTACTTGCTCGAAACCTGGCTGCGAGTTCCGCGAAACGCCCCGAGGCACTTGTCCACTTGTCCGAGTACCCCACTTCCCAGGACTTTGGCGATTTGATTCAGACTACGGGGCTATGGATGATAAGCCATCCAAACCGCGTACCTATGAGTCGGAGTTTACCGTGATTGCTCTTGCGCAATCGGATCGCCTCTGTCGCCGCGTGATTCTCTATCTTTCTTAAAAACTCATTGGTCAATCGGGCAAGGCGACTCATGCCGATGCAGTCCAGATTCTTTGATGGAGGGATGTGGCAGGAACCTTCGTTTCGCCCGTCATCATCGCGTTACCGTAAGTAAAGTATATGATCCAAGTTCTTCAACTGCCAGAGGATTTCCCGCTAGCCAACGGACCCGATTAGCAGCATACCTGTAGATGTGGAATCGGTCCGAAACCACTTCTCCGCGAACCCCACTTACCGGGACCTATGGCAAATCGTGATAAAAGGTACGACGGTTACAGATGTTTGAAACGGCTCCGGATCGCGGCGGCCCTGCAAAAGGAACTTCGATGAACTGTAGATGGCCAGAAATTAATAGATGAACGGAATCGCTGTGGCGAACAGCAGGATATATTCGAGAGGCTTCAATGCAATCGTATTTTCTGTTACTGATTTTGTTCAGGACGCGGAATCGCTGCAAAAGTGCCTCCGGATACTAGCACATGCGTTTTTGCTAACCAAACCGCGTTGCATTGTGATACACCGTCATAATCCCAACAGCACGAGGGATCCCGCCGCATGAGCGAGCTGCGGCGAAGGAGGGATTGTGAAATGCCTACTTCCGTCTCGCGCCGGCGCGCAAAACACCTCATCGCGGCGGAAATTCCTGAAACAATCGACTGCCGCGGCTTTTGGACTCTGCATCGTGCCGCGTCGCGTCCTCGGCGGCGCCGGCTACGTTCCACCCAGCGACAAAATCAATATGGCTTTCGTCGGCGTTGGCGCTCAGGGCCTGCGCGTGATGCTTCGCTTTTTGCGCGAACCCGATGTGCAGGGCATTGCCGTTTGTGACGTGAACAAGTCCGGCAACAATTATCCGCAATGGGATACGCACGAGTTTTGCAAATCCGTGCGCAGCTTGCTTGGCGTGGATAGTGGCTGGGATTGGCTGAGCCCGGACCAGCCCATTGAATTGACACACACGCTTCGCGTGACCGGTGGCGTCTCTGGGCGAGAGCCGTGCCAAAAGATCGTCGATGCCTATAACGGCACGCAAAATCGCTCCGGGTCTTCCCGCGGCTGCGCGGCTTATGTCGATTTTCGCGAACTCCTCGAGAAGCAAAAGGATCTCGATGCGGTCGTGGTGGGCACCACCGACAACTTACACGCGGCCGTCTCTGCCGCAGCGATGAAGAAAGGCAAACACGTTTTCTGCCAGAAGCCTCTCACTCACACGATTTACGAAGCGCGGCGCATCGCCGAAATCGCTAAGGAAACTGGCGTGGCGACGCAGATCGCTGTTGCCAATCAGGCGTCCGAAGACACGCGTTTACTTTGCGAATGGATTTGGGCTGGCACCATTGGCCCCGTTCGCGAAGTGGTCAACTGGTCCAGCCGGCCCTTCTGGCCGCAAGGGTTGGAGCGCCCAAAGGACACGCAGCCCGTTCCCGACGGCCTGGATTGGAACCAATGGCTCGGCCCTGCTCCTGAACGTCCCTACAATCAGATTTATCTGCCATTTTCGTGGCGAGGCTGGGCGGACTTCGGCTGCGGCGCGCTCGGTGATATGGGTTCGTATAGTTTCGATACCATCTTCCGCGTGCTGAAGCTCGAAGCGCCGGTGAGTGTCGAAGCCAGCTCCACCGATCGCTACGACGAGACCTATCCCATGGCCTCGATCATCCATTTCGCTTTCCCCGCACGGGGCGACATGCCTCCGGTGAAATTCACCTGGTACGATGGTGGCCTGAAGCCGGCGCTGCCTGAAGAATTGGAAAATGCACCTGCGCCGACGGGCGACCGCGAAGCCGACAACGAAGGCCTGCTGTTCATTGGCGATCGCGGCAAAAGTCTCTGCCGCTTCAATGGCGCGCACCCGCGACTGATCCCCGAGTCCAAAATGGCCAGCTTCCAGCCGCCGCCGAAAACGCTTCCGCGCTCGCCCGGGAACGAACGCGAATGGCTGGATGCCTGCAAAGGCGGAAAAACAAAACCCGGTGGCAATTTCGAATTTTCGGGCGTGGTTACGGAAACATTGCTCCTTGGAAATGTGGCCATTCGCTGCGGCGAGAAGCTGACTTGGGATCGTGCCAGCATGAAAGTCACCAATTCCGACGAGGCTCAGAAGTTTGTTCGCCCCGACCGTCGGACCGGCTGGGAACTTTAGGAGGCATCCATGTGCGCACTATCGCGAAGAGAATTTCTAGGCGCAGCAGCGACGTCCGCTGCGGCAATTGGTTTCCTGGGCGCTAATCCGTTGGAGCTATCTGCGGACCCACTTGGTTTGCCCATCGGCTGCCAGACCTGGCCGGTGCGGGCGTCGATCGCCAAGGATTTCCCCGGCACCATCAAGCAACTTGCTGACGCTGGTTTCCAGTCGATCGAGCTGTGTTCGCCGTATGGCTATGAGGAGTTCGGCTTCGGCGGACTTGCGAAATATTCCCCGGCGGAGCTTCGCAAAATCTTGAGCGATGCGGGCGTTACCTGCATCAGCTCGCATTTCGGCATTGGCGAGCTGCGCAAGAACCAGGAGCGCAGCATCGAGTGGGCAAAGGATATCGGCCTCACGCAGATGCTTGTGCCCTCCCTCGACGGCCCAAAGAATCCCACGATGGACGACGTGAAGCGTGCCGCCGATGAATACAACAAAATGGCCGAACGCGCCGCGAAAGCGGGCATCCAGCAAGGTCTTCACAACGAAGAGTTCGAGCTTTCGACCGTGAACGGCAAACGAACCTACGATATTTTGTTCGAGCTTCTGGATCCGAAACTCGTCAAATTCCAGTTCCAGGTATCGACCATTGGCCAGGGTTACGACGCCGCGGAATATTTCACCAAGTATCCCGGCCGCTTCATTTCCATGCATGTGCAGGGCTGGTCGGCGGAAACCAAGAAAATTGTGCCGGTAGGACAAGGCACGCTGGACTGGAAGAAAATCTTCACCGCGGCAAAAATCGGCGGCATCAAGAACTATTTCGTCGAAATGGATCTGGAGAAGATGCGCGCCAGCGTTCCTTATCTGCATCAACTCAAAGTCTGATGATCCGTCGCCTTCCAGCATCCTCATGTTGGAGAAGGCGCCAGCCTAGAAGGCGGCCGCTACACACTCTCC
>Ga0209656_10002618_pt1 | contig 11639 bp, 10 predicted proteins | sample BogFormECP12_OM2_FD_188239 | JGI IMG/M metagenome (GOLD analysis project Ga0209656, IMG submission 188239) | Bog forest soil microbial communities from Calvert Island, British Columbia, Canada - ECP12_OM2 (SPAdes) (version 2) | ecosystem: Environmental > Aquatic > Freshwater > Wetlands > Bog ... | reverse complement strand
CTCCCGGTCCATCGGAGTGAGTCTCCAACCGGCTATTCCTCGGCGGGTTGCTCCCCAGCAGAGCCCGCTTCCGCTTCACCGGTCACCGACAATAGTACCCCATATCCCAGTCCGGTGAGGCAATCAAATGCGCTGCTCAACCTCACTGCAGGGATGCAGTCCAGACCTCGGTTGCATGCTTGAGTGAGCCGACATACGGCTCAATTCCGGATGCCGTTCGCCCTCGTCCCGCATATGGTCGTGATGCCGTGTTGCGGCTCGTCGCGTCCGCCGCCACTGAGGGTGTCATCTCTACTTTGCGCGCTCGGTGACATTTCTATCTTGCGCCGACAATCAACACCGGCGGCCGTCAGATATTTCGACGGCGAATGCGCTATCGCGCGTCCTTGCGGGCATAACCGGCGCCGTGCTGGAAGACGTTGGGCTTGCGGTAGATCGCGAGGATCACGGCGCCCTCGTCCGAATGGGTCTGGTGAAACGAGCCGGGATGGCGCCACACAAACTCGCCGGCGCGGCAGATCCCGTCGTGATCGTAAAAGGATCCCTCGAGAACCCAGCTCTGCTCGATCTCCGCATGCTTGTGCATCGGCAAGGTTGCGCCGGGCTCCCACTTCAAGAGGCAGGTCATCTCGCCCTTTTCCTTGTCCTCGTAAAGCACCTTGATCGAGATGCCCTCGAACTGCGTCGGCTCCCATTCGATGGCGCCCGGCTTCACATATACCGAGCCGCCGATCGTCGGCTCGATCTTCGGCATCGTTTCTCGGCGGTTGCAGGCATGGATTTCTCCAAACGGCATATGACTTAAGTGACCTCTGGCTAACTTGATAGCCCAAATGGGGGAGCAGCGTAAGCCCGCGACATCCCCGCAAAGTGCATCGATACCGAGGATGCCCGGATCACGCGCTTAATCTCGGCAAGCCCTGGTTCTAGCCGGTCGTCGGCGGTTATTATCGGCTGCGAGACAATCTCGACCGCCTGCTGGCTGATCCGAAACGTCCGAGAGGAGATTAGAGATGGATTTCGAGACCTACAAAAGCTCGCTTGCCGAGGAGGCACCCCCCGGAGGGCTGAGCATGGCGGCGCAGGCGTTGTGGTGGGAGGCGAAAGGCGACTGGCACTTGGCGCATCAATGCGCGCAAAAGCAGTCGGACGCCGACGGCGCTTGGGCACATGCCTATCTGCACCGCGTCGAGGGCGATCTAAGGAACGCCGGCGGCTGGTACCGCCGCGCCGGCAAGACCCCGTCCGAAGCGCCGTTGAAGGAGGAATGGGAGACGATCGTCCGCGCCGTGCTGGGTTAGTCCGAGTAGCCCCTCTCCCGCGGTGCGACGCGGTGCGGGAGAGGGGCTTATTCTTTAGGCTCACCCCTTTAGCGATTTCCAGTCGACGCCTTTCTCGAAGGCGGCGGAGGCGCGGTAGATTGTCTCCTCGCCGAAGGCTTTGGCCACCAGCATCATGCCGACCGGCAGCCCGTCGACAATGCCGCAGGGCAGGCTCATTGCGGGATGGTGCGTGCAGTCGAATTGCGCGGTGTTCGCCAGCATCTCGAAGGCGCGCTGCAGGATTTGCCCGACCGGCGCATTGGCTTCGGGCAACGGCGTCGCGACGATCGGCAAGGTCGGCATCAGCAGCAGATCATAGCGCGACAGCACCTCGTCATAGGCGCGGCACAGCCGGCGCACGAGGTTTTGCGCCTTTGCGTAATAATGGCCGCGGTAGCGCGTCACCATGTAATGGCCGAGCAGCATCGTATTCTTCAGGCTGTCCGACAGCTCGTCCGCGCGGGTCCGCCAGGCGCTGTGGAAATCCAGCATCGAGGTGACGTAGAGCCCCTGCCAGTTGAAGCCGAAGCCGTTCCCCAGCATCATCTGCATCGTGGCGCCCTCGGCGGCAATCGCGAGCCAGATCGCCGAACCGTCGCGGTGCATCGGGATCGAGACGGTGTCGACCGTGGCGCCCAATCCGTTGAACCGCGTTGCCGCTTCGCGGACGATCGCATCGACCTGCGGCAGCGATTGTGAATGCCCGAAGCCCTCGTCGACAACCGCGATCTTCAGGCCGCCAGCGCCTCTGCCCAATGCTTCGCGATAGGGCTTTGGGACGGCGCCGTATTGCCGCGGGTCGAGGCCGTCCGGCCCGGCTAATACCTCGAGCAACAGCGCATTGTCTTCGACCGTCGCGGTCATCGGGCCGGTGTGGTCCAATGTCAGCTCGATCGGCATGATGCCGGTATAGGGCACGAGCCCGTGCGTCGGCTTCATGCCGTATATCCCGCAGAACGAGGCAGGAATGCGGATCGAGCCGCCCTGATCGCCGCCGAGCGCCATCGGCACCTCGCCCAGAGCGACGACGGCGGCGCTGCCGGAAGACGAGCCGCCGGCCGAGTAACCCATGCGGTGCGGGTTGTGCACCGGACCGGTGGCGCTGGTATGGCTGCCGCCCGAGAAGCAGAAATATTCGCACACTGTCTTGCCGACGATCGTGCCGCCGGCGTCGAGGATGCGGGTCGCGACGGTCGCGTCGACATCCGGCACATAGCCTTCCATTGTGGAGGCGCCGTTCATCATCGGCACGCCGGCGAGGCATATGTTGTCCTTGAGGGCGACCGTCTTGCCCTTGAGCTTGCCGGTGGCGGCACCCGCGATTTCGGTCTTGACGTACCAGGCGCCGTGCCGGTTTTCCTCGGGAGCAGGCCGGCGGCCGGGCAGGCGCGGGTAAGTAACCGGCGGCAGCTCGTCGGGCATTCGGTCGAGCCGGTTGTAGGCCTCGAAGGCCGCGAGCAGGCTTTCGTGATGCGCGGCGAGATCGGCCTCGGGGAGGGTCAAGCCGAGCTCCGCCGCGACCTCGCCCAGCTGCTCCGGGGTCGGGACCTTGACAGTATTGAGCGACATTGTCGGTCTCCGATGCGAGGAGGAGCTTTAGCTGGCCGTTCCTTGCCGGTACCGTCGCCCTGCCAGATAGCGCGCGCCCTCGGCCTCGCTCCGTTCGGTATGCCGGCATCCGGCCGTCATGGCGAATGTGTCGCCGGTGCGATAGATGCGCTCGTCGCCTTCGCTCGTGACCGTCATTTGGCCTTCGAGGATCATCAGTCGCGCGTCGAATTCATGGGAATGCTCGAGGTTTGTGGCGTTCGCATCCATCCGGCGATCGACAATCTCGCGTACCCTTGCGCGTGACACTCGGTCTCGAATTCCGCCCTGTTCATCGGCATTTTCCTCAGAAGCGTTATCCATCCGTACAATCGTAGCATGCGCCGGAGCGAGCCGGAGGATAAACTCGCCGTGACCCGACATTGGGAGGCCTCTAGTGGCTGGTGTGCTCGACGGCATTCGCGTCCTCGATTTCGGGCGCTACATCGCGGGTCCGTTCTGTGCCGCGCTGCTCGGCGACCTCGGCGCCGAGGTGATCCGCATCGAGCGGACCGGCGGCGGCGAGGATCGCGGAATGATCCCTGTCGGCGCCGGGCCCGCCACAGAACCGTTTACCGGCGGCGGCGCAATGTTTCTGGCGATGAACCGCAACAAGCTCGGGATGACATTGGACCCGGCCGCGCCCAAGGGGCGAGAGATCGTGCGGAAACTCGCCGCCACCGCCGATGTGGTCGTTGCCAATCTTCCGCCGCGGGTCCTGCGGTCATTGGCGCTCGACCTCGACAGCCTGCGCCGGACCAAGCCCGACATCATCTTGACGACGGTGACCGGGTTCGGCTCCGGCGGGCCGATGAGCCATAAGCACGGGTTCGACGGCATCGGCCAGACGATGAGCGGTGCAGTCTATCTTTCCGGCACGCCGGAGCAGCCGATCGCGCTCAAGGTGCCGTGGGTCGATTTCGGCACCGCCTGTCTATCGGCCTTCGGCACCTTGGCGGCGCTGATCGAGCGCGGCAAGACCGGGCGCGGCCAAAAGGTCGAGGGAGCGCTGCTGCGGACCGCGATCGCCTTCACCAACGCCACCCTGATCGAGCAGGCGTTGACCGGTGTGAACCGCACCGCGATCGTCAATCGCGGCTTCAACTCGGCGCCGGCCGATATTTTCCGGACCAAGGACGGTTGGATCGTCGCGACGGTAATCGGCGCGCCGATGTTTCGCCGCTGGGCCAGGATGATCGGCGAAGAGCATTGGCTGAGCGATCCCAGGTTCCAGGACGACCAGTCGCGCGCCGACCACGGCGAGATCATCTCGGCCCGCATGTCCGAGTGGTGCGCATCGCGGAGTTGTGCCGAGGCGCTCGCCGCGCTCGAAGAAGCCAGCATCGTGGCAGGCCAGGTCTATTCGCCGCAGCAGGCGCTCGATGATCCACATATCCGGGCCGCCGGCCTCCTCGACGAGGTGCCATTCCCTGGGGTCGACAGCGCCGTGCCGCTGGCGCCGACGCCGATCGAGCTGTCGGAGACCCCCGGCACCTACCGCCGCCGGGCGCCGCTGGTCGGCGAGCACACCGACGAAATCCTCCGCAGCCTCGGCTACGACGCCACCGTGATCGCCGAGCTGCGCGAAGAGCGGGTGATTTAGCGCAGGTCTCGATCGGATCGAACCGCCCCCGTCGGATTGTCACGCGCCAATCTGGACGAAATCTGCTTTAGAGCACGAGCTGCGTCTGGGTGACGAGAGCGACGAGGCGGCCCTCTGGGGTCGAGATGCGGGTCTGCCAGATCATTGTCCGCCTGCCGCGGTGGATCGGCGTCGTCTCTCCGATTACCCGCGTTCCGACCGGCGCCGGCGCGACAAAATTGGTCTTGCTCTCGACTGTCGTCGTCCCGGCCCCCTGCGGCAAATTGACGATCGTGCCCATGGCGCCCAGCGTGTCGGCGAACGCCATGATCGCGCCGCCATGAAGCACCGCCGGAATGGTGCAGAGGTCCTGTCGAACGGTCATCTCGGCGACAATTCTTTCCGGCAAGGCGCTGACGAACTGGATGCCCAACAGCTCGGCAAAAGGCAGCTTTGTCTCATTGACCCGGTCGAGCAGATCCAATGGCTCCTCCTCCCCGAGGTGCGGCTTTTCCGCACGCAGAGAAGCATCAGACGCGGTTTTCTGGCAAGATCGCCGCAAGATCGATAGCGCGACGCGGAGCCGCTCGCCCGCCGTGAGCGTCACGGTTATGCCACGATTGTCCGCTTAAGGGTCTGCCTCGTCGGACCCGATCCCTGGAGGACATGGTGCATGCGGAAATTGGTGGTCATCGCGCTGGTGTCCACGCTGTTTATCACGGGCGGCGTTTTTGCTCAGCAAAAGGCCGGCAAGGACGGCGTTTATGAAGAACTCAACTTCTTCGACGAGGCGTTCGAGCGGATCCGCCAGGATTCGGTCGATTCGGTTGCCGACACAAAGCTGATCGGTGCGGCGATCTCCGGGATGTTGACCGGCCTCGATCCGCGCTCCTCCTTTCTCGACGAGGCCGCATTCAAGGCATCGCAAACTCAGGCGAACGATGACTTTGCCAGCGTCGGAATGGTGGTGACGATCGAGAACGGACAGCTGAAGGTGATCTCGCCGCAGGACGGCTCGCCGGCCGCGCAAGCCGGCGTCAAACCCGGAGATGTGATCTTTTCGATCGACAAGGAGCCGACTTACGATCTGACCCTGCACGAGGCGGAGCAGAAGTTGCGGGGCCCCGCAGGCAGCGAGGTTGAGCTGACGTTGCGCCGCGGCAATGGCGGGCCGATCGACCTCAAGATGAAGCGCGACCCGTTCAAACTGCAGACCGTGACGGGCCGCGTCGAAGGCGGCAATATCGGATATCTGCGCGTCGCCGGGTTCGACGGCGCGACCCAGACGGCGATCGCCGGCGCGGTGCAGGATTTGCGGCAGCGCACCGGGAACAAATTGATCGGCTTTATTCTCGATCTGCGGAACAACCCCGGCGGCAGCTTCGATGGAGCGGTCGCCACCGCCGACGCGCTGATCGACAAGGGCGATATCGTCGTCGTCAAAGGCCGCAAACCGGCCGCCACGAAGCGCATCAGCGCCACTCCGGGCGATCTCGCAAAGGGTCTGCCGATCGTCGCGCTGATAAATGGCGGGACCGCACGGGAGGCCGAGCTCGTTGTGGGCGCCTTGCAGGACAATCGGCGGGCAATGACGCTCGGCACCAAGAGTTTCGGCGAGAGCGCGATCGAAAGCCTGATCCCGCTGGGCAACGGCGGGGCGATCCGTTTGACGACGGCGCGTTTCACCACCCCGAACGGCCGTGAGATTCAGGGCAAAGGTCTCGAACCCGACCTCGGCGTGAGCCCGCTCAAGCTCGCAAAGCTAGGACACGGCGAAGGCCGCCACGAAGCGGATTTGCCGGGAGCGCTCAAAAATCCCGATCAGGCCGCCACACCGCCGGCCGACGCTCCTCCCGGCGCGACCGCGACACCGGCGCCGGAAGAGGCGCCCTCCGTCGCCACCGGCGATATGGGCTCGACGAGCGATGAACAACTGACCCAGGCGATCGATGTGCTGCGCGGGCTCTCTCTGATCGGACGCCGCGCGGCGGGCTAATTCGTGGCGGCAGGTCGCCGCCCCGGCTCCGTTAACTTTAGTTGCAATCCCGCCATATTGGTGCCGCATCCCCTGCGGCATCATGTCCGGATACTTCAAAAATTGGCGCTCCCAAAGCGTATCCCGTCGCCTCCGGCGACGATCTGCACAGTGCAATTCCAGGAGGCTAGAATGACCGAGGCGAAATCGAATGCAATCCCCGCGGGCTCGGCTTTTGTTAAGCAGGCCGAGTTGTGGATGAACGCACAAGGTGATGTCCTCACGGGTGTGGAAACGATGCTCAACGGATGGGCACAGCGTCAACGCCAAGTCTTCGAGGCATCCTCCCGATCCATGCAGAGGATGTGTGAAGCTCGCAACATGTTCGATCTGCTGCAGGTGCAGCATGAATGGCTTTCGGAATGCCTCAATTGGACCGCTTCCGAAATCCGGGCGGTGGGCAACGACATTCCCGCGATTACCCGGATGGCGGTGGAGCGGTTTGGCGAGGGCGGCAACGGGCTGCAGCTGCAACGCGGCAATCGACCAGCGGAGGTTGCGCCCAGCACTTCAATGCAGCGGGCTGCCGCGGAGTAGCTTGCGTTGCCGGGGGTCCCCAAGGCTATGCGACCCAGCCGCATCCCGAGGCGCTGAAGGCCGCCGCCGCCGGCACTGGCCAGCGACTACGCCGCCCGCGTTCGATAGCATTTCGTCGGGTCATTGCGGGGCGCGGGTTCCGTCCGTGAGCCCCGCGTGGCGGATTTCGAGCGCGAAGCGCACCATTATGCAGGAAAACCGCGGGCAGGTTGAGCTTGGCGCGAGGGCCGGATCGGGGTTTCTTGGGAGAGGCCTTTTTGGCTCTCGCCGTCGCCAGCCGCTCAACCCAGAATCATCTGAGCCAACTCCTGCGACGCCGGCGGGGCGCCGGGGAGGACTGCTTCGAGCTGGCGGTCGGTGAGACGCATGTGGCGCTCGAGGATCGCCGCCAACACGGTGCGAAAGTCGGTGGTGACGGCGAGATCGCGCCGCTGGTAGAGCTGCACCGGGGAGAGACCGGGCCAATCGCCGTAAACCCGCCCGCCATTGATGGCGCCGCCCAATACCCAGATGACATTGCCGTGGCCGTGGTCGGTGCCCAGGTTGCCGTTTTCCCGAAAGGTGCGGCCAAATTCGGATAAGACGACGATGACGGTATCATGCCAGGCCTCGCCCGCTCCGCGGGCAAGGGCGGCGAGACCCTCGCCGAGCGAGCGCAGATGATCGGCCAGCTGCCCCTTGTGGTTGCCCTGGTTGATGTGAGTATCCCAACCCCCAAGCCCGATTGCCGCAACCCTGATGCCCGGCTGGCGGCGGATCAGCGACGCGAGCCGGGTTGCCTGTCCGGGGAAGCCGGTTGGCGGCGGCGCGCCGTTATCAGCGATCTGCCGCTCTTTGTTCAATGCGCCGATCAATTGTGCGCGTGCCGTCCGCCCTTCGCGATAGGATTTGGCGAGCGCGTCATTGCCGGAATAGAGCCGATCGAACGCGCTGCCGATTTCGGGCTGGTCGATCGGCAGCGGCTGGGCGCCGTTGGGGCCGAGCGGCAGGGTGGCGACGGGTGCCTTGCCCGCGAGAATGCGCGGGACGGTCGGGCCGATGCTGATCGCGTCGGTCGCACCGCGCGGGCCGGGCAACCCCAGCAGCAGGCGGTTCATCCACCCATCGCGGGTGGTGCCCTGCCCCGGGGTGCCGTTTTCGATATAGAGCTGCGCGTCGAAATGCGATCGCGTCGGGTCGGGGGAACCCGCGGCGTGGACAAACGCGAGCCTGCGCTCGGTCCATAGCGGCATCAGGCTCGCAAGAGCTGGGTGCAGCCCGAAATGTCCGTCGAGCGCCAGTGCCCCGTCCGCCTTGCCCGGCGGTGCGATCGCAATCGATTGGCGCTCCCGGTAATAGGCTTCGTCGGCGTAAGGGATCACGATACTGAGTCCGTCGACCGCGCCACGCAGCAGAACCACGATCAGCCGCCCCGGGCCCTCCCCCTCATTGGAGGTCGCCGCCCAAGCAGCCGGTCCAAGACAGAAGGGCGCTGCCGCAGCCCCTTTGACAAAATCGCGCCGGCGCACGACCACCGCCTACCGACGCATAAAGTCGGGACTGCCGAGGATCAGGGCGGCGCGCAGCCCTTTCGGCGAGTCTTTGACGGCAGAGCGGGTGGCATCGCTCAGGGTCGAGCCGAAAATCGCTTCGAGACGCGCAGCATCGACTGGTTGCGCCGCTCCGGTCACAGCTAGGTTGGCTCGGGCCAATGTGGTCGCAAAGCCGATGCGCCGGGTCGTCGCGTCGGGGCCGAGCCAAGCGTCTTCGGTGTTCTTGTACCCGTCCGGCGTCAGGCAGCCAAAGAGGGGCATCCCAAGCTGGTCCATGGCGCCGAGCAACGGGCGGACATTGGGTACGGATACACCCGCGGCCCGCACTGCCGAGATCACGAACTGGTATGGCGTCTTGTACTTCGCGCCCCTGCTGTCCCAGAACTCGTTGCTGGCGAAGAGCGTCCTCAAGATTTCTCTAATATTGCCATCGGTCTCGAGAAACCGTGCCGCGAGCCGCTCGACCAAGCCGGAGGGCGGCTCGTCGGCAACGAAGTATTGCGCGAGCTCGAACGCGATGTGACGGGCGGTCGCCGGGCTGTGCGCCAGGATGTCAAGCGCCTCCTCACCCTCCGCCTTGCCGCGCGATTGCAGCGGATGGCCGAGGAACACCTTGGGGGTGTAATCGTGACGCGCGCCTTCGAAGACCGCGGCATGTTCGGGGAACACTCGAGCATCCGGCGAATTGACGCCCCACCCGGTTAAGACCCGGGCCAGGGTGACGACATCCTCTTGGGTGTACCCGCCATCGGCGCCGAGGGTGTGCAGCTCCATGACCTCGCGTGCGAAGTTCTCGTTCAGTCCTTTCTGTCTGCCGCGGGCCGCAGGGCTCCCGGGGGCGGTGCTCAGCGCGTTGTCGAGATAGACCAGCATCGCCGGGTGCTTTGTGGCGGCGAACAGCAGGTCACGAAAATGGCCAAGCACGAACGGACGGATCGCCTGCTCTTCGTAATTGCCGATCCACACATCATCCAGCCCCTTGCCGGAGAACACGTTGAAATGATTGAACCAGAAATCGACCATGACCTCGCGCAGCTGGCGCCGGCTCAGCACGGCTCTGAGGATGCGCGCCTCGCCGGCGTCCCGCAGGATGATCCGCACCCGCTCGCGCTGAGCCTTTTCCAGTTCAGGATTGGGCTTGAAGCCACGCAAGCTGCGCAAGGGCCCGTAAAGCCGGCGCAGCTGCACCGGGTCGAGCTTTAGAGTGTCGAGTTGGGCGACGCGCCACCTCAGCTCGATCGGTTCCGAGATCGAATCGGGGTCGAGCTCCTCGGCAATATAGCGCTCGATCCCGATCGTCTTGACTTGTCGAGCCTCTTCGAGGGTCGGACCGAAGGCGAGCCGGTTCAGCAGATGGACAACGAGGCGATCCGGAATCGGCTCGGCGCCGGTCGCCAGTACCGCTGGCAATGCGATCAGCAGCCCCGCGGCGACTGCGAAGCCGCCAAATCGCCTCACGACGAACTGGTGAAAGTCCGAACGCCCCCGCGCCCTTCTACTCATATTGGGCCCGCCCCATCCCCGTTTGCAGGCGGCCTCAGGATAGTCAAACTCGGGCTCGGCGCAAGCCGGCCGTCCTTTCCCTCCCTGGCCCGTTTGCATTTATGGCGGCAAGCGGACTGTTGCCCTGTCCCGACCAGTCGTCGGCATCGGCGATGCGGGAGGACGAGAGGCCCGCGGCAGGCGCACATAATTGAGCAGGCGCGAGACGCTCACGATAGCGGCAAGCGCCGAAAAGAGGGCCGCTAGCAGGATCGCGACGGTCGGGCTGGTGCCGCCGGCGGGTCCGGCGTAGCCAAAGACCAGCGCCACCAAGGCGGCACCGATGGTTTGCCCGAGCAGCCTGGCGGTCGCCTGTACGGCGCCTGCCCCGCCGCTGCGTTCGCGCGGCGCGCTGCTGACGATCGCCCGGTTGTTCGGCGCTTGGAAGAACCCGAAGCCGCATCCGCACACGATGATTCGCCAAATGATGCTGGCGTCGCCGGGCTGCGCCGGCAGCAGTGCCAGCAGAATAAAGCCGACGGTCAAAACGCCGAGTCCGATGCCGCCGAGGATTCCGGCAGGATAACGGTCCGACAGCCGGCCGGCGATCGGCGCGATCATCGCCACCGTCACCGGCCACGGGGTCAACAAGAGCCCGGTTTCGACCTGCGAGCGGCCGATCACGTCCTGGAAGTAGAAGGGCAGGGCGACAAACATGATCCCTTGCGCGACAAACGCGCAAACCGATGTCGTGACCGAGAGGGCAAAGATCGGCCGCCGGAACAGATCGACCGGCAGTAGCGGCATCGTCAGAGAATTCTGCCGGCGCACGAGGGCGTAGCCGACTACGAGGGCGCCGGCCAGCTCGCTCATCACCAAAAGGGCGGGGTGGTGGTGACCGATGCCGTTGATCCCGCTGATCAGGAAGGCGAAGGCAACGGCGCTCAAAATTGCGCTCGCCAGGTCGAAATGATGGTCGGAGGGCGGCGTAGTCGGCAACAGGCGCAGCGACATCAAGAGCGCAACGAGGCCGATCGGCACATTGATCGCAAAGAGCCACGGCCACGAGGCGACCGCGAGGATCGCTGCGGCGACGCTCGGACCCGCGGCCGACGATATCGAGACGACGACCGAAACCATCGCAATGCCGCGGCCCAATTGCCGCCGCGGGTAGGTGAAGCGGACCAGAGCCGTATTGACGCTCATCAGGCCGGCGGCGCCAAGCCCCTGCAGCGCGCGGCCCAGGGTCAGCATGAGCAGCGAGTGCGACAGCGCGCTGACGAGCGCCGCGCCGGTGAACACCGCGAGACCGAGCATGTAGATGCGGCGGTACCCGAAAATGTCGCCGAGCGAAGCCAGCGGCAACAGGGAGATCACGACCGCCAGTTGATAGGCGTTGATGACCCAGATCGAAGCGGCAGGGCTCGCGTGGATCTCCTTGGCGATCGCCGGCAGGGCGATGTTCGCGATAGCGCTGTCGAGCACCGACAGCGCCATCCCGACCATGAGGTTGAGGATCGCCCAGTATCGCTGCGGAAGCGGAATTCCGTCTTCAGCCCTGT
>Ga0209656_10002617_pt1 | contig 11644 bp, 9 predicted proteins | sample BogFormECP12_OM2_FD_188239 | JGI IMG/M metagenome (GOLD analysis project Ga0209656, IMG submission 188239) | Bog forest soil microbial communities from Calvert Island, British Columbia, Canada - ECP12_OM2 (SPAdes) (version 2) | ecosystem: Environmental > Aquatic > Freshwater > Wetlands > Bog ... | reverse complement strand
CCGGGCCGGTACCTTCGCCGGTACCCGTGCTTTCGCCGGTACCGGCGGGCAGCAGCCTGGCCATCTCGGTGTCCGCGATGATGACGGCGGGCGCGGTGAGCTCGATCGCATGGGCGATCTCTTCCGTGCTCCACCACCGGTTGCTCGGCGCCACCACCGCGCCCAGCCGCAGGCCGGCCCACAGCGAGATCACCCACTCCGGCGAGTTACGGTCGAGCAGCAACAGCCGGTCACCGGGGCCGAGGCCGCGCACGGACAGGTGTCCGGCCACCCGGTCCGCGGCCGCGATCATCGCCGTGAACGTGACCCGCCGGTCGCCCTGGACCAGATGGTCGCGGTCGGCCCAGCGGGCCGCGTCGTGCAGCAGTTCGGTGACGCGCCGCCGACGCTGCTCGTAGACGAGAAACGCCACCGGCCCGTCGCCGCGCGCGACCTCGGTTCCCCACATGCCCGCCTCGCTCGTCACGAGCCAATAGTCTAGATCACAACCATCGGATTCCAGAGTATCTCTGCCTGGCTGACTTGTCCGGTCACCCCAGGGACTTGGGCTTGAGGGTACTGGCGGGGAGAAGCGCGCCGTCGTCGTCGAGATCGTCCAGCACGGCGGGCAGGCCCACGCTGAGCATCTTCCTCCGGACGTGGCCCAGCAACTGCGCCATGAAGAATCCGCCGACGCCGGTAAAGCCGGTGTGCTCGTAGGTGAAGCGAGTGCCGCCAGCGTGCAGCTCAAGCCGGTAGACGACCTCGGTCACGTCGCCGCCGTCGTCGCCGGTCCACGAGTAGCGCAGCAGCGACGGTTCGCTTACCTCAAGCACCTCGCAGTTGACGATGCCGTTCCAGCCGGGCTTGGGCTTGGCGATGAGCCGGAACTTGGTGCCTACGACGGGGGTGAATCCTTCGGGCCGCCCGCCGGCGCCGGTGGCGGTCCACAGCGGGACGAGCGCCGGGTCGGTCACGGCCCGCCAGACCTTCGCGGGGGATCAGGGTAGTCACGGACGATGCGGATCTCAGCCACTGGGACTCCTAGCGCTGCAGGACGGGCAGCTATTTTTAGCCGCTAGAAAATTATAGTAGCAGAAAAAATGCTGACACTGGACTATGCTAGAGACATGAGCACCCGGACAGTGGATTGGACGGCGCCGCGCACCCCCGGGACCGGAGCGCCAGAGACCGAAGGACTGCGGGAGCGCAAGAAGCGCCTGATGCGCCAGCAGCTGTCTGACACCGCGACCGAGATGTTCCTGGAACGGGGCTTCGACGCGGTCCGCGTGACAGAGATCGCCGAGGCGTGCGGGGTGTCGGAGAAGACGGTCTTCAACTACTTCCCCACCAAGGAGTCGCTGATCCTGGACCGCCTGGAGTCCACGATGACCTCGCTGCGGACCGGCCTGGCCGAACCTGGGATGGCGCCGGTCGCGGCGGCGCTGCGGATCCTCGACGACGAGCTGAGCGCCATGACGTCCTGGCTGGCCGCCCAGGACGACCCGGGCCAGGCCGGCGCCGCGATCCGGCGCTTCGGCGCACTGATCCAGGCCACCCCCTCATTGCGGGCGTACCAGAGCGACATGATGGATCAGTTCGTCGGCGTGGCCGCCGCGATCCTGGCCAGGCGGGCCGGCATGAACCCGGACGACCCGGAGCCCCAGATCGCGGCCACCGCCCTGCTCGGCCTGTGGCGCATCCAGTTCCAAAGCCTGTCGAAATACCTGGACGGCATCCGCACACCTACCCAGGTCCACCAGGCGGTGACCGCCGACGTCCGCCGCGCCGCTCAGCTCATCAATACCGGACTGAGCTCTTTCGCAGCCTTATCTAGATCGGGTAGCGCGTGGGCTCGGTGGTGAACTGGCGGCCGGACGGGGTGGTCCAGCGGAACGTACCGTCGGGAAGCTGATCGACGTGCCACTGGGGGTGCTGCTTGAGCCGATGGTCATACCTACATTTAGGGCCGCCGTTACACAAGCATGTCCGTCCGCCCGCTTCATACGGGGTGTTGTGCTCGAAGTCGCACTGGGCGGCGGGCCGTCGGCAGAGCAGCCCGGTGCAGGTAGCGTGCCGCACCTGGGACAGGTGCCGGAGCTTGACCCCGGGGTCGTGGCCCCTGGCCTCGTACCGATGGTCACAGTCGCCGGTGGTGATCGGATCGAGCGCGACGATCAGATCGCATGGTGCGCCGACCCCGCTGCGTAGCCGCCAGCTGCCGTATCCGCCGGGCGGTCCGTGCTGGCTAGCAGCCGTGAAGGAGAACCCTGGCTCGGGTTCGTCCGGCGGGTCAGGTTTGTCGGGTTTGTCCCTACATCGGGCGTGGCTCTTGGGTTCGGGCCGGGCGCAGCCGTGCCCGATGGCGTGCCCGTCCTGGTCGGTCACGGTCACGCACCATGTCGTCTTGGGGTTGGCTGCGGCGGCGCGGGCCAGGTCCCGGGCTAGCCACGGGTCGATAGGCCCGATCCCGGGGATCTCCCCGGGCCGGTCGGCCAGGTCCAGCAGGGTAGACAGCGGGACGGTAAGGTTGATCCGCCCGGCGAACCCGGCCGGCACCACGCCGGGCCGAGATCCCGGGCTCGGCCCGGATGACCCTGCCGACTCCGGTCCGCCGCCTGGGCCCGCGTCGCCCGGCCCCGCACCGCCCGGGCTGTTCGGCCCGGTGCTGTTCGGCCCGGTGCTGTTCGGCCCGGTGCCGTCCTGTCCGGTGCTGTCCGGCCCGCCGACTGTGTCCTGGCGGGGCCGGGAGTCTTTGTCCAGCAAGATGTCCAGGTAGGCACGGGCGCGCAGCACGTCCATGTCGCCGTCCAGGCCGGCCTTCTTCAGCTCCCGCGCCCACACGGTAATCCGCTGGTCGGCGGCGAGGACCTCGGCCGGGGGCAGTTCCCGGCCCATCAGCGCGGCGTTCCCGCTGTCCTCGGCCCACCGCTGCACCCGGGCATCGCGGGCCGCCTGCTCGCGCCGCTTGCGGGCTTTGTCCGGCGCGACTTCCATCACGGCGCGGGCGATCGCGGCGCGCAGCCCGCCCGGGGTCAGCCGGCCCGCCCGCCCTAGCACCAGCGCCTCAGCCCTGCGCGCCTCCGCCGGGTCCAGCACCGCGGTGGCCCGGGCGATGATCTCCACCTTCGACGCCCGCAAGGTCCCGTCCCGGAACGCCGCCTTCGTCCCCGGCAGCTTCACCTCCAGGTCACGCGCCAGCTCCAGCAGATCCTCCGCCGTCCCCCGCGATTCCCCTAGCACCGTGGCCAGCTCAGTTGTGGTGAACTCATCTCACACGGCCGGCATCTGCGCCGGGCCCTCCGGCTCGAAGCCCGGCTCGGCACGCCGCCGGATGAACTCCGCCACCGCCGCGTGCTTACGGGCGCTGGCGTACGCCTCGACCCGGTCCCACGCCGCGATCACCCCCGCCACCTCATCATCACGGGCACCGTCGAACCGGTCATCGTCCCCGGCCGCCTCGGCCGCGAACCCGGCCAGCGCCCCGCGTCCCGGCATCGTATCCAGCAGCATCCCCGCCGCGAACCCCGCCGCCTGGGACAGGTACTCCCCGGGAGCCCGCCGGGCCGAGCCGGGTTGCCCCGGGCCGCGCCGTGCCCAGCCGACCGGCTGCCCGCCGGCCTGGCCCAGCCGCACCGCCCGGGCGCAGGCGGCAGCCTCCTCCGCGGTGATCCGACGGCACTCCGCCACGATCGCGTCCAGGTCGTACTCCCAGGGCGCCGCCGAATCGGGGTCCTCCTCCTCAGGATCCGGCGGCTCATCCTGGTCCATCCCCGAGTCACACCAGGCCTGCCACTCCTCCTCGCTCATCGGGTCCGGGCTCGGCGTCGGCTCCCGGGCGGGATCCCCGTCCCGCCCGGATCCCGCAGGAACCGGTCCCTGAAGCATGCACACCACCCGTTCGGAGGAATGATCTTCTACCGAACATGATAGCGAATTTGGCTTGATATTGCCAGTAAATTAGCTATACTCGAATAAATTTACTAGAGTCACGAGTGTGAAAGCCGCCCTCGTTGAGGCGGCCGGATGCGATGGGCGGCTGTTACAGCAGGTCGGCGGGGACCGGGACGATGCGGGAGCGCAGGTACTCGCCGAGGCCCTTGGCCTGGGCGTCGGGCCGGGTGGTGGCGGATACGCCGGGCGCGAGCAGGCCGTGGATGACGAAGTTGAGGGCCAGCAGGTTGGGCAGCTCGTAACGGTCGATCGGCAGGTCGGCTGCCTCGGTGAGCAGCCCGGTCAGCCGGCTGGCCGTCAGGTACTCGCGCAGCCAGGCGTACGCGCGGGGGCTGGTGGCCCACAGGCCCACGTTGGCGTCGCCGCCCTTGTCGCCGGACCGCGCGCCGCACAGCCGCCCGAGCGGGACGTCCCTGAGTGAGCCGACACCGTGCGGGCCGCCGCGGGGGCCGCCGGGCTCGGCGTCCGCGGCGGACCCGGCCTGGAGCCGGGCCGGGGCATGGTAAGGACCTTCATGGTGCCGAACGACCTGGGTTCGTCCGTCCGGCAAGTGCACCGTCTGGGTGACGAGGGCGGCCGGGACCAGGGTGGGCCAGTAGACGCCGAACGCGCTCGCCGCGGTGGGCGGGCTGGTGGTGTGGAAGCCGGCGTAACCGGCCAGCGCGAGTTCCATCGCGGCGTTGGAGAACGCGCGGCCCACCTTGCGCTCGTCCTGATCCTTGACGGTGATCCGCAGGTGCGCGGTGGCCTGCTCGTTGGTGGGCGCGTCCGGCTGGTCGAAGCGCAGCAGGCGGACGTCGAAGTCGTCGAACTGCCCGGTGCCGCCGAGCAGCCCGGTCAGCAGCGTGATGGCGTGCTCGGCCTTCTGCTCGATGTCCAGGCCGACCAGGACCATCGTGGTGGTGTTGCGGTAGCCGCCGAGCATGTTCAGCGCGACCTTGAGGGTGTCGGGCGGCGGGCTGCCCCGGGTGCCGGTCAGCGCGACCCGGTCCGGGCCGGCCTGCTCCAGCCGGATGGTGTCGAAGTGGGCGACGACGTCGGGGTTGAGGTAGGCGGGATCGCCGATCTCGTAGAGCAGCTGAGCCGTCACGGTGCCCGGAGAGACGAGACCGCCGGTGCCGTCGTGCTTGGTGATGACGCTGCTGCCGTCGGCGGCGACCTCGGCGATCGGGAAACCGGGGTAGCGGCGGTCGGTGATCTCCGCCAGGAAGCTGTAGTTGCCGCCGGTGGCCTGCGGGCCGCACTCGATGACGTGACCGGCGGCGACGGCACCGGCCAGGGCGTCCCAGTCGTCGCGGCGCCAGCCGTGCCACCACGCGGCGGGCCCGGTGACCAGGCTGGCATCGGTGACCCGGGGGCAGATGACGACGTCCGCGCCGGCCTGCAGCGCCGCCGTGATGCCCCAGCCGCCGAGGTAGGCGTTGGCGGTGACCACCGGCAGGTCGGCCTTGGCCAGCGGCAGCCCGGTGTCGAGGTTCGCGAACTCCTGGCCCGCGGCCTGCAGGTCACCGATGACCGGGGCCAGGTCGTCGCCGGTGATGTAGGCGACGCGGGCGTTCAGGCCGAGTTTGCCGGACAGTTCGGTGATCTTGGCGGCGAGTCCCGCCGGGTTGAGGCCGCCGGCGTTGGCGACGACCTTGACGCCGCGCTCCAGGCAGGTGCCGAGCACGTCCTCCATCTGCTTGAGGAAGGTGGTCGCGTAACCGAGGCTGGGGTCCTTGCGGCGGGCCTTCCACAGGATCAGCATGGTAAGTTCGGCCAGGTAGTCGCCGGTCAGCACGTCGATCGGGCCGGCCAGCATCTCCCGGGCGGCGGCGAGGCGGTCACCGTAGAACCCGGAGCAGTTGGCGATGCGTACGGGCCTTGGCATCTGTCCGCCTCCTTAACCCTTGGGGGATCGCCCGGTGCCCGCCGCGCCGGCGAAGGCCTGCGCGATCGCCATCCACTCGGTCGCGGCCGGGCCGTCGATGGCCAGGGCGAGGTCGTCGCGGTGCCGGCGCTGGGTCACCAGCAGGCAGAAGTCCAGGGCTGGGCCGGTGACCCGGTTCTCGGCGTCCTCCGGTCCCCAGGTCCACCGGGCGCCGTCCGGTGCGACCAGCTCGACGCGGACCGGGTCGGGGGGCGGGGTCTTCCCGTGGACGGCATAGCTGAACGCGCGGGCGCCGACGCCGATGTGCGCGACGTGGCGCAGCCTGGGCGTGGGCTCGCGGGTGGCGCCGAGGGCGTCAGCGATGTCCTGGGTGTGCGCCCAGGTCTCCATGATCCGGGCGGTCAGCGACGACGCGGCGCTCATCGCCGGGCCGAACCACGGCAACCGTGTTCTGGGGTCCAGTTCCGCGAAGGTGCCGATCAGCTCGGCGCGCGCCACCTCGAACCAGGCCAGCAACTGGGCTCCGGTGCGGTCGCGGAACCTGGCGGCGATCGTGTCGGGGTCGACGTTATCCCCGGCGGCGGCCAGCTCGGCCTTGAACTGCTCGGGGTGGACCGCGGACTGGACCGTGACCTCGTCGAAGTAGGCGAGGTGGCTGATCTGGTCGGCGATGTCCCAGCCGGCCGCGGGCGTCGGCGTGCGCCAGCCGGCTTCGTCCAGGCCGGCCACCAGGGCGCGGGTGACGGCCGACTCGGCGGCGAGGTCAGCCGCCAGCGCGGCCATGTCTACCGGCATTGCTCACCCGCCTTCTTCCCGGTCGGCTTCCAGGACCGCCAGGACCTGGCCGGTGCTGACCTGCTCCCCCGCCTTGGCCCGCAGTTCGGCCACCACGCCGCTGGCGGGCGCGCTGACGGTCTGCTCCATCTTCATCGCCTCCAGGACCAGGAGCGGCTGACCCGCGGTGACGACGGCGCCGACCTCGGCCAGGACCCGCAGCACCAGGCCGGGCATCGGGGCCAGCAGCGACCCGGCGGGCGCGACCTTCTCCGGGTCGCCGAACCGCGGCACCTCGGACAGCGCGCTGGAACCGTAGCTGGCGTCGACGTAGGTGTCGGTGTGCACGCGGTGCACCCGGTAGACCCGGCGGGTGCCGTCGATTTCGAGGTCGACGCGATCCGGGCTGGCCGCGTGAATGAGTCCTTCGAGTGGCACGTCGTTGACGGATGCGCGCGTGGTGTCACCGCGGATGCGGTAGGCGACGGCGTAGGACTCCCCGGCCGCGGTGTAGGTGACGCGCTGCGGCGCGGAGAAGACATTGCGCCAGCCGGAGGGCAGCGTGCCCAGGACCGGCGCCTCGGCGCGGTGCCGCGCCTGGCGGGCCAGCGCCGCGGCCAGCGCATGGGCGGCCGTGGCCTGGGCGGCCGGGACGGTGAGGACCGCGGGGCGGTGGCGGGTGAGGTAGCCGGTGTCGGTGGCGCCGGCCAGGAAGCCGGGCTCGCGCAGGATCGCCGCGAGCAGGTCGCGGTTGGTGGTAACGCCGTGGATCTCGGCGCTTCGGAGCGCGCGGGCCAGGCGCCGCGCCGCGTCGGCCCGGGTCCGGCCGTGCGCGATCACCTTGGCCAGCATCGCGTCGTAGTGCGGGCTGACCACCGACCCGTCGCGGAAGCCGGTCTCCACCCTGATGCCGGGGGCCGCCGGGATCGCGAAACGGTGCAGCGTCCCGGTGGCGGGCACGAACCCGGCCGGGACGTCCTCGGCGTACAGGCGGACCTCGATCGCGTGGCCGTTAATCCGCGGCTCGCGGGCCTGCGGCGGCAGCGGCTCGCCCTCGGCGATCCGCAGCTGCAGCTCCACCAGGTCCAGGCCGGTGACCTCCTCGGTGACCGGGTGCTCGACCTGCAGCCGGGTGTTCATCTCCAGGAAGTAGAACGAACCGTCCCGGTCCAGCACGAACTCAACGGTGCCCGCGCCGACGTAGCCGACCGCCTGACCCGCCCTGACGGCCGCGGCGGCCAGCGCGCCCCGCAGACGGGGTTCGACGGCCGGCGACGGGCACTCCTCCACGATCTTCTGGTAGCGGCGCTGGATGGAGCACTCGCGCTCGAACAGGTGGACCACGGTGCCCGCCGTGTCGCCGAGGATCTGCACCTCGACGTGCCGGGGGTCGGTCACGAACCGCTCGAGGAACACGGTGCCGTCGCCGAACGCGGAGGCCGCTTCACTGCGCGCACTGGTTACCGCTCCGGCTAGCTCCGCGGGGTCGGTGACCAGCCGCATGCCGCGTCCGCCGCCGCCGAACGCCGCCTTGACCAGCAGGGGGAAGCCCACCGTTTCGGCCGCGACGGCCAGGTCACCGTCGTTGGTGACGGTCATGCCCGGCAGTACGGGCACTTCGGCGTCGGCCATCATGGCCTTGGCCGTAACCTTGTCGCCCATCGCGGCGATGGTCTCGGGCGCCGGGCCGACGAAGGTCAGCCCGGCGTCGGCGCAGGCCCGTGCGAACGCGGCGTTCTCTGATAGGAACCCGTAACCGGGATGGACCGCGTCGGCGCCGGTGGCCGCGGCCGCCGCGATGATGAGGTCGCCACGCAGGTAGGTATCGGCGGCCGCCGCGCCGGGCAGCCGGACCGCCTCGTCGGCCAGCGTCACGTAGGAGGCGCCGGCGTCCGGATCGGAGTAGACGGCGACGGTGGCGAGGCCGAGCGCGTGCGCGGACTTTATTACCCTGGCCGCGATCTCGCCGCGGTTGGCGATCAGCAGCTTGGCGATGGCTGTGGGCATCAGCATCACATCCGGAAGACGCCGAAGCCGCGGCGGCCCGCGACCGGACCGTTGTGCACGGCCGACAGGGCCAGGCCCAGGACGGTCCGGGTGTCGCGCGGGTCGATGATGCCGTCGTCGTACAGGCGGGCGGTGACGAAGAAGGAGTGCGACTCGGCCTCGATCTGGGCCTCGATCGCGGCGGTGCGGGCCCGGTCCGCCTTCTCGTCGAACGGCCGCCCGGTGGCCGCGGCCGAGGCCCGGCCGACGATGGACAGCACCCCGGCCAGTTGGGCCGCGCCCATCACGGCGAGCTTGGCGCTCGGCCAGGCGAACATGAAGCGCGGGTCGTAGGCGCGGCCGGACATGCCGTAGTTGCCCGCCCCGAACGAGGACGCCATGTTGATGGTCAGGTGCGGGACGGCCGAGTTGGTCACCGAGTTGATCATCTTCGCGCCGTCCTTGATGATGCCGCCCTGCTCGTAGCTGGCGCCGACCATGTACCCCGTCGTGTTCTGCAGGAACACCAGCGGCGTGTCGGTGGAGTTGGCCAGCAGGATGAACTCGCTGGCCTTCTTGGCTTCCTTGCTGAACAGCACCCCCCGGTGGTTGGCCAGGACCCCGACCGGGTACCCGTGCACCCGGGCCCAGCCGGTCGCCAGCGAGGTGCCGTACAGCGGCTTGTACTCGTCGAAGTCGGAGGAGTCCACGACGCGGGCGAGGATCTCGCGCGGGTCGAACGGCACCTTCACGTCGGCGGACACGAGGCCGAGGATCTCGTCCGGGTCGAACCTGGGCGGCGCGGCGGGCCCGTTGAAGGGGGAAGGGGAGGTGGGTGGGGGTCCCTGCTTGCGCCAGTTGATCCTGGCCATGATGTCGCGGCCGATGCGTCGTGCTCGTCGACGGCGAAGTAGTCCGAGAGCCCGGAGACCCGCGAGTGCCTCTCGGCGCCGCCCAGCGATTCGTCGTCGGATTCCTCGCCGGTGGCCATCTTCACCAGCGGCGGCCCGCCGAGGAACACCTTGGCCTGCCCGTCCACCAGGACCGCGTAGTCGCACATGCCGGGCACGTAGGCGCCGCCCGCGGTCGAGTTGCCGAACACGAGCGCCACGGTGGGCACCGCGTGGGCGGACAGTTCGGTGAGCTCGTGGAAGATCCGGCCGGCCGGGACGAACAGGTCGGCCTGCGTCGGCAGGTCCGCGCCGCCCGACTCCACCAGGTTCATCACCGGGAGCCGGTTGGTGCGGGCGATCTCCAGCGCGCGCAGCGTCTTGCGTAGCGAGTACGGGTTCATCGAGCCGCCGCGGACGGTCGGGTCGTGCGCGATGATCACGCACTCGACGCCGGAGATCACCCCGATGCCGGTCACCACGCTGGCCCCGACGGTGAATTCGGTGCCCCACGCGGCCAGCGCGGACAGCTCGAGGAACGGGCTGTCCGGGTCGACGAGCAGCTCGATCCGCTCCCGGGCCAGCAGCCGGCCCCGGTCGCGGTGCCGCCGCTGGTAGCGCTCCCCACCGCCCGCGATCGCCAGCTCAAGCTGTTTACCCAGCTCATCGAGCACGGCGAGCTGCGCGGCGCGGTTGGCGCGGTAGGTCTCGTCGTTCGGGTCGACGTGAGAGGTGAGGACCGGCACGTGGCTAATACGATCTCGGCAGGCCCAGGCTGTGCTGGGCAACGTAGTTGAGGATCATCTCCCGGTTGACCGGCGCGATGCGCAGCAGCCGCGCCAGCCCCCAGTAGGGCATCAGGCCGTACTCGCTGGCCAGGCCGTTCCCGCCGTGCGCCTGGATGGCCGCGTCCACGGCGGCGAGCGCGGCCTCGGCGGCGGCGTACTTGGCCATGTTGGAGGATTCCCCGGCCGGCTGGCCGTGGTCGTGCTGCCAGGCGGCCTGCCTGATCATCAGCGCCGCGAGCTCGGTTTCGATCTTGGCCTTGGCCAGCGGGTGCGAGACGCCCTGGTGGGTGCCGATCGGCTCGGACCAGACCTTCCGATCGGTGGCGTACCTGGCCGCGGCGGTCAGCGCGTACCTGGCGATGCCCACGCCGAGCGCGGCCCCGGTGATCCGTTCCGGGTTCAGCCCGTGGAATACCTGCCTGAAGCCCTCGCCCTCGGCACCGACGAGCGCGCCCGGGCCGACGCGGACACCGTCGAAGTGCAGGGTGAACTGCCGCTCCGGCAGCAGCAGGTCGACCGGGAGCAGGTGCTTTTCCGGGCCCGGGGCACCGGACGGCACGATGAACAACGAGAGCCGGGCCCCGCGCTCGTCGTGCCCGGTCCGCACGACCACCAGGAGGGCTTCGGCCTCGTCGACCCCGGAGATGTAGTACTTCGTGCCGTGCAGCAGCCAGTCGTCGCCGTTCCTGACGGCGGTGGTGGAGATGCGCAAGGTGTTGGAGCCCGCGTCTGGTTCGGTGATCGCGAACACGACCTTGGCGGCGCCGCTGGCCAGGCCGGGCAGCCAGGTCTGGCGCTGCTCCTCGGTGCCGAACTCGGAGATCATCTCGGCCGAGATCGCCGCGGACACGAGCAGCAGCAGCAGCGGCGTCCCGGCCGCGGCGATCTCCTCGCAGACCAGGGCGAGTTCGGTCAGCCCTCCCCCGCCACCGCCGTACGCCTCTGCGATGTTCACGCCGATGAAGCCGGCGTCGCCCAGGGCCTGCCACAATTCGGTGCAGGGACGGCGTGCAGCAGCCCGTTCGGCGTAATAACGCGGTCCGAACTTGGCGGCTATGTCAGCAACAGCGGCCCGCAGCGCCCGGTGTTCCGCGGATTCGGCAAAGTCCACGCGCGGCCTTCCTTGATTGTGACTCATCATTCACTAGCGACCTTAACGCGTGGATGCCACACTGGCTAGATGGCGGCGCAGTCAACATCGGTCCGGGGTACTCCGGCGCGGGGATCATCGCAGCGGGCGCCGCGGCGGCGGCGCGATCCGGACCGCAAGGAGCGGATCCTGGTGGCCGCCGCGGCTCTGGGCGCCCAGCGCGGCTTCGACGCGATCTCCATGGCGGACATCGGCGCCGAGGCCGGCATCGTCGGCTCCGGCATCTACCGGCACTTCGACAGCAAGACGGCGA
>Ga0209656_10002616_pt1 | contig 11645 bp, 14 predicted proteins | sample BogFormECP12_OM2_FD_188239 | JGI IMG/M metagenome (GOLD analysis project Ga0209656, IMG submission 188239) | Bog forest soil microbial communities from Calvert Island, British Columbia, Canada - ECP12_OM2 (SPAdes) (version 2) | ecosystem: Environmental > Aquatic > Freshwater > Wetlands > Bog ... | reverse complement strand
CGAAGTCGGCTTGAAATTGGCGTAGCGTCTTCGGAAACGACGGTCGGGGCACCCCTCAACACTACCTATTGGGGCTTGCTGAAGCAACCAGATAAGCAGAAGCGAGCTACGGTCGTGCACGTTGGCCGAAATGTCACAACGGGAGTGACGCGTGGGCCACACCCGGCTTGGTGCCGTTCCCAAAACTCGGAAGTGGACTGAGATCGTCGAGCAAGTCGCAGGTTCGCCGGTGGAAGGTGGCGGTGTCGCCGTCTCTCTCAGCGACATAGACTGGATTGCTGCTCGGACGCTGGACGCTACTCAGAGTGGTTTGGAGAAGGCCAGCAAGGATCCCGGCGTTCGCTACACGTTTTATCTCCTCACGCAGATAGCACTCGCGTCGCGCAGCCCAGCCTGGAAAGACTTGCTCGGAAAACTCGGCATCCGATTAACGGAGGACAGCACTGTATTCGAGTTCACAGCTGAGGTCCATGATGCTGTGGACCGATATCTCAATGACACTTTAGCAGGTACCAGCGACGTTGGCGAGATGGCGCAGCAAGCTGCAGGCGAAGCAATCGCGAGCCTCGCCGGGACTCGTACCCCGAATCTATTCGGCACGATGGGTGTCGAAGTTCAAGATACAATTCGATCTTTATCCACTAAAAAGGGATTTGGCGAACTAGGACAACGTTTCTTTGGTCGCTTCGTCGCGCGCTTCCTAAATTTCTACCTGAGTCGCGTCACCGCTGCCACTCTCGGCAGCCCACGGCTGCAACAGTTGGGTGACGTAGCTCGGTTCAATGATGCACTCAAGGTCCACTGCGATCAAAGCGCACGAATCGTTCGAGATTTCTGTGGCGAATGGTACTCAAAAACGGAGTACCAGGAAGGCATCGATGCGGATAATTCCTCCCGGTTCTTGGCAGTCGCCCTGCAAAAACTGCGCAACGAGCTTGAAAAGCAGAAGGCAGATTCATGATCGAACCCCGCCTGTTTGCGTGCAGCGGCATGAAGCTTCCAACAGGCGACCCGCTCCTAGCCGGGCGAAAACTAATAGAACTGGACTCGGTCGGTCATGAGGCCAACGTCAATATCCGGTTCGAGAACGTCGCTAAGGTTTTCAACAAACACCTATCAAACCGGTTAGTCGATCTTCTCGAGATCGCGGCCTACGTTTTTAGCGCCGACTGCGCCACGAGTCGAGGAACTGAATGGACTGACGACCATGCGACCGAGGCTTGGAGTCGAGATTTCGCCTTCGCGATCCCCGTAAGGGACTTCGAGTTCTGGGACTCACCGGAGATCAAAAGCCTCATCACTGAAATACTTAACTTCTTATCCAACGACAAGTACTCGTTTGCATTCACGACGTTGCAGCGAGACCGACAGGCACAACAGCAATATCTTGAATTCGGCGACTTCGAAGATTGGCCGTTCTATGAACCTGACCGAGTCCTGATGTTCTCTGGCGGTCTTGACTCCCTAGCGGGTTCCATCGAGACAGCTCGGGATGGAGGGAAGTTGGTATTAGTGAGTCACCGCCCAGTGTCCACATTAGACTCGCGCCAGCGTCAGCTATTTCACGAATTACGAAAAGAGTTTCCTAATCAGCTAGTCCACATCCCTGTCTGGATCAACAAGGAGACCGCGCTGGGTCGTGAGCCCACTCAGCGCACCCGCTCGTTCCTATACTCGGCGCTCGGCACGGTTGTCGCCGAGTCGATCCAAGCCCGCGGGGTTCGGTTCTTCGAAAACGGCATTGTTAGTTTGAACTTTCCGGTCGCCGACGAGGCACTGCGCGCTCGCGCCTCGCGGACTACGCATCCAGCGGCGCTCCATCTTTTGGGTCAGCTATATAGTAAGGTCACCGGGAGAGAATTCGCAGTCGACAACCCGTACCTACTCAAAACCAAGGCTGATGTCGTCGCAGTCCTCTCAGCACATAACGTGACGCATCTGATTGGCTACACCTGCTCATGCGCCCACTCAATGTTCAAATCAAGGACACAGTGGCACTGTGGTACGTGCAGTCAGTGCATAGACCGCCGATTCGCCATGGCTGCGGCTGGGCTGTTTGCATGCGACTCGGTGACCGACTACGTGTCCGACGTATTTGTAGGGCCGCGGAAAGAGGGCCAAGAGAAGAATATGGCCGTGGATTATGTCCGCCATGCAACTGAGCTGCACTGTCGTTCCGACGCTGAGTTAGCGGCAATCTTCAACACCGAGCTTTGCCGTGCCGTTCGTTACGAATCAAAACGGAGCGAAACCGCTGAGAAAATTGTCGCCATGCACAAGCGGCATGGAGAAGCTGTGGCGCGAGTGTTGCAGGAACAGATCGCTGCACATGCAAGCAATATCGTCGAAGGGACGATTGACGAAACTGCCTTGCTGGCCCTTGTGGTTGGCAGGAAACACCTCGAGCCGATCTGGAAACGGTTTTGCGACAGACTCATTCACATTCTGCAAAAGGGCGTCCCCGTCGCCTGTTCAACCCATAAGCCTCAAGACGAGCCGCATCTTCAGGAAATCTGCGACGGCATCCTTAAATCTAACGGGCACGACCTCGCCCGCGAGTTTCCTTTTATGCGCTGGTCTTCCTCGCTCACCAAGCCCGACTGGTACGTAGAGCCACTCGGCGTCCTGGTTGAAGCGAAATATGTCCGTAAGAAATCAGATTTACGGCAAATTTCAGAATCAATTGCCGCCGACATCACAAAATATGGAGATAACAATTTTAAGGTGTTATTCCTTGTGTACGATCCTCAGCATTTGATTAACGATGAGTCCCAATTTTCAGCGCCGATTCGTGCCCGCGACACCATGATTGCGGGATTTGTAAGATAAGGGCGGCCGGGTGCCCGACTGAATCACGCGTTTTCGATTGAGTCGGAGAGACGATACACCGCAGGCTGAGTCCCGACTGCTGCTCGCGTCCACGCCAACCCGCTACAGCACTTACGCTCTGTGCGGTCGTTTCGCGCGCGGCGTGTGTCAGGGCTGGCGGGCCCGAATCTAAGCGTTTTACTCTGCGTATTTGTGCGCGGCTCGATACACAGTGCCCAGGCCCACGGCCATCTCGCGTGCGATCTGTGCCGGGACCACCATCCCCCGCGCCGTTCCCGTGATCCCCGCCGCCCCCGCTTCCCCCCAGACCGGAGCCGCACGCGCGAACGTGATCGGCACCCCCCACCGGTCACGTGTCCGCTTCCCCGTACGCTTCAGGTACCGGCTACGCCGCTTCGACCACTGAACCCAAACCGTTACCTACCCCCTTGCGATCTCGGGATTCTGGGGGCGCAGATTGCGGAAGTATCAACAATCCACCCTCGAACCTGCTCGCGGTTTAACCTCCTGCCGCTACGGTTGGCGACAGCGGCGCCCGAGGCGTAAAATCTCGTCAATGGAGATGGTGCCTTCGACAAAGATATCTTTCACACATTAGAAGTTCTCTCCTCTGCACGGGATTCCAAAGCAAAAGAGTTTTCTGCGGCCATCAAAGCGCAAGTCGCAAGCGGGGATGCCAAATTGCCCAGCGACGAAGTCCGCCGCCTACAGCAGGAGTTACGTGCGCTGAGTGTCGAGGTGCGGCGTGAACTGCGACGCGTACAACGCATCATCGGCATTTCGGAAGCCGAACTCGGGGCGATGGAGGAGGCTAAACGTGAGCGACCTCAGTCAGATGACCAGAAGAAGCTATGGCGAATCGAGATCGAGCAGGTAGACGGGTCCCATGATCTCGATGAACTAGCCGCTGCCGGTCTGATGCAGCTCCTTCGACTGGCTCCCCCGGAATGGCTTCGGAGAGAAGCACAGAAGGTTTATCGGCTGGACTCTGTCTTCCTCACGAGCCCGCTGCATCTCGTGAATGGATGTCGCGTGGGAGTTGGCCCGGTGCAGGACGGTCCGCAGCGGTTCGCACGGATGTTGTTAATGACGCAGGATCACCTGGATAAGCGTTAGGATTTGGACTTTTTCTCTGCGGCACTGTTGGTACCCGAGGTCGCGGCGCTCGGAAATAGCCTTAGCGAGATCAGGGCGCTCGGCCCGGAAGCGGAAAGAAAACTGGCTGCACTGCCGCGAATGACAGATGAAGAAGTCAGCGCAACGATATATGAATTGTTGGTGGGTGCGGCCTGCGTTCGCAAAGGCCGATCAATAAGCATGGTCCCTGAAGATCGGTCGCGCAAAGTGCCTGATTTTCAGCTTTTCGATCTAGGGTCATTCACAGGCGCGATCGAGTGTAAACGCAGGCTGGGCCTGACCGTATACGAACTGACCGAAGCGCGGTATGTGGAAACGCTGTACGCGTCAGTACGAACACATCTCCGCAACCGTGGAGTCCACGGCTCGTTAGAAGCACGCTTCACCGTTCCGCTAGACACGATTGAGGTTGCCGAGTTCAGCGAGGCGGTTCTCGCGAATGTGGACGACCGCGCTGACAAGTTGGGACCGATTCAGACTAGATGGGGTTCGCTGGCGTTCCGTCAGCGTCCCCACCTTCGCACGGTTCAAGAGACACGGCTCTACTCGCCGGATTACTTGGAGGAGGCTTTCGACTGGAACCCAATGCAAGATCAGTGGGATGGCTTGCTCTGCGAGGTCGACCCGTTGCCGAGCATCCGCGTGGAACTTATTGCGCGTCCGTTGTGTCTGAAATGGAGGAGTGAGGCTGAGGGGGCAATAACCAAGAAAGCCCGTGGCGTTACATCATTGTGGGCGAATGCTGCCAGACAAATTCCCGATGGAGATATCGGTTTTATTTACGTTGCATACCCCGAAGGAGCGCGACCGACACTAGCTGATGCTCGCACACAACACATTTTGAACGCAGGGCGATATGAGTACTTTCACCGCTGGTCGGTACGCATTCCGGCGACGGTCGTCACTCGCCTCTATGCACGCGCATTAGGGGTTGGCAATCCCGACCTGATCGAAAATGCCTTGGCTGGTGCTACGAACGGCGAGGAGTTTTGGTTCGAGCAACTACCCACGCGTGTTTTCACAGAACCCATTCCACCACAGACATAGCCGCGCAGGCACTGCCCGTTCTCTAACCGCCCGGGGTGTAGCAAAATCCCCTCAATGCGTAATACCAGCAAACGGTTGAGTGGAGGACTTGGTCGCCCTGGCATTGGGCCTGCGCAACTGGGGCGCGGGCCGGGGCGTTGGTGAAGAACGGCGACAGGCGCCCTTTGTGGGGGTGCGGCTCCTGCTGGACGGAGTCGATGTTCCTGCCTTCGCGAGCGATGATGCCGGGCTGGTCGCTGGCGCTGAGGCGTCCGGTGGCGAGGTCGCGGGTGATCTCGGCTAAGTCGGACACGACGGCCGCGCCGGTGGCGTCACGCGCTCAAACTACTTCTGTGCTTTCTTTCGCTGGGCCCAGCGTTTCTTCATTGCCTGCGAGATACGCTTCCGAGCCGCCGTCGACATAGTGCGGCGCTTGCCTGATTTGTTCGCGCTTCCTGGAGGCCTGCCCCGACGTTTACCCTTGCCGCCGGCACCCTCTAGGGCTTGTATCGCAGCGTCAAGCCTGTTGCGCTGTTGTTTCAGTTGTTGGACAATCTCGTCAACGTTCATGCCGGAATGTTAACACTCAACAAGCCGCGAACGTCCATGTGCCTCCACCAGTCGAGCGGGTAGCTCTTTGCAGAACAACCGTAAACAAGGCCGAACCCTCGCAAGATGCGATCGTACTTGCCTGGCGCTCCGGCGATAAAGATCACGCATGACTCGACAGCTTCCAAGGGGTGCTTCACGATTTGCCAATGTGTCAACTTCCGAGCGGTGGACCGCAGGACCACACAAAGTTCGCGCGCTTGCCACCATCCATCTGGTATCAGAAAGCGAACACAAACAATTGTCTAACTCAAAATCGCGCAACGGTGCGATCTAGGCGCTTTCAACTTAGTGTAAAGTGCCTACTTGACATTAAGTGGTCACTTGTGGGCATAATAGGAGTATGGAGCACTTGACGCGACAGCCCGAGCGAGTCAACCCCCTGGATGCAACCATGACCAAGGCCCAGGTAGTGCGCCGGAAGTTTAAGTCCGCTCTCCCGCGCAAGATTCAAAACCGCCAGCTCTCCAAAATGGAAGCGATGGCGCGGACTATGGAGCTGTTTGACAGGTTCCGAAACATGATGCGCGAAGCGGACCTGGACGCGGACGACGTCCAAGCAGGTCTCGTTTTCTGTCAGCCTGAAACGCCGGGGAAGGAAGCAGTCACAGCAGAGACGTTCGTTTTACCGGCTCCAGAAGAAATCGGAAAGTTTGTGGATAGGGTAATGGCTCTGGACCGGCCCCTTTTTCTTGGACTGATGTTTCACCAGACCGACCATGACCCGGATATAAAACCAGAGAAGCAGCGCACACTCTTCGTGTGGCCCTTTATGCTCGGCCCCGAAGCTGAGAAGAGATTGCTTGGTGCACGTAGACAGCAAGCTAAAGGTGGTTTTAGCGCAATTGCTAACTGAGGAGACACGAACTGAGTAGCGACGAACAGAAACGCCTTGTTGATGCCATGATTCGCAGCCGCATAGAGAGCAGCGGTGAAACTGAAGCGAGCGCTATCCAGCAAATTTTGGCGCAAGTCGCCAACTTGCCGGATGACACGAACATGGTCGTGGACCCCAACGGGTCTACTGTGAACGCACGCACGATAAGGGTATGGGCTTCGTTCTATCGCGAGCCCAAGAGCACACAGTGAAACGGAAACAGCAGTAGAAACACGAAGGCCCCGAAGGGCAGCAACCCTCCGAGGCCGGGTAGGCAAACGAGACACGCGGAAACGTATCGCAATCGGCCTTTTTCTATTTTACGGGGGATTGCGGTGTGAGAACACGAACTTTTATCGAGGACCGCCCGCCTCCTGATCGGGCAGAAAGGCCGTCTTTATGAAACTCAAACTTCGTTGGGCACGTTTCTTCACTCTTGCCGGTCTTAGCTGGAATCTCTCTCCGGCCCCGTCTTACGATTTTCAGCTCTCTCTTCCGTGTAGGCACCTCGAGTGCCGCCGTCCGCACTCCATCCTCGTTCGCGTTGTGGACAAGTGCCGGACTCAACTTGCGCAGCACTACAAATCAAAATTTGGCGAGTTTGGTATGCGTGGGCCAGGGTCTTTTCCCGCCTTTTTTGGCGAAGGCCCCGAAAACACTTTCTGGCTGGAAAAACGCGGCGCTTTCTACCACTCCGAAAACCTTGAAAATTTTGCGGGGCAGGATGCCAGCGAGCTGTGGGAGCGGGCGGCCCATGACTAGCCTTCCAATCGAAGACCTGAAACAGCAGAAGCGGTGGGTGTGCTGGAAACTGACGAAGGCCCCCGGCAGGGACAAGCCCACGAAAGTACCCTACATGCCGAATGGCCGCAAGGCCGCTGCGGATGACCCCGCAACTTGGAGCACCTACGCCGAGTGTGAAGCCGTAGTGTCACAGTTTTCGGGCGTTGGATGCACCCTAGGCGACGTGGACGGCGTGTTTGTTTTCGGCGTGGACATTGACGGGTGCTGCGATGCAGTCACCGGGAAATTTACGCCAGAGTCCCGCGAGATCGTAATTGCGCTGGACACCTACACGGAATACAGCTATTCGGGGGACGGCTGTCGCCTCTTGGGCATCGGCGATCTTGACGAAAAGTACCGGAAAAACAAGCGCAAGGTCATTGTGCAGGCCGTACCCGGTTGTAAGCAGATTGAGATCAAGTCAGCGGGATTCTATTTCGTGTACACCGGGCGGCACATCGGCAAGACACCTTGGGGCCTGATGCCCCGCCAAGAGCAGCTTGGCGCCCTGTGCGCGAAGGTAGCGGCGGCCACTAATGCGGGGCTGTCCGTCGTTGCCGCGCCGGATGAAGCCGCGCGCTTTGCGAAGCTGTGGGCCGGTGACATGAGCGACTACGCGGACAACCACAGTGTTGCGGACATGGCGTTGGTGGGCATCCTTGCCCGGCGCTTCAATAACAACCCGTTTCTCGTTGACGCGGAGTTTTGCAAGTCCGGCTTGTATCGGGAGAAGTGGGACCGCCCGGATTACAAGTGGTCAACGATCTGGAAGGTCATCAAGGGGGCGGACGTTGCTGTGGCTTTCAGCGACCACGATGAGCCGATGGAGGAAGACGGACCCACGGAATACCTCGTGGAAGCCTTGACGGACTCGCACGAGGGTTGGGCACCGCTTGGTGAAGTGTCGCTCATTGGCGCACCATCCGGCGCGGGCAAAACGTATTTCGCGCTTACGGTGCTGGAAAAGGTCCGTCCGGGCGGGGATGTGTGGGGACACAAGAGTACACCACGCGAATACCGCGCTCTGTTGCATGACCGGAGCAAGAAGGCTATGTCCCGGACTATCCGTCACATGAGGCTGACGCCGGAGGTACGGGACCGCATCATCCGCCTAACATCGGCGCAACAAGCTATGGCCCCGGCTGATGCGCTGGAATCACTCATCCTAGATAACCCCGGCGTCCAAGTGTGGCTTATTGAGGGCTTGGACCTGTGGGCACCTAACATGCTCAAGATGGAAGTATTAGCCCCCGTGATTGATGCCTTGCAGCGCGTTGCCACGAAGCACAACGTCTGTGTCATTGGTACTGTGGGGTCGCCAAAGATGAAAGGGGATGACCGCTATTTCGGACGCGATGCGCTTTTCGGTAGCTCGGCGCTGGCGCGCAAGTGCGAGACGGTGATTTTGATCTCGCTCACTGACCGGGAGGACGGAGACAGCGTGCGGCAGTATGACGTGATGCCCCGGAATGGCAAGACGGAAAAGATGTACATGAGATGGGAGCCTTCACAGGGGTTGGTGCTGACTGAAAAGCCAGCGGACCCGGAGCCGGCGCAAAAGGTATCAAAGGCAATGGCACTCATGCAGCGCAGTTGCTTTCAGAAATTCAAGCCCGGTGACCCTGTGGCTTATTCACCGGACCTAGGGTCTCGCGGCACGTTCTACCGCTGGCGGGATGATGCCGTGGGCGTTGGCACGGTAATTAAGCATGGTGACAATTTCACAATGGGTGTATTGGCTACGGGATGCGTCTGGACGGAGGCACAATGAGCAAGAAGGACTACGTCACGGTTGAACAGTTTCGTAATTTTGAAGTTGACTACGGCTCTGCCCGTTGCTCGGGGTGTGATGTATATCCGCCAAGGTCCCCGGCTCCCATCATCATCAACGGCAAGCCCTACTGCCTTTGGTGCGCGTTGGAGCTAGCTCGCGTCATGTTGGGGCGGGTCGGCGGCAAGCGCGAATTACTCGCGGACGCGAAAATCGGGAATTTGGGAACTGGGAACTAAAAAAAGGTGTTCCCATTCCCAAATTTCGCAGGGTTCGCGCGGAAAATCGCGGAAAATAAGACCTTTATTTACAAGGAGATAGCTAAACCCTAGCTAAAACCTATGACTGATTGTATGTGGTGGGGGGAAGAGAAAAATAAAGTGTCCGTCCACGAGAAACCAATAGAGGGGAGCGCAGTGGCGACGGAACGGAAGTGCGTCCGGTGTGGCGCTTCACTCGCAGCACGCCGGAAAGGCTCACGGTTTTGCTCTCGCTTGTGCAGTCAGCGAGGCGGAAGGATTAAGACCGGGAAAAGACACTTACGCCAACCCGCCCCACCCAGTAAAGGCACTGTGTTGGATTAGTCCTATGGGCCGCCGTCCCCAACCGGCAGAGAGGGTGTTAACAAATGAACGGCAGCACACAACTAAAAAACCCGGACATCACACACTTTATCCCGGCAGCTCCCGGTTGGCGGATTGCTCTGACCGAGCACGATGACGGGCCTAACTTTGAAGTGACCCCCATTATTGGTTGGGTAGTGTGCAGCGGTCAGCCACGCATTCAGCCGGTGTTTCACCACTACGGCGCGGCGATCATCGTGAGTGACCTCACATGCCGGGACGCATACGAAATACTGCCACCGGGTCAGCGTGTGACGCAGGGTCTGCGTATGCGGCTACAGACAGACGCCGCCTGATTGATACAGTTGCGAAGGGTAAGCGAGCAACCAAGAAGCGGCTTACGCTCTAAGTGCTGTGTAATCAATAGGGTATGGCGGGGTCAAATGTTGAACACATCCCCTAGAAAGAGCGCCGCAATCATTTCGCCGTATGAACGAGAAATGTTTCATTTTGCAACAATTGTTGAAAACAATGTAGTTATTACACTTTTTTGATGGATTTTAGCCAAGTATCTGAGGGCAAAAGACTTAAGAAATAGGGTGCAGGGGAGGGCATCCGGGATGGAAAGATCATGGAAAGCAAGTGGCTTACGGGGCGCGAGGCCGCCTCATACCTGCGCGTCAATCACCGCACTCTGTTGCAGTGGGCACGCCAAGGAAAGGTTCCCGCGCATAAACTCTCCGGCATCCGGCGTTGTGTTTGGAGGTTCCTCAGGCCGGAGTTGGATGCTATGCTCGGCTTGTCATCCGCTGGCTCTGCTGAGGGAGGCAGCAAATGAGAGCACAGCGACACACGACAGGATCCGTGCGCTACGACAAACGGCGCGGAACCTGGAATTACCTTTGGTATGACGGACCAACCCGCCGCTCAAGGCGACTTGGGACGAAACAAGAACTTCCGACCAAGGCAGCCGCATGGAAAGAAGTTGGCCGCCTGGATGTCGGGCGACGCAAGACACAAAATGGGGAAACGGTGCGGAGTGTGATGCGGATGCCCTCACGCCATTCCACGGCGCGGGTATATCGCTCTTTCATCAACAATCACATCTTGCCGAACTGGGCAGATACGCTCATCCAAGACGTACAGCCCCGCCCGGTTGAATTGTGGCTGCGGGAGCTGCCCTTATCGCCGAAGTCCAAAACGCACGTGCGGTCCCTCATGCACGGGCTTGTGGAGTTTGCGATGTGGGCTGGTCTGCTGGATATCAGCCGCAATCCAATGTCGCTGGTCCAGAACATCGGAGCAACACGGAGGGTACGCAAGGCGAGAAGCCTCACGGCGGAGCAGTTCAACGCTCTGCTGAAAGAGCTGCATGAGCCATTCGCTACTCTGGCCCTGCTCTGTGTGTGCTTGGGACTTCGTATCAGTGAAGCTCTTGCGCTCCAATGGGCTGACGTGGATTGGCTCGGCTCGCGGCTCAGCATCCGGCGCGGCATCGTGGAGCAGGTTGTAGGCGATCTAAAGACGGAAACGTCCGCAAAGACCCTCGATCTCGCGGGTGAAGTGTTGGAGCGTCTGAAGTCGCGGAAACAGCTTTCCGAGTTTTCGGGAGTCGATGATTGGATTTTCGCGAGCCCGGTCAAACTCGGCAGACTTCCCTACTCTTACACGGGAGTTTGGCGAGAACTTGTACGGGCAGCAGAGGCGGCAAAGATCGGGCACCTCGGGACGCATGCTTTCCGGCACACGTACCGCTCATGGCTGGACGCCGTGGGCACTCCGGTCGCGGTGCAGCAAAAGATGATGCGCCACGCGGATATCAGAACAACTTTCAACATCTACGGTGATGTTGTGACGGATGAGATGACTACCGCGAGCAGCAAGGTCGCTCAGCTAGTGTTCCCGACAAACGGAGCGCAAGCAGAGCGCAAGGGCACCTAAGTTGCTGAAAGAATGGCTCCTCAGGTAGGACTCGAACCTACAACCCTCCGGTTAACAGCCGGATGCTCTGCCATTGAGCTACTGAGGAGTGTTTGTGCGCCCGTGACCC
>Ga0209656_10002615_pt1 | contig 11648 bp, 14 predicted proteins | sample BogFormECP12_OM2_FD_188239 | JGI IMG/M metagenome (GOLD analysis project Ga0209656, IMG submission 188239) | Bog forest soil microbial communities from Calvert Island, British Columbia, Canada - ECP12_OM2 (SPAdes) (version 2) | ecosystem: Environmental > Aquatic > Freshwater > Wetlands > Bog ... | reverse complement strand
TGCTGGGACCGATGAACAGGCCGATCGTGTTGTCGTAGTACGTGGAGCCGAATACCTCACCGTCGCGGAACGCTTTGTTGACCGCGTCGAACGACATGGCGGCGAAGGAGTTTTTGGGACGTAGCGATTCGGGGGTCTTCGAGTAGTCGACGACCGTTCCGTGGAACACGCCGGCCTCGTTGCGCTTCTGAGCGAAGTACGGGTACGGGTCACGGATGAAGTCGGCAGGCAAGGCGGCGTTGACGGCAGCGTCCTGAACTTGACTTTCCACAGCGTCTCCGTCCCCGCTACACGATCGTACTGTAAATATTACAGTAGCCTACATCGGCGGGGCCGGCCGCCGTAACCTATGCGGCCTCCGGGCGGCACGGCCGCGTGCCCAGCGTCGACTCAGGCGTCGCGGCGCGAACTCCGTTTGACCAGCCGCACGCCGAGCTCATCCGACGGTACCGGATGGCCTGCGGCGCAACGGATTTCCACCGTAGCTTCGGCGCCGCAATCCAGGTGAGTGAGGCGCAGTCGGTTGTGGCCAGGCAGGTGACGCCGCCCCCACTCGAACATCGCGAACACCACCGGCATGAAATCGATGCCGGCCTGGGTGAGCACGTATTCGTCGCGGGTGCGCTGGCCCGGCTCGCGGTATGGCCGCCGCGTCAGTAGCCCGAGTTCGACCAATTCGGACAGCCGCGCCGAGGTGGCGGCCTTGGTGATGCCCACCCGGTGGGCGAAGTCGTCGAAGCGGGTAGTGCCGTAGTACGCCTCGCGCATGATCAGCATTGCGGATTTAGTGCCAACGACCTCTATGGTCTTCTCGATCGAGCACTGGCCGACGGCCGACCAGGCGTCACGATCGGCCAACGCTCCCTGAAGAAGTGTCATGCAAATCACCTCCGATCTGGGTTGCCCTTACTATACCTAGGTGTTTAGTTGGGTATAGCTAGAGATACTTAGCATCGGCTCAAGGAGGAGTCATGGCATATCAAGGTAGAGACGCCGTCATCGTGGGCGCGGTACGCACGCCCGTCGGCAAGGGCAAAGCGAGCGGAGCGCTGCACGGCGTGCTGCCCGCGGACCTGCTGGCTCACAGCCTGCGAGAGCTGGTGCAGCGCACCGGCGTGGAACCGGGCCAGGTCGACGACGTCATTGCCGGCGCCGTCACACAGGTGGGCGACCAGGCGGTCAACATCGCGCGTAATGCCCTGCTCGGCGCGGGTTTCCCAGAGTCGGTTCCCGGCACCACGGTTGACCGGCAGTGCGGCAGCAGCCAGCAGGCCATCAGCTTCGCCGCCCAAGGCGTCGTCTCCGGCGCTTACGACGTGGTGATCGCCGCCGGTGTGGAGTCGATGAGCCGCGTCCCGATGGGCAGCTCGGTGCTGCCGGGCAGCAACCCATTTGGCGAGGACATGGCCCGGCGCTACCCCGAAGGGCTGGTGCCGCAGGGCATCAGTGCCGAACTGATCGCCGCCAAGTGGGGTTTCTCCCGCACCGAACTCGACGAATTCTCGGCTGCCAGCCACGAAAAAGCGGCGCTGGCCACCAAAGAAGGACTGTTCGACAACGAGTTGGCCCCGATCGCCGGGCTCAGCACCGACGAAATCATCCGGCCCGGTACCACCGTCGAGACCCTGGCCGGGCTCAAGCCGGCCTTCTACGACCCGGCGGTCCAAGCCCGCTTCCCGCAGATCAATTGGGAGATCACGCCGGGAAACTCGTCGCCGCTCTCCGACGGCAGCGCCGCGGTCTTGATCACCAGCAGCGAGGCCGCCAAGAAATTGGGCCTGCGCCCGTTGGCCCGGATTCACACCGCGACGGTGGTGGGCTCGGACCCGCTCTACATGCTGACTGGCGTCGTCCCCGCCACCGAGAAGGTCCTGCATCGTGCCGGTCTGACGCTGGCCGATATCGATCTGTTCGAGGTGAACGAGGCGTTCGCGCCTGTGGTGCTGGCCTGGGCGAAGGATGTAGATAGGGAGCAAACCAACATCCTCGGGCGGACCAACGTCAATGGTGGCGCGATCGCCATCGGCCACCCGCTGGGGGCCAGCGGTGCCCGCATCATGACCACGCTGGTCAACGCGCTCGAACAGCGCGGTGGTCGGTACGGCCTGCAGACGATGTGCGAGGGCGGCGGCATGGCCAACGCCACCATCATCGAGCGCCTGAGCTAGGAAGAGTCAACACAGCGACAGAGCCCCCCGCGCCTCATCGGCGTGGGGGGCTTTCTGTTGATAGTCGATCGCACTACTTGACTTGGAGCCCATCGAGCAGGGCGTTCAGCGCCCGCACTCCTTGGTCGCGCGCCGCACGCTGATCGGGTGCGTTCGCGATGAACAGGGCGGCTTCGTCGGCAGCGGCGAGTAGGAGGTGCGCCAAAGCGTCAGTGGGCTGATTCACCGCAAGGTCGCCTTCGTCGATGGCACGTTCAAGCATGGCGCGGATGGCCCCAAGTCCGTAGCGGCTTTCCAATTCACGCCACTTGACCCAACCGAGCACGGCTGGCCCGTCGATCAACAATATCCGCTGAACATGAGGAGTGAGCGATGCATCCAGGAAGCCAATTAGGCCCTGCCGCAATTGGTTTAGCGCGCCTTTCGCAGGGTCGGCAAGGTTTTTTGCGGCCTCGATGACCAGGTCCTCTTCGACTGCGAGGAAAGCCGCTTCGAATAGCGCCTGCTTATCCGCGAAATGGTGATAGAGCGCACCACGGGTGCCGACACCAGCCTCTGCAACGACTTCTTCGGTGCCCGTGCGGTGATAGCCCTTTTCGACAAACAGCCGTCGAGCGGCAGCGACGAGTGCGGCACGAGTGGCTTCTGCCTGCGCCGCCCGGCGCGCCTTCGTACTCAGGGCCTCATCGTCAAGCGCCACCGCGCCAGCCTATTGCATACAGTGCGGAGGTCACATACAGTCCGGATGTCACATACAGCCTGTAGGTTATACCTATTCATTCCGGCCTGACGTGGAGGTTCCGCGATATGTCTGCACCTGTCGATGTCGTCCGCAAGTTCTGCGCGTTGATGGAGGGACGCGACGCAGAAGCGCTGCGACCGCTGATTGCCGACGACGCTGTCTATCAGAATGTCGGCATGCCAGCGTCGAACGGCGTGGATGCCATTGTTGAGAACATGGCGGCGCAGTTCGCAATGTTCCCCGATGCCTACGCTTTTGAAATCGTGAACATGGCCAGCGACGGACCAGTGGTGCTGACCGAGCGCCTCGACTACATCCAGGCACCGGATGGCAGCAAGCCAGCAGTCCCAGTGATGGGTACCTTCGTGGTCGGCGAAAGCGGGAAGATCATCCGCTGGACGGATTACTTCGACGTCTCGCTGACCGTGAAACTCCTTCAAGGCGAAGACATTAGCGCCCTCGTCCCCGCGACCGCATAGGATTTCGGCAACCCTTCGAATGCCCGATGGCCTCGCCGCAAGCCCGTCGTGTTGGCCTGGGCGCGCGACACCGGGGCCGACCTGGCCAAGACGAACGTCAATGGCGATGCTATCGCTATCGGTCACCCGCTCGGCGCTAGCGGTGCCCGTATCATGACCACGCTCGTCAACGCCTTGGAACAGCGGGGGGGACGCTACGGCCTGCAGACGATGTGCGAGGGCGGTGGCATGGCCAACGCCACCATCATCGAACGGCTGAGCTGATTAGACGCGATCGCTACGAGACAATGCGTGTTGGGAACGTATCAGTCCCTCGACTACTCGAAGGAGACCACGATGAACAACGACCAGGTCGTCGCTCTGGTCACCGGCGCCAACCGGGGACTGGGTAAGCGGTTCGCCGTTCAACTAGTCGACCGGGGAGCGAAGGTCTACGCCGGCGCCCGCCGACCCGAAACGATTGACGTGTCCGGCGTCGAACCCATCCAACTGGACATCACCGACCCGGCCTCAGTGCGTCGCGCAGCGGACGCGGCCAGCGACGTCACCGTGCTCGTCAACAATGCGGGTACCTCGACGCGCGCGTCGCTGTTGGCTGGACCGATCGAGGACGTGCGGCTAGAGATGGAGACGCACTATTTCGGCACGCTGGATGTCATCCGCACCTTCGCGCCGATCATCGAAAACAACGGTGGGGGAGCGATCCTCAACATGCTGTCGGTGTTGTCCTGGCTGCATGCTCCGGCCTCCGGCGCCTATTCGGCAGCAAAGGCAGCCGCGTGGGCGATGACCGATGCGATCAGGCAGGAACTGGCGCCTCGCGGCATCAGCGTCACCGCCGTGCACGTGGGCTACATGGACACCGATATGGCCGCCTTCGCGCCTGCAGATCAAAAGACCGATCCTGCGGTCGTCGCCCGACTTGCGCTGGACGGCTTGTTCGCGGGCGAGCCCGAGATCCTCGCCGACGACCTAACACGTGCAACAAAGGCACACCTATCCGGCGGCTGACCAGGGAGTTACCAAGAATTTCTCCCCGGTGGCCCGCTTGACGTAGGCATGGAACGCGTCGGGTCTGAGCATTCCGGCCAGTGATACTTCCCGGGTGTAGGTGCTTGCGAACGTCGTGGTCAGTTCCGCAGCCACACGCGCTCGGAGCCTGCCAAAACCTTCGGCCCCGATGCTTTGCAGGAACGGGGTCAGTAGCCAACCTCCGACACCCCACGCCATGCCGAAGTTTCTCGTGAGCGTGGTCGGACGGGTGTCCAGTCCGCCGTAGATGTACACCTGCTTGTGCACGGTCGATCCGTAGCGTGAGTACTCCTTCGCGGTCGCGTTGGCGGCTTGCTCCATCCCACTGAGGATTTGACTCGCGAGCGTGCCGCCACCCGTGGCGTCGAACGCGATCGTCGCGGACGTCGCTTTGAGGGCCGCGACGAGGTCGCCCGAGAACGTCGGCGAGGCCGAGTTGCAGACATGAACGGCGCCAAGCGATCTCAGCAGCTCCTCTTGGTCGGGCTTGCGGACGATGTTCACAAGCGGCACACCATCTTTGATGCAGAGCTTGACGAGCATCTGGCCGAGATTCGACGCCGCAGCCGTATGCGCGAGGGCTGAATGACCTTCGCGGCGCATGGTTTCCAGCATTCCGAGGGCAGTCAGAGGATTAACGAAGGACGACGCCCCATCCTTTGGCGTTGTCCCCTCGGGCAGCACAAGACACGCCGAAGCATCAACCGCTCGGTACTGCGCGTACATTCCGCCACCAGCGATCGCCACTGACTTGCCGACAAGGGCCTGGGCCGCAGAGGACGACCCGGCGGCCACGACGACGCCCGCGCCCTCATTACCCACCGGAAGCGGCTTATCGACTCGCGCCGAAAGCCCCTCCAGTGCCGCCTCGCTCAACGTTGCGGTGACGACTGGGCGCTCCGGCGTGCCCGTCGTCGTCGCGGTGGACATGTCCGCGCCGGCGATGAGGACGCCCAAGTCTGACGGGTTGATCGGCGAGGCTTCCACGCGGACCAGCACCTCATTACCGGTGGGCGATGGAACCGGTACGTCGTGCAGCGAGAGTTCGAGCGTGCCATGCGACGTCACCAGCGAACGCAGTTCAAGTGCCTGGTCAGGCAAATCTGCGGTCATCGGGATGCCTCGCTTTCCTGTCGGGATGTGTCCTTCACCATACGAACTCCCGACGCAGTCGCAGATCTTCCCCTTCACCATCCTGCGTCCAGAACTCACACAACCATAGATGCGCGCCGCCTCAACGAGATCGAGGTGATAGGCACGGTCTACGGCGGTCGCTGGTTTGCGGCCGCCACGGCTCCGCTTAGCCGTCTGCGTCAGACCTGAAAGTGGGGCCACTGGTTGTGGCGAATCCAAGCGTTCCTACCGTGTGTGTAGGCGCGACTGTGTAGGTGCGCGCTGACCGGATTCCACAAAGCGAGGGGGCGGCAAGTTGGGAACCGACCCACGCAGCGATGTGGTTGCGCGTCAGTATCAGCAGTGGCTGTATCCAGAGCCGATCGGCGACCTCGCAGAGTGGAACGTAGCCAATTTTGACTGGATCGACCCAGTGCATGCGCATCTGATCTACTGGCCCGACCGCGAATACAACGCCGAGATGGATATTCTCGTCGCCGGCTGCGGCACCAACCAGGCGGCGTGCTTCGCCTTCACCAACCCGTCGGCGAAAGTCGTGGCCACCGACGTCAGCCAACCGTCGTTGGATCACCAGCAATATCTGAAAGATAAGCACGGACTGGAAAACCTTGAGTTGCACCTACTTCCGATCGAGGACGTAGCCGCACTGGGACTCGACTTCGACCTCGTTGTGTCGACCGGCGTCCTGCATCACTTGGCCGACCCGAGGCAAGGAATGGCGGCGCTTGCCGGCTGCCTGCGGCGAGACGGCGTCGTGAGCGCCATGGTCTATGGAAAATACGGTCGGATCGGCGTTGATCTGTTGGCGTCCGTGTTCGGTCAAATAGGGCTGGGCCAAGACGACTCGTCCGTCAAAATGATAAGAGACACCATCGCCGTGCTGCCCGCAGACCACCCAGTACGAAGTTATCTGAAGTTTGCGTGGGACTTGAGGTCTGATGCCGGCGTGGTCGACACATTTCTGCATGGGCGGCAGCGCAGTTATTCGGTCGAGGAGTGCCTCGACTTAGTCACGTCGTCGGGACTCGTCTTTCAAGAGTGGTTCTTCAAGTCCGGGTATTACCCGCACGACGGATTCGGATTGCCCGACACGTTGTCGTCAGCTCTCAAGGCGCTGCCGCAAATCGAGGCATGGTCGTTGATGGAGCGTCTTCAGTCGACGACCAAATGCCACTTCTTCGTGGCGTGCCGCCCCGACCGGCCGACCGAGAACTACGCCGTCGGCTTCTCCAGCACCGAAGCCCTCGACTACATCCCGACCATGCGAGTGGGGTGTGGTGTGTCTGGTACAGCCGTCGTGATGCCACACGGACGGATGGGGCTGCGGGCCGATCAGTTGCCATTCGTGCAGCTTGTCGACGGACGCCGCACAATTCGAGAGATTGCCAAGCGTGTCGCCCCGGAAGGCTCGTCTCAAACCAGCATCGCCGAGTTAGCGACCTTCGCACGCAAGGTATTGAGAATTTCTGGCAGCTGGATCTGCTGGCCATGGCCCGAACCCCGCTAGGTGTTCACACCTAGAGCCAGCCGGTCCGAGCGGCAGCAACCAGCTCGGCGGGGGCCGGGGCCAATTCGCCGTCCCGGACGCCGTCGAGCATCCGTTTCACTGCGGCGACAATCTCTGGGCCCGCCGCGGCGAGCCCGGCCTTATCGGCTGTGGCGATCTCATCCGCATCGAAGCCTGCCCGGGCCAGCACGGCGTCCGGGTCGGCCAGCTGATCGGCCAGCCAGGACAGCGGGTCGGCTGACAACTCGGCGACGAAGTGCCGGCGGCTGGGTTCCCAACCGTTGAAGCGGGGGTGGTGATGGGCCCGGTCCAGCGTCCCGGGCGGACTCTCTGTTGATCCGAAAAGGTCCACCCGCCACACCGGGCGGGTGAAGGCGATCGGGACGCCGGCGTACATCGAACCCTGCGGCTCGGCCCGTTCGACCAGGCGGAGTTCCAATCTGACTCCCCGTTCCGGGGTTTCCTGACCGGCGAGCGGGTCCGGGTCGATGAAGTACATATCGCCGACGACTACGCCGAGGGTTTCGAATCCGAACGCTGCGAACATCGCGTACCTTTCCTCGCGCCTCCTCGAGCGTAGACCCACGCGGTGGGCATGGCGTACTGCTATCGGAGGCGCGGGAACCGCAGGGGCTTCATTCGCGCGGCTTGGCCGCACCGGTCGGCGTGAGGGCGACGACCGGGATGGTCCGCGACGTCTTGCGCTCGTACTCGGCGAATCCCGGATAGCGCTCAGCCTGTACCGCGTATTTGGCGTCCCGTTCGGCACCGTGTAGCTCGGTGGCATGCACGTCGACGATGTCGTCGCCGACTTCGATGAAGGTGTCGGGGTTGGCCTTCAGGTTCCAGTACCAGGCGGGGTTATTGTCGACACCATTGGCCGAGGCGAACACCAGATACCGTTCGCCGTCGGCGAGGTACATCATGATGTTGGTTCGCGGCTCCCCGCTGCGTGCACCCACGGTGTGCAACAGGACAAGCGGCGCCCCCTCGAACGGGCCTCCGACGCGACCGTGGTTGGCGCGGAACTCCGCTATGTTGCGCTCGTTGAAATCACTACCGTCGCTCATCTGATTCTCCTTACATCGACTGACGCTTCGTACCCGGTTACCCAATCGTCAGACCCTCCGCAGGATCGATCAATCCATTCGTTCGACCCATTGAGCGCGAGACGGCCCCGGCTCGAACGGGTCGCCGAAGTATTGCGTCTCGTGGACCACTTGTTCGCCGTCGAATTCCATGATGCTGACCACGTACGACGGTTGTCCGTCATAGGTCATGACGAGTTCGCTGATCCACAGGTCGCCGCCGCCGAGCATGCGTCGCACGGTGAAGCGTTTCAGGTTCGGCTGGGCGGTGCGCGACGCCTGGATGTTGGCTCGGCCTCGGATGCGCTCACCCGATTGCGGATAGTCGAGAACTGCGTCGTCGCGGTAGATCTGGTGCTCCGTCGCAAAGTCGTTGGCGTCGGAGGCTTCCCAGTGGCGCCGTAAGGCGACCCGGACGTCGTCGTCACTCATGGCTATCTCCTCCCACGGCTTGCTCGCGCGCCCACCGGTAGTCGGCCTTTCCGGACGGGCTGCGCTCGATGGCCGCCCGGAAGACAACCGCCTTCGGAAGTTTGTAGCGGGCCAAGGTTTTCGCGGCATGTTCGGTCAGCTCGCCGGCATCGGCGCGTGCGCCCTGGGCGAGCGCGACGACGGCAACTACCTCCTGGCCCCACCGCTCGCTGGGCCGTCCGGTGACGACCACGTCGGCCACCGCGGGATGCGACGCGATCGCGGTTTCGACTTCCTCGACGAAGATCTTCTCGCCGCCGGAGTTGATCGTGACCGAATCACGGCCCAGCAACTCGACTACGCCGTCTGCGCGATGGCGTGCCCGGTCACCGGGAACCGCATAACGCACGCCGTCAATGATGGGAAAGGTGGCCGCGGTCTTCGCCGCGTCGCCCTTATAGCCGAGCGGCACGTAGCCCCGCTGGGCGAGCCAGCCCATGCCGTCGTGACCCGGATGCAGGATCGAGCCATGATCTTCGGCCGCCACGAACGTATCCGGTCCGGCGTTGAAGGTGCCCGTCGACACCGCTCCTGACATCGACATGTGGTGCATCTGCGCACCGGTCTCCGATGACCCGACGCCGTCCACGACGATGGCGTTTGGCACAACCTCGATCAGGCGTTGCTTGACGAACGGAGTCAGCAGCGCCCCGCCGTTGGCGACCACGACCAACGACGACACATCCGCGATGCCCTTCTCGATGGCGGCGACCAACGGCCGCGCCATCGCGTCGCCGACCACCGTCACGGTCATCACCTTCTCCCGCTCGATCGTGCGGACAACGTCGTCGGCGTCCAAATGATCGACGACAGAAGGGAAGACGACGGTCTGACCGGTCGTGATCGCCGTCATCACACTCCACTGGGCCGCGCCGTGGATCAGTGGCGGCAGAATCATCAACTTGTTGTTGGGCGCCCCGGCCGCCGCGGCCACCGCTGCCACGATCTCGTCGACGGAGCCAAAGGGCTGGCCGGTCATGATATTTCGTCCGCCGAACGACGTCATGAAGATGTCGTGTTGACGCCACAGCACGCCTTTCGGCATTCCCGTTGTGCCACCGGTGTAGAGCACGTACAGATCGTCGGGCGAGTGCTCCACCGCCGGGGCCGCCGGGGCGGATTCGATGGCCCTCTCGTAGTCGACGGCGCCGTCGAGCAGTGGGTTACCCGAGTCGTCGGCGATCTGAATAAGCACGCGCAACTGGGGAAGGTCCGGCAACACCTCGGCGACCCGCGGCGCGAACGCGGCGTGGTAGATCAGCGCCGTCGCACCGGAATCCGCGAGCAGGTACTGCAACTCGCTCTTGACGTAGCGGAAGTTGACGTTGAACGGGGCGACGCGAGCCGCGAAGGCACCCAGCAACGCCTCGACGAACTCGTTTCCGTTGTAGGCATATAAGCCGACCAAGTCCTGCCCGACCTCGTGGCCGGCAAGCGCTGATCGCTCGGTGTGGCAGCCCAGTCCGCGCGACTGCAGGTATGCGGCGAGACGGTTCGATCGCTCGATGATCTCTGCGTAGGTGTAGCGCCGGTCGCCTTGGATGATCAGCTCGCGGTCCGGGATCACTGCCGCGACGGCCGCGGCGACCGCGGGCACGGTGAATTGTGTTGCGGTGGTCGACATCAGGCCTCTCAGGGCTGGTGCGGGAGTAGACGGACCATCAGGCCGTTAGCCTCGGTGAGTAGCGTGCCGTCGGCCGCTGTCATGGTAGCGGTGACGAATACCTTCCTACCGTCGATCTCGCTGATACGGCCGCGCGCGGTCAACGGCTCGTCGATCGGTGTGATGCTGCGGTAGTCGACGTGCAGGTAGGCCGTGCGGCTGGGGGAGAAGCCGGCAGTCGAGACGATCATTCCGAAGTGCCAGTCATACAGCAGCGGGATCATGCCGCCGTGCACGGCATTGTTGCCGCCCACGTGCGAGCGAGTGAACAGCCCTTCCATGGTGACCCCATCGGGCCCGGAGTCGACGATGGTCCACGGTGGCAGTAATGGATGCCCTAATCCGGGCAGTTCGAGGTCACGGCCGGCCGGCGCAAGGCCTTCGGGCACCTGATGGCCTTCCAGCAGCGCCCACGCGTTTTCCACCTGCTCAGCCGCCGTAATCCAGGTCGCGTCCTCCGGCCGGGTCGAAACCGTGAGATCTTGCAGGCGGCGCATTGCCGCGACGAACCGGCCCAGCTCAGGAGGCGCGTTGACCGGTCTGAGCTCTGGAAATCCACCCCGAACTTCGGGCGCTGTCTCGGTCATTGCTGAGTCCATACTTCGAGCAGCTCCTCGGTCGTGGTGATCGTCGAGAGCAGAGACAGCGTGTTGTCGATGATGGCCTCGCCGTATTCGGTGGGTATGCCGGCAACGGCATCGCGCGGCACGATGACGCGATACGCGGCGTTGACGGCGTCCATGACGAGGTTGGGGATCGCGATGTTCAGCGAAACGCCGACCACGACGATCGTGGACACGTCGAGGTTCCGCAGCACCGCGTCCAGGTCGGTGCCGCCCATCGGGCCGACGCCGTGCCACCGGCTCAGGACCAGATCGGTTGGCTCAGGGCCTAACTCGGGTAGCACGGCCGCTCCGGGCGTGCCGGGAGTGACGTCGACGCTACCGCGCCCGACGGCGAAGATCTTGGCGTTGTGGTTGGAGCCGAGCCCGTCGGGCCGTCGCTGCACCAAGCAGTGCACGATGTGCACGCCCGCTGCCCGAGCCACCGGCAGCAGGCGGGTGATGTTGGGTAAGGCCACGCGGCGGGCTTCTTTGGCAAGCACCGCTAGCCCCGCGTTCGGGCCGATGACCGCGCCTTGGCACTCCTGGGCGACGATCGCAGTGTGCTCGGGCGCAGCGAGTTCCGCCAGCTTAGTCATATGGCGCCGCTCCTCCGCATCGCTTCGCTCTGCATCGTCGCTGGCGCGTCATGCGGGCACTTCGTAGAACTGGGTCGCCCACTTCCGCAGTGCCATATATCCTTTCGCGTCGACCTTGGACAGTGGCGGACGTTCAACGTACTTCTGGTAGCGCCAGCTTTCC
>Ga0209656_10002613_pt1 | contig 11649 bp, 9 predicted proteins | sample BogFormECP12_OM2_FD_188239 | JGI IMG/M metagenome (GOLD analysis project Ga0209656, IMG submission 188239) | Bog forest soil microbial communities from Calvert Island, British Columbia, Canada - ECP12_OM2 (SPAdes) (version 2) | ecosystem: Environmental > Aquatic > Freshwater > Wetlands > Bog ... | reverse complement strand
CCGCCAGCCGGTAAAGGAGCCGATGGCCACTGGATTGAAGGCCATAGACTCGATGATTCCCATTGGCCGCGGCCAGCGCGAGCTGATCATCGGCGACCGCCAGACGGGCAAGACCGCTGTCGCACTAGACACCATCATCAACAGCAAAGGCCGCGACCTGGTCTGTATCTACTGCGCGATTGGCCAGAAGCGCTCGTCTGTCGCCCAGGTGGTGAAGATTCTGGAAGACTACGGAGCGATGGAGTACACCATTGTCGTCTCGGCGTCAGCCTCCGATCCTGCTCCGATGCAGTACATCGCGCCCTACGCCGCGTGCGCCATGGGCGAGTATTTCCGTGACACCAAGCGTCACGCGCTGTGCATCTACGACGATCTTTCGAAGCACGCCGTTGCGTACCGGGAAATTTCTTTGCTGCTGCGCCGTCCGCCGGGACGCGAGGCCTATCCGGGAGACGTGTTCTACCTTCACTCGCGCCTGCTGGAGCGTGCCGCGAAGCTGAACAACGAGCTTGGCGGTGGCTCGCTCACTGCGCTGCCGATTATCGAGACCCAGGCTGGCGACGTTTCAGCTTATATTCCGACCAACGTCATTTCGATTACCGACGGCCAGATCTATCTCGAAACTGACCTGTTCAACTCCGGCGTGCGGCCGGCGGTAAACGTAGGACTATCGGTGAGCCGCGTGGGTGGAAACGCGCAGATCAAGGCCATGCGCCAGGTTGCCGGCACGTTGCGTCTCGATCTGGCTCAGTATCGCGAGCTGGCAGCGTTCTCGCAGTTCGGTAGCGATTTGGACAAGGCTACCCAGGCGCAGCTCGCCCGCGGAGCACGGCTGACGGAAATCCTCAAGCAGGGGCAATATCAGCCGCTGCCCTTCTCCAAGCAGATTCTCATCATCTTCGCCGGAACGCAGGGGCTGCTCGACGACATGCCCATTGAGCAACTGAGCGACTTCGAAAAAGGTCTGTACTCCTACGTGGACACATCCAACCCGGGCGTGCTGAAGTCGATTGAAGAAAAGAAGATTCTCGATGACGATCTGAAAGCCTCAATGACGACGGTCATCAAGGAATACAAGGAGCGCTTCGCCAGCGAACATCAGGAAGTGGCGAAAGCAAGCGCATAAAAACGAATGGCGAACGTACGCGACATCCGGCGGCGCATCCGCAGCGTGAAGAGCACGCGCCAGATCACCAAGGCCATGAAGATGGTCTCGGCGGCCAAGCTGCGTCGCGCCCAGGAACGCGCGCTGGCGGCGCGGCCCTACGCCCTGATGATCACCAACGTCCTACGCTCGCTGGTCAGCCGAACTGATCTTGTCGATCCCAAGACAGGAGAGCCTAAACATCCCCTGCTGGCGCAGCGGCCAGAGCAGAACATTCTGCTGGTGGTGGTTACCGGAGATCGCGGACTGGCAGGCGCGTTCAACTCGAACGTCCTGAAGGCGGCAGCCAAGTTCCTGGAGTTTTTCAAGGACAAGAACATCAGCATCGCCGCCGTGGGCCGCAAGGGCCGCGATTACATGCGCCGGCGTTATCCGGTGGCGACTCCGGGAAGTACGGAGCGTGCCGGCCAGGTGCAGGTTGTTGGCGAGCACCTCAACATTCTGGGCAAGCTGGAATATGAGGCCGTCTCCGAGATCGTGGAGCGTGTGATCCAGGCTTATGACCACGCTGAGATCGATTCGGTTTACGTGCTCTACAACGAGTTCAAGTCGGTAATCTCACAGCGGTTGATCGCGCAGCGCATTTTGCCGGTGCAGGAAATCGGCCGCCGCGAAGTGGCGCTGACCGAAGAGTTCAGTCTGGAAGAGCGCGAGCGCATGGCCGAGGCCGCTAAGGGAGCGGGCGTGAGCTTGAGGGAACCTTCCGAGACCGAGGAGGAGCGGCGCGCGAAGGAGTTTCCCGCTCCCGACGTTGACTACATTTATGAGCAGCCGGCGGAGGAGATTTTCCAGGACATGCTCCCGCGGTACGTTGTCATGGAACTTTTCCAGGCGATGTTAGAGTCGGTGGCCGCGGAACAGGCCGCCCGCATGACGGCAATGGATTCGGCGACGAACAATGCCAACGATGTAATTGACTCGCTGACTCTGACTATGAACCGCGCCCGCCAGGCGGCGATTACCAAGGAGATCATCGAGATCGTCAGCGGAGCGGCCGCACTGTAAGGAAAGATTAGGCTGACGGCTGAAAGCTGACAGCTGAGAGCTAAATTTCATATGCCAGAAAACATCGGACACATCATTCAGATCGCAGGCCCTGCGGTGGACGTGCAGTTTTCCGAGAGCGCGCTGCCGCCAATTTACTCGGCCCTGCGCGTCACCAGCGACGGCTTCAACGTTCCCGCGCCCATCGACGTCATCCTGGAAGTCGAGCAGCAGCTTGGCGAAGCGCGTGTGCGCTGCGTCGCCATGGAACCCACCGAAGGCATGGTGCGCGGCATGAAGGCCATCGACCTCGGCGGTCCCATCACGGTGCCCGTTGGCCGCGGGACGCTGGGCCGCGTGCTCAATGTCATCGGCAACCCGGTGGACAAACTTGGCCCGGTGCATTTTGACAAGCGCATGCCGATCCATCGCCAGGCTCCGGCCTTCGACGAGCAATCCACGTCGATGGAGATGTTCGAGACCGGCGTCAAGGTCATTGACCTGATTCAGCCGTTCCTGAAGGGCGGCAAGATCGGACTGTTCGGCGGCGCTGGTGTGGGCAAGACCGTCGTCATCATGGAGCTCATCAACAACGTGGCGCTCAAGCATGGCGGCTTCTCCGTGTTCGCGGGAGTCGGCGAGCGCACGCGCGAGGGCAACGACCTGTGGCTCGAAATGCAGGAGTCGGGCGTGGTCAACATCAAGGAGCCCTCGAAGTCGAAGGCCGCTTTGATCTACGGCCAGATGACCGAGCCGCCCGGAGCGCGGTTGCGCGTGGCTTTAAGCGCACTCACGGTTGCCGAGTACTTCCGTGACGAAGAAGGTTCCGACACGCTGCTCTTCATCGACAATATCTTTCGCTTCACGCAGGCGGGCTCGGAAGTATCGACCCTGCTGGGGCGCATGCCTTCGGCCGTGGGATATCAGCCGAACCTGGCCACTGAAATGGGCGAGCTACAGGAGCGCATCACCTCGACCAAGAAAGGCTCGGTCACTTCGGTGCAGGCCATTTACGTTCCGGCCGATGACTTGACCGATCCGGCGCCAGCAACGACGTTCGCTCACCTGGACGCGACTACGGTGTTGTCGCGGCAGATCTCGGAGCTGGGCATTTATCCTGCGGTCGATCCGCTGGCCTCGACTTCGCGCATTCTCGATCCGCGCGTGGTGGGCGAGCAGCACTACAACACAGCGCAGGCGGTGAAGCGCGTCTTGCAGAGCTACAAGGACCTGCAGGACATCATTGCCATTCTCGGCATTGATGAACTCAGCGAAGACCAGAAGCTCACCGTGTCGCGGGCGCGCAAGATCCAGAAGTTTCTGTCACAGCCGTTCCACGTGGCCGAGCAGTTCACCGGCCTGAAGGGACGCTACGTGAAGATCGAGGACACAGTACGCAGCTTCCAGGAGATCGTGGACGGCAAGCGAGATGACATTCCGGAACAGGCGTTCTACATGAAGGGCTCCATCGACGAAGTGCTGGAAGAAGCCGAGAAGATGAAGGCGGCACAGGCGTAAACCACGATGGCTGACACGCTGGAACTCGAGGTCGTAACGCCCGACAAGCTGCTGGTACGGGAGCGCGTCGACGGAGTGCAGATCCCCGGCAAAACTGGAGAACTCGGCATTCTGCCCGGTCACGCGCCGCTGATTACCACCTTGACCATCGGTGAAATCAGCTATCGTCAAGGTACAAACACGCACTACCTTTCGGTTGCCTGGGGATTCGCCGAAGTGCTGCCGCAGAAGGTGACGATCCTCGCCGACACTGCCGAGCGCGCCGAAGAGATTGACGTGAAGCGCGCGCAAGAAGCCAAAGCACGAGCGGAGGCGGCCTTGGCGAGAGCCGCTGCGGACCTTGACTTCGACGCTACGCTTTACGCGCTGCACCGCGCCGAAGCTCGCATCGCGGTTGCAGCCCGCGCCGGACACGTTACGGTCGCGCACTAGCTACCGAACATCAGCTTCACTTGCCGCGTCAGGGAATCTGGCGCGGTTTTGTTTTGTGCTCTCAACCGCGGAAACGCAGATTTCGCAGATCGTTTCCCCAGAAAATCTGCGAGAATCCGCGTCATCCGCGGTTGCACTTTGTTACTGCACAACTTCCACTTTCTTCTCCTGCGTAGCACCGAAGCGAATCGCTTTAGCCAGCAGGACCGTCTCGATGCATCGTAGGGCGCCAAGCACCGCATCGGGGATGTCGCCGTCCACCTGCACCACCGCGACGGCTGAGGTTTCGTGCCCACGGCCCAGCGAGAAGTTGGCGATGTTGACGTTGTGCTGCCCAAGCACTGTCCCAACCCGGCCGATGACACCGGGCACGTCAAGATTGCGCAGGTAGATAACATTGCCCTCCAGCGGCGCTTCCACGTGAATGCCGTCGATCTCCAACAGCCTCGGCTGGCCGCCGGGCTGAACGCAACCGGCCACCGTGTTTTCCTGCTGACCGCTCTTGAAGGTTACGCGCAGCAGGTTGGAGGCGGCTGTGCCAGGATCACGTTGCTTCTTGCGCTCGGTCAGGCGGATGCCGCGCTCTTCGGCAACGGAAGCCGCGTTTACCAGGTTCGCTCTCTCGTGTGCATGAGCAAGCTGGTTGAGCGCACCGGCCACCGCTGCGTTGCGGATGAGCGCCGTCTTCCACTCGGCGATCTCGCCGCTGTAGCTGAGGCCAATCTCCTCCACGCCGCCCTCGCTGGATTGCGCCAGGAAAGTACCCAGACGCTCGGCGAGCGCGATATACGGCAGCATCTGCTCGTACTCCTCCTCGCTGATCGAAGGCACGTTGACGGCGTTCTGAATGACGCCTTTCAACAGGTACTCGCGCACTTGCAGCGCGATCTGCACGCCGACGGCTTCCTGCGCCTCATTGGTTGAGCCCGCGATGTGCGGAGTTAAAATGACGTTGGGCAAGGTCGCCAGCGGAGAGTCCTTCACCGGCTCGTGGGCATAGACATCGAGCGCCGCGCCTCCCAGTTGACCGGACTGCAGGGCTTCGACAACCGCGGTTTCGTTCAGCAGCTCGCCGCGCGCGCAATTCACCAGGCGTGCACCCTTCTTCATCTTGCGCAGCGCGTCGGCGTTGATCATGCCGGTGGTTTGCGGAGTCAGGCCGACATGCAGGGTGATGTAGTCCGACTGGGCGTACAACTCGTCGAGCGTCGCCATGGTGACGTTTAATTGCTGGGCAAGGCTGGGCGCGACGTAAGGATCGTGCGCGACCACCTTCATACCGAAAGCAAGAGCGCGGCGCGAGACTTCGACACCCACGCGGCCCAAGCCGACGATGCCCAACGTCTTGCCGCGCAGTTCGGTGCCTTGCAGCGTCTTCTTCTCCCACTTGCCGGCGTGCATGGTTGAATCGGCACGGGTGAGGTGACGCGCCAGGGCCAGCATGAGAGCGAAGGTATGTTCGGCAACAGCTACAGCATTGCCGCCCGGCGTGTTCATTACCACGATGCCGCGCTTGGTGGCGGCGTCGAGATCGACGTTGTCAACGCCCACGCCCGCGCGCCCGATGACGCGCAGTTTGGGGGCCTTGTCCATCATGGCGGCGTCAACGAACGTGGCGGAGCGCACCAGAATGCCATCAGCCGTAGGCAGTTCGCTGGCCAGCGTTTCCTTATCGGGGGAAACGACGATCCAGTCGGGATGCTCAGCAAAGACTTTGAGCGTGGAGGGGGATACTTTGTCAGCGATTACGATTTTCATACTTTCACCGCCTCTGCAAATTGTTCGGCGAAGGTTTCCTGCACGGCACGGACACCAGCGCCGAGTTCGAAGTTGTGGGATGGCGCGATTTTGTGCAGCACGTGTTCTAGCGCGCCGATCACGCCAATGGCATCGAGATAGTCGTAGTAGCCGAGGTGGGCTATGCGGAACAGTTTGCCCTTCATCTCGCCCTGGCCGTTGGCCACAACCATGGCAAAGCGCTCGCGGAATTCCTTCACGATGTTGCTGGAATCAACTCCAGCGGGCGCCAGGATCGCGGTAACGGCAGCGGCGGGGCAGCTTGGCGCGAACAACTTCAAGCCGAGCGCCTTCACTCCGGCGCGCACCATTGCGGCCGAGGTTTCCGCATTGTGAATGAGCGCGTCGCGACCGTCGGCGAGGTTGCCATTGCCGGAGCGGCGAATGTAGTCGAGCGACGCGGCCAGCCCGCACACAAGTGCGACCGCCGGTGTAAACGCCGACTCGCCCTTGACCTGTGACTTGCGCTCCTTGCGCAGATCGAAGTAATAACGTGGCTGCTTTGCCTCTTCCATGCGCTGCCAGGCGCGCTCGCTTACGCAGAGGTAGGCCAAACCGGGAGGAATCATCACGGCCTTCTGCGAGCCGCCGATGAGGATGTCAACGCCCCAACCATCGACATCAAAGTCGGTGGTGCCGAGGCCGGTGATCGCATCCACAACGAGCAGCGTGTCCGTGCCCTTCAGCAGCGCAGCCACGCCCTTGACGTCATGACGCGCACCCGTCGAGGTTTCGGTCGCCTGCAGGTAGAGCACGCGAGCGCCCGCGATCTTCGGCTGCACGTCGCGCAGATCGAAGGTTTCGCCGTAGGGAACGCTTACCAGTTCCACCTGGCACCCGAAGGCTTTTGCCAGATCGCGCCAGCGCTCGCCGAACTTGCCGGCGCTGAGCACGACGACTTTGTCGCCGGGCGAGGTCAGGTTCGACACCGCCGATTCCATGGCGCCGCTGCCGGAGCAGGCAAGGATGAGAACGTCGTTTTTCGTGCCGATGAAGGTCTTCAGATCGGCCAAGGTTCGGGAGAAGATTTCACGGAATTCCGCTGTCCGGTGATGCATGTCCGCAGCAGCGATTGCATTCTGGGCAGCGGGAAGCAGAGGAGTTGGACCGGGCGTAAAAAGACGCGTCTTCCGTAGCATAGATAACCACCTTTACTTGTAAGTTCCGGCGAAAACGGCGCCGGATAAAACTATAAACCCTGATTCGGCCAGCCACTATAATTGCGCCATGAGCCTCACCGAGCAGGTGCAAAAAGACATGACTGACGCCATGCGCAAGAGAGAAGAGCTGCGGCTCTCCACGCTGCGCATGATGAAGGCCGCGCTGCAAAACAAACGGATCGAGAAGCGCGGCGCGCTCGAGGAGAAAGAAGAGCTGCAGGTCTTCAGCACCATGATCAAGCAGCGCAAGGACTCCATCGAGCAGTTCGAAAAAGGCAACCGTCCTGAACTGGCCAGGAAGGAAGCCGAAGAGATCACCATCATCGAAGCCTACATGCCCAAGGCCGTCGGCGAAGAACAAGTCATCGCCGCCGTGCGCGCCACCATCGCCGAAATGGGCGCTCCCACAATGAAGGACATGGGCGCGGTGATGAAGAACGTCATGGCGAAATTCGCCGGCGCGCGCGTGGATGGCAAGCTGGTCAGCGAGACGGTGAAGAAGGAGCTGGCGCCGAAGTAGCAGCCAACTAGCAACCAGCGATTAGTACCCAGCAGTTTGATGGCTGGAATGCCAGTGAAGTCGACAGCATTTTCCTTCGCGAGTCGTCAGTCGTCAGCCCCGTCGCCAAGTCCGCGGCCTACGTCGCTCTGCACCGCCACGGGTACCCCCCTCCCCCTAGTTGCTCCAGGAACGCAGAATTCGACTGATTTTCAACAACTTACGGCGATTTGTGCGCCCGTAAGTCCAAGTAAGTCAAGATTTTACGTGTAAGCCAAGCAGATTCAAGACCTTACAGGACTCCGTGTAAACTATTGAATGCAAAGAAGTTAAACGTAAACTCTTGAGCCATAGCGACTTATGCTGGTTTGCTATGATTAAGTTGCTCCCGATTCGCACTCGATCTGCGTGGCTACGTCTGGGAGATCGCCGAAGAGGGAATCGAAACCAACACAACTGCTCCCGGAGCGAAGCCGCCGAGACCTGGTCTTCCACGCGGGATCACCACCGACTGGCCACCGAATTGTCAAAGAACCTGCCGCGACCGTGCGAGACTCGCGCACATCCACGGGTGGACACTAAGCCCACGTCACCAGTGTATAGTTCCGCCGACCGTTGTCAGTGAAGCAGGTCACGGCCCTCAGTGACAGCGCTGGGCAGGCTGGCATCAAGAGGCTTGGGACAGTTCCGCCGCATCCTTGGCTGCGCGGCTTGCCCGGCGTTCGCGATCCTCTCACGGCCTTAGCTATGTTCGCGGGAGAGCGGTACAATTCTGACCATGAGTGAGGAAACTGCGGTATTGCTGAAGAAAGCCTTGACACTTCCAATGGAAGAGCGTGCAGAACTGGCGAGCTCACTGATTGACAGCCTGGATTCGACAACCGACGAGGACGTCGAAGCAGCCTGGCAGGAAGAGATCGCGCGGCGCATCGAAAACCTGCGCTCGGGAAGAACGAAGACCATTCCTTGGGAAGACGTCCGCAAGAAGGCCCGCGTAATCCTTCATGAAGAAACGAATTGAGTTTCTTCCTGAAGCAGAGGCCGAATACTTGTCGGCATTGGCGTGGTATCGCGTGCGCAGTCACGCTGCGGCAGTCAAGTTCGAGGCCGAATTCCACCGAGCAGTCGAGAGTGTCCGAAAGAACCCGGAACGGTGGTCGCCTTATCTCGCGGGTTGCCGGCGGTTCTTGCTTCATCAGTACCCATTCGCGATCGTCTATCAAAACTTTCCAAGCCTCATTCAGGTAATAGCGGTTGCGCATTGCCATCGCCGGCCGGGCTACTGGAAACAGAGGATCTGAGTTCGCGTTCGGCCTCCCTCCATTTGCGAATGTTGTAATCTGAACTTACCTGCATGACCTACCAAAGCACCGTGGAGCAGCTCTATGCGCTCGGGCACGAGCTGGCCAGCATGCCTGCGCACAAGTTCAACCTGGCTTACGTGCGGGCGATGCTGGATGCGCTTGGCCATCCTGAGCGGCGCTTCGCCAGCGTGCTCATTGCGGGGACGAATGGCAAAGGCTCGACCGCGGCAACGCTCTCGTCCATACTGCGCGTGGCTGGATACAAGACGGCGCTCTACAGCTCGCCGCACCTGGTGCGCATCAACGAGCGGCTGCGGGTAAACGGTGAGGCCATCAGCGACGCAGAATTCGGGGCCATGCACGACCGGGTTGAGCGCACCGCGCAAGAGCTGCTGCACGCGAGCAAGCTGCCGTGGCATCCCAGCTTCTTCGAGATGCTGACTGCGATGGCCTTCGAGTATTTCGCCAGCGTTGGGGTTGAGATCGCCGTGCTCGAAGTCGGCATGGGCGGCCGCCTGGACGCGACCAATGTGGTCGAACCGGTGATGTCGGTGATTGCCGATATCGCGCTTGATCATCAGAAGTACTTGGGCAATACCATCGCCGAGATTGCGGGCGAGAAGGCGGGCATCATCCGGGCAAACGGAGTTGTGGTGACATTGCCGCAGCATCCGCAGGCCAACGACGTCATCGGGCACGCCATCCTGGAGAAAAACGCGCGGGCAATCAGTGCGGCGCAGTATGTGCCGCCGGTGTCACCGGGAGCGGCGACGTACCTGGCGGGACACGCAGCGCCGGTACGGGGACGGAACCGCTATCCGCTTATCGTGATTGGCGAAGAGATTGCCGTGGATTCGCCGCTCGCCGGGCGTCACCAATTACGCAATATTGCGTTGGCGATTGCCACCGCGGAGGAGTTGGCGCAGTTCGGCTTCAAGGTGACGCCGAAGCAGATCGAGCGGGGCATACGTGAGACACACTGGCTAGGACGCTTTCAGGTGCTGCCACCTTCGGCCGCATCGCAGCAACGCGAGATGGTGCTCGACGTGGCGCACAATCCTGCAGGTGCGTGGGCGTTGCGGTCCGCGCTGTCGGAGAATTTTCCCGACCGCGAGCTGACCTTCGTCTTTGCCGCGATGCGCGACAAGCCGCTGCCGGAGCTCGCCGAAATTCTGTTTCCCGTGGCCGAGCAGGTGGTGGTAACGCAGGTTGCCAATCCGCGTGCAGCAACCACGAGCGAACTGCTGCAGGCGGCCGCGCGCACCGGCGTGGCGCTGTATGCGGAGGAAACCGTCGCTGCGGCGCTGGCCCGCGCCCGGGATCTGAGCCCGGCAAACGGAGTCATCGTCGTAACCGGGTCAATCTTTCTGGTTGGCGAAGTGATGACCCTGATGGGTCTACAGGCGTGAAGCGATGAACACCCAGGCACAAGAGATTGCGAGTCCAAGGCCCCGACAGGGCAATTTATTCACTCGCCTGCGATCGTACTGCGTATTTGTGCCGCTGGTTTACCTCTACACGCTTGTGCTGGGGATCCTTTCGCTGTTGTCATCGCTGTTCGACCGAGACGGGCGGGTACAGCACGAGTTCGCGCGGCTGTGGTCGCGCATGATTCTGAAGACGGGCTTCGTTCCGCTGCACGTTGAAGGGCTGGAGAACATTGACGCGGCGCAGCCCGCGGTTTACGCCGCCAATCATCTTTCGGCGCTGGACATTCCGGTACTCCTGGCTGGAATTCCCGGGCAGTTCCGTATCATGGCGAAGAAGGAGCTGTTTCGCTATCCGGTACTGGGTTGGCACCTGAAGCGCTCAGGCCAGATTCCCATTGTCTTTGGCGATGCACATGCGTCGGTGGGGAGCCTGAAGCGCGCGGGTCGAACGCTGCGCAAGGGCCTGCCGCTGATGGTGTTTCCGGAAGGCGGACGCTCGCCCTCGGGCCAGCTGCAGCCGTTCATGGGTGGGGCGTTTTTCGCGGCCATCGCGGAACAGGTGCCGGTGATACCAATCGCGATTGTCGGGACCTACGAACTGCTGCCGATGAACAGTTTTCACGCGCTGCCAGGACCGGTGGACATGATCATTGGCAAGCCGATACCGACCACCGGCATGCGCCTGCGCGACATGGAGAAGCTCGCGGCGCAGGTGCGTGACGCGATCGCGGAGATGTGCAACTCGCGGGCACGAATAGCGCCCAATTTGCGGAACTCTTAGGTCGCAAGCGGCGCCGCTTCGCGGCTGGTTTGCTGCGAAAGCACTACTCCATATCACCTTTTTGCGGGTTGTAATAGAAGCGGAAGCGCAGCGCGAGGTAGGGCCCATGGAACTCGCCCGGCAACGGGGCGAACGGATTCGAGGCGGTGATTCCGCCCCAGGCCGCGCGATCCAGCGAGACGTCACCGGAAGGCGCGACCAGCCTCATTCCGGCAACCTTTCCGTCCTGCAGAATCACAAACTCGATGGCCAGCCTGCCGCGCTTCATCAGCGGTGCGCGTGCTTCCTCGGGTATCAGGATGTACCAGTTCCTGCGTACCGCTTCCAGAACGCGCGAGAGGTAGGGACCGAAGTCCACGCCCTGTGTATCGCTCAGCACCTCCAGATTCCCCAGGGTTCGGGCCGATCCTCCTGGTCCCATGCCGTAATCGCCACCGCCGTAAGTGGTGCCTCCGCGGCGCGAAGCAACCGCGTCCGCGCTCTGCTGAATCTGCGAGCCCGGAGACGAAAGCCCCGCGCGGAAGTCCGGAACCTTAGGCGTGCCTTGCTGCGGAGTCGGCAACCTGGGATTGTCCGTGG
>Ga0209656_10002612_pt1 | contig 11650 bp, 11 predicted proteins | sample BogFormECP12_OM2_FD_188239 | JGI IMG/M metagenome (GOLD analysis project Ga0209656, IMG submission 188239) | Bog forest soil microbial communities from Calvert Island, British Columbia, Canada - ECP12_OM2 (SPAdes) (version 2) | ecosystem: Environmental > Aquatic > Freshwater > Wetlands > Bog ... | reverse complement strand
GAAGACCGACGCGATCGGCGAGGGGACGGTCGGCGTCGCAATCGAGGCCGGCGGACGCAGGCTCGTTTACGCGCCCGGCTGCGCGCGCGTCACCGACGACCTGCACGCGCGAATCGCTCGCGCCCACGCGCTTTTCTTCGACGGCACGCTTTACGCCGACGACGAGATGATCGCGAACGGCCTCGGAGACAAGACCGGCCGGCGCATGGGCCATATGCCTGTCTCGGGCCCTGGCGGAACGCTCGAGGAACTGGCGCGGCACCACCAGGTTCGGCGCATCTTCATCCACATCAACAATTCCAACCCGATCCTCATCGAAGGATCTCCCGAAGAAGAACACGTAAAGGCGGCGGGTTGGGAGGTCGCTTACGACGGCATGGAGGTGCGCCCTTGAACAAGCCTGTGATGTCCGAGCCCTTGAGCCCCGAAGCGCTCGAGGCGGCGCTGCGCTCGGTCGGCCCCGAGCGCTACCACGACCTGCACCCGTTCCACGATCTTTTGCACGGCGGCAAGCTGAACAAGGGCCAGGTGCAGGCCTGGGCGGTGAACCGCTACGTCTATCAGGCGGCGATCCCACGCAAGGACGCGTCCCTCATGGGCCGCTGCGAGGACCGGGAGCTGCGCCGCGAGTGGCTTCACCGCATTACCGACCACGACGGCGCCGGCGACGACGAGGGCGGCGTCGAGCGCTGGCTCATGCTCACCGACGGGCTCGGGCTCGACCGCGACTATGTCATCAGCCAAGAGGGCGCACTGCCGGCGACCAAGTTCGCGGTCGAGGCCTATGTGCATTTCGTGCGCGAGAAGCCGCTGGTCGAAGCCGTCGCGTCGAGCCTGACGGAGCTTTTCGCGCCTTCGATCCATCGCCGCCGCATCGACGGCATGTTAGCGAACTACGACTTCATCGACGAGAAGGTGGTCGCTTATTTCCGCCGCCGTCTCGACCAGGCGCCGAAGGACGCCGACTTCGCTCTCGACTACGTCAAGCGCAACGCACACACGGTCGAGCAGCAGAAGGGCGTCCTTGCGGCGCTCAAGTTCAAGACCGACGTGCTCTGGGCGCAGCTCGACGCGCTGCATCACGCCTATGTCCGCGGCGCCATTCCGCCCGGCGCCTTCCGACCGGAATGATCCGATGGAGCCTTCAGCCAAGCCGCGCCTGCCGCGCGGCGTGAAACTCCGCCATGACGACGTGCGGCAGCGCTGGACGCTGCTCGCGCCCGAGCGGATCTTCGAGGTGGACGGGACGGCGGCGGCGGTGCTGCACCTCTGCGACGGCGAGCGCGATCTCGCAGCGATTATCGCAGAGCTTGCGAACCGCTATAGCGCGCCGCCGGCGGTGATCGAGAAGGACGTTGTCGCCATGCTGAGCGATCTCAAGGCCAAGAGGGTGCTCGAGACATGACCCCGCATGCCCCCCCGCCCGCCCCCCCGATCGGAGTCCTGGTCGAGCTCACCCACCGCTGCCCGCTCGGCTGCCCGCATTGCTCGAACCCGCTCAAGCTCGAACGCCCGGCGGCCGAGCTCGCCACGGAGACGTGGAAGCGCGTCTTCAGCGAGGCGGCGGCGCTCGGGGCGCTGCACGTCCATCTCTCGGGCGGCGAGCCAACGGCGCGGCGCGACATCGCGGAGCTCGTGCGCCACGCCGCTGAGTGCGGGCTCTACACGAACCTCATCACCTCGGGTGTCGGGGTTAGCGAGACGCTGTGGGGCGAGTTGGTCGAGGCGGGGCTCGACCATGCGCAGCTCTCGTTCCAGGGCGCGGACGAGGGGACCAACGATCGCCTGGGCCATTACGACGGCGCCTGGGCCAAGAAGCGGGCCTTCGCCGCGATGGTGACGGGCGCCGGCCTGCCGCTGACGGTCAACGCCGTCGTGAGTCGCCCGAACCTTCATCAGGTCGGCGCCTTCATCGACCTTGCCCTCGAACTCGGCGCGCGCCGCCTCGAAGTCGCGCACACGCAGTACTACGGCTGGGCGCTCAGAAACCGCGCGGCCCTGATGCCGCCGCGCAAGGAGACGGAGGAGGCGATCAAACTTGTCGAGGAGGCGCGGGCGAAGCTCAAGGGCAAGCTAGTCATCGACATGGTCGTGCCCGACTATTACGCCCGCTATCCGAAGCCCTGCGCAGGGGGGTGGGGGCGGCTTGCGATCAACGTCTCTCCCTCCGGCAAGGCGATGCCCTGCCACGCCGCGGAGACGATCCCGGGCCTCGAATTCTGGAACGTGCGCGAGCGGCCTCTGGCCGAGATCTGGCGCTTGAGCCCGGCCTTCAACGCCTTTCGGGGCACGGACTGGATGCGCGAGCCCTGCCGGTCCTGCGAGCGGCGCGAGATCGACTGGGGCGGCTGCCGCTGCCAGGCGCTAGCGCTCGCGGGCGACGCCGCGGCGACCGACCCCGCCTGCTCGAAGTCGCCGCATCACGCGCTGATCGAGGCGACGGCGGCCGCCGAGGCCGCGGCGGACGCCGGCGCGATCCGCTGGCGGTCGTACAAGGAGGCGGTCGAGGTTTGAGCGCAGCATTTCGCGCGCATTCGACCCCCGTTCGGCGTGCGCTCAGACGCCGTTCGGCTTCGTTGAGCAGGCGTTCGGCGCCGGAATTCCGCTGCTTATTCACCCATGAATCGTGACATTTCAAAGCGTTGCGCGGGAGTTCGGGGAAAAAAGCGACGGCCGGCGATTCCGACATTCGGCGAGCCCCCGACCACCCCCCTTCGGGTGGTCCCAATCGCCCACGCTGGCTGGCGCGCACGGGAGGAAAGGGGCCGAGGCCGCCTTTTGCGCCTTGCGAAAATTGGATCATCCGAGCAGGGTCGCACGATTTCTGGTTTCCAGCAATACTTTGTCATCTCGACGCCAGCCTATTGGGGGCGCCTCACGCGAAGCCGCCCGTGCGGGGGTGACGACAGGCGCGACGTCGTCGGGAAGTCTTCCCGAATTCCAGCGAAAAGTCCCCGCTTTCCCGGCGACCGCGATATGGCGCCTTAGCACTGATGACGGCCCGCGGCGGGGCTGATAGTCTCCCTCTCGTGAAAGGGGACGAACACCCTTTTCGGAAATGTGCATCAAGGAGAGCGCCCATGAGCTGGACCACCCCGGTTGTCGTCGAAATCTGCGCCGGTCTCGAAGTGACCGCCTATCTCACCGCCGAGATGTGATCTTTTCGCGGTTTCGCCGACCAAAACGCCGCTCCTTCACGGCAGGATCGCTCGCTTTCCGGCCGTCGCTCGAAGAGGCGCTCGACAATACGCGAAACCGTCGATCGCGCGGCGCCGGCCGAGAGGTCCGGCGCCGCTCGCGTCTTCGCCAGCGCTGGCCGGCGCGTCGGTCATTTGGCGCAGTCGGAGAGATCCCTGTCCTCGATGGCGAAAGCCTTGCCGGCTTCGATCTGCACATTGCGCGCAAGACATGTCCGCCCGTCGGCGAACTTGAGCCGCGCGAGATAGACGCCGGTGACGACCCCCGTGACTTTGACCCGCTCATCATGGTCGACAACGCCGTCGGGATCGTTGACGCACTGGTTCGGGCCGAAGGCGTTCGTGTCGACCGGCGCCAGTTCGAGCGACTTCACGGTGGATGACGTCAGGTTCCAGAAGCGGGTGTCTTTCGCTATCGCCGGGTGGGCGAGCCCAATCGCTGCGGCGGCGAGAATGATCCTGAGACGCATGCGGCGTTCCTCGAGGCTTTTCTCAGCCGATCATGGCGGCACGCGCGGAGGAGGGCAAATTTTGGGTCGTTGCGTCCAGGCTCTCACCGCGACGGCCCCTTCCGCCATCACCCGGATCAGGTCCGGGGGTCGCATGGTCCCCCTCCCCCGCTTCGCTATTGCTGCACGGGGGAGGAAAACGGCGGCGCCGGTTTCCTCCGCTGCGCGTCAGCGCGAGGGACGGGGACCGTCCGAAGGACGGTGGTGGGGGCAGTCTTCCCAAACCGACCGCAACCTTGGAATCGTTTGTCGTCTCGCGACGGCGATCCTACTGATCGCGCTCATCGGCGCCGCCGGGGCGGCCTTCGCCGATCCGCTCGCGATCAAGGTCGGCGTTCTCAGGCAGACCCATTCGCGCGAGACGATCTCGATCCTCGACATCCCGGCGAGCGACGATTTTCTCGCCGGGGCGAAGCTCGCCATGAGCGACAACAACACAACGGGACAATTCCTCGACCAGTCGTATGCGATCGACGACGTCAAGCTCGCCGCGGGCGACGACGCCGTCGCGGCGGCAAAGACCCTCCTCGATTCCGGGATCGGCTTTTTGATCGTCGACCTGCCCGCCGATGCGGTGCTGAAAGTCGCGGACCTCGCGCGCGACAAGGCGCTGGTGTTCAACGCCGGCGCGCCGGACGAGCGGCTGCGCGAGGAGGACTGCCGCGCCAACCTGATCCACACGGCGCCGTCGCGCGCCATGCTCGCCGACGCGCTCGCCGAGTACCTGATCTGGAAGCAGTGGCGAAAATGGCTGCTCGTCGTCGGCTCCCATCCCGAGGACGTCGCACTCGGGACAGCCTATGAGCGGGCGGCGAAGAAATTCGGCGCCAAGATCGTCGAGAAGCGGACGTTCGAGGACACGGGCGGCGGACGGCGCTCGGATTCGGGCGTGGTGCAGACCCAGCGCCAGATGCCGGTCTTCACCCAGAAGGCGCCCGACTACGACGTCCTGATCGCCGCCGACGAGAACGACGTGTTCGCGGGCTACCTTCCCGACCGCACCTGGGACCCGCGCCCGGTCGCAGGCTCCGGCGGCCTCATGCCTGTCAGCTGGGACGCCTCGCACGAACTCTGGGGTGCGCAGCAACTGCAGAACCGGTTTCAGCGCATGGCCCACCGCGGCATGACAGCGCGCGACAACCAGGCCTGGGTCGCGATGCGGATGATCGGCGACGCGGTCAGCCGGACGAAATCCGCCGACCCGAAGGCGGCGCGCGAGCTGATGCTGTCGCCCGACTTCGAAGTCGCCGACTTCAAGGGCGTCAAGCTGACGCTGAGACCCTGGAACCTCCAGCTCCGCCAGCCGATCTTGCTCACCGACGGACGCGGCACGGTGTCGGTCTCGCCGCAGGAAGGCTTCCTCCATCAGGTGTCGGAACTCGACACGCTCGGCCTCGACCAGCCGGAGACGAAATGCAAGCTCAACTGAGCCTCGCCTGCGCGCTCGCCCTGGCCGCGGCGACCGCGCCCGCATTCGCCAACACGGCCTTCGTCACCAACGAGAAGGGCAATTCGGTCTCGGTCATCGACACCGGGACGATGGAGACGGTGAGGACGATCAAGGTCGGCCAGCGGCCGCGCGGCCTGGCGCTCTCGAAGGACGACGCGTTCTTGTTCGTGTGCGCCGGCGACGACGACACGATTGAGATCGTCGACACCAAGACGCATGAGATCGTCGGCGACCTGCCCTCGGGGCCGGACCCGGAGCAGCTCCGCCTGAGCCCGGACGGCGCCACCCTGTTCGTCGCCAACGAGAACGACGCGCTCTTGACCGCCATCGACGTCGCCTCGCACAAGGCGATCGGCGAGACGCCGGTCGGCGTCGAACCGGAAGGCGTCGCGGTGAGCCCGGACGGCAAAACGGTCGTCGTCACCTCCGAGACGACCAGCATGGCCCATCTCATCGCCTGGCCGGGTGGCAAGCCTTTCGCCAACATCCTTGTCCCGCCGCGCCCGCGCTTCGCCGAATTCAAGCCGGACGGCTCGGAGCTCTGGGTGTCGTCCGAAGTCGGCGGCAAGGTCACGGTGATCGACCCGGCAAAGAAGGCGATCCTCCAGATGATCGCCTTCGACGTGCCGGGCATGCGCCCGGAGGCGATCCAGCCGGTCGGCATCCGTTTCACCGGCGACGGCAAGCTCGCCTTCGTCGCGCTCGGGCCGGCCAACCGCGTCGCGGTGATCGACGGCGCGACCAAACAGGTCATGAAGTACATTCTCGTCGGGCAGCGCGTCTGGCATCTGGCGCTGACCCCGGACGACAAGCAGCTCTATGCGACCAACGGCGTCACGAACGACGTGACCGTCATCGACGTTCCCTCGCTCAAGGCGCTGAAGTCGATCCCAGTCGGGTCCTACCCCTGGGGCGTGGCGATCACCCGGCAATGAATTTGAGCGCGCCCCTCGGCGTCGCGGCGGCGCGGCCTGCGGCGCTCTCCATCGAGCATGTCTCGCACGCCTACGGCGCGCGGAAGGCCCTCGACGATGTGAGCTTCTCGGTCGAACCGGGCGCCTTTGCGGTGCTGCTCGGACTGAACGGCGCGGGAAAAAGCACGCTTTTCTCCATCGTCACGCATCTCTACGCCAGCAAGACCGGCACGGTGCGGATCTTCGGTCATGACGTGGCGCGCCAGAGCGGGGCGGCGCTCGCCGAACTCGGCGTCGTGTTCCAGAGCCGCACGCTCGACCCGGACCTCACCGTGGAGCAGAACATGCTCTATCAGGGCGCCTTGCACGGGATCGGTCCACGGGAGGCGCGCGCCCGCGCGCGGGACCTCATCGGGCGCTTTGGCCTCGCCGACCGGCTGAAGGACCGCATCCGCCATCTCTCGGGCGGCCAGGCGCGACGGGTCGAGATCGCCCGCGCGCTCGTGCACGCGCCCCGGCTCGTGCTGCTCGACGAACCGACCGCGGGACTCGATATCAAGGCGCGGGCCGACATCCTCGCGCTCGCGCGCCGCCTCGTCGAAGAGGACCGCGTGGGCGTCCTGTGGACGACCCATCTCGTCGACGAGGTGCGGCCCGAGGACCAGGTCGTGGTGCTGCACAAGGGACGCGTCCTCGCCTGCGACACGGCGCGCGCAATCATGGCGGCGGCCGGCGCGGATTCGATCGGCGCGGCCTTTTCCCGACTGACCGGCGGCGCCGCGGAGGAGGACGCATGAGCGCGGTCGCCGGCGGCGCGCGCCGGCCGTTCGGCCTCGCCGCCTATTGCATCTGCCTCCAGGGCGTCATCTGGCGCGAGGGCCTGCGGTTTCTCCATCAGCGCGAGCGGTTCGTCTCGGCGCTGGTAAGGCCGCTCGTGTGGCTCTTCATCTTCGCCGCAGGCTTCCGCCAGACGCTCGGGATCTCGATCATCCCGCCGTACGAGACCTACGTGCTCTACGACGTCTACATCACGCCGGGCCTGATCGCGATGATCCAGCTCTTCAACGGCATGCAGTCGTCGCTGTCGATGGTGTACGACCGAGAGATGGGCTCGATGCGCATGCTGCTCGTGAGCCCGGCGCCGCGCTGGTTCCTCTTGACCTCGAAGCTCATCGCCGGCGTCGCCGTCTCGATTTTGCAGGTCTACGCTTACCTCGTGATCGCCTGGTTCTGGGAGATCGAGCCGCCGTCCTGGTGGGGCTATCTCACGATCCTGCCGGCGCTGCTGCTGTCGGGGCTGATGTTAGGGGCGCTCGGCATGGTGCTGTCCTCGCTGATCAAGCAGCTCGAGAATTTCGCCGGGGTGATGAATTTCGTGATCTTCCCGATGTTCTTCGCCTCCTCCGCGCTCTATCCGCTGTGGCGGGTGCAGGAGGGAAGCCCGGGACTGGCGACGGTGTGCGCGTGGAATCCCTTCACCTATGCGGTCGAGCTAATCCGCTTCGCCTTTTGGGGCAAGTTCGAGCCGCTGTCATTCGCGGTGGTGCTTGGCTGCGCGATCGTCTTTCTCGCCGCCGCGGTCGTCGCCTACGACCCGGCGCGCGGCATGCTGATGCGGCGCGGCGGATGAAAGAGTTTAGCCAACGCCCTCGTCCTTCGAGACGCCCGCTTCGCAGGCTCCTCAGGACCAGGTCGTCGGGAGATTGGCGCCGCTTTTGGAGTATGGGCAAGTGCTTATGAAACTGGCCGCATGGATCGTCGGGGCGGCCGCGTTCTGCGCCTCGGCGGGCGCAGAGGCCGCGGACACGATCCGGCTTGCGATGCAGAAGACCGGCACGGTGTCGTGGGAGATCGCGGCAATGAAGGCGCTCGGCCTCGACAAGGCGGCCGGCCTCGACGTCGAGGTGACCGAACTCGCCACGACCGACGCCGGCAAGATCGCGCTTCAAGGCGGCGCCGCCGACCTCATCGTGTCGGACTGGATGTGGGTCGCGCGCGAGCGCGCGCTCGGCGACCGGCTCTTGTTCACCCCCTATTCTACCGCGCTCGGCTGCGTGGCGACCCCGAAGGATTCGCCCGTCCGTTCGCTCGCCGACCTTGCCGGACGCTCGCTCGGCGTCGCCGGCGGCCCGCTCGACAAGAGCTGGCTCATGCTTCGGGCAGCGGCGCTGAAGGACGGCGTCGATCTCAAGACCGCCGCCCGTCCCGCCTACGGCGCGCCCCCGCTTCTTGCCGAAAAGCTCGCGTCGGGCGAACTCGACGCCGCGCTCGAATTCTGGAACTTCTGCGTCGACCTCGAGACCCGCGGCTTCCCCCGAGCGATCGACATGGCCGACGTCGAGAAGGCGCTCGGGGCGACCGGCCCGGTCGCGATGACCGGCTACGTCTTCAGCGAGTCGTTTGCCAAGGACCACGGCGACGCGCTGAGGCGCTTTTTCGCCGCGGCGGCCAAGGCGCGGGAAGCGCTGGCGAACGATTCTGCGCTGTGGGCGCCGATCAAGGCCCGCCTGCATCTCAACGACGACGCTGCGCTGGCGACCACCCGCGAGCGCTACGCGGAAGGGCTGCCGAAGCGTTCCGTCGCTGCGGAGGCCGAGGACGCCAAGGCGCTCTATCGCGTCATCGCCGCCGTCGGCGGAGCGGAGCTCACGGGCGGCGCGACCGAGCTCGATCCAGCGCTGTTCTTCGATCCGAACGTCGCGAGGTGAAGGTGGCCGCGCGGCTCGTCTCGCTCCTCTCGCTTGTCGCGCTCTGGGTCGTGGCGGCCCATTTCGGCGACCCGCGCCATGTGCCGGGTCCCGTCGCCGTCTTTTCCGCGATGGGCAAGGCGGCGGCCTCGGGCGAGCTCTTCTCCGCGATGGGGATCACCATGGCGCGGGTCGCCGCGTCCTTCGGGCTCGCCATGGCGCTCGGCTCGGCGCTCGGCTACGCGATGGGACGGCGCGCCCTCATCGACCGTCTCGCCGACGCCTGGGTGGTCGTGCTTCTCAACCTGCCCGCGCTGGTCATCATCGTTCTGCTTTACATCTGGGTCGGCCTCAACGAATCGGCGGCGATCGCGGCGGTTGCGCTGAACAAGCTGCCGAACGCGACCGTGACGATCCGCGAGGGCGCGCGGGCCCTCGACCCCAGCCTCGATGAGATGGCCCGCGTCTTCGCCTTCGGCCCATGGAAGCGCCTGCGCCACGTCGTCCTGCCGCAGCTTGCGCCCTACATCGCCGCCGCGACCCGCTCGGGGCTGTCGCTGGTGTGGAAGATCGTGCTGGTGGTCGAACTCGTCGGCCGACCCAACGGGATCGGATTCGAGATCAACGAGGCCTTTCAGCTCTTCGACGTCGCTCTGCTGCTCGCCTACGCCCTCCCCTTCACCGCGGCGATGCTGATCGTCGAATCCCTCGTGGTCCAGCCCTTTGAACGCCATGTGTCCCGCTGGCGGCCCCGGCCTGCTTGACGTCCGCATCGCGCGGAAGCGCGTCGCGAACGCCGCCGGCCAGCCGGTCGAAATCCTCTCCAATCTCGCCTTCCGGCTCAAAGCCGGTCAGGTCGGCGCGCTGATCGGCCCGTCGGGCTGCGGCAAGACGACGTGCATGCGGATCGTCGCGGGCCTCGACCAGGGCTTCGAGGGCGCGGTCCAGCGTCCAGCGGGACCGGTGGCCATGGTGTTCCAGGAGCCGCGGCTCCTGCCGTGGCGCACCGTCGAGGACAACATCCGCCTCGCCGCGCCCCGAGTGACGGAGGCGGAGCTCGCGGCCCTCTTGAAGCCGCTCGGGCTTCAGGACCATCGGGCGCACTTTCCCGGCGAACTCTCGCTCGGACTGGCGCGGCGCGTCGCGCTCGCCCGCGCCTTCGCGGTGCGGCCGTCGCTCCTCTTGCTCGACGAGCCGTTTGTCTCGCTCGATGCGCCTCTCGCGCGCGCGCTCGAACGCGAACTCGTCGCGCTCATCGCCGGGCGCCCGGTCACGACCGTTCTCGTGACGCACAACGTCGGCGAGGCCATCCGGCTCGCCGACCGCATCGTTGTCCTCTCGCCCCGGCCAGCACGGGTCCTCGGCGAAATCGCCGTCGATGCGCCGCGCGCCGCGATGAGCGCCGCTGTGGCGCGGTCGATCGAAGACAGCGTCGAGGCGCTGAGAGCGCCCGCGTGACTTCGCCGTAGGCCGATAACGCCCGTGCAAATCTTCGGCCGGTAGAATGTCCCAAGATCATCGGCGCGCCCGAGAGCAAGCGAGCGGCCGCTTCGCCTGATTGGGCCGGACAGTCAGCGTTGCAGGTGCTTGTAGACCGTCGTCCGGGATAGACCCAGCCGTCGCGCGGTCTCGGCGACATTTCCGCCGGCGAGACGATGCGCCGTTTCGATCTCCTCGCAGAAGCGGCGGTCGATGGGAGAGCCTCGGCACGAGGGACAGGCGCGCTCCGCCTCATCCGAGGGGCCGCGGTCGAAGCCGTCCGCGTCGACGGTTTCGTCCTTGCGACGCAACAGGGCCCGCTGGAGCGCATGGCGCAGCTCGCGGATGTTCCCCGGCCAGGAGCGCTTCGCGAGCACGGCGATCGCCGCCTCCGTGATGGACGCCTGCGGCGCGAGGTCGGCGAGGAGCCGCCGCACGATCTCGGCGAAGTCGGTTCTCGTCCGCAACGGGGGCAGCTCGATGGCGTAAGCGTTCAGGCGGAACATGAGGTCCTCGCGGAAAAGCCGCGCCTGAACGAGGTCGGCGAGAGACCGGTTGGTCGCCGAGACGATCTGCACGTCGACCTTGAGGTCGGCGCGGCCGCCGACGGGCCGGATCTCGCCGCTGTCGAGGAAGCGCAGCAGCGCCGTCTGCGCGCCGAGGGGAATTTCTGAGACCTCATCGAGAAACAGCGTGCCGCGGTCGGCCTGGCGCGCGAGGCCGGGCGCGCCGTCGGACCGGGCGCTGGTGAACGCGCCGCGCTCGTGTCCGAAGAGCTCTGCGACGAACAGGCTTTCGGGCACGGCCCCGCAATTGACGGCGACGAATGCGCCGCTGCGGCCCGTCAGGTCGTGGACATGCCGCGCCATCAGCTCTTTGCCGACGCCGGTCTCGCCGGAGATGTGTACCGGCATGCGCAAGGCGAGCGCCTCGCCGAGCTCCGCGAGGCTCGCCTCGACACGCGGATCGGAGCACACGAATTTCGGCTCGGGGCGCTCGGCGCTCTGCGCGCCGCGAGCGGCCGCGCGCGCGCGGCCAATGCGGCGGCAGGCCATGAAGACGCCGCTCCCGGCCCGGTCGCGGGTTCGGACAACCCCGCCGCTCAGCATCTCGGTGAGCGCCTCGCCGAAGCGGCGGTCGAACAGCGCGTAAAATTCCGCGCCGCTCCTGGCCGGCAGCCCCGCGAGCAGCGCGGCTCCGGCGCGATTGACCGAAAGAACCTCCCCGTCCGCCGACGAGGCGATGCCGACGACGGGCGAGTTGAGACGGACGTTGCCCAGCGAGCCGTGGAAACGGGCGTCGCCGAAGGCGAACACCCCGCCGTCGGAGGCGACCAACCAGTAGCCGCCGCCGTCGGGAGTGGCGGCGATCCCGACGACCGGGGCGTTCAGACGGATCTTGCCGAGAGAACCGT
>Ga0209656_10002611_pt1 | contig 11653 bp, 12 predicted proteins | sample BogFormECP12_OM2_FD_188239 | JGI IMG/M metagenome (GOLD analysis project Ga0209656, IMG submission 188239) | Bog forest soil microbial communities from Calvert Island, British Columbia, Canada - ECP12_OM2 (SPAdes) (version 2) | ecosystem: Environmental > Aquatic > Freshwater > Wetlands > Bog ... | reverse complement strand
CCGAGTCGTCGATGCCGAAGGTGATGTGCGCGTCTTCGAAGCCAAGCCAACGCTTCGTCAGCGGATACCACGCCTTGTACGTTGCTTCCTTGGCGCAGAACAGGATTCGGTCCCAATGCACACCGGTCGGCAAAGCAGACATTGCTTCAATTTCCCGACGCTCCACGTCCAAACTGATTGCATCGAGCACGCCATCGGGCAACACGTCATGCGGCTCGGCGTCGACGCCCACCGAGCGCACCGCGGCGCCGCGGCCGACCACCGCGCCACGGTAGCCCGCGCAGTGGGTGAGGCTGCCCACCACGCCGTCGGGCCAGCAGGGTTGGCCCTTGTCCCCCTTCAGAATCGGCACCGGCGGGAACCCTAGTTCACCCAGCGCGAGACGAGCGCAGTGGCGGACGGTGATGAATTCGTTGCGGCGCTTGGCCACTGACCGGGCGATCAACGGCTCCTCTTCGGGCATCGGCACCAGCCCGGGTGGGTCCGAGTACAGCTCGGCAGACGCCAGGTTCTCGCCAGACGTCTCCGTGCCGGGCAGCACCGACGACATCAGTGCGCTCAGCGTCATCGTGATTGCCGCTGGCGCAGTCGCTGTCGGAACTGCTGCGCCTGCGCGCGCATCTCGTCGGTGATGACGAAATGACCGCCGAAATCGTTGAGATAGCCAGGCGCGTATTGTGGATCGGGCAGCACTTGGCGAAGCCAGCTGAACGGCTTGCGCCGCCGCCACTCTCGCGGGTAGCCCACCGAAACCTCTTCGAAGCGAACGCCGTCGTACCAGGTGGTGCGGGGAATGTGCAGATGGCCGTAGACCGAGCAGATCGCGTTGTAGCGGGTGTGCCAGTCGGCGGTCTCGGTGGTTCCGCACCACAGCGAGAACTCCGGGTAGAACAGCGAATCGCAGGGTTCACGCACCATCGGGAAATGGTTGACCAACACCGTCGGCGTCATCCAGTCGAGGTCTTCAAGTCGCTTGCGGGTGGCGACCAGGCGATCACGGCACCACGCGTCGCGGGTGGCGTACGGCTCGGGTGACAGCACGAACTCGTCGGTGGCGACGACGTTGCGTTCTCGCGCTATCGCGAGCCCTTCGGCTTTGGTGGTCGCGCCCTCCGGCAAGAACGTGTAGTCGTAGAGCAGAAACAGCGGCACGATGGTGGCCGGGCCGCCCCGTTCGGTCCACACCGGAAATGGGTGCTCGGGGGTCACCACGCCCATCTCGTCGCACATGTTGACCAGGTAGTCGTAGCGGGCCCGCCCGAAAATCTGCTTCGGGTCTCTGTTGGTGGTCCATAGTTCGTGGTTCCCGGGCACCCAGATCACCTTCGCGAACCGTCGCCGCAGCAGATCCAGCGCCCACCGGATCTCGTCGGTGCGCTCGGCGACATCGCCGGCAACGATCAACCAGTCGTCCGGCGACGACGGGTACAGCGATTCGGTGACGGGCTTGTTGCCCATATGCCCGGTGTGCAAGTCGGACACCGCCCACAGCGTCGGCTGACGCGCGGTCGTCGAGTCCTGTGTTGCCACGACTCCCCAGCTTAATGATCGCGTCCGTGGGGGCTGCGCCCCAGCCTCGTTCTGATTGTCCGGCTTTTCCCCGCAAGCGGGTGAGGGTACCCCGAGCCGCCCGGCGGCGAGGGGGCGTGCCCTACCTGACGCCGTCCCGGCGCCCATCGTCGCCTGGACTAGAACAGGTTCCTGTTTCCGCTGTGATCGCGTGAACGCGACTTGTAAACTCCCAGGAGAATCAGACCGAATCGAGGGGTGTGGTGGTCACCAAGCTGCGGCTGTTCGCGGCGCTCGGTGCCCTGGTCACGGCGGTGGTGATGGTGTCGCAGAGTGCACCGCCCGTCATTGTCGGCACCCCGAACGTGCACCTGCGGTCGACGGCGGCACCGATGGATCCGCCCACGACGATGAAGAGCCCGATCGTGGCGACCACCGACCCCAGCCCGTTCAACCCGTGTCAGGACATCCCGTTCGACGTCGTTCAGCGGTTGGGCCTGGGCTTCACTCCGCCAGAGCCGGAGGAGGGGCTGCGCTGCCACTACGACGCCGGCAACTACCAGTTGGCCGTCGAGCCGATCGTCTGGCGCAACTATGACCAGTCATTGCCGGCCGACGCCGTCGAGACGACCGTCAACGGCCACCGCGCCGCCCAGTACTGGAACCTCAAGCCCACCTAGCACAACAGTTACTGGATTTTCTCCTGCATGGTGATCTTCAAGACCAGCTACGGCGTCATCCAGCAGTCGCTGTACTACTCGACGGTCTACTCCAGCCCCGAGGTGGACTGCCCGTCCACCAACCTGCAGCGGGCAAACGACCTTTCGCCTTACTACAAGTTCTGAGCCCGCGTCGGCGCGTGCGGCCATAACCTGATCACGTGACCACCACATCCGCCCGGCCCGCGGGGTCGGCCCTACGCTCACTGCCCACCCGACTCGGCGGCCGTGCCCTGGGCCGGATGCTGCGCCTGCCCGCGCCGAGCACCGGCTACACGGTGAGCACGGTCGCGATCCCGATGCGCGATGGCGTCGAACTGCTGGCCGACCACTACGTGCCCGTCGGAGAACCGGTCGGCACCGTGCTGATGCGCGGACCGTATGGCCGCGCGTTCCCGTTCTCGCTGATATTCGGCGCGCTCTACGCCGCCCGCGGTTACCGAGTTCTGATGCAGAGCGTGCGGGGGACGTTCGGTTCCGGCGGAGTCTTCACGCCGATGGTCCACGAAATAGCCGACGGCGCCGACACGGTGGCGTGGCTTCGGCAGCAGCCATGGTTCACCGGTCGCTTTGCCACCATCGGGGTTTCGTATCTGGGGTTCACTCAGTGGGCACTGCTGCAGGATCCGCCGCCGGAGTTGGCTGCGGCCGTCATCACCGCCGGCCCGCATGATCTCAGCGCGTCGGCCTGGGGCACCGGCGCGTTCACGGTCAACGACTTCCTCGGCTGGAGCAATCTGGTTGCCCACCAAGAAGACCCCGGACGAATCCGCGCCGGCATCCGCCAGCTGCGGGCGCAGAAAAGCGTGATACGCGCCGCCGGCGAGTTGCCGTTGGGTGCGGCCGGCCGGGAGCTGTTGGGTGCGGGCGCGCCGTGGTGGGAGTCGTGGCTGGAGCATCCCGATACGGACGACCCGTTCTGGGAGCCGCTTCAACTCGGCGCCGCACTCGACCGGGCGCACGTGCCGGTGCTGCTGATCGGCGGCTGGCAAGACCTGTTTCTGAGGCAGTCGCTCCAGCAGTACCGGCATCTTCGGGACCGGGGCGTGGACGTGGCGCTGACCATCGGCCCGTGGACACACACCCAGCTGCTCTTGCAGGGTCTGCGTACCCTCGCCGGGGAAACGCAGGACTGGCTGGACACCCACCTCGCCGGTCGCACGGCCGAATCGCGACGCAGCAGGGTTCGCGTCTTCGTCGCCGGTGAAGGCTGGCGCGATGCGGCCGACTGGCCGCCGGCCACCACCGAGCACGCGATGTACCTACAGCCCGGCGGCGGCCTGGCCGACACACCGCCGACCGCGGTGTCCTCGATCAGCTTTCGCTATGACCCCGCCGACCCGACGCCGACCATCGGCGGCCGACTGCTGTCGCCGGACGGCGGATACCGGGACGACACCGTGTTGGCCGCCCGCAGCGACGTGCTCGGCTTCACCACAGACCCGCTCATCGACGACCTGTATGTGCACGGCAACCCGGTCGCCGAATTGGCGCACTGCTCCGACAATCCGCACGTCGACCTGTTCGCCCGGATCAGTGAAGTCGACGCCAAGGGCCGCTCCCGAAATGTCAGCGACGGCTATCGGCGACTGGCCGACGCGACCGACTCCGTCAGCCTCGAACTCGACGCGATCGCCCACCGATTCAGCGCCGGATCACGCATTCGCGTGCTGATCGCCGGCGGCTGCCATCCCCGCTACACCCGTAACCTCGGCACCGGTGAGGCGACAGTGACCGGCAGCCGACTCAAGCCATCGATCCATGAACTGCACTTCGGCGCCTCCCGGGTGGTGCTTCCGGTCGAGAGAGCCTAGCCAATGGATATTTTCGAGGAATGGCGAAGCGGTGGAACAGAAATCCGCTGGCGCTCATCAACCGCTGCCAACAACGACGCGGAAGTCAGCGTCTTCACCCGCCGCTGCGGCACACCGGGCGCACCGGCGTTGGTGTGCGTCCACGGCTTTCCGACGGCAAGCATCGACTACTTCGCGCTGACCCGCGAATTGAGCGACGAGTTCGATATTTTCCTGCTGGACTTCCCCGGCTACGGGCTCTCCGACAAGCCGCCCGCACCGTATGTGTATTCGCTTTACGACGATGCACGCTTGCTGATCCACGCGATCACGAGCGTGTGGCAGCTCGGGCGATACACCATGCTGACCCATGACCGTGGCACCAGCGTCGGCATGATCGCGCTTTCGATGTTCGCGGCGCAGGATCACGGAAACGCGCCGGCCGAAGTCATCTTGACGAATGCGAACATTTATCTTCCGTTGTCCAACCTCACCGCGTTTCAGACCGCGCTTCTCGACCCCGCAACGGCGCGGAATACGGCGGGCGCGACGACGCCGGAAATGCTCGCCGCCGGCATGGGAGCCAGCACGTTCATGCCGCGGCGAACGCCCACTGACCCCGAGATCGTGGCTCTGACCAAGTGCTTCGCGCACAACGACGGGATCGGTGTGCTGCCGGACACGATTCAATACCTAAATGAGCGCGCCGCCGATGAAACAAATTGGCTCACAGCGCTTTCCACGAGCGAGATCAACACCAGCCTGGTTTGGGGCGTGCACGACAACGTCTCTCCCGTCCGGGTGGCCAACTTCGTGTGGCAAAAATTCTTGCACTACAAGCCGGGACGCAACCGCTACTGGATCGTGCCGACCGCCGACCACTATCTGCAGTGCGATGCGCCGGCGCAATTGGCGGAATTGGTGCGACTCACGGCAGCCGGCCAGACGACCGCGCTGTGCACCCTCGGGGACCGGCCGGACGGCGCGGTGCTGGTAGACCAGACCCCTTGAAGCTCAAGGATTATCCGACGGCGTCGCGGACGCGGGCGGCGACTCGTCGTAGCGCCGCGTCGTCGTGCACTGGAGTGCCCAGCTTCGGCGTCACCGCCGGCAGCTCCACCCAGCTGGTGCACCCGGCGTAGTCGGGGGTGCGAGCCAGTTCCACCGGCTCGACCAACGGTATGGCCTGCACAACCAGCACTGCCAGCCGATGCTTCGGGCGAAAGTCCAGCCGGTCCTCGCGCACCGACCGGGCGGTCCAGATATGTAAATCCTCGATCGCCTCGATGTTGTCGGGCCGGTTGACCGGCAGTGCTGCAACGACTTTCGCCGCGGCTCGCACCACAACGCGGTCGTCGGCGCTGTCGGCGGCCGCCGCCGTGAGCAGGTCCCGGAATTCGGGCCGGACCCGCTCGGCGTGACTGTGCGCGACCGTCGGGAACAGCGTGAACTCGCGGGCGGCCAGCTCGAAACGCTTCTCGCCAATCCCGCCTTTCCGGAGCAGCACCGACTGCCGGCCGTCCAGCAGCGCGTGTACCACAGCGCTCCACTCCTTGAGCGCGGGCATCGTAGCGGCTTGTGTCATTTCATCGCCAGCCGACGCAACGGCGGGGAGGTCTTCGGCGGCTGGCGGCGCGGCGGCAGGACATCCAACAGCCGTGTCGTCGTCGCCGCGACTTCGGCCACCGCCGCTTCGAAGGCTTCGGCGTTGGCCGACGACGGATGGGTGATGCCGCTGACCTTGCGCACATACTGCCGCGCCGCCGCCGAGATCTCCTCGGCCGTCGCCGGCGGCTCGAGTCCGCGCAATTCGGTGATGTTTCGGCACATCCCCCAACGATAAGCCGGTCGAGCTATGCCGAGGTGGGCTGACTACGGTGGCGCTTATGCGCGCCAGCGACGATGCAGAGCGCAGCGATGAGGAGGAGTGGCGCTAATGACCGACGACATCCTGTTGATTCACACCGACGATCAGGTGCGCACCCTGACCCTGAACCGACCGCAGTCGCGCAACGCGCTGTCGGCCGCTCTGCGGGATCGGTTTTTTGCGGCCCTGGCCGAGGCCGAAACCGACGACGCCGTCGACGTCGTCATCCTGACCGGCAGCGATCCGGTATTTTGCGCGGGGCTCGATCTCAAAGAGCTGGGCGGGCAGTCGGCGTTACCGGACATCTCGCCGCGCTGGCCGCCGTTGACCAAGCCGGTGATCGGCGCGATCAACGGCGCCGCTGTCACCGGTGGGCTTGAGCTGGCGCTGTACTGCGACATCCTGATCGCGTCGGAGCACGCGCGATTCGCCGACACCCATGCCCGGGCGGGTCTGCTGCCGACGTGGGGCCTCAGCGTGCGGCTGCCACAGAAAGTCGGCGTCGGCGTGGCCCGTCGGATGAGCCTGACCGGTGACTATCTGTCCGCCGACGATGCGCTGCGGGCCGGCCTGGTCACCGAGGTGGTGCCCCATGAGCGGCTGCTGCCCGCCGCGCGCGAGGTGGCGGCAAGCATCGTCGGCAACAACCAGAGCGCGGTCCGTGCCCTGCTGGCGTCCTATCACCGGATCGACGAATCGCACACCAGCGAGGGACTCTGGCTGGAAGCGATGGCGGCCAAGCAATTCCGGACCTCCGGCGACGACATCGCCGCCAACCGAGAAGCGGTGCTGCAGCGCGGACGGGCCCAGGTGCGGTAAGACAGCAATCTGCCCCGCTTCCGGAGGCAGAAACGGGGCAGCTTGCGTGTTGACTGATCCGTTCGATCAGGGCATGGCCGCGCGCAGGGGGTGCGTGACAGTCCACACGGGGCGCAGGACGTCCGCCGCGTAGTGGCGCACCGGGTGCAGCGGTCCGCTGTACGGCACCCACGGAGCAGCGGACGCGGTAGCCGGCACCAGCGATCCAAGGACGGACAGGCCGACGGCGGCCAGCAGGCCGGCCGCTGCGACACGCAGCTTGGAAACTTTTTGCGTCTTCATGGTTGAGATTCCTTACCGGGAAGTTGTGTCCCAGGTCCGGATGTAGTCCTTCGCTGGGGTCGGTGCTTACCCCGACACCACAAGCGTGCAGCAGGGCCCTTGGCGGAGTCTGGTGAGATTCTTGCGAAATTCTTGCGAAATTCTTGCGTTTGCTAAACGCCATATCCGCGCAGCTCAGCGGGCGCGGATTTCGAAGGTGAACTCGTGTTTCCCGATGCGGATATGGTCGCCATCTGCGAGGGTAGCGCTGCTTCGGATGCGCCGGCCTTGCACCAGGACACCGTTGGTCGATCGCAGATCGCTGACCACAAAACTGCCCTCGGTGTCGATGACGACGGCGTGGTAGCGACTGACGTCGTCGTCGTCGAGAACGATGTCGTTGTCGGGTCGGCGGCCAATCCGGGTCGAAGCGTCCAGCGGGTAGCGCTGTCCGTCTTTGCCTCGCAACTCGGCGACGGCCGAAACGCCGGCCTGCGTGATGGTGTGCGGGCCGAGATCGACGGCGCTGTGCTGGGCGGTGGTCTGGGCGGTCCGTTTGGTGTCGAGCGGCTCCTGGCGCAGGATCCGCTCATGCAGGGTCTTGAGCGTCGGACCGGGGTCTATGCCGAGATTATCGGCCAGGTTCGCCTTCAGTCGCCGATAGGCGTTAAGGGCGTCAGACTGCCGCTCGGCAACGTAGTAGGCGGTGATCAGCTGGGCCCACAGCGGTTCCCGGAAGGGATGTTCAGCACTAAGCAACTCCAGCCGAGGGATCACCAAGTCGGTGCGTCCACACGCGATGTCGGCCTCGGCGAGGCCGATTTGGGTCGCCACTTTGACGTCGTTCAGCGCGGTGGCAAACGTATCGACGAACGCGAACTCGCTTAGGTCGTCGAGTACCGGCCCACGCCATTCGGTCAGCGCGGCCGCCAGGTAGCCGCTGGCTTCTTCGAACTGTCCGGCGGCGGCGGCGCGAACCCCCGCGTTCTTCGCGGTAATGAAACGCCCGAGATCGCAGTCGGCGTCGGCGACACTGAGCTGATAACCCGGCGAGACGCTCGCCAGCACCGTGTTCGGGTCGTACCCGGCGCTGCCGAGCAGTCGGCGCAGGTTCGACACGTAGGAATGGATACTTGTCCGCGCCGCCGGCACCGGCGACTGGTCCCACACCGCATTGATCAGCGAGTCGACCGACACCGCCCGGTTTCGGTTCAGCACGAGCATGGCCAACACCGCCCGCTGCTTGGGGGCGCCCAACGGCACCGAGGTGCCGTCCGTCGTCAGCTGCAACGGTCCCAAAACACCGAACCCGCGGCGTGTGTTTCCCATCGTGCTGTCAGCCTTTCGGGTCAACGTGGGCGTCAGTTCACCATTGTGACCTTGTGACCTCAACTCGCCGCTGCACGACGCGATGTCAGGGTGGCCAACTGTTGGCCCGCACCGGTCACCCCAGCGCGGCGCGTAGCGACGTCACCACATCATCGACCGAACCGGTGGTCGAGTAGCCCGCGGCCAGCTTGTGACCACCGCCACCGAATGTCGAGGCGACCGCAGCGAGATCCACTGCGGCCTTTGCCCGCATCGACACCGACCATTTCTGCGGCTCGGTCTCCTTGAAGACCGCCGCCACCTCGGCCTGCTGGGTGGTGCGGACGATGTCGACGATGCTCTCGACTTCTTCCGGCCGAGCGCTTATCCATTCCTGGTGTCCGACAACGGCATACACGAAACCGAGACCGTCGACATCGTCCGGCAACAGCTGCGCCGAACCCAACACCCGCGACAGCATGGTCAGCCAGCGGAACGGATGCGTGTCCATCAGCGACCGGCTGATCGCCGCGTTGTCGACGCCGAGCTCGACCAGCCGTGCCGCCAGCCGATGTGCGCGTGCGCTGGCCCACCGGAACGACCCGGTATCGGTGGTCAGCCCGGCATAAAGACAGTGCGCCACGTCGGTGTCGATCGGCTTGCCCCACGCGTCGAGCAGCTCGGCCACCAGCATCGTGGTGGAGTCCGCCGACGGGTCGACGAAGTTGGCGGTGCCGAACAGCTGGTTCGACGCGTGATGGTCGATCACCAACAGCTCCTGCCCGGCGCCGGCCATTTCGCACAGGTCCCCGAGTCGGTTGATGCTCGGGATGTCCACCGTCACAACCAGATCGACATCGCGGCGCATGACATGGGGATCGATGAGCAGCTGACCACCGGGCAGCGATCGTAGCGACTCGGGAAGCGTTGCCGGGGCCGCGAAGCTGACCTCGACGGCCTTGTCGCACCGGTCCAGCACCAGGGCCAGCGCCAGCCCGGCGCCGATCGTGTCGGCGTCGGGGTAGACATGGCAGACCACCGCAATACTGGCGGCGGCGGACAGCACCTCGGCGGCTTCGACGGCGTCGACGCGTGGCGCAGTGCCGGTTGACTCAGTCTTCGAGTTGATCGTCGTCATCGGCGCCTTCCCCGCTAGGTCCATCCGCGGCCGCATTCGCGCGGTAGGGGTCGGCCTCTCCGGCCGGCTTGGCGCCTTCGCGGACCCGAGCCACATCGGCGTCGGCGGCGCGCGCACGGGCCAGCAACTCTTCCATTCGTTGCACGGAGTCCGACACCGTATCCCGGGTGAATGTCAGTGTGGGAGTGAACCGCACGCCGGTACCGGCTCCGACCTTGGTGCGCAGCACACCCTTGGCGCGTTCCAGCGCGGCCGCGGCGCCGGCGTAATCGGGCTCGTCGTCCAGCGTCGTGCCCATCACCGTGTAGTACAGCGTCGCGTCGTGCAGATCGCCGGACATCTTGGCGTCGACGATCGTCACACCCGCCAGTCCCGGATCCTTGATCTCGCGTTCGATCGCCGAGGCGACGATTTCGGAAATTCGCTTGCCCAGCCGGCGGGCCCGGGCCGGGTCAGCCATGCCGCGCGTTCGGGTTGTCGGCAGTCATCGTCAGGCGCGTTCCTTCTGGACCAGCTCGTAGGTTTCGATGACGTCGCCTTCCTTGATGTCGGAGTAGGTCAGCGTCAGACCACATTCATATCCGTCGCGGACCTCGGTGACATCATCCTTCTCCCGTCGCAGCGAGGCCACCGTGAGGTTGTCGGCGACCACGATGTTGTCGCGCAGCAGCCGGGCCTTGGCGTTGCGTCGAACCACACCGGATGTCACCAGGCAACCGGCGATCACGCCGACCTTCGACGAGCGGAACAGTGCGCGGATTTCGGCGCGACCCAGCTGGTTCTCCTCGTAGATCGGCTTGAGCATGCCGCGGAGAGCCTTCTCGATCTCATCGATCGCCTGGTAGATCACCGAGTAGTAGCGGATGTCCACACCTTCGCGGTTGGCCAGCTCCGTCGCCTTGCCCTCGGCACGCACGTTGAAGCCGATGATCACCGCGTCGGAGGCCGACGCCAGGTTGACGTTGGTTTCGGTGATGCCACCGACGCCGCGGTCGATGACACGCAGCTCCACCTCGTCGTCGATCTGAATCCCCATCAGGGCCTCTTCCAGCGCCTCGACGGTACCGGCGTTGTCGCCCTTGAGGATCAGGTTCAGCTGGCTGGTTTCCTTCAGCGCCGAGTCCAGGTCCTCCAGGCTGATCCGCTTGCGCGACCGCGCCGCCATCGCGTTGCGCTTGCGCGCGCTGCGCCGGTCGGCGATCTGGCGGGCAATGCGATCCTCGTCGACGACCAGGAAGTTGTCGCCCGCGCCGGGCACCGATGTGAAGCCGATGACCTGGACGGGACGTGACGGCAGCGCTTCCTCGATGTCGTCGCCGTATTCGTCGACCATCCGGCGGACCCGGCCGTAGGCGTCGCCGGCCACCACCGAATCGCCGACGTGCAGCGTGCCGCGCTGCACCAGCACGGTGGCCACCGGGCCGCGGCCCCGGTCCAGGTGCGCCTCGATCGCCACACCCTGGGCTTCCATGTCGGGGTTGGCCCGCAGATCCAGCGCGGCGTCGGCGGTCAGCAGTACCGCCTCCTCCAGCGCCTCGATGTTGGTCCCCTGCTTGGCCGAAATGTCGACGAACATCGTATCGCCGCCGAAATCCTCAGCCACCAAACCGTATTCGGTGAGCTGGGACCGGATCTTGGCCGGGTCGGCGCCCTCCTTGTCGATCTTGTTCACCGCCACCACGATCGGCACGTCGGCGGCCTGCGCGTGGTTGATGGCCTCCACCGTCTGCGGCATCACGCCGTCGTCGGCGGCGACCACCAGGATCGCGATGTCGGTGGCCTTGGCGCCGCGGGCACGCATGGCAGTGAACGCCTCGTGACCCGGGGTGTCGATGAAGGTGATCAGCCGCTCGTCGCCCTCGAGGTCGACGGACACCTGGTAGGCGCCGATGTGCTGGGTGATGCCGCCGGCCTCGGCCTCGCGGACGCTGGCATTCCGGATGGTGTCCAGCAGCCGGGTTTTACCGTGGTCGACGTGACCCATGACGGTCACCACCGGCGGACGGGTCTGCAGGTCTTCCTCGCTGCCTTCGTCCTCGCCGTAGCTCAGGTCGAAGGATTCCAGCAACTCGCGGTCTTCGTCCTCGGGGCTGACGACCTGGACGTTGTAGTTCATCTCGCTGCCCAGCAGTTCGAGCGTCTCGTCGCCGACGGACTGGGTGGCCGTCACCATCTCACCGAGGTTGAACAGCGCCTGCACCAGCGCGGCCGGATTGGCGTCGATCTTCTCGGCGAAATC
>Ga0209656_10002610_pt1 | contig 11653 bp, 9 predicted proteins | sample BogFormECP12_OM2_FD_188239 | JGI IMG/M metagenome (GOLD analysis project Ga0209656, IMG submission 188239) | Bog forest soil microbial communities from Calvert Island, British Columbia, Canada - ECP12_OM2 (SPAdes) (version 2) | ecosystem: Environmental > Aquatic > Freshwater > Wetlands > Bog ... | reverse complement strand
CACTGGTGGGTGGTCGACGACGGCCGGGGCACCTTCTGGGCCAGCGGCTTTCGCGGGCAGTCGGTCGTCGTCTGCCCCGCACTCGACCTGGTCCTGGTCCGCCTGGGCGACACCCCGGCCGAGCAGAAGCCCGAGCTCGTGGCGTGGCGGGCCGCCGTGGTGGCGGCGTTCGACCGTGACGGTCCGAGTCAGGCGCCCTCGTAGGGGAAGCCGAGGTCCGGGGCGCTGATCAGCGCCCTGAACTCGAGCCCTTCGGCCGCCGCCATCTCGGCCACCGTCCCCCCGCGGTCGACGATGGCGAGGAGGAGCACCGGCTCGGCGCCGGCCGCCCGGACGGCCCGGGCCGCCTCGAGCAACGACGTGCCGCGGGTGACGGTGTCCTCGGTGACCACGGCGCGGTCACCGGGGTCGAGGGCGCCGGCGATGCGCCCACCCGTCCCGTGGTCCTTGTCCTCCTTGCGCACGCTGAAGGCCCGCAAGAGGCGCCCCCGGGTGGCCGCCACCGCGGCGGTCACGAAGGCCACCGGGTCGGCGCCCATCGTCAGCCCACCGATGGCCGTGGCGTCATCGGGGATCACCGAGAGCGCGGCGTCGGCCACCGCCAGCATCGCCTCGGGCCGGCACACCGTCTGCTTGGCGTCGATGAACCAGGTGCTGGTCCGGCCGGACTTGAGGACGAACTGACCCCGGCGCACGGCGTAGGCCAGCAGGTGGTCACGCAGGAGCTCGACGGAGGGCAGCGGTCGGGCGTCGTCGGGGACGGTCACGCCAGGTGCACCTGGCCGGTGCCGGCGGTGACCCGCCCGACGACACCGGCCGGCCGGCCGGCCCGCTCGAGGGTGGCGAGGACGGCGCCGGTGGCATCCGGGTCGACCACCAGGACCATGCCGATGCCGAGGTTGAAGACGCGCGCCATCTCGTCGTCGGCCACGTCTCCGAGGACCTGGATCTCGGCGAAGATCCGCGGCACCTCCCAGCGGCGCGTCACCGCCGCGTCGCAGTCGGCCGGGAGGACCCGGGCCAGGTTGGCGGCCAGGCCACCGCCGGTGACGTGGGCCGCCGCGTGGAGCTGCCCCGGGCACTCGGCCATCGCCGCCCGGACGGCCGGGGCGTAGATGACCGAGGGGACGAGCAGCTCGTCGGCCAGCGTGCGGTCGGCCCCCGGCCAGGCCGGGCCCGAGAGGGGCCGCCCGGCCAGGTCGAGCAGGACGTAGCGGGCCAGCGTGTACCCGTTGGACCGCAGCCCCGGCGAGGCCAGCCCCACCAGCGTGTCGCCCGGACGCACCCGGCTCGGGCCGAGTGGCGGCTCCTCCTCGACGATGCCGACGGCGAAGCCGGCCAGGTCAAGGTCGTCGGGGGCCATGACCCCGGGGTGCTCCGCCGTCTCCCCGCCGAGGAGGGCGCACCCCGCCTGCCGGCAGCCCTCGGCGATCCCCTCGACCAGCTGCTCGAGCCGGTCGGGCACCAGGCGCCCACAGGCGATGTAGTCGAGGAGGAAGAGCGGCTCGGCCCCGACGCACACGAGGTCGTCGACGCACATCGCCACCAGGTCGAGGCCGACCGTCCGGTAACGCCCGGCGTCCCGGGCCACCAACAGCTTGGTTCCGACGCCGTCGGTCGTGGCCACCAGGACCGGGTGCTCGTAGCGGGTGCGGTCGACGGCGAAGAGCCCGCCGAAGCCGCCGATGCCGCCGATGACCCCCGGACGGGCCGTCGAGGCCGTCGCCCCCTTGATCCGCTCGACCAACTCGTCGCCGGCCGCGATGCTGACGCCGGCCGCCCCGTAGGTGGCACCGCCCGCACCCTCGCCGCGGCGGGCGCCGGGCACCGGGGCTAGACCCCCGGCAGGGCCGCCTGCAGGGCGGCGGCCACCTCGTCGGCCAGGCCGTCCCCCTCGTCCACGTCGGTGCCGGACGCTCGAGTCGAACGCAGCTCGACGGGGACCGGGACCGGGTAGTGGCCGGTCATGCAGGCGTCGCAGAACCCGGCCCCCGACCCGCCGACCGCCGCGTGCAGGTTCTCGAGGCTGAGATAGGCGATCGAGTCGACGCCGAGGAACGAGCGGATCTCGTCGAGGCTCCGGTGGGCGGCCAGGAGTGCGTCACGCTCGGGGGTGTCGATCCCGTAGAAGCAGGGCCACCGGAACGGCGGCGAGGAGATCCGCAGGTGGACCTCGAGCGCCCCGGACTCGCGCAACATCTCGACGATGGCCCGGGGCGTGGTGCCCCGCACGATCGAGTCGTCCACCACGACGAGGCGCTTGCCGGCGATGTTGTCCCGCAGCGGATTGAGCTTGCGCCGGACCCCGTTGGCCCGGCCCTCCTGGTCGGGCACGATGAAGGTCCGGCCGATGTAGCGGTTCTTGACCAGGCCCTGCCCGTAGGGGATGCCGCTGCGCCGGGCGTACCCCTCGGCGGCCGGCACGCCCGAGTCGGGCACCCCCATCACGAGGTCGGCCTCGACCGGCGCCTGCTCGGCCAGCAGCTCGCCCATCTTGCGCCGGGCGCCGTGGACCTCGAGGCCGTAGAGGCGGGTGTCGGGCCGGGCGAAGTAGACGAACTCGAAGATGCACAGGCGCGGGTCGCGCCGCTCGGGCCCGAACAACTGCTCGGACCGCACGCCGGTCTCGTCGATGACCACCATCTCGCCCGGCTCGATCTCGCGGACGAAGGTCGCCCCGATCACGTCGAGGGCCGGGGACTCCGACGCCAGCACCCAGCCCTCGGGGTGCTCGGCGCCCCCGAGGCGGCCGAGGCACAGCGGCCGGAAGCCGTTGGGGTCGCGCACCCCGTAGACCCGGTGGGCGTCGAGGAGGACGAACGAGAACGCCCCCTCGACCCCGGGCAGCACGGCGCGGAGGGCGGCGGCCAGCTCGTCGTGGTCGGCCCGGTGGGCGTCGGCGGCGTCGGACGGGAACGCCTGGGCCAAGAGCTCGGCCACCACGTCGCTGTCGGAGGCCACCATCCCGGGCAGCATCCCGGCTCGGGTGGCCAGCTCGGCGGTGTTGGTCAGATTCCCGTTGTGCCCCAGGGCGAACCCGGCCCGGGCCACCGGCCGGTAGACCGGCTGGGCGTTGTCCCAGTTCGAGGACCCGTGCGTCGAGTACCGGGTGTGGCCGACGGCGAGGTGCCCGGGCAGGATCGACAGCGTCCGCTCGTCGAAGACGGCGCTCACGAGTCCCATGTCCTTGACCACGGTGATCGTGTCGCCGTCGCTCACGGCCATCCCGGCCGACTCCTGGCCGCGATGCTGGAGGGCGTAGAGGCCGTCGAAGGTCAGCTGGGCCACGTTGCGCCCCGGTGCGTACACGCCGAAGACGCCGCAGGCCTCCTTCACCGGGCCGGCCTCCGGGGTGCCCCGTGCCACCGAGCCCCCCGACGTCTCGCCAGCACGTGACCCCTCCCGCCGCCGCTCATCGCTGCCCCAAGCATCGCACACAGGGTACGGGCGCCGAGGCGCCCGTCCGGCCGCCGGGTGAGAACGTTAGGGTCCGGCCGGACCGATGATCGACCTGCACACGCACTCGACGCTCTCGGACGGGACCGACCCGCCGGGCCGCATCGCCGAGCTGGCGGCGGCGGCCGGTTGCCGGGCCGTGGCCCTCACCGACCACGACACCCTGGGCGGCCAGCCCGAGGCCCGGCGCCGGGCCGGCGAGCTCGGGATCGAGCTGGTGCCCGGGTGCGAGGTGTCCTGCGCCCTCGGGGACACGAGCGCCCACGTCCTCGTCTACTTCGTCGACACCGAGCAGAGCCCGCTCGGAGAGGAGCTCGTCCGGCTGCGGGCCGACCGGCTCGGGCGCAACCGGCGCCTGGCCGAGCGCCTGGCCGAGCTGGGCCTGCCCGCCACCTACGACGAGGCGGTCGCCGTCTCGGGTTCGGAGGAGAGCGTCGGGCGCCCCCACTTCGCCGGGGTGCTGGTCGAGCACGGGGCGGCCGAATCGGTCCAGGACGCCTTCGACCGGTGGCTGGGGCGGGGGGCGCCGGCCCACGTCCGCAAGGCCCGGGTGAGCCCGGCCGAGGTGAGCCGGCTGGCCCGGGCCTCGGGCGGGGTGGCCGTCCTCGCCCATCCCCTGTCGATCGGACTGGCCCCCGACGGGCTGGCCGGCCTGGTGGCCGACCTGGCCGAGACCGGCTTCGCCGGGATCGAGGCGCACTACGCCAACTACGCGCCCGAGGACCGGGCGGCCCTGGTCGAGCTGGCCCGCCGGTCCGACGTCGTGGCCACCGGCGGGTCGGACTACCACGGGACCGTCAAACCGGGGCTCGCCGTCGGCACCGGGCGGGGCGACCTGTCGGTCCCCGACCAGGCGCTGGCCGACCTCGAGGCCCGCCGGCCGGCCTGACCGGCCTCCGGCCCGGGCGTCAGGCCGGTTCGCCGAGGGCCTCGGGCAGGGCGCCCTCGAAGGCCGCCGCCGCCTCGGCCACCGCCACGTCGACGAGGTCGTCGACGACCAGGCGGTCACCGCCGGACCAGCCGAGCACCGCCGCCTCGACTCCGGCCGCCGCGGCCGCCGCCGCCACGGCGTCGGCGTCGGTCGTCGCCACCACGAACCGCCCCGGCGCCTCGCTGAACAGCTCGGCGTGGCCCCCGACGCCGGTCAGGCGGGCCCCGGTGCCCGAGTGGACGGCCATCTCGGCCAGGGCCACCGCCAGCCCGCCCCCCGAGACGTCGTGGACCCCGGCCAGTGGGCCGCCGCCCGAGGCCAGCGCCTCGGCCACCAGCCGCCGGACGAGCCCGGCCGTCCGGGCGTGGGCCTCGACGCCGAGCGGGGCCAGGGTCCCGCCCCGGCGCCCGGCCCGCTCGGTCGCCCACCGGCCGCCGCCGAGGGGGAAGGGCACCGCGCCCCCGGCCCGGCGGGACCCGAGCAGGACGACCGCCGCCCCGGGGGCGAGGCAGGCGCCGGGGGGTCGGTGGCGCAACACCTCGACCAGTCCGAGGAGCCCGAGGACCGGGGTCGGGTCGATGTCGGCGCCCGCGCTCTCGTTGTAGAGGCTGACGTTGCCGCCGATCACCGGCAGGCCGAACGCCCGGCAGGCGTCGGCCAGCCCGTCGACCGACTCGGACAGCTGCCACATGACCTCGGGGTGCTCGGGGTTCCCGAAGTTGAGGCAGTTGACGACGGCCACCGGCGTGGCGCCCACACAGGCCAGGTTGGCCACCGACTCGGCCAGCGTGAGGACGGTCCCGAGGCGCGGGTCGAGGGCGCACCAGCGCGGGTTGGCGTCGGTGGTGACCGCCAACCCGCGCTGGCTCGGCGGGAGCCCCGGACCGGCGAGGCGCAGGAGGGCGGCGTCGCCGCCCGGGCCCTCGACCGTGTTGAGGAACAGCTGGTGGTCGTACTGGCGCCAGACCCAGCGGGCCCCGACGAGGAGCGCCAGGAGGTCGGCACCGGCGTCGCCGGGCGCCGGCGCCGAGTCGGGGTCCTGGTCGGCCGACGACGTCCGGTCGGGCGCCGCCCGGGGGCGGTCGTAGAGGGGGGCCTCGTCGGCCAGCGAGGCGGCCGGCACGTCGGCCAGCACCGGGCCGTCGAAGCCCTCGAGGACCCGCAGGCGCCCGACCGGGCCGTCGGCCTCGGGAGCGGGCGCGGTGACGTGGCCGACCACCGTGGCCCGGACCTCCCAGCGCCGGCACACCGCCTCGACCTCGGGCCAGGCGGCCGGAGTGACGATGGCCAGCATCCGCTCCTGGCTCTCGCTCGTCATGACCTCCCAGGGCTCGAGCCCGTCCTGGCGCCGGGGCACGGCGCTGACGTCGACGTCCATCCCCACCCCGCCCCGGGCCGCCGTCTCGCTGGTGGCGCAGGCCAACCCGGCCCCCCCGAGATCCTGGATGCCGACGACCAGCCCGGCGTCGAGGAGGGCCAGGCACGCCTCGATGAGGCGCTTCTCCTCGAAGGGGTCCCCGACCTGGACGCTCGGGCGCAAGCGGTCGTCGGCCCCGGCGTCGTCCTCGAAGCCGGCCGACGCCAGGACGCTGACCCCCCCGATCCCGTCGCGCCCGGTGGTCGACCCGAGGAGGACGGCCAGGTTCCCCGGGCCGCTGGCCCGGCCGAGCACGAGGCGCTCGACCGGGAGCGCCCCCAGGCACAGCACGTTCACCAGCGGGTTCCCCGAATAGCAGGGGTCGAAGGTCAGCTGGCCCCCGACGGTCGGCACCCCGACCGAGTTGCCGTAGCCCGAGATGCCCGAGACGACGCCCTCGAGCAGCCACCGTTGCTTCTGCTCGTCGAGCGGGCCGAAGAAGAGCGGGTCCATCACGGCCAGGGGGCGAGCGCCCATGGTGAAGATGTCCCGGAGGATCCCACCCACCCCGGTGGCCGCCCCCTGGTAGGGCTCGATCGCCGACGGGTGGTTGTGGCTCTCGATCCGGATGGCCACGGCGATCCCGTCGCCGGCGTCGATCACCCCGGCGTTCTCCCCCGGTCCGACGAGCACCCCGGGGCCCTCGGTCGGCAGCCGCCGCAGGTGCAGCCGGGACGACTTGTACGAGCAGTGCTCGCTCCACATGACGGCGTACATGGCCAGCTCGAGGTCGTTCGGCGGCCGGCCGAGCACCCGCCCGACCTCCCCGAACTCCTCGTCGGTCAGCCCGAGGGCCCGGTGAAGGGGGCCCGTTGCCGGGGCCGTCGAGGTCATGGTCACAACGTAGCGGTGGCGGTCGACTCGTCGATGATCCGCACCGCCATCGCGGGCGGGGTCGCCACGCAGGTCACGGCGTGGGGCGACGAGCCGGTCCTCAAGGCTGGACGACGATGGTGACGGTCCCCACCGCCACCAGATGGTGGGGTCGGGTGGCGTCGCTCACCTGGACGGCGAAGTGGAAGCTGCCCACCTTGAGGGGAACCCCCGAGACGCTGCCGGTCTTGTCGACCTTGAGGCCTCTGGGCAACTGGGTTCCCCGCTTCCACAGGTACGGGCCCAGGCCGTGGGCCGCGCTGAGCGGGCCGCGGTACAGCTGGCCGACGGTGGCATCAGGGAGCGCCGTCGTCGTGACCTGGAAGTCGCTGACGATCGTGAGTGTGAACTGCTCGGTCGTCTTGAGCCCGAACTGGCCGGTCACGGTGATGCCGACGGTGTAGGTGCCCGGGCTCACCGTCGGCGTACCGGTGAGCACCCCGGCCGCCGACAGCGACACGCCGGACGGCAAGCGGCCAACCTCGGTGTACGTGAAGGGTCCATCGCCGTCGGCCGACAGCGCGAACGTGCCAGGCTCGTAGTCGTCGAAGGCCGCGGCGGCGCCGGACGTGAAGACTGGTGGTCCGGGCTCCACGACCAGATTGAAGATCCGAAAGCCGATGTTGCCGTTGGTGTCGGTGACCTCGAGGAGCATCGGGTAGTCGCCATTGGTGCCGAAGGCCGGCGTGCCGGCCATCAGGCCGCCCGGTGTGAGCGACACCCCCGACGGGAGCGAGCCGAACGCCACGGTGAAGGTGAATGGCCCGTCGCCGTCGGCGGTGACGGTGAAGGTCCCTTGGGCGTTCTCGGTGAACGTCGTGGCCGCCGCCGAGGTGATCACCGGGCTCCCGGGCGCCACCGTGAGGGTGAATGTCTGGGTGGCGGTGTTCGCGTTGGCGTCGGTCGCCGTGACGTCGATCGTGTCTGTCCCGGCGGTCCCGAACGCTGGGGTCCCCGACAGGGTGCCGTCGGGGGACAGCGTCACCCCGGCGGGCAGGGCGCCGGTCTCGGCGTAGGTGAATGGCCCGTCGCCGTCGGCGGTGACGGTGAAGGTCCCTTGGGCGTTCTCGGTGAATGTCGTGGCCGCCGCCGAGGTGATCACCGGGTTCCCGGGCGCCACCGTGAGGGTGAATGTCTGGGTGGCGGTGTTCGCGTTGGCGTCGGTCGCCGTGACGTCGATCGGGTAGGTTCCGGCGGTCCCGAACGCCGGGGTCCCCGACAGGGTGCCGTCGGGGGACAGCGTCACCCCGGCGGGAAGGGCGCCGGTCTCGGCGTCGGTGATCGGACTGTCCCCGTCGGCGGTGACGGTGAAGGTCCCCGGGGCGTTCTCGGTGAATGTCGTGGCCCCCGCCGAGGTGATCATCGGGTTCCCGGGCGCCACCGTGAGGGTGAATGTCTGGGTGGCGGTGTTCGCGTTGGCGTCGGTCACCGTGACGTCGATCGGGTAGACCCCGGCCGTGCCGAAGATCGGGCTCCCCGACAACGTGCCGTCGGGAGCCAACGACACGCCGGCGGGCAGGGAGCCGGTCTCGGCGTACGTGAATGGCCCGTCGCCGTCGGACGAGGCGATGAAGGTACCCGGGGTGTTCTCGGTGAATGTCGTCGCCCCCGCCGAGGTGATCACCGGGTTTCCGGGCGCCACCGTGAGGGTGAATGTCTGGGTGGCGGTGTTCGCGTTGGCGTCGGTCGCCGTGATGTCGATCGAGTAGACCCCGGCGGTGCCGAAGATCGGCGTTCCGGCCAGGGTGGCCGTGTCCACGTTCGTCGGCGACGCCTGGTCGGCGAACGCCACGTTGGAGGGCAGCGTCCCGGACTCGGCAAGGGTGAGCGGGCCGTCGCCGGTGACCGAGACCGTGAAGCTCCCGGCCGCGTTCTCCACCAGCGTGGCACTCGGCGCCGAGGTGAACTGCGGTGAGCCGTCGGCGCCGGCCGGTCCGACCCCCACCGTGGCGCCGCCGAGCACCCCGGCGATCATGGTGGCGATCACGAGGACGGCGCCGGTGCGGGACCGGCGTCGTCGACCGGTGGTCGGGTGACCCTGTCGGCTCCACCATCGGCCCGAAGGCGTCATTGTCTCCTCCGGTTCTCGTGGCGGTGATCAGACCCGCACTGTGCTGACAGCCCGCAAGGCTACGCCCAACGGGTGAGCGGTTTCTGGGCGACCGATGCCGGCCACCGGGGGCGGACCGCCACCGGCTACTCAACGAGAACCATCGCTCAGGCGTTTCACAGGAAAGGACGTCGTGGTCGGCGGCGCAGCACGGTCCGACGGGGCCCGGAGACCCGCCCTCCGCCGCTCCCGGCTCGAGACCAGCGTCCGGATCATCCTCGACGACTGCGTGAAACCGGAGCTTCCCATTGAGGGACAACGGTCAGACACCTCGACCATCGACAACCTCGACACCCCGATTGTCAGGCGCCGGAAACCGTTGCGAAATCTCGGTGATCGGCTCCTGGCTGGCCCAGGACCGGTCACCGCCGCCGGACCGTCCTTTCCCGGCGGGCGAGCGCCCCGTGGCCGATGTCGCTGCTCAACGGGCATGGACTTCCCGGCGGGGCCCGTCGGGCCGCCCGCCATGGGGCGGCCCCGCCGACGGGGCGAAATCTCGCGTCCTCTATCGCATAGGTGGTGAATTGCTCCGATCGGACCGACCGTTCCTTACGGGTCGGCTTCCTAGCTCGTTCGAAGGAGCGGGAAAACTGGCCAAGATGAGACCTACATTGTCGTCGGGCGGACTAAAGTGACACTTTGGACCCGGGTCATGCATGAGGACACCTTTTCCGCCTGATTGGGTACAAAACAAAGAAATAATCCGACAATGGACGTGAGAGAGACCTAGAAATGCCGACTGCAACGAAGAACCGCACCGCCCGCCGATCGATGAGCGCCGAGCACAAAGCCGCCCTGGCCAAGGGCCGTGAAGAGGGCCTGGCCGTCCGGCGCTATCTGGAGGCTCTCGAATCGTCGCGACCGCGTCGCGGTCGGCGCCGCACCCCGGCGTCGATCGAGCGGAAGCTCTCGGCGATCGACACCCAGCTGGCGGCGGCCGACCCGCTGATGCGCCTCCACCTCCTTCAGGAGAAGAAGGACCTCCAAGAGGAGCTGGGCAAGTCGGGCGACGTCCAGGACCTCACCGACCTCGAGAAGGAGTTCGTCAAGGTGGCGAAGTCCTACGGCGAGCGCAAGGGCATCAGCTACAGCACGTGGCGGGCCGCCGGCGTCAGTGCGGCGGTCCTGCAGAAGGCGGGCGTGGCCCGGACCCGGACCTGATCCGGGGGCCGGCGCCAGGGTCGGCGTCAGCCGACCCTGGCCGTCGCAGCCTCCAGCAGTGAGCCGAGCAGGACCCGGCCGTCGGACGAGCCGAGCAGGTCGTCGGAGGCCCGTTCGGGGTGGGGCATGAGCCCGACGACGTTCCCTCCCGGACCGGCGATCCCGGCGATCCGGTCGATCGACCCGTTCACGTCGTCGACGTAGCGCAGGACGATGCGGTCCTCGGCGGCCAGCTCGTCGAGGGTGCGACGGTCGCAGACGTAGTTCCCGTCGAAATGGTTCACCGGCAGGGCCAGCACCGCCCCCGCCTCGGCGGCGCCGGTGAGGACGCTGCGGGTGGTCTCGACCCGCACCGCCACCGTCGTGCAGAGGAACCGCAGGTGCTCGTTCTTCTGCAGCGCCCCGGGCAACAGACCGGCCTCGGTCAGGACCTGGAAGCCGTTGCAGATCCCGACCACCGGGCCGCCGGCGGCCGCGAACTCCCCGACCGCCTCCATCACCGGTGAGAACCGGGCCAGGGCGCCGGGGCGCAGGTAGTCGCCGTGGGCGAAGCCCCCCGGCAGGACGACGGCGTCGACGCCGGCCACCGTGCGGTCCCCGTGCCACAGCAGGGTGGCGGCGGCCCCCAACGACTCGGCGGCCCGGGCCACGTCGTGCTCGCAGTTGGTCCCGGGGAAGACCACCACCCCGACGCTCGGCGGCATCAGCCCGGTTCGGCGCCGAGGGCGCAGACCTCGAGCCGGCTGTCCTCGATCACCGGGTTGGCCAGCAGGCGGGTCGCCAGCTCCTCGGCTCGGGCCCGGGCCCGGGCCTCGTCGGGTGCCTCGATCTCGAAGCGGAACGAGCGCCCGGCCCGCACCCGGTGCACCTCGTCGAACCCGAGGGCGGGCAGCGCCCGCTCGATCGTCGAGCCCTCGGGATCGGCGATGCCCGGCCGCAGCTGGACCTCGACCAGGGCCGCGAACCTCATCGCGGCGCACCGTACCAGTCAGCCAGACGACGCCCGGTGACCCGCTCGTAGGCGGCCACGTAGCGGGCCGAGGTGGCGGCGAGGACGTCGTCGGGCAGGGGAGGCGGCGGGGGGCGCTTGTCCCAGTCCTGGGCGTCGAGCCAGTCCCGCAGCGGCTGCTTGTCGAACGCCGGCGGCGCCGTCCCGGGCACGACGGCGGCGGCCGGCCACAGCCGCGACGAGTCGGGCGTGACCACCTCGTCGCACAGGGCCAGCTGGCCGTCGATCTCCCCGAGCTCGAACTTGGTGTCGGCCAGGACGAACCCGGCGGCCGCCACCCGCTCGGCGGCCCGGCCGAAGAGGGCCAGGCAGAGCGACCGGGCCGCCTCGGCTCGGTCGGGTCCCACGATCTGGGCGGCCTGGTCGAACGTGATGTTCTCGTCGTGGCCGGCCGTGGCCTTGGTCGACGGGGTGAACATCGGCTCGGGCAGGCGGTCGGCCAGCCGCAGCCCGGGCGGGAGGCGGGTGCCGTGGACGGTGCCCTGCGCCTGGTACTCCTGGTAGGCCTGACCGGCCAGGTGGCCCCGGACGATGCACTCGAGCGGGAGCATCGTCGCCCGCCGCACGAGCATCGCCCGTCCGGCCAGGTCGTCGATCGGCTGGCCCACCAGGTCGGCGATCACCGCCGGGTCGGCCGAGACCAGCTGGTTCGGGGCCAGGTCGGCCAGGTCCTCGAGCCAGAACTCGGTCATCGCC
>Ga0209656_10002609_pt1 | contig 11654 bp, 9 predicted proteins | sample BogFormECP12_OM2_FD_188239 | JGI IMG/M metagenome (GOLD analysis project Ga0209656, IMG submission 188239) | Bog forest soil microbial communities from Calvert Island, British Columbia, Canada - ECP12_OM2 (SPAdes) (version 2) | ecosystem: Environmental > Aquatic > Freshwater > Wetlands > Bog ... | reverse complement strand
AATGTCTTCCCCGGCGTACAACATCTTGGCGAGCCAGTAGAGCGTCGCGTCGGGATCGGAGCCGCGCATACTCTTGATGAATGCGCTGATGGTATCGTAATGCTCGGTCTCGTTGGCATCGTACACGACCGCCTTTTTTTGAATGCTCTCTTCCGCAACCGAGCGATCCAAATGTACTACGCCGTCCGCATCGGGCGTAGTCGTCAGGACCGCAATCTCCAACGCGTTTAACGCTCGTCTTGCATCGCCGTCACTGACTTCCGCCAGGAACTGAAGTGCAATTGGGTCCGCATCGACGTTCATCTTGCCGAGACCGCGCTCTGAATCGTGCAGAGCGGCATCCAGCAAACAAATCAGGTCTTCCCGGGAAAGCGGTTCCAGTTGGAAAACCTGTGATCGGGAAACAAGCGGGCTATTAACGTAAAAAAAGGGGTTATGCGTTGTGGCGCCGATCAGCCTCAAATTCCCGTTCTCGACATCGGGCAGGAGTACATCCTGTTGCGCTTTGTTAAACCGGTGGATCTCGTCGATGAAAAGGATCGTTCGCTCGCCTTTTGACCGGCGTCGGAGCGCAGCCGCTGCAGCAACACGCCGTACATCGGCAACGGAAGCTTCCACACCGTTCAAGCGGTGAAAATGACTTTTTGTGGTCGACGCGATAATCTGCGCAAGACTTGTCTTTCCGCTGCCGGGCGGGCCGTAGAGGATAATCGACGTCAGCCGGTCCGATTCGATCGCCCGACGGAGCAGTTTCCCTGCACCCAGGATATGGTGTTGGCCAACGTATTCATCCAATGATCGGGGACGCATCCGTGCCGCGAGGGGTGCGCCCAAGTCGATGCCGGCCTGCCCCGGCTCGGCCGGTCCAAAGAGATCGTCCATTTTTCTAGTCTCCGCGGTACCCGGAGAAAGTTCAACACAGGTACGACTGTTCTCTGCTCTGTATTCAGCGGGGCGCTGCTTGAATTCGCAATTCTTAGCTTCTAGTGTCCTGGACGCCGTTTCGGGGACAGGACGCGAATGTTCTGCAACCGGGTCCGGTTCGTGCCCCGAAGGTTTGGAACCAAGCGTCATGAAGACAATCCTAGTACCGGTCGATTTCTCCGATGTAACCATGAAAGTTGTGAAGGCGGCGGTTCATTTGGCGAAGCCGTTTCACGCCAGAATCATCTTGATGCATGCAACCGAAGTTGCGCCTACTCTGATGGGAATGGGGGGCGGGCCCGACACAATCGCTGTCGCTCCAACCCGGGAATTGGCAAGCCCGCCTGATTATAGTGACCGGCTTGCGCATCTGCAGGAGATGATTGCTTCGGTTGGACTTGCATCGACCACCATCGAGCTTGAGGGGTTCACGGTCGATCTGATTTTGTCGCAGGCGGAAAATTCGCGAGCGGATCTAATCGTTCTTGGGTCCCATAACCGGAGCCCGATTTCGCATCTCTTGCTTGGGAGCGTAGCCGACGGCGTGTTGCGGCGGGCTCGATGCCCGGTATTGATCGTACCGCTCACGGACGGCAATTCGCAGCATGCTTTCTTCTAGCCTGAATCGATCCAGATACGCGCCCTCCTCGCGCCTTGCCCCCGGTGACGGATTCGGTCTAGAGTCCCCTTCCTGTGAACTTCGCTACGCTCACCGGACTCGCCGTGCTAAACCCGAGTGGGCGCGATCCGGATCAGAGCTTTTCGGATGGGCCCGGTCGACCGGATGCAGCAGCGCATCCGCCGGTCAACTATCATGGGTATGCCGCCGCGACTCGGGGCGCCTTTTATCGCAGCACGGCGGCAGCCGCGCGACATCGCAGTGTACTGCTGCTGCTCCGGGGTGACCTGGCCGAAGCGCAACGCGCCATGAAAGTGCTGAAGGCGCACGGATGTTTTGTCGCTATTTCGTTTAAGGAGTCCGGTACGCACCAGGTAACCCAGCAACTGTTGAACGCAAAACGGCTGCACCGGTTTAGGGAAATTGGCGCCGAGGCCGATCTCTGCCTTTCGAGCACGCGCGATTTGATTCCGCTGTTTGCATCGGTCTCGAGACGCACGATTCATGTGCCGACGCCCTACCCGGTCGAATTTGCAGAATGGAACTTTTCGCGACCGGTAAAGGAGCGGCAGGGCCTGTTTATCGGTACCCGCGAATTTCGCGTAGCGTCACGGAACCATTTGCTGGCCCTATCTGCGGCTCGGACACTCTCGGTCCCAATTACCGTCATCAATCCGGACGGGAAATCGGGCCTGCAACGGTTACGCGCCCTGAAGTTTCCGGAGGACCAGCTCACTATTTCGCCGCCGTTGCCTTACCCGAAATACCTTCAATTGATCGCGGGCCATCGTCTGGTGCTTCAGTTCGATCAGGGCTCCGTTCCCGGCCAGGTCGCAGGGGACAGTCTGCTCTGCCGGATCCCGACAGTCGGCGGGAATGGCGCTGTTGAACAGCTTGCTTATCCCGCGCTACACGGAAACGGCCGCACATTCGATCACCTTGTCGAGCTGGCCCGGCGACTGTTAAACGACTCAGAATTCTATAAGGGGCAACTCACCGCGCTGGAAACCAATGCAGTGGCCCGTCTCTCGTTCGCGAAGTGCGGCGAGGCTCTCGCCCAGTACTTTCTGGTGTAGCTTGAACCGCCCTCCGGCCTCAGGTAAGCTAATTCCTCGTCATGTCTCAGCAAGCACACGCGAACCAAAATGCATTAAGTGAACTCTCGCTGGACGCGATTGTGAATTTGTTGCGAGCGAATGGGATGCGGATCACCAGGAACCGCGTTCAGATTCTTGAAACCCTCCTGAAAGCCGAAAAACCGTTGTCGCTGGAAGAAATCCAGGAAACATCGCGTGACGGGGTAGATGCGCCGGATTATGCAACCGTTTTCCGTGTTATGACCGTTCTAGAAAACCTGCACATCGCACAAAAGGTGAACCTGAACCGGTCCTGCAGCTATTACGAGCTGGTGAACCCCAAACGTCACTACGACCACATTATCTGCACCGAATGTGGCCGAGTGACGCTCATCGTGGATTCCTGTCCGGTCGAAAAAGTGGAACGCAAAATCGAGAAGCGGTACGGCTACTCGGATATCCGGCATTCGCTGGAGTATTTCGGCAAATGCCGGGAATGCACTTAGGCCACGTTTGCACCGTGCGATCGCGCAAACGCGGTCTAAAGGCGCACCGGGACGCCGTTTTCAGCAAGATAATGCTTTGCCTGCGCGACGGTGTACTCGCCGAAGTGGAAGATACTCGCGGCCAGAACTGCATCTGCTTTTCCGCGCGTGAGCCCATCCAGGAGATGTTCCAGGGTGCCGGCGCCACCACTCGCGATTACAGGGATACCGAGGGCCGAGCTGACTGCGGCGGTTAACTCAAGATCGTATCCCTCCTTTGTGCCATCCGCATCCATGCTCGTGAGCAGAATCTCCCCGGCGCCGAGCCTCTCCACTTCGCGTGCCCACTCGACAGCATCGAGATCCGTGGGATTCCGGCCGCCGTGCGTAAATACCGTCCAGTGACCTGGTTCGGTACGTTTTGCATCGATCGCAACCACGATGCATTGGACTCCAAACGCATCCGCTGAGCGCGAAATCAATTCAGGTTCCTTGATTGCAGCGGTGTTCATACTGACCTTGTCAGCCCCGGCAAGCAGCATTTCCCGGACATCGGACACCGTCCGGATGCCACCCCCGACCGTGAGCGGCATAAAACATTGTTCGGCTGTCCGCCGGACAACGTCGATCATCGTTCGGCGATTATCTGAAGAAGCGGTGATATCGAGAAAGACCAATTCGTCGGCTCCCTGTCGATTATATTCGATCGCACACTCGACCGGGTCGCCGGCATCGCGGAGGCGCAAAAATTTCGTTCCTTTGACGACTCGCCCGTCCGTGACGTCGAGGCAGGGGATAATTCGTTTGGTCAGCATCCAGACGGAAATTAGCAGTACCAACAAAAATCGCACGCCTGCATCGTGCTTGAGGCTCCGTTCTGTTGTCGGCAAATAGCGCAGCCACGCGCGGCGATGGACCGAAGCCATCCGGCCTAGCCGGCGGGAGGCTCAATCAGCCAGAACCGGGATTCGTCGTCGAAATATCCAGACACGCCGGTCGCGCGCCATTCGTCCCCGGTCAGTCCCTCGCAGGCGACCCCATCTTCTGCCAAGCTCGCAAGCGTTTGGCGATTCGGCAGAAATGGTCCTCGAACGAACAGTTCTCCGATTTGCCCAAGCGGAGCGCTTTCCGGCGGATCTGCTGTCGCGGCGGACGGACTCTCCGCCCCATCGCGGACTGCAACCCGAGCCTCAACAGAGGGAAAAAAGCTGCCGATGAGGTTTGCATTCTCCTTTCGTTCGTACTCCTTGAGCGCAAGAGATGCCAAAGGCAGATCACTGCAGAAAACCAGCTCGATATTGGCTCGCTGGATACACTCTGCAAGATAGTCGGCTTCATTTTGTTCAATCGGCGCGTCGGTGATGAAAACTTTGTGAAGCGGCGACCCTGGATTTCGCAAGAGCCGGCGCACGACCGGGCTGCCGGCTGCGATCCGAGTCGGTTTGAATTTCTCAAGCTGCCGGCTGAGGTACCGGCCGGACCGAGTCGCAATGATGCTGGTCAAGCCGGCCGCGAAGTTAGCGAGGAGATGCAGAGGGGAGGCGCACAGATCGATTTCCCCCGCCTTCAACTTTAGCTGGGTGACCAGGAACTGAATACTTTCCTGGAGTTGTTCCTGCGACCAGACTCGAAACGAGAGGTGGTTTGAATTTTCGTGAACCAGGGAGATCAGCGCCGGCGAATTTGGAGGACGCTCCTCCAGAGCACCCAGTTTTCCGAGGCGCAACCACCGCGCCTGCGACCGAACACGGCCCACGAAAATCTTGGACGGGATATTTTTGAGAACTCCATCAAAGTGGGATCCGACCCATCCGCGTCTCGGGATGATGCACCCTTTCGGTCGCAGTGCGCTCATCCACTCGATGAACTCATCGTGCGGCGATGCCCGATCGCACAGGATTGGAATCGCCCCAACTTCGAGCGCCGCCAACAGGTAACCATACATCTCCTGCGACGGCGAGATTCCGATCAGGACGCAGTCGCCAGCCCCGATATTTTTCTCGCGCAGATCGAATGAAAGATAATCGACGAGCCGGTTCAAACCGGAGTAGGTCAGAATTCTGTCACCCGAAAGGCTCGGATCGACTAACGCCCGCACGCCGGGCTGCAATTCGGACCGTTGCCTGAGAGTTTCAACAAGGTTCATTCTCAATTTAGACGTGTCGAGAATCGCCGGGTCAGCGTCCCGAGCGGCGGGATCGCCTGGATCCCAAGTTTCTTCTCGAAAGGTCGTTGATCCTGATGATCAGGCAAGCCCCAACAGGGCTCGATACAAATGAATGGGTTCAGATCGCTCCAGAGCGTAAAATACGGAGCCTCATTAAAATCAAGCTCAATCTCCCGGTTTATTCCTGAGTCTACGAGTCGTATCACGTGACTCTCCACATCGACCGCTTCAAGCAGAAATGAATCGGGTAATTCAAACGGTTTGACCGGCATCGTTGCACCGTCCGACTCAAATTCGACGGTCTCACCACTTAAAAAATTATTCGGTGCGAGATAGCGTCTGTAGGTTCCTTTTGGCAGTATCACGCGAGCCCGTTCGACGGATGAAACAGCAAACCCGGGGTGCAAACCGAAACTCACGTGCGAGTCGCGTTCGGTCTCTTCATTGTGAAAATTGAATGTCACGTGCACCATGTTCCCCCGGAGTGTGTAATCGATCCGGAACGAAACCTTGCGCGGGTATTCGATTGGAACAAGCTGATCCGCCGGAAACGAATAGCTCAGGGTCCCGGACTCACGCACCAGCACCTGCGGGTCAGCGAATTTCTTGTGGCGCAGAAAGCTATGATTCCCACCGCGAATCTCAGCTCCCTCGTAGGAGGTTTTCTCTCCTTTGAGCCGGTGAAGGAAGTAACCCATGACCGTCGCATGGGATTGCCAGCCTTTTGCCGCGGGTGCGAGGTCTCCGTCCCGGTACAGATAACCGGCCCATGAACCGTTCGACGCGCGTCGCGCAATGCTAACTAACTCCGCCCCAAGGTTGTTAACCTGGAGACGATAGCCGCTTTCGGTATCGGTCATCTCGTGCAACCGATTGCCGTCCTGATCTAATATACGGTGTTCGAAGCCCATACTCTTACCAGTGACATAATCGGGCAGTGAGACCAAGTGATGAAACCGGATACGCAATTACAAGGCGCGATGACCGGAGCATATCCGAATCAATACTCGATCCGGCTGGCACGACCCGTTTTCAACTCAACCCTCCGGGAGAGGAGGCTATGCCCCGGTGCCAACGTACTCGGCAGAGTACGTGTCAAACTTGGATACTGTGCCTTCTTTCGGTGATTGCTTCACGTCGTAGACGTTGTTTCCGACGACTTGGTCCGTCTGCGTGTCATAAATCATCACCGATTTTGCACCGGTCGAATCTTTTTCACGCACGGTGTCCACCGCAATATAGCGAGTCTTCTTGTAGGCCGCTTTGCGAGGAGGAGGTGCGTTCTCGTAGGCAAGTCGCGCGCGTTCTTCGGCATAGCGCCGCTGACGCTCCGTTGCCTTATGTTTAGCAACGATGTACGCAGTAACGCCGGCGACCGTTCCGGCCGCAAGTCCAATCGCCACTGCTTCCGATGTGCTCGCCCCCGCAGCTTTCGCCACACCTCCGGCCAGAGCGCCCGCCCCGGCACCGAACAACGCTCCGTTCGCTTCCGGCGAAATATTTTCGCATCCTGTCGTCAAAAACAGGCCTGCAACTAAGATCGCCGATGAAGTTTTGATCAGTCCTGGGCTCATAAATTCTTTTTGCGAACGGTCACATTACCCGAGCCCAACGCTCGCAGACAAGCACTATTGTCAAGTCGCTTCGGTGCGTCCGCGTCGAATTTTCGAGGACTAAACAGAAGGGCTAAAATCGCGCCGGCGACCAGGAAACCGGCAACAACGTAAAGACCGTAATCGCTTCGCTTGGTGCCTTGATTGAACCAGCCGACAATCGAAGGTCCAAAGAAACCGGCCAGATTACCCAGGGAATTGATCCATGCGATCCCTGCGGCTGCCGCCGTTCCTGCGAGGAGCGCGGTCGGCATCGGCCAGAAAAGCGGAAACGTGGCCAGAATACCCATTGTGGCAAGTGTCAGCCCTATCATCGCGATGAGGGTGTTCTCCCTAAACAGATTACTGATGACAATCCCCACCGCTCCCAAAAATCCGGCCGCTGCAAAATGCAGCCGGCGTTCGCCGGACCGGTCCGAATTTTTGCCAAGAAGAACCATCGCAACAGCGCCGAACCCGTATGGAATCGCCGTTAGCAAGCCGACGTACCCCGGGTCTGCAACGCCGGTGTTTTTGATCAATTGTGGAATCCAGAATCCGGTCCCGTACAAACCGAAGACGCAACAGAAATACAACGCCGCGTAAAGCAGCAACCGCGGATTGTAAAGAATCTCGATCAAGGTCATGTGCTCTTTATGCGTCTCCTCGGCTGCGAGATTCCGTTCAATGAGCCTTTTCTCCTCCTCTGTAAGCCAGCCGGCTGACCGCACGCTGTTCGAAAGCAGAAAAGGAATCGCGAGTCCGAGAAGAATCGACGGGAGCCCTTCGATCAGGTAGAGCATCCGCCAACCGTTCATCCATCCCGAGCCGCTGAATTGATGCAATATCCAACCCGACAGTGGCGCTCCGATAACCCCGGTCAACGCGATCGCCAGCATAAACAGGGCAACCGTCTCCCCGCGACGGCGCGACGGGAACCAGTAGGTAAGATAAAGAATGATTCCTGGAAAAAATCCGGCCTCTGCCACCCCGAGTAAAAACCGGAGGACATAAAATACCAGGGCCGAATTCACGAATATCATCGAGGCGGAGATAATGCCCCAGGTGACCATGATCCGCGCGATCCAGATCCGCGCACCGATCTTCGCCAGCAGGATGTTGCTCGGAACTTCGAACACGAAGTACCCGAGGAAAAAAATTCCCGCTCCGAGTCCGAATACTGCATCGTCGATTTGCGGTAGATCGGTCTGCATCTGCAGCTTGGCGAACCCGACATTCACGCGGTCGAGGTAGGCAGCGATGTAGCTGATGAACAAGACCGGGATAATTCGCGAGGCGACTTTGCGGTAAACGGCTTCTTCAGCCGCCGTGGATGCGGAGGTTGGCATTGTTGTGGGGGGAGGCTTCGGACTTTGCATATCGATTCCTACTGAATCCCGTGAGTGCGGCACCACTCGACGGCTCGCGGGTTCCCGGCTCGCGCGGATCGTTTGAACCATTCGACAGCCATCTTAAAATCTTTCGGGACACCGAGGCCTTGTTCGAGACACCCGGCGTAGAAGAACATTCCGTTCGGATCTCCTTTCTCCGCTCCTTGCTTGAAAAGGTTTGCCGCAATTTCCGGGCTGCGCGCCACCCCCTCACCATTCATGTAAAGAACGCCAAGGTTCGACAGAGAAAGCGCATACCCCTGGCCAGCGGCTTCTTCATAATATTTTCGCGCCTGATCGAACCGCCCGACCTTCCGAAAATGCGTTCCGAGCAGATCCATTGCGCGCGGTTCCCGGAGTGCGGCGGCTTCCTGAAGAAAAACAAGCGCCTTATCGACGTCGGCTGGAATGCCTTTGCCGTAGTAATAGCATTCTCCGGCCAAATATTTCCCGATTCGATCCCCGGTATTTGCAGCCTGCAAAAAGTACTCTAGCGCTTTGTGGTCGTCACCCGGTTGCCGCCGATTTGAATACATCAAACCGGCCTCCACCATCGCCGGGGCGCTCCCCTTAGCCGCGGCGAGCTCGAACCATTTCATCGCTTCCGCCGGATCGCTTTCACGGGTGAACTTGGCGACAATCAGCATGGCCGGGACAACCGCTTTTTCGGCCGCATGAACAAAGTCCGATTTGGACTCGGCGAAGCTTAGAGGATCCAATTTTCCTTCGCTGTGAAGTCCGGCCAGGAGATTCTCGAGTCGAGTAAGAGCCAGTGATCTTTCCGGATATCGATCGCTCAACGTAAGGTAGCCTTTCATGGCGCCCTGCCAGTCTCCGGACCGGCCAAGCGCCTGCGCTTCGTCGAGTTTTTCTTCAAAGTCATCCGCCGGCGGTGCGCTGACGGTCGGGACCGGGGTTGGGGTCAGCACCGGAGTCGGCGTAGCCGGCGGGGACGGTGCCTCAGAGGGGGTCGGGATAGGTGTGGCCGCTGCCGTCGGCGTTGCTTCGGGAGTCGAGATCGGGGTTGGCACCGGTGTCGGCTTAGGCATCGGGGTGGCAGCGATCGGGGTTGGAGTCTCGACAGGCGTCGGCGACATCGTCGGTCGCTGGCGCGGGGTCTCCTGGGTAACCGGCGTTGGGTGCTCGGTTCCCGATTGCACCACCTGCGCCCCTGACAACATGAGAAAGATGGCGTAGCCCAATCCGCCGATCAGCAAAACAATGAACGCCGCCATCAGCAGCAACCCGGCAAGTGACATCTCCCGCTTTTCGGGCTTCTTAGGCGGCGGCGGCGGCACGACCGGAGGAGCCGGCGGCACCGGCGGTGGAGCGCTGGGCTGCGAGGCGCGGTCAGGAAATATCGGCGGCGGGCCTGCGCCTTCGAATGATGGGCGCGGCACCGGCGGTGGCGGTGTTGTCTGTCCAAATCCGGGATCAGTGGCTCGTGATGGATATTGGATGTCGAGCAACCGGCTCATTTCGGCGGCCGAACTCAGCTGGTCAGTAAGCCCCCGTCGAAGAATCGCGTTCCCTTCTTCTGTGAGAACCGCTATTGGCGTGTAACGCCCTGTCGATTCGACGATGTTCCGCGGACCACCGAGCATCTCGTAAATGAGTAAGCTCAGCATCCCAAGATAACTGCCTCGAGGCCCTTCGCCGGAGGAGCCCTGCACCAGCGTCGCCGATCCAGCCCAGGTCGCTGAATTGAATTCGGATGAAGAGAGTGAAAAATCGACCGGTTCGACCTTGACCCCCAGCTGATTCCATTGCGTCAACGGTTTCTGGAGGAGCGCGTTGTCGACTCCCTGCGCCGTTAATCCGGGCGTCGTCAGATGCACGCCCGAAATCGTCAAAGCGACCTGCTGCAGTCGGTTCGATTGCGCATGGTCGGCGACCGGTGCAAGCAACCGCAACAACCGCAGACCTTCCAGCAACGTGAGAGCGCTTCGGGTCCGAAGAACCTGGACCAGAGCCGGCCCTGTCACGACTTCCTGAACGATAAAGCTTTGCTGCCCGATGCTTTCCAGAGAATAGATTTCCTGGAGTTCAGGCCTCGGCGCGCGCCGAAGCTGGTCAATCTCCTGTTCCAGCGCAGTGTACCGCTTCCGATCAGATAAAAACTTTTCATTGAACACAAGAAGCGAAACTTGCCGGCCGGTTTGAACGTCGTCGGCGAGGAATCGATGTCCTTGCGCAATGTCGCCGAGATCGCGCACGATCCGGTATCGCCTGGCGATCATACCGGCGCCTTGGGACTCCAGCCGATTATCGGTTGTCGCGCCGCCGTGCGCGAGCGTCTCGGTTGATTCCGCAGCCCCTCCGAGGGTGCCCACCGAATGGTGGAGCGCGGTGGCATCTGCCTGGATCGATTCGATGCAACGCATGACTTCCTGGCGGAGATCGCCTGGAGTTTGCGGCCGGTTCGCCCGATCCTTTTCCATCATTCGCTGAACCAGCTGCACCGCACAAGACGGCGAACCCTCCAGCGGCTCCAACGGAAGCGGCTTGTACAGATGCTGGCTCATGATTTGCGCCACCGATCCAGAAAAGGGTGGTCGGCCGGAGATCATGTAATAGAGGGTCGCCCCGAGGGAGTAGATATCCGAACGGATATCGATGTCCCGTTCTTCAAGCTGTTCGGGACTCGCAAAATGGGGCGTGCCGACAAAGCCGCCACCGACTGTCAACGTACCCGAATCTTCGCCCTCTTTCTTGGCGCTTTTAGCGAGCCCGAAATCGATGACTTTGACCACCTTTTCACCCTCTTGATCGACCAGCATCAGGTTCGCAGGCTTCAGGTCCCTGTGGACCAACTGTTGTCTGGCAGCGGCGGTGAGCGCCCTGCAGACCTGGAGCGTTATTCCGAGGGCTTCGAGGGGGCTGAGCGCGCCGACCCGCTTCATGTACGCATCAACGGTCTCGCCGTCGATGAACTCCATCGCGTAGAAATAGCTGTCGTGGTCTGTCCCCAGATGAAAGACGGACGCAACATTCTGGTGCCGAAGCGCAGCGGCGGCACGCGCCTCTCTCAGGAACCGCTGACGTGCGACGTCGCTGTTTAGGTAGGTGTTATTGATGACCTTCAAGGCGACCGGACAACGAAGATTCGTGTCGAAAGCCTTGTAGGTGATCCCCATGGCTCCCCTGCCCAATTCCCAAAGACTGCCATCATCGCGCTTAAGAACTTCGTAATGCTGATAACGCTCAGCGTCCGCCATTGTGTGCGTTCTCAGTAAAGCAGACGGTAATCGGCGACGCAACGAAACAAAGGGGCATAGTAGGATTGGCTAGCCCGCATTTCTCACGGCCCCGTGAGAAATGCGCACGGAGTGCCGATCCGCCATTGGCGGATCGGGGCTAGCCCGCAAATTTCATAACCGGTCCGTGTCGTGAATCGTTT
>Ga0209656_10002608_pt1 | contig 11655 bp, 9 predicted proteins | sample BogFormECP12_OM2_FD_188239 | JGI IMG/M metagenome (GOLD analysis project Ga0209656, IMG submission 188239) | Bog forest soil microbial communities from Calvert Island, British Columbia, Canada - ECP12_OM2 (SPAdes) (version 2) | ecosystem: Environmental > Aquatic > Freshwater > Wetlands > Bog ... | reverse complement strand
CCTTGGTCCTCAGCGCCTCAAGTCGTTCGCGCTCCTCAGCGCTCAATCGAACGACGTACCTCTTTACCGCAACTTCCCGCGCAGCCATCCTCGCCTCCGTCCCCAAGGGCGCCGAAGGCAGTGAATCGATCAAAGGTTGCGAATTAGTTGACGCGGCCAACTAGTCGAGATAAGACATCCTTTCAAGCATCTCTATGGACGTTCACAATCGCCTCGTAGGCCTCGCGGACCCGCTTCCTCGCTTCGCCCAGCGCCGCGCCAAAGGCCTCAAAGTCGGGAAAACCGGTGGCGTCGGCAATGCGGCGCTTGACGCCGGCGGCGGCTTGGGAGGGATCGAAGGGGCCCGCGATCGAGAGGCGCATGAACTGGGTCGCGTCGGTATAGAGCCGGTGGGCGTCGATCAGCGTCACAACATGGATGGCGGCCAGGACGCCCGCCGCGCCCGCCTTGTCGATCACGGCGCGGGTCGAGACGTCGAGAATGTCCGGCCGCGCATGCCCGAAGGCGAGGCTCAGGTACTGGGCGACGAATTCGATGTCCATGAGCCCGCCGGCGACGAGCTTCAGATCCCAGGGGTCCCTGTCGCCTTTTTCGGCCGCGATCAGCGCGCGCATCGACCGCACCTCGCGCACGATTTTGGCCGGGTCGCGCTTGCGGACGATCGTGTCGCGCACCGCCTCGGCGATATCGGCGGCGAGGCTGGCGTCGCCTGCGATCACCCGCGCGCGCGTCAGCGCCATATGCTCCCAGGTCTCGGCTTCATTGCGCTGATAGAGCGCGAAGGCCGAGAATTGCGTCGCCAGCGGCCCCTTTCGGCCCGAGGGCCTGAGACGCATGTCGACCTCATAAAGGCGACCGGCCTTGGTCGGCGCGGTCAGCGCCGCGAGCAGCCGCTGCGTCAGGCGCGAATAGTAGACCGCAGCTCCGAGCGGCTTTTGGCCGTTCGATTCGCTGGCGTCAGGGGGGAAATCGTAAATGAGGATGAGGTCGAGATCGGACGCCGCCGTCATCTCACGCGAGCCGAGCTTGCCGAGCGCGACGACCGCGACGCGGCCGCCGCGCACTTTGCCATGCTCGGCCGCGAGCGCGTCAGCGACTCGCGCCAGGAGCCGTCCGACGAGCCCTTGAGCCAGCGCGCTATAGGCCCGTCCCGCGCGGTCAGGATCGAGTCGGCCGGAGAGGAGATTGAGGCCGATGAGGAACATTTCCTCCGCGGCGAAATCGCGCGCCCGGTCGAGCGCCTCTTCGTAACTGTGCGCCTGGGCGATATAGGCCTCCGCGCGCTTCTGCATCGGAGCTTCCTCGAGGCTTTCGTCGAAATCCTTCACCCGGCCCGGATCGATCGCTGCGTCCAGAACGTGCGGGCGCGACGCGATTACCCGCGCGAGCCTTGGCGCGCTCCCAAGCACATCGCCGAACAGCTCGCGCAAGCTCGCGTTCGAGCGCAGGATCGACATGAGCTCGACGGAAGCCGGCATGCGCGCCAGCGCTTCGTCGAACGCGGCGAGCGCGGCGTCCGGATCGCCCGAGCCGGCGAAGGCTTCGAGCAGCCCAGGCGTGAGCTCGGTCAGGACTTCGCGGGCGCGCGGGCTCCGGACCGCGGCGCGATGCCCGAAATGCCAGCCGCGTATGGTCTCCGCGGCGGCCTCGGGATTGTGGAACCCGAGGCCGCGAAGCGTGCTCAGCGTCCCCGGATCGTCTGCGACGCCGGTGAAGACGAGATTGCCGGCCGAGGCGCTGAGGGTCGGCGCGTCCTCGAAGAGACGCGAGTAATGGCGCTCGACGCGCGTCAGATGATGGGTGAGGTCGCGAGCGAAGGATTCGAGCCGCGCATAGCCGCAGAATTTGGCGAAGCGAGCAAGCGGCGCGCGTTCGAACGGAAGGCGCTGGGTCTGTTCGTCGGCGACCATCTGCAGCCGATGTTCGATCCGGCGCAAAAATAGGTAGGCCTTGCTCAGGTCCTCCTCCGCCTCCGCGGTGACCCAATTGTCGGCTCTGAGCTGGCGCAGCATGTCGAGCGTGCGAGAGCCGCGCATCTGCGGACGGCGTCCGCCGAAGATGAGCTGTTGCGTCTGGACAAAGAACTCGACCTCGCGGATGCCGCCGCGGCCGAGCTTAACGTCGTGGCCGGGCACGACGACGCGGTCGTGGCCGCGCACCGCATGGATTTGGCGCTTCATTGCGTGAATGTCGGCGATGGCAGCGTAGTCGAAATACTTGCGCCAGATGAAGGGCGCGAGCTCGGCGAGGAAGCGCTTGCCGAGTTCGAGATCGCCCGCCGCGGGCCGGGCCTTGATCAGGGCCGCCCGCTCCCAGTTTTGGCCGAGCGTCTCGTAATAAGCGTAGGCGCTAATCGTCGACAGCGCAACCGGGGTCGAGGCGGGGTCGGGCCGCAGGCGCAGGTCGACCCGCAGAACGTAGGCGTCGCTGGTGCGCTCCTGCAGGATTCGCGCGAGCGCCTTGGTAATGCGCACAAAAAGCGGGCCGGGCTCCGCCCCGTGCGGGATCGCGGCGGCGGATGCGTCGTAGAGCACGATGAGGTCGACGTCGCTCGAATAGTTGAGCTCGCGCGCGCCGTGCTTGCCGAGCGCGAGCACGACCATGCCGCAGCGGGCTTGAGGATTCGGCGCGTCGGGATCGAGCGCGAGCCGTCCGGCGACAGCGTTCTGGCGCAGGAGAAAAGCGAGCGCTGCGCCGACCGCCGCGTCGGCGAAGCGGGTCAGCGCCTCCGTCGAGGCGACGACGTCCCACACGCCGCCAATGTCGGCGAGCGCGATCAGGAGGGCGGCCTCACGCTTGGCGTGGCGCAGGAACCGCATCAGTGCGGCCTCGTCGCCGTCGCGCCTAGTTGTGATCGCGGCGAGAAGCGAATCGAGCGATCCGTCCGGCGGGCGGCCGAGCAGGCGAGCAAGACGCGCTGGATCTTCAGTGGCCAGCCCCCAGAGGTAAGGCGAATGATCCGCCAGACCGAGAAGGAGGCTCCGGACGCGCTCATTTGTGACTGCGTCGGCGAGGCCGGCGGCTTCCGGCGCTTGAGTTAGCGCGACAAGACGGCGGCGAGCCTCCGCGGGCGCGGCGAGACGCGGCGCGTCGACCAGGCGTTCAGCCAGCGTGACGCCCATTCATGCCCCCGTTCGCCGGCGCGGGCAGGCGCGGCTGCTCCTCTTCGGCGGGCAAGGCCACGCGCACGCGGAGCCCAGGCTCGTTGTCCTCGAGCTCAACTGTCCCGCCATGCATGCGAGCCACCGCGGCGGCGAGCGAAAGTCCGAGCCCGGAGCCCGGCCGCGAGCGCGAACCCTCAAGCCGTACGAAGCGCTCGAGAACGCGGGCCCGGTCGGCGCGGTCGATGCCCGGACCCCGGTCGGCGACAGCGAATTCGACCCACGCTCCGGCCCGGCGCGCCGAAATGACGACCTCTGGCCGGGCTTCGGCGCCCTCTCTGGCGGCGCCGTATTTGAGAGCGTTGTCGACAAGGTTGGCCATTGTCTGCGCGATCAGCTCGCGGTTTGCCCGGACCGTCAATGCGCGCCCGGTCTCGACCTTCAGGTCGACCCCCTCCTCTTCGGCGATCGGCTCGTAGAGGTCGGCGACGCTGCGGGCGACTTCGCCGACATCGAACCTTTGCGCCTCGACGTCACCACCGGCTTCGGCGCGCGCGATCAGCAGAAGCGCATTGAAAATCTTGATGAGAGCGTCGGACTCCTCGATCGTCTTTTCGAGCGCGGTTCGATACGTCGCCGCGTCGCCGCCGAAGGCGAGCGCCGCTTCGGCATGGTTGCGCAAACGGGTCAAAGGCGTGCGCAGGTCGTGCGCGATGTTGTCACTGACCTCGCGCAGCCCCTGCATCAACTCGCCGATCCGCGCCAGCATTTCATTGAGGCCTACCGCCAGCCGGTCCAATTCGTCGCCCGAGCCCGACACCGGCAGCCGCCGGGTCAGATCGCCGGCCATGATACCGTGAGCGGAAACGTTGATGGCGTCGATGCGCCGGAGCACGCGGCGCGCGACGAAGAGGGCCCCGATCGCGGCCAGCATTGCGAAGAAGACGAGCGATGTCGCAAGCGCTCGCACCATCACCGCGCGGATGCGCGCACGGTCGCCGAGGTCATGGCCAATGAGGAGACGAAAGCCGCCAGGCAGCACGTAGATCCTGGCCAGCGCTCGACGGCCGCGATCGGCGCCCTCGACCGTATGATAGGGCGTGTCGACAAATCCCGGATGATCCAGCACGCTGGGGGGAATTTGGTCGACGTTGCCGGCCAGCGGGTCGCCGGCGGCGTCGGTCAGGAGATAGAGCGGGGAGCCCGGCTGGCGCGCCCGCAATTCGATCACCGCGCCGAGCCTCCTCACTCCTCCCTGGGCGTATTGGTCTGCGAGGCCCTTGGCCTCCGCCTCGATCGTCTGAGCCATTTCACCGTCGACGACGGAAATGACCTGCCAGGCGATGACCGTCAGCACGATCCCGGCGCCGACAGCGCTGAGCAGCAGAATCGCCATCGCGAGGCGGAAGGCTGTGGCGCGGAAGAGCTTACCGAGCGCCGTCACGAATCATGTATCCGGCGCCGCGCACGGTGCTCAGCAGCGGCGCGTCAAAATCCCGGTCGATCTTGGCGCGCAGGCGCGATACATGCACATCGATCACGTTCGTTTGCGGATCGAAATGGTAGTCCCACACATGCTCGAGCAGCATGGTGCGCGTGACCACCTTTCCTGCATTCTGCATCAGATATTCCAGAAGGCGAAACTCGCGCGGCTGCAGCACGATCTCCTCGCCCCTTCGGGTGACCTTGTGCGACAGCCGGTCGAGCGTCAGGTCGGCGACCCTGAACACGGTCTCCTCCGGCGTCCCCTTCGGCCGCCGCCGGGCGAGCGTCTCGACCCGGGCCAGCAATTCGGAAAATGCGTAGGGCTTCGAGAGATAGTCGTCGCCGCCCGCGCGCAAGCCCTTCACGCGATCGTCAACCTGCCCGAGAGCCGAAAGGATCAGCACCGGCGTCTCGTTCCGCTGGTTGCGCAGGGCGCCGACCAGCGTCAACCCGTCCATTTTCGGCAGCATGCGGTCGATGATCGCGACGTCGTAGCCGCCTTCGACCGCCATGTCGTAACCGGTCACGCCGTCGCCGGCTAGGTCCACGAGATGGCCGGCTTCGCGGAAAGCCTTCATCAGATAGGCCGCGGCGTCACGGTCGTCTTCAACGATAAGGATTCGCATGACTGACATATAGCGATTCTAGCCTGAACCGCCAAAGGAATGGCGGCAGGTCCTCGGGGGGCTTAATAAGGACCTGCCGCCACCTTGCCGGGGTCGCGCGGGCGGGGATTGTGCGACCGCCGACTGGACGGAAGAGCGCGCAATGCGCTGGGCCGGGGACAAGCCCAATAATCTCTTCCATCCATTTCTATTCGACGCCCGGCCCACGGGCGCCGAATTCCTTCAAGACGCGCTGGTGGGCAACGCGAGGAAGTGCTCGCTGTCACCGGACTTCACGCGCATAAGCACTGACTTCTTGCCGTCCGTCTTGGCGGCGTTGATCGCCTGCGCGACTTCGGACGGGCGGCTGACCGGCTTACCCCCGACCTCGAGGATGACGTCGCCTTCCTTGAGGCCCTTGTCCGACGCCGTGCTGTCCGGATCGACGCTTTCGACGATCACTCCGTCCGGACCATGGCGCAGGGTCAGGCCGAGGTTGGCGAGCGCCGGGGCGTCGCCGGTTTCGCTGCCGTTCTCGTTGCCGGTATCCGCACTCGCGGTCTTGTCGGCGGGCATGGTTCCGAGCGTTACGTCGAGCGTCATCGGCGCGCCGTTACGGATAATGGCGAGGGTAGCGGTCTTCTTGGGGCCGAGCGCCGCGATCTTGCGGGCGAGATCGTGCGGGTCGGCTACGGTCTCGCCGTCGACTGCGGTGATCACGTCGCCGCTTTTCACGCCGGCCTGTGCGGCAGGCGAATCCTTCTGGGCCTTGGCCACCAGCGCTCCCGACGTGCCCTTGAGGCCCATATTGTCGGCGATGTCGGGCGTCACCGACTGGATCTCGACGCCGATCCAGCCGCGCGTAACCGCGCCGTTCTCCTTCAGCTGTTGGACGACGTTCTTGACCACGTCGCTCGCGATCGCAAAACCGATGCCGACGCTTCCGCCCGAGGGCGAGAAGATCGCGGTGTTGACGCCGACGACCTGGCCTTCGGCGTTGAAGGTCGGGCCGCCGGAGTTGCCGTGATTCACCGGGGCGTCGATCTGCAGGAAATCGTCATAGGGCCCCGAGCCGATGTCGCGGCCGCGGGCGGAAACGATGCCGGCCGTCACGGTGCCGCCGAGCCCAAACGGGTTACCGACAGCGATGACCCAGTCCCCGACCCTGGGGGCCTGGGAGGCGAAGGTCACGAAGGGAAAATCGCTCCCCTCGGCTTTCAGGAGCGCGAGGTCAGTCTTGCTGTCGACGCCGATCACCTTCGCCGGCATGATCTTGCCGTCGGCGGCCGTGATCGTCACCTCTGAGGCGTGGTCGACGACGTGGTTATTGGTGACGATGTACCCGTCGGCGCTGATGAAGAATCCCGAACCCTGCGCCATCGTCGAATGGCGGCGCGGCGCGCTGTCTCCTTCGCCACGCCCCGGCAGTCCAAAATGCCGGAAGAAGTGATAGAAGGGGCTGTTGGGCGGGAAATCGGGCAGGCCCTGGGGACCCTCGTCGTTGGAGTCGTCAACGTTCGAAAGCTTGACCTTGACCGAGACGACAGCGGGCCTGACCCGATCGACGATATCGGCAAAGGACGCCGGCCCTGCGGCTGGCTGCGGCGCAATCGCAGACGGCGCTGACGGACTGGCCATGGTCTCGGACGTGGCGGCGACCGCGTGAACGGGAATGAGCGCCCTCTCGAAGGCGACGCCGCCGATAGCGGCGACCGCCACGGCTCCGAGCAACGCGGCGCGAAGGGAACGGAATCGAACGGCAGACATCATGCACCCCGAGGCAGCGCCGGACGAGTCGCCGGCTATTATGAGGAAGCCTTATCTCCCTTTGCGCCTAACCCGACGATGGCCCGATGATGAAAGCTTTTTAATGATCACCAGCGGGCGCGAACATGACAGCTTGTTGATGATGTATGTGATGTTCCCACTGTGGCGCTACTATCACCATATCAATAACGTGCTATAGTGGGACGCCGCGGTTGGCGGTCGCATGCGCGCACGAAAAAGGCCGGCCCGATGGCCGGCCTCGGACGGCGGGGCGCCAGGCTCAGGCCTCGTTGATCGTCGATTTCGGCTTCAGAACCTGGCGGCCGCGATACATGCCGCTTTTGAGGTCGATGTGGTGCGGACGGCGCAATTCGCCCGAATCCTTGTCCTCGACATAGGTCGGCGCTTTGAGGGCGTCGGCGGAGCGGCGCATGCCGCGGCGCGAGGGCGAGGTTTTGCGTCTGGGGACGGCCATAGGTCGAGACTCCGATCGAGGCGCGCGCAATCTCGTCGCAGCACGCCGTGAAAATGGGAGCGCGGCTCTTAGCACGCAATCGCGCCGCGGCGCCAGTCCCTTTAGATTTGGCGAAATCGGGCGCGGGAGTCCCGCGTCCGGTCAGGCCGAACCCCGGGTCTCGAACGCGGCGAAGGCCAGCGCTTCGCGGGGCTCACGATCGGCCCAAAGCACGAATTGGAACGCCTGATAGTAGGTCTCGCAGGCGCCGACCGCGGCCTTCACCACGGCGCCGCACTGGGCGTCGCTCGCCGCCGCGCCGCCTGCGAGGCACAGCGAGTGGCGGAACATCACCAGATCCTGCTCTCTCCACAGATCAAAATGGCCGAGCCACATCTGCTCGTTGATGAGCTGCGTGAGCTCGCCGATCGCCGAGCGTTTGCGCGGCGGCGCCTTCAGATCGAAGGAACAACTGACATGGAGCGACTCCATCTCCGGGATCCAGGTGAAGGAGACGTCGTAGTTGGCCCAGACGCCGTTGACAAGGATCGAGATTTCATCGTCCTCGGCGCGGTCGAAGGCCCATTCGTTGACGGCGGCCAGGCGCTCCACGACGTCGACAGGGTGTTCGGGTCGATCGTCGGCGGCAGTCTCGATCAGGCTCATCAGGGGTCTTTCGGCGCGAGATGCGGAGGGCGAGAACACACGCAGGCGACGCATTTCGACATGTGAACCGCCCGGCGGACCGCCTTGGTTCTCAATCGGGGCGGACAGCCTCAACCTTGATGATTCGCCTCGAATCGTAAACCTCGCTGACCGTTTCGTCCACAGAATCTGTGAAACGAATCAAGACGCTGCCGAAGATCTTGAATCCGATCAGGGCTTTGGCTCGGCAAGTTTCGCCTCAAGCGCCGCGATCCTGGCGGAAAGCTTCTCGTTCTCGTCGCGGGCGCGCGCCGCCATCTCGCGCACCGCCTCGAATTCCTCGCGACCGACGAGGTCCATACCGGCGATCATCCGCTCGACCTGGCTCTTGGCGAAGGTCTGCGCCTCGCGCCGTGCGCCGTCGGCCAGTCCGGCCGCGTCGGTCATGAGGCGGGAAAGATCGTCGAAGAAACGGCTGTTTGTCTGCGGCATGAGGCGCTCCCGGGTCGGGCGCGGGATCCCCAGGGCCCGCGCGAGGCCTATGTGGCGTGCGCGCCGAGAGCGCGCAAGGGCGGCGGCGTCCGCCGAGCGCGTCGCGCCCGCCGAGCGCGTCGCGCCCGCCGGGCATGACAATTTGCGCGGGCTGTGCCTAGCATCGTGCCTTTCTTGAGTTTCGAGACATCGCCCATGCGCATCAAAGCCGCCGTCCTCGCCAAGATCGGGCTTCCGCCCCCTTACGCCGAGTCGCGCCCGCTCGCCATTGTCGATCTCGATCTCGCGCCGCCCCGCCGCGGCGAGGTTCTGGTCCGAATCAAAGCCGCCGGTCTCTGTCATTCGGACCTTTCCGTCATTGATGGCTCCCGGCCGCGCCCGACCCCGATGGCGCTCGGCCATGAGGCCGCAGGGGTCGTCGAGGTATTGGGCGAGGGCGTCGGCGATTTTAGCGTCGGGGATCATGTGGTGCTCGTCTTTGTGCCGAGCTGCGGCCGCTGCGGCCCCTGCGCGGCGGGGCGCCCCGCGCTCTGCGAGCCCGGCGCCAGGGCCAATGGCGCCGGCACGCTGCTCAGCGGCGAGCGGCGGCTGACCTTCCGCGGCGAGCCGGTCCACCATCACCTCGGCGTCTCGGCCTTCGCCGACCACGCGGTGGTCGCACGCGAATCCTGCGTCAGGGTCGATCCGGATCTGCCGCTCGAGCTTGCGGCTCTGTTCGGCTGCGCGGTGCTGACCGGCGTCGGCGCGGTCGTCAACACCGCGCGGGTCGAGCCTGGCGCATCGGTCGCGGTCGTGGGCCTCGGCGGCGTCGGCCTGAGCGCGGTCCTCGGCGCAAAGGTCGCGGGGGCCCGCCAGATCATCGCCGTCGATCTCTCGGACGAAAAGCTCGCCTTCGCCCGCGCGCTTGGGGCGACGCATGTCGTGAACGCCGGCGCAAAGGACGCGCTCGAGACGATCCTGCGATTGTCGGGCGGCGGAGTCGAGATCGCCTTCGACATGGCCGGCGCAGTGCCGGCGCTCGAACTCGCTTATGCCGCGACGGCGCGGGGCGGCATGACCGTCACCGCGGGCCTGCCGCATCCCGACAAGCGGCTGTCGCTCGCGCCAGTCACGCTGGTCGCCGAAGAGCGGACACTGAAAGGCTCATACATCGGCTCCGCCGCCCCTTTGCGCGACGTGCCGCGCTATATCGCGCTCTTTCAGGCGGGCAAGCTCCCGATCGACGCGCTCCTGACCCATCGGCTAAAGCTTGAGGATATCAACGAAGGTTTCGACCGGCTGCGCGAAGGGATCGGGGTCCGGCAGGTGGTGTTGTTTGAGTGAGCCTCATCCGAACATCTTCCGCCCGCCGACCCAAGTTTGGCTCACCTTTATGTCCGTGAGCGTATCCGGATCGACCGCATAGGGGTCCTTCTCGAGGATCGTCAGGTCGGCGAGCTTGCCGGACTCGAGCGTCCCTAGCTGGTCGGCCATGCCGATCTGGCCTGCGGCGTGGATCGTCACGGCGCGCAGCGCGTCGGTCAGCGAGACCGCCTGCCCGGGACCGACGACAGAGCCGTCGATCGCGCATTTGCGCGTGACCGCCGTCTGAACGAGTTGCAGCGTTCCGATGTTCGAGCAGGGCGCGTCAGTGTGGATGGTGAAGGGCAGGCCGAGGCGCACGCAATCGCCGGCCGGGTCCATGCGAGCCGCGCGCTCGGGGCCGAATAACTCATCGCGATAGGCGGCGCCGTAGAAATAGACGTGGTTCATCAGGAAGCTCGGCTGCACGCCAAGTCGGGCCATCCGCTCGATCTGCTCCAGCCGGGTGATGGTGCAATGCTCGACCCGGTTGACGCCGGTCGACGGATAGGCCCCGTAGGCGGCCTCGATCGCGTCGAGGGCGATGTCGAGCGTATCGTCGCCATTGCAATGGATCGAAACCGGCCAGCCCTGCGCCTTGACCTCTCCGACCATCGTCTTCAACTGAGCGGCGTCGAAATTCGGCCGCCCCTTCTCAGCGTCATTCAAATAGGGAACGGTCTGGGCGGCGCTCTTGGTCTGGTTGGAGCCGTCGCCGACGATCTTCATCGCATAGATCGTCAGCATCGTGTTCGGGATCTGCGTGGCCTCAGCGCCGTGGCCATATTTCTTGTACGGCTCGGCGTCCTTCATCGATTCGTACATGAGGCTGATGCTCGCGCGGCAGGGAGAGAGCGCCGCGACGCGCTCGTAGCCCTCGAGAAGATTGCCGAACACCAGCACGCCCGCCTCGTGCACCGACGTATTGCCGTATGAGGCGTTGACCTTCAGCCAGTCGACGACCGCCTTGCCGGCAAGTTGCGGCGTGATCTTCGGCAGGGCGACGCCGAATTTTTTCAGCGCCGTTTCTTCATAGATCATCCCGTTGAGCTTGCCCGAGGCGTCGCGGCCGAAGCGGCCGCCGCCGGGCAGATCGCCGATATCGGGCGGAATCCTGGCGGCGACGAAGGCGGCGCTGTTGCCCGCCGCGGTGTGCATGTTGATGTAATAGACGAGGATCGGATGATCCTTCGAGACGGCGTCGAGATCCGCCATCATCAGGTCGCCGCCCTGCAGCAGATTGTCGAAACTGGTGAAGAGGAGCCACTGGCCCGGCGGCGTCGTGGCCGCCTTTTCGCGGAACATCGCAATCAGCGCATCGCGGGTCTTGTATTTCGTATAGCCGCAGTCGGTGAAGATGGCGTTGATGAGCGCGCCGGTGACCGTGTGCTGATGCGGGTCGATGAATCCCGGCAAAAGCGCCCGGCCGTCGAGGTCGACGATCTGGGTCGAGGGCGACTTGAGACCCATGACGGCGTCGCCCGCGCCGACCGCGGCGATTCTGCCGTTCTTGACCGCGAGCGCTTCGACGGTCCGGCTGTCGCCGACCAACGGGATGATCGGCCCGCCGTGGAAAATGAGATCGGCCCCCTCGCTAGCCAGGGCCAAGGCCGAGGCCGGCGCCAGGGCCGCAGCGCCCGCGGCCGTCGCAAGGAATTGGCGCCGGGAGAAACCGGGCCGCATTCCGCTGATCGAACCGAAGACATTGGAGACACATCCCTGGCACATGTTTCGTCTTCCCGTTTGGCGGCTGAAGCCCAATTTG
>Ga0209656_10002606_pt1 | contig 11661 bp, 7 predicted proteins | sample BogFormECP12_OM2_FD_188239 | JGI IMG/M metagenome (GOLD analysis project Ga0209656, IMG submission 188239) | Bog forest soil microbial communities from Calvert Island, British Columbia, Canada - ECP12_OM2 (SPAdes) (version 2) | ecosystem: Environmental > Aquatic > Freshwater > Wetlands > Bog ... | reverse complement strand
GAGAGCTTCTTCTCGTGGATGAGGAGATAGGCGTCCTCGAGTTCGGCGACCATCTTCTCGGCGTTGGTGATGAAATAGGGCGACACATAACCGCGGTCGAACTGCATGCCCTCGACGACGTCGAGCTCGCTCGTCGCAGTTTTCGCCTCTTCAACCGTAATGACGCCTTCGTTACCCACCTTTTTCATTGCGTCGGCGATCATCTTGCCAATCGACGCATCGCCGTTCGCCGCGACCGTGCCAATCTGGGCGATCTCCTCGGAGGACTGGACCTTCTTCGCCCGGCGTTCGATGTCTTTCACGACCGCCGTCACCGCGATGTCGATGCCGCGCCTCAGATCCATTGGGTTCATGCCTGCGGCGACAAGCTTGAGCCCTTCTCGAATGATCGACGCGGCAAGGACCGTCGCCGTTGTCGTGCCGTCGCCGGCGAGATCATGGGTCTTCGAGGCCACCTCGCGCACCATCTGCGCGCCCATATTCTCGAACTTGTCCTCGAGTTCGATCACCTCGTGGAAAAACGTCACTGAAAAAGCCTGCCAAGAGCGCGAAAGTTTCAGCAAAACCAGTTGCTCAGGTTGAGCGACAATCGACTCTGCCGGCTCGGCCGAAAGAAGCGGAGAGCTCGCCCCCGCCCGCGCAAGACACCGGCAATCCGACTGCAGTCGCACCGGTTACGGCGACGACGATTGAGCAGCGGTTCGCCGATGGAATGACGCACGCATTCAGCTACATGATGCACTTGCCGGGCGCACTCGTTCCACACCCGGCCGATCCAAACGCCGATGCTCACTAAGAGCGCTGTCGGAGGGGCAAGCAAGAATGGCGCAGTTCCTAGTGAACCCGCGCGTCCGATCCGCGGGCTCTGCCGGGGGACAGGGCTGTAACAACATTGCGACATTCGCCCCATCGCCCATCAGGTCGCCGTCGCTCTCCTCGACGACGTCGCCGAGATGGACGGCTCGTGAGGTCGCTCCGCAGCGCCCTGAGAGGCGCCAGCGTTCTGTGGCCGAGTCGACTTTCTCCACGCCGACCTGCGCTCCCTTTGACTCAGGCAGATAGGGCGAAATGGGGGATTTTCGAGCTGGATCTTCCGCTCTTCGACCAGCATCATCGTACGCCTTGAGGAAGCGGCGCAGCGTCGAATAGGACGGCGCCGGCGCGAGGCTCGGGGCGCCTCTCAGCAAGCGCGAGTAGGTTGTCGTGATGGAGCTTGGCGCTCCAGCTCTTGTGCGCGGCGTATTGCGCCAGCACGGCCTCGCGCAAAGCCGTGCCCATCGCGGCCTGCCGGCCGGCGTCGGTGCGCACCTTACGCCGCAGGACGCCGACCGGATCGTGCCGCTCCTTGCGCGCCCGATAGTACCAGCGCTCGACGGTGGAGACGCCGAGGCGGACCGGCTTGCCGGTGACCGGATGGCGCCACTGCCGCGCCGCAAGCTCGGCCGGCGATGCCGCCGGCTCGGGGATCAGGTTCGGTGGACGCGGGTGACAGTCGGCAGTTCGGCGATCGGCTTGCCGTTGGACGGCTCCACTCGCTGGGGCGCCGTCCACCACATGCGCGTAATCCGGCCCGTGGCCGCCGCTGCGCTAATGGCGCATGCGGAAGCCTAGGGTACCACGATACGACCACCCCGGACGTCCTGTCGATTCGGCCATTCTGGGCGGGTATCCATACATCACCTTAGTGGAATGTTGGCCATTATTTCCGCCGTAAGTCTGGCCGCCGTAAGTCTGGCCGCCGTAAGTCTGGCCGCCGTCATTCCAGCCGGTGCCGCCTGTCCCACATCGGTAACCGTGGCAATTGGGCTGCCGCGGGCTGACAATAGTGTTATTATTGCCGCCATAATAGACCGGCGGAGGGTATACCGGCGGGCCCGTGGGCGGGGCAGGTTCGGCCATGCCCAGCACTTGCGCCGGCGCGCCGGCGCTTCCGATCACCTTATGGCCGGGGGTCGCCACGACGCAAAAGGCCTGGCTCTTGCCCCGCGGGCAAAACCTCACCGCGCCCTCCTGAACGTCGAGCTTGAGGCGCCCGCCGCGCACATCATACCAGAATCGCGTCCCCTGTGGGGTGAGCGTGCCCGCCGACGTGTCGATGTGGAGTTCGCCGGGAGTCCCGTGCCCGGTGTGAACGATGAATGTCCCGTCCGGCGTCGACACGACCTTGCTGCCCCGCGCGTACCGTTCGACCGTCATCGTCGATCTCGACAGGACGGCGACATCCGTGTCGTCGATGAGAGTCAGCCGAGCCTGGCCGGAACCGTCGGTCTGGACAGTCTCGCGCAGTTTCACGTCGTCGCCGGCGGACACAAAGACCGCTCTGCCGCCGCTCAAAGCGCCGGTGACGGATTGGTTGATGCTGGCCGCACTGCCGACCGTGGTGGTGGCGGCAAGCGCCGGGGCGGCGACGGCGGCGACGCAGAGGCCAGCGCAGACGCCAATGAGGCCGACCGCGCGCCGGGACAATATCGGCGAAGACGAAGGATGCAAAGACATCGCAGGTCTCCTTTGAATTGTTTGAGTGCTTCTCCGAAGTCAGTTTCCGATGATAATGCTCGACCTCATTAGAGTCCGCCTGACGTCTGTGATCCGGATCACAATGCGAACGCTGCGTGAACGTCCGTCGGAATGGCGGCGTCCGCCACTTCAACTCGCCGTCAAAGGCGCTGGCGTGCTGAGCGTCGGGACCGCAAGAGGCGACGCGCCCGTATTCATTGCGCCTCGCCGGCAGCCGGCGGATCGGGTCCGGGCGTCTCGGCGCCGCAAATGGGCTCTTCGTCTGCGAAGGGATACTTGCTGCCCAGATTGTCCAGTTTCCTGTCCGGCAGCAACGCGCAGGCTACGTTCAAAATATTGCCTTTCGGTATCGAACTCACATCCCAAATCCGCGCGGTCTTGTCTTGTGACCCCGTTACAACCTCCTTGCCATCGGCGCTGAAGGCGGCGGAGAAGACCATTCCGGCGTGCCCCTTCAAGGTCGCGATCTCGCGTCGGCTCGCTGCGTCCCAAATTCGCACTGTCCCGCTCTCCGGCACGGTGACGATGCGCGTCCCGTCCGGACTGAACGCGGCGGACCGCAACTCCCCGTCATCGCTTGTGAGCGCAGCGATCTCGCGCCCGCTCGTCGCGTCCCAGATACGCGCGGTCTTGTCCCATGACGCCGTTACGACTTGGCTTCCGTCGCTGCTGAACGCGGCCGACTTGACCTCCTTCTCGTGCCCGGCCAGCGTGGCCAGCGCCTGACCGGTGGCCGCGTCCCACAGACGCGCGGTCCTGTCGTCGGACGCCGTCACGACGCGCCTTCCGTCGGGGCTGAAGGCGGCGGAGTTCACCGGCCCTTGATGCCCCACGAACGTGACGACGGCGCGCCCGGAGGCCGCGTCCCATGCACACGCGGTATTGTCGCCGGACGCCGTGACGATGCGCGTCCCGTCCGGGCTGAAGATGGCGGAAGCGACCCAATCCTTGTGGCCCTTGAGCCCGACGACCACGGCCCCGGAGGCCACGTTCCAGACGCGCCCGGTCGTGTCGTCGGACGCCGTGACGACCTGCGCACCGTCGGGGCTGAAAGCGGCGGACCTGACCGGCCGCTCATGCCCCGTCAGTTTCGCGATCGCGTGCCCCGTAGCTGCGTCCCAGATCCGCGCGGTCCCGTCTTCGGACGCGGTCACGACCCGCCTGCCGTCGCGGCTGAACGCTGCGTCGGCGACGTTACCTTCATGGCCCTGCAATATCCGGATCGATCGCCCGAGAGCTGCATCCCAAATGCGCGTGGTCCGGTCGGAGGAAGCCGTCACGATCTGCATGGAGTCGTTGCTGAAAGCGGCGGAAAAGACAATTCCATCGTGCCCCTTCAGAATTGCGGTTTCACGCTCCGAAGCCGCGTCCCAGAGGCGCGCGGTCATGTCGTCGGACGCGGTGACGACTCGCATTCCGTCAGGGCTGAACGCGGCGGACTTCACCTTATCCCCATGGTCCAGTTCCGCGATCTGGGCTCCGGTAGCGGCGTCCCAGATCCGCGCCGTCTCGTCGTCGGACGCCGTGAGGACGCGCGTTCCGTCGGGGCTAAAGAACGCAGAGACCACGGGTCCGACATGCCCCTTGAAGATAGCGATCTCGTGCCCGTCGTCAGAGTCCCAGATCCGCGCGGTCTTGTCAGCCGACGCGGTCACGACCCGCCCGCCGTCGGGGCTGAACGCGGCGGAGGCCACGCTGTCTCCATGGCCCTTCAAAACCGCGATCTGGGCTCCGGTCGCGGCGTTCCAGATTCGCGCGGTCTTGTCCGCCGACGCAGTCAAGACACGCTCGCCAACGGGACTGAAGGCGGCAGAGGTCACCACATCGTCATGCTTCAGGGTCACGATCGGCGTTCCGGTCGCGGCGTCCCAGATCCGCGCAGAGTTGTCATCGGACGCAGTCGCGACCCGCCGGCTATCGAGGCTGAAGGCGGCGGACGTCACGGTATCCTCATGGCCTTTCAATGTCGAAATCGGCGCTCCGGTCGCGGCGTCCCAGAGGCGCGCGGTGCTGTCCTTGGACGAAGTTACGACGACCTTCCCGTCGGGGCTGAAGGCGGCGAAGTTGACGCCCTCGTCATGCCCCTTCAGAATCACGGTCTCATGCCCGTCGGCGGCGTCCCGGATCCGCGCGGTCGCGCCATCCGCAGTCACGATCCGCGTTCCGTCGGGCGAAAAATTTGCGAACGTGGCAGCCGAGGGAATTCGGACGCGCTCGCGCAAGTCAGGGACGATTTGTCCCAGCGCATCGAGCGTTGCGGTAAGTTTCGGAACAATGTCGCCGCCATTGCGCGGCCACGCCTCCAGAGCCAGCTTGGCCGCATCGACCGGATGCTTCTGCCACTCGGATACGGCCAAGGCCGTCAAAGCGACCGATTGATTCCTGATGGCCGTTCTCGCCGCTGAATCCGCGAGACCCTTTTGCGCTACGGCGATCGTACTTTCGGTCAGGGCATAGTAGGCTAAACCCCCGGCGGCGATCGCAAACAGCGATGCGACTCCGGCTCCGACACCGGTGCGAATGGCGATCTTGCGCGCGTCGGCGAGCTTTCGCGCCTGCTCTTCCTCTCGTTCGCGCCGCCGCTGCTCCGCCTCGGCGACCACTGCTTGCTCGCGCGCGCGGCAGGCCGCGAGATAGGAGCGGTCGGTCACGTCGAGCCGAGCGGCGATGTCCGGACGGTCGTCGAGCGCCTGCGCTTCCGCGAGGCGCTGGCCCTGATGCGCGAGCCAGGACTCGCCATGCGCGTTGGCGTCCCAGTCGCGCGCCGCGCGCTTGGCCCCCTCCAACGTCGTCAGCAGGCCGAAATCCTCTTTCAGCCAGTCGTCGAGCAGGCCCCATTGCCGCAGCAGCGCCTCATGCGTCGGCTCGATCGTCGATTGACGAGTCTCCTCGCCAGTATTCGGGTCGCGCGTCGAGCGCGTGTCGACCGACAGCAGTCGCTCCTCGACCAGAAGGTTGATCAAGGGAGCGGCCTCGGCCGGAATGTCGGCGCGACGGGCGATATTGCGCCGCGGGGTCTTGCTGTCGGGGTCGACGCCGGCAAGCCAGGGGATCAGCCCGCGCCGCAACAGCATAAGGCGCGCCGCGCGGTCGCGGGGAATGCGCGGATCAGCATCCGCGCGCACGAAGGCGCGCTCGATCGCCGCATCGATCGCGCCTTTCACGCCGCCAAACGCTTCGTAGTCCTTCAGCCGCAGCGCGCCGGTCTGGCGATAGTCGAGATAGAGCTGCTCCAGCGTGAAGGCGAGCAGCGGCAGCGCATCGCCGGCGCCCGCCTCGATGTCGACGAGCAGCCGTTCCGTCAGGGCCGGTTCGATCGCCAGCTTACCGCCCGCCTGCTCCACCCGGCGCGCCGGGCCCTCGATCACGTCCTGATAGGCGCCGCGCGGCATCGGCGACAGCGAAAACGCGACCTGCCGCACGCCTTCGAGCGCTTTTGCGCTTTGGAGCGCGTCATAGGAATCCGAGCGAATGGTGAAGATCACGATGGCCGTCGGATCGCCGCCAGTCGCGAGGTCCGACAACAAGGCCAACAAGGACGCGCTCTCTTCCCGGCCCTCGGCCCGGAACAATTCCTCCGCTTGGTCGATCGCGACGACGATAGCCGGCGGCTGCTCGGTCTCGTCGCCGGAAACGCGCCGCCCCAAAGCCGCCTCGACAAGCTCGGCCAGCAAGGGCCGCACGGCGCCGGCCCCGGCCTGAGCAGCTGTGCGCAAGTCGGCGCGGGAATGTCCCGGCAGGATGGCCGCGAGGGCGTTGACGAGGCCTGTGTCGCCGGTTAGCGCCGCGCGCTCGGGACGCACCACAGGGAAGGGAATGAACTGCGTGTCGTCTCGCTCCAGCCTCGGCAGGAGGCCGGCGCGCAGGAAGGAGGATTTGCCCGCGCCCGAGGCCCCCAGGATCGCCAACAGGTTTGGCGGCGCTCCCGCCCTCAAGCCTCGCAGCCGATCGATGGCCTCGACGATGGGCGCGTCCCGGCCGAAGAAAATGCCGGCGTCCGCAGCCTCCTGCGACTTCAGACCCCGGTAGGGCGCGCGGTCCGGTTCGGCTTCCGGAGGCCACGCGAAGAATTTTGGGTCCAACCCAGCCTTCCTCAGTCCGACCTTGAGTCGTTTGAGGCCAGATTGCGAATAGGTCACATGCCCTTCTATGTGCGAGCCGGGTAGTTGTGCCGCGAATACGACGTGATCTTGGCCACCAGCAAGGTCGACGACCTGCCACACGCCCTTGAACGTGTCGGGGAGGGAACCGATCGTTCTCGTCGGATCGATGATGACGCTGAAGAGCTTCTTGTTCAGCCCGCGCGCAAGCATGTATTCCTTGCGACACCAATCCGAGGCGAGCCAGTTCTCCGAGACGAGGAAGATGACCGCCTCGCAGGTGTCTGCCGCCTTGTACAGCGCTCGCTCCCAGCGCTCCGCCGCCGCGATGCCGCCGTCCGGATCGAGATCAAGAAAGACGTCGTTCCAGCCTTCGGAGGCGAGCCAGTCGCGCAGCGCGATCGCCTCGAAATTGTTCTTGCTCGAATGGCTGAGGAAAATCCGTGACAACCGTTGCCGCCCTCCAACGGACACTTTAGCTCGCCGAGTACTTAAGGCTATCACTTTGTGAGAGAAACGCGCCAACCGCGACAGTCCGTGAACCGCGCGCCGCGCGGCCGTGAGAAGTCCCGTCGACGCCGCATGACGACAGGGCAACGAGTAGATCGGGCAGGGCGATGTCGTATCGCGCGTAAATCATCTACCGGGGCGGCTATTTCCTCGCCATCGGCCTCAATGCCTTCGAAAAGGAAGCCGGTCGGCGCCCGAGACGTGTTGATGAGGTCTACGTAGCAACCGTAATCAATTTTCCAGACCTTAAAACGAACACCCGGTTCCTGCTTGGTTGAATAGGATTTCCTTGCGATGTGAAGAATGCGCTCGTCGTAGAGCCGATCCATCACCGTATAACTGGCGTCCGTGTTGACGAGGAACGCCCGCGCTTTGCGCCCGGAGATCACTTCATTTACAATCCAAGCCAAGAGTGCACGTGCTTCCTCGTTACTATTGACATATGCCGATTTGTCGCGATCATACCATGCCTTGGCCGCTTCGCGTACGTGGGGAATGGAAATTCTTTGTTCTCCAGCTTTAACGGCAGCTAGTCGCAAGATGTTTATTGCGTCTCTTGGGACGCCCTCGCAGGCGCGGACCAGCTCTTGGAACGCCAATTCCTGTGTGAAAGAAGTGCGGACGAATTCGTCCGCGTCTTTTGCTGGCAGGTCGCCATGCTCATCAACGACCTTAAGATGGCGAAAAAACATGTTCTTGAAGAAGGCCATTGAGCCCATAGGGCTATTCTCGAATACTAGATGATCATCCAGGTTCATGTCTGCAAAGGCATCTGCTCCCAGTTCTATACCGATGATATCGCTGCCGTGTCCCAGTCGAAATGTTGACCGATGCTCGATCGCCGCAATGTGGACAGAGCACTCCCGTATGGGGAAAAGGCTCCGTCTAATGAAAACTGCAAAGTAGGGCTGAAGGCTCTCAGGGAGAGTGCTCCACTCGTCAATTAGTAGCCAGAGGCGCGCCCCCAGCTTGTTTCGCAATATCACTTAAAGCTTTGTGAACATCGCCAATGTTGACGGAGATACGAAACGTCATCGTCCGCGTTGGAGACGAAGGCGAGGGAGATCAAAAGCTTAGCTGTGGACGGTATGCGGACGGAAAATCAGCCATGCGGACGCAAAGCGGGCGATGCGGACGCAAAACCGGTGAAGCGGACGGTATGCGGACGCAATTCGTCCGACGTACCGTCCGCATCGAAGTCGTTGGAACAATTGGCTTTTGCCTCGCCCGCTGACGCTGCGGACGATGCGGACGCAAATTTCCCAACCCAGTCTGGCCCAGAGAGTCTTGGCTGGAGGACCCGGATGTGAGCGCGGTGGAAGCCCTGCAAGCTGCCACTAGAGCGGGCGTCAAGGTCGCACTCGACGGCGATGACCTCGTTTTGGAAGCTTCTGCGCCACCTCCGTCCGCGATCCTCGACCAGCTGTCGCACCACAAGGCAGGCGTCATGGCACTGCTTCGCGTTTGGACGTTTGGTCCGGTCACGACTGGCGAGCGCATTTCGACGAGCGAGCCGCCATTGCCGAGCATGACGGCGGTCTGCCGCGCCCCGAGGCCGAACGCCTCGCCTTCGAGACGTGCGTCGTCGAATGGCTCAAGTCGATTGATTTCAAGGTGGGGAACGGGACTGGCGAAATGGTGTTTGACTTGCCGGGTACCAGTTACGACCGTTCGAGTCTTGGAATTACCGTGCAAGGCCGGACGTGGGTTTATTACTGCCTTCACGCGATGGTGAACTCTCATTAAGTTCAGCTTGGCCCTGCGCATCAGCCTTGGTCCGAAGAAAAGCGCGCGGCGCTCCCACGAGGGAGCGATGCGTCTGCGCCACGATTTGCGTCAAGTTTACCAGAAGCGGGTCATAGCTCGAAAGAGGCGACAGCGTGCCCGAAAACTGGGCCGGGCGGGTCCGCTATGGGTCCGCAAACCAATGTGGCGCTAAGCGCGCTCCTAAAGTAAGAGCGTAAGCGATTGAAATTGCTGGCGCGCCCGAAGAGATTCGAACTCCTGACCCCCAGATTCGTAGTCTCTGCTCCTACAGTGCCGGGACTGGACAAATCTGGACATCTGATCCTCGATTTCGCAGAGAATGCTTTGCAAAACGGCGAATTGTCCGTTAGTGTCTTGGACACGGGATAACAGGCCAAGACGGCCAGTTTGTGTTATCCCCGGAGAGCCGGGATAACATGCTGACCGACGCACAGATCAAGAATCTGCCGCTTCCCGAGAAGCGGCAGCTGATCCCGGTCGACAAGGCCAGTGGGCTCTATTTGATCCATCAGCCAAGCGACGCGAAGTCGTGGGCGGTTTGGTATCGCATCGATGGGATTCAAACGAAGCTCACCCTCGGAACTTATCCCACGGTGAGCCTCAAGACGGCTCGTAAGCTGGCCCTCGAGGCCAAGGGCGCGGCGGCCGGCGGGAAAGACCCGGCGGCCGTGAAGAGAGCCGCCCGGGAGGCCCGTAAGGCCGCCGATGCAACCGCGGATCATGTCGCGGACGTCGTCGACTCGTTCGTCAAGAAGTATCTCGCAAAAAGGGCGAAGCCGTCGTGGGCGAAGGAAGCCGAGCGGCTCCTACGCATCGAGATCGTTCCGAAGTTCGGCAAGAAGCGCCTCGGGGAGATCAAAGACACCGACGTCCATGCGCTACTCGAGGACATCGCCGAGCGAGCACCGCGCACCTCAAATTTGACGTTCGCGGTATTTCGGAAACTCTGCAACTGGGCCATGTCTCTGGATGGGGGCAAGCTCCTCAAGATCTCCCCCTGCGTTGGCGTCAAGGCTCTTTCCGCGGACAACACCCGCGATCGCGTCTTGAGCGACGAGGAAGTCAGGCTTGCGTGGCGGGCTTTCGAATCGATCGGCTGGCCTTTTGGACCGATCTGCCAGCTCTTGGTTCTAACCGGCGCGCGGCGCGACGAAGTCGGATCGATGCGCTGGGGCGAGATCGATCTTGCCACAAAAACTTGGATGCTTCCGAAGGAGAGGACGAAGAACAAAAGGCCGCATGAGATCCCGCTTTCTTACGCCGCGGTCGAGGTTATCAGGGCGCTACCGCGCGTCGAGGGAAAAGCCAGCCTCGTCTTTTCGACGACCGGCGCGACGGCAGTGTCCGGCTTCAGCCGCGCCAAGGCCTCAGTCGACAGGGTCATCGTCGAAACGATGAAGGAACAAGCGGAGGCGCGCGGCGAACATCCTGAAACTGTCGTGCCGCCTGAGCATTGGACCTTTCATGATATTCGCAGAAGCGTTGCCACGAATTTGCAGCGCCTCGGCGTGCGGCTGGAGGTGACCGAGGCAATCCTGAATCACATTTCTGGCAGCCGCGCCGGCATCGTCGGAATTTACCAGCGCCACAAATATTCGGATGAGGCGAGGCAAGCGCTTGACGCATGGGCGCGGCGTCTCGACGCAATCGTCAACGGCGCGCCGGCTGAGAACGTCATCGAATTCGCAAGCGCGAGGGGATGACGCCATGGTCAAAGCCGCACAGGCGAAGCAAGGGCAGTGCTCTGGCCTGCCGGTTGACGAAGACTTGATGGAGTGGCCGACCGTTGCCGGCATCATCGTGACAGCAGCCGTCATCGCAGCGAGCGACCACAAGGGCGTCGCTCCGGTCTACAGTCCAGACCTTCTCAAGGACTTGATTGTGCAGATTCAACCGCGCCCTGAGTGCGAAGCAGGCTGTCGTAAGAAAATAGAAAAAGACATTATTCTGATCAAAAATATGAGGGAAACTTTCGACGTATACTCGCCGGGAGAAATCAAAGCCAAGTTGGAGCAATTCCGTAGCGCCTTAGAAAAGGTACGTAATCTAGCGGCGGGACTAGGGCCGGCCGTTCACGCCTTAATATTCGGCGGCCCAATATACGATGACACGGACGAAGGCGACGAGATCGATACGCATCCGGAGTATAAAGAGTTTGATCGCCAGCTTTATTGTATGGTCAGAAACATTGATTTCAGTATTTCCGAAATCCGAGACCGGAAAGGCGCGAAGCGTAGAAGCCTATCGAAGGTGACGGCAGCGGGTTCCGCCTTCATGCTCATGAAGAAATACTCGGCATTTCAGCCTACTTCGACAAAGGAAGGCCGATTTTTGACTGCCGCAAGTTTGTTATGGGAGGCGGCCTCGGGTGAGGTCTCCGACCTGAGGGACTACTGCCGCGAGATCGTGTCCCGTTTGGTGGTGTAGCTGAACTGCGCAATCACCGTGGTTTCCGGCTTGGGCCGGATTGGTCAGATTGCCATGGACGGCAATCCGACGACGGGATCATCGCTCAGGGCGGCGATGGTTTCCAGAGTCATATAGCGGGCGCGTTAGCACGGCCCATTCGTCGTTCTGTTCGAGCAGGATGGCGCCGACGAGCCTGATAATGGCTTGGTCGTTCGGGAAGATGCCGACGACGTCGGTGCGGCGTTTGACCTCGCCGTTCAGGCGCTCGAGGCTATTGGTGGAGTGGATTTTCGACCAGTGCTCCCTTGGGGAAGCCCATGTAGGCGAGCACGTCGCTCTCGGCCGCGTCCATGAAGGC
>Ga0209656_10002605_pt1 | contig 11663 bp, 9 predicted proteins | sample BogFormECP12_OM2_FD_188239 | JGI IMG/M metagenome (GOLD analysis project Ga0209656, IMG submission 188239) | Bog forest soil microbial communities from Calvert Island, British Columbia, Canada - ECP12_OM2 (SPAdes) (version 2) | ecosystem: Environmental > Aquatic > Freshwater > Wetlands > Bog ... | reverse complement strand
GCGCTCGCCTGCCCAGGCTGTCGTAGCCGAGCCGGGCGCAGCCACGGCGCCAGCCAGCTGGGCGGCGCGTCGGCGGCCCGGTCGAACACCCCGCCCGCCGGATCGTCGATCCGTCCACTCCAACGCACCAAATCCTCCTCGGGCCGGTAGATCTGCCGGACCACCAGCGCGCACAGGGCCAGCACCGCCACGTCACGCAGCAGCACCGTCGCGGTGAACCACTGCTCGGGCAGGCCACGGTTGGGCACGGGATAGAGGTAGTACATCCGCGGCACCCAGACCAGCGCGTCGATCGTCATCCACGTCAACAGGATCCGGCGGTGTGGCAACGCCAGCACCGCCAGCGGGACCAGCCACAGCGAGAACTGCGGGCTCCACACCTTATTGGTCAGCAGGAACGCTGCTACGACCAGAAATGCCAGCTGCGCCACCCGTGGCCGCCGTGGAGCGGTCAGTGCGATGTAGCCGATCGCCGCACAAGCCAATACGAACAGCGCCAAAACAACCTCGTTGAGCCGCTCTGGCGGCTGCCAGAAACCGAGATTCGGATCGAAACCCTGCCAACCGGTGAACGATTTGACGACATTGAACAGCGAATCCATGTCATCGCCGCGGCGGGCGTTCAGCCGGAAGAACTCCGACCAGCCCCGCGGGAAGAGCACCATCACCGGCAGGTTCACCGCCAGCCACGTCGCCACGGTAAAGGCCGCGGTGCGGGCCAGCTCGCCGAGCCGCCCGGTCCGGATGCCCAGCACCAATAGCGGTCCCAACAACAACGCCGGATACAGCTTGGCCGCGACACCCAGCCCGAGCAGCACGCCGGCCAGCACCGGTCGCCGCCGCGCCCACGCCAGCAGCCCGCCGATGGCCAAAGCCGTTGCCAGCGCGTCGAAATTCGTGAACATCTGAAAGATCACCAGCGGAGACGCGCCGACCAACGCCGCATCCCACACCCGCCGACCGGCCAGCCCCGCGGTGGCCCACAGCGTCGCCAACCAAGCCAACGCCAGCCCGAGTGCGGCGATGTCGAAAAAGACCACCACCTCGGCGATCACCGGCAGCCCGACCACCTTGCTCAACGCGGTGTAGGTCTTGGCCAACGCCATCGACACGTACTGATACACCCCGGTGAGCACCGGGTACTCCATGTAGCGCACCGCAGGTCGGCCGTCGTAGCGGGTTTGCGGTTTGCCGTCGGCGCCCTTCTCGACCCAGCTGGACTTGTACGGAAACTTGCCCTGGCTCAACAACTCCGCGCCGTACAGCGGCACCGTGTCTGAGTAGCACAGCTCGTAGTAGGCGCGCTGGTTCTGCCAGTTGGCGACTCGCTGGTCGCCCGGCCCGGTTCCGCTGTTCTGCAAACACGCCGCTTTCGTCGACCAGCCCAGTGCCAAGAACACCAGCGCGATCAAAAACATCACCCGCAACGGGGTCAGGAACGCCGCGCGCCCGATCACCGCATGCCGGCCCACCGGGCCGCCCACAACGTCCGACAGCGCCGCGCCCAGAACGTCGGTGCGACTGGGGCAATCGCGGTCATCGGCGGAGCGCAAGTCGGCGGCCAACGGCCGCGGCGAGATGGAGGGGCGACCCGTCTCGGCGTCGATCACGGCGGCGGCGAAACAGGCTCGGGCGCTCCCGGTGGCGGCGGTGCGGGTGCCGGTTGAACGGGAACCGTACTGGGCGGCCCGACCGGAATCGTGATGCCCGGCGCTACCTCGATCGTGGGTTGGATGACCGTCATCTGCGGCGGCGCTGGTGGCGGCGGAGGCGCGACCGGCGCCCCGGCGTAGCCGCCGATCTCCGCAGGCTTGGGGAAGGACTCGGTATTGGTGCCCTTGAGTGCACCGTCCATGGTCGCCTTCCAGATGTCCGACGGCAGACCCGAACCGTAGATCGGGCCGCCCCACCTGTTGACCAGTGGCTTGTCGCCGGTCACGGTGCCCACCCACACCGCTGTCGACAGCGACGGGGTGTAGCCGACCATCCAGGCGTCCTTGTCGGCGTCGGTGTCACCCAACTGCGTGGTGCCGGTCTTGGCCGCGGACGGCCGCCCGCCGGCCAACGCGTGGCCGCGCGAGTACGAGGCGATCGGCTGCATCGCCGACGTGACGTTGTCGGCGACGTCCTTGGGGATCCGCTGTTCGCCGGCGTTGTTGGAGTTGGTGGCGTCGAACAGCACCCGACCGTCGGCGTTGACCACCCTTTGCACGAAATGCGGTTGGTGATAGACACCCGATGCGGCCAGCGTGGCGTACGCCGAGGCCATGTCGAACACCCGAGTCTGGTACTGGCCCAACACGATTCCGTTGTTGGGCGGGCCACCTTTGCCGTCCTCGGACAATGTGTGGTCCACACCGGGGAAGCTGGTCGCAATGCCGGCCTGGTGTGCGGCGTCGGCGACGTCGTCCGCACCGTGCTTCAACTTGAGCATCAGCCGGTAGTAGGAGGTGTTCAGCGACTGCTTCAGCGCCTCGGCGATATTGCAGACTCCGCAGCTCTCACCGTCGACATTGGTGATCTTGATGCCGTTGACCGTCAGCGGCGAGCTGTCCACCTGAGTGCCCAGACCGATACCCTGCTCCAGCGCGGCGATCAGCGCGAACACCTTGAACGACGACCCGGTCTGCAGCCCGGCTTGGGCGAAATCGAAGCCGTTCGCGTCGTTGCCGCCGTAGTACGCCTTCACCGCGCCGTTGTGCGGGTCGATGGAGACCACCGCGGTGCGCATGTCGGGGGCCTGGCCGTCCATGTACTTCGACACGGCCTGCTCTGCGTCCTTCTGCGCTTGCGGATCGATGGTGGTGGTGATCTGCAGCCCCTGGGTGTTCAGCGTCTGTTCGTCGATGTTGAACAGATCCATCAGCTCCCGGCGCACCTGCCGTTCGATCAGCCCGTTGGGTCCGCTGATCTGGTTTTGCGCGCGGGCCTGATCGGGCGGCACCGTCGGCGGAAACTGTTGAGCCGCCCGGTCCGTCGGCGATAGCGCATGGTCGTCCACCATCCCGTCGAGCACCCAATTCCACCGGTGCTTGGCGCCCGGGAGGTCGACCGCGGGGTCGAGCGTGGACGGGCGCTGGATCAGCGCGGCCAGCAGTGCTCCGTCGGCCACGGTCAGCTGCTCGACGGGTTTGCCGAAGTAGGCCTTGGACGCCGCCGATACGCCGTAGGCGCCGCGACCGAAGTAAATGATGTTGAGATAGGCCTGCAGCACATCGTCTTTGGACCATTCGCCCGACATCTTGGTGGCGATGACGAGTTCTTTGGCCTTGCGGACCAGCCCGCCGACGCCGGCGCGCTGCGATCCCACCAACGCGTTCTTGACGTACTGCTGGGTGATCGTCGAACCGCCCTGCGTGTCGCCGCCGAAGATGTTGTTCTTGAACGCCCGCGCGAAGCCGGTGAACGAGAAGCCGGGATTGGAGTAGAAGTTGCGGTCCTCGGCTGCGATCACCGCCTGGCGCACGTGCACCGGCACCTGGCTGATGTTGACGTCCTCGCGATTGCCCTCCGGCGGAACGATTTTGGCCATCTCTGAGCCGTCGCTGGCCAGGATCGTGGAGACCTGGTTGGTGCGGATGTCGCCGGGCTTGGGAATGTCGACGATGAAGTAGGCCATCGCGAAGGTGACGATCGGCAACAACAGCAGCACCACGGCGGCGACGAACAGCCCGCGACGGACCCATCTCCAGTCGATGTGATCCAGCCACGTCCAGTCGATGCGCCTGACCCAGCCCCAGTCGGGCAACGGCGGCTTCCGCGGCGGTGGACCGGGCGGGCGTCCGCCGCCGCCCCCGCCGCCGGCCGGCTGCCGGTGACGCTGCGACGTCCTGCCTCCCAGTGCGGCCGTTGCCAACTTGACCGGGTCGCGCCAGTCCGGCTCGCTCGCCGGCGGCCGATCGCCCAGGGCGGCCTTGACCGCCTCCATCGGATCCCGTTCGTCTCTGACCGGAGGCAGGATCGTGGTCAAGCGGTCGTCGGGCGGAACCGACGGGCGCTGGACGGCAGGCCGGCGCGGCGAGTCGGGCGTCGATCCCTGACCTTCCGCGGAGGGGTGCTTGGGCCCACCATCGGCCCCTGCCCCGTTCGGGGTTTCAGTGGCCGAGTGGTCTTGCTGCCCTTCGTTATTCACTGGCCGTGCGCGCGCCGTTGCGCGCTGTCCGTGTGCCCTTGGGAGGGCGAGCGGTGCGTGCCGCGCCGAGCACATACGACTTGACCAAGTGATTCCAGCTGCAGGTCCGGCATACCTCCACCACGTGCACGGAAAACTCTTCGAAGCGGGCTGCCAGCAGGACCAACTCTTCGGCGGTGCGCGCCGAACCGGACACCGCACCCAGGTGATCGCCGAACACCCACGACACCAAGGTGAGCTGCTCCTTGCGGCAGATCGGGCACATCACTTGGCTGAGCTTCCCGTGGAACTTCGCAGCGCGCAGCAAGTACGGGTTGGCGTCACACACCTCGGACACGCCGGTCCGGCCCGAATAGACCTCGGCCAGCAGTGAACGCCGCCGAAGCGCGTAATCGACTACCTGTCGCTGCAATCGCACGATGACCAGAGTACGTCCGCGCGCCCGATCCCGAGAGCCTGCCCGGCCACTCCGTGTGCCTCAATCGGCGCGCCCGCTCGGCCCGCAGCGGGCGTCATCGCGCGTTGAGCAGGACAGTCGCGGTTACCGGGCTAAGAAGCACTGACGTCCCCGACGTGCGACAGGAACGCCGACCGGACCGGCTCCTTCGGTCTGGCCGGCTCGGCGCCGTCACCCAGCAGACCTCGCCGGGCGAGGATCGGGCGCACCCCCTCGCCGAAGATGTACGCCTCCTCCAGGTGCGGATAGCCGGACAGGATGAAGTGCTCCAGGCCCAGCCCGGCGTACTCGGTGATCCGGTCGGCGACCTCCTGATGCGAACCCACCAGCGCGGTGCCCGCGCCGCCGCGAACCAGCCCGACGCCGGACCACAGATTGGGGTAGATCTCCAGCCGCCGAGCATCCGCCTCGGCACCGAAATCGCTACCGCCGCCGTGCAATTCGCGCATCCGACGTTGGCCCTCGGACTCCGACCGCGCCAACGATTGCTGGGCAGCGGCCACGGTCTGCGGGTTGAGTGCGCTCAGCAGCCGCTGCGCCTCCGACCAGGCCTGCTCGCTGGTGTCGCGGGAGATGACGTGCAACCGGATGCCGTAGCTGAGTTCCCGGCCCTGCGCCTTGGCCAGGCCGCGGATCCAATCCAGCTTCTCGCCGACCTGCGCGGGCGGCTCGCCCCAGGTCAGGTAGGTGTCGGCGAACCTGGACGCGACCTGGCCGGCGTCGGGTGACGACCCACCAAAGAAGACCGCCGGCAGCGGGTCGGGACGCCGGGCCAGCGACGCCTGCTCGACCCGCAGGTGCTCTCCGGCGACGGTGACCGGATCCTCGGACGTCCACAGCCGGCGGACGATGTCGAGGAATTCGCTACACCGCGCGTAGCGGGCCTGTTTCGGCAGAAAGTCGCCGAACGCCCGCTGCTCGATGCTTTCGCCGCCGGTGACCACGTTCAGCAACAGCCGTCCCTGCGACTGCCACTGGAAGGTGGCGGCCATCTGCGCGGCCAGCGTCGGGCTGATCAGCCCTGGACGGAAAGCCACCAGGTACTTCAGCGACTCGGTGCTGCCGATCAGCATCGCGGTGCTCAGCCAGGCGTCTTCGCACCACAGACCGGTCGGCGTAAGCACCGCCTCGAAACCGTTGATCTCGGCCGCCTGGGCGAGCTGGATGAGGTACTTCAGGTCGGCCGGCCGGTCGCCGCGCATGGTGTCGCCGTGACCACCGGCGATCAGGTTGCGCGAATCCCCGTAAGTGGGCAGGAACCAATGAAGATGAAGAGGACGTATTGACACGCTAGTTGTTTATGCCTGCTACCGACTGCGACCGACAGGCTTGCAACCACGGTGATTAGAACCGGCCCAACGGACGCTGCCGGCGTCCCACCGTCCTGACGGCACGGGCAAAAGCGCCTGAACAACGCGAAAACGTCAGCTGGACGCCAACTGGAGTGGCGGCGAATATATCGGACCGATACTATTGCGCGAGACTGTTCCGCGACATAACAGTCGTTGTAACGGCCAGGGCAAAGCAGAGCAAAGGAGGTGACTCGGTGCTGGAGCTCGCCATCCTGGGACTCTTGCTCGAGTCGCCGATGCACGGCTACGAACTGCGCAAACGGCTGACTGGCCTGCTCGGGGCGTTCCGGGCATTCTCCTACGGTTCGCTCTACCCCGCATTGCGACGGATGCAGGCGGACGGGCTGATCGCCGAGAACGCCGCCCCGGCCGGGATGCCGGTCCGGCGTGCCCGGCGCGTTTACGAGTTGACCGATGACGGCCGGCAGCGCTTCACCGAGCTGGTGGCCGACACCGGCCCACACAACTACACCGACGACGGCTTCGGCGTGCACCTGGCGTTTTTCAACCGCACTCCCGCCGCGGCGCGGATGCGCATCTTGGAAGGCCGTCGTCGCCAGGTCGAAGAACGCCGTGAAGGCCTGCGTGAAGCAGTGGCGCGGGCCAGTAACTCGTTAGACCGCTACACCCGCCAGCTACATCAACTCGGGTTGGAGTCCAGCGAGCGCGAAGTCAATTGGCTCAACGAGTTGATCGCGGCAGAACTGTTAGCGCAACGCCGCGCTGAGCAGTCCTAGAGCCGGTAGACCACACCATCCACGACATGGATACGAGTTAAGGAGAACGCGGTATGAGTGAGCACAAGCCGCTAGGGGCGCCCGGGGCGCGGCCCGAGGTCCGGGTCGCTATTGTCGGCGTCGGCAACTGCGCGTCCTCGCTGGTCCAGGGCGTGCAGTACTACTACGACGCCGACGAGAACAGCACTGTGCCCGGCTTGATGCACGTGACGTTCGGCCAGTACCACGTTCGCGACGTGAAGTTCGTCGCCGCGTTCGACGTGGACGCCAAGAAGGTCGGCTTCGACCTGTCCGAGGCGATCTTCGCGTCGGAGAACAACACGATCAAGATCGCCGACGTGCCGCCGACCAACGTGACGGTGCAACGCGGCCCGACTCTGGACGGCATCGGCAAGTACTACGCCGACACCATCGAGGTGTCGGACGCCGAGGCGGTCGACGTGGTCAAGGTGCTGCGCGACGCCGAGGTCGACGTGCTGGTGTCCTACCTGCCGGTGGGCTCCGAAGAGGCCGACAAGTTCTACGCCCAGTGCGCGATCGACGCCGGCGTGGCATTCGTCAACGCGCTGCCGGTGTTCATCGCGTCCGACCCGGTGTGGGCCAAGAAGTTCACCGACGCCGGGGTGCCGATCGTTGGTGACGACATCAAGAGCCAGGTCGGTGCGACGATCACCCACCGCGTGATGGCCAAGCTGTTCGAGGACCGCGGCGTGCAATTGGACCGCACCATGCAGCTCAACGTCGGCGGCAACATGGACTTCCTGAACATGCTCGAGCGCGAGCGGCTGGAGTCCAAGAAGATCTCCAAGACCCAGGCCGTGACGTCGAATCTGCAGCGGGAGTTCAAGACCAAGGACGTGCACATCGGCCCGTCCGACCACGTCGGCTGGCTCGACGACCGCAAGTGGGCCTACGTCCGGTTGGAAGGCCGCGCATTCGGTGACGTGCCGCTGAACCTGGAGTACAAGCTCGAGGTGTGGGACTCGCCCAACTCGGCGGGCGTCATCATCGACGCGGTGCGGGCGGCCAAGATCGCCAAGGACCGCGGCATCGGCGGACCGGTGGTACCGGCCTCTGCGTATCTGATGAAGAGCCCGCCGCAGCAGCTGCCCGACGACGTCGCGCGCGCTCAGCTCGAAGAGTTCATCATCGACGCCGACTAACTCGTCTCACCGGCCCGCCACCAAGATGGCGGGCCGGTGAGCGTTGTGGAGCCAGTTTTGTGGCGCCGTGTGGCGAGCGCGACGAAGGCCTGGGCTATAGGAGTGACTCGCGGGGGCGAGTTTTTGGCAATAAAATCTGCCCAGTGAAGTTGCTGCCGGCCGATGTTGAGTGTCTTCGGATGATGGCTGCTGAGTGCGAGACGGTCGCGGCAAAACTGGCCGCCGTCATCCCACCCCGGAGCGTGTCTGTTCAGGTCAGCTCGGTGGCCGCCGTGAACATGGCGCACGCAGACGTCGGCATTGCCTCCGGAAAGCTTTTCGAGCGGATGAAATCGACGGCGGCGAAGCTCGCCGCTGATAGCGCTAGGTTTGCTGTGAACGAAGCCGACTCCGCTCGCGAATTGCGCGGAATCACCGAGGGCATGTAGATGCCCGCGACGGCGCCATTGACGAGCCTTTCAGGGCTTTATGCCTGGCCTACAGACCATCTAAGCGAAGCAGCCACCTACTGGACCAATACCGCCGAGTCTTGGGAGAGCGCCTTCAACCGGATTTCCGACCACATTTCCACCCCAGGCGGTACCCCCTGGACAGGCGAGGCCGCCGAAACAGCGCAGTCCCGTGCCGACGGAGACAAGATAAAAGTCTCTGGCGTGGCGTATCAATTGCGTGAAGCCGCCGGAATCGCCCAACTCGGGCGGGACCAGCTAGAAGCGTTGAAAGAGCAGGCAATCGGCGCGGTTGATGATGCTCGGGCGGATGGGTTCAGGGTGGGCGACGACCTTACGGTCACCGACACCCGCGCGGGTGGTTCGCACCATGAGCGAGCCGCCCGGAAAGCCCGAGCCGAAGGACACGCCGCGTACATTCGCCATCGTGCAGCGGCACTGGTCGAGCACGACGACGAAATTGGATCCAGGATCACTGCGGCCACCGAAGGCATTAAGAAAGTCGGTTTCGCCGAGGCGAAGCCCGTCGACTTTACGCCGCTGGCTACCTACAGCCCTCCGCCCGACGTCGTTTTGACCTGGTGCGAGCCATTCCTGAGCAGTTTCCTGTGCACCGACTACTACCCCGATGGCAGCAGACATGACTACCGTTACCACTGGGATAGATCGGGTGTGTGGCCGTGAGTTTCGAAGGGGTGCACTAAATAGTGGAGCCGGAAGACACTTCGCTCGCGGAAGGTGTGGAGTTTTACTCCCGTCCTCAGGTTGAGCAATTGGCTGACAAGTCTTGGCGCGCTCATTACCCGGCGTCGGATTGGTCGGTCACCGCGGAAAGCCGCGAATCGGTCATTGAGCGGCTGAAACTTGAAGATCAGCGCCGACTCAAAGAGCAGCCGAGCTACGGTGTAACGCGATTCAAAGCTCTGCACCGGCATCTGATTGAGCCTATTCCTGGTGTCTACGCGATTACTCGCGAGGAAGGCGAGCGCATTCGCGCGACTCAAGATCCACAAGCCGAGTTCGAGCGCATCGCTGACGAGATGGATAGGCAAGCCGGACACAGGTGAGCGCACGCACCGCACGCGTGGCGGCCGTTTTCCGGGGCGACTTCATGGCCTTGCCCAAAGTCTCCTCGTAGCTCGTACAGTCAGGGGCTGTGACCGGCATTTCCGACGACGAACTCCTCGGCCTGTCCGAGTTCGCGCTGCTGCCCGAGAACGCCGAGCAGGCCGGCGTCGAGGGACCGTTGCCGCACGCGCAGCGGATCGATGCGGGTCCCATCAGCGCGCTGCAGTGGGGTGACTCGCCGCCGCGAGTCGTCTTCTTGCACGGCGGCGGGCAGAACGCGCACACCTGGGACACCGTGATCGTCGGTCTGGGGCAACCGGCTGTGGCGGTAGACCTGCCCGGCCACGGGCATTCGGCGTGGCGCGAGGACGGTGACTACTCGCCGCAGCACAACGCCGCGGCGCTGGCGCCGGTGCTCGACGAGCTCGCTCCGCAGGCCGACCTCGTCGTCGGCATGTCGCTGGGCGGGCTGACCGCGGTCCGGCTGGGCGCCGTCGCGCCGGACCTCGTGCGTGAACTCGTCCTCGTCGACGTCACCCCGTCGGCGTTGCAACGATATTCCGAGATGACCAAGGAGCAGCTCGGCACGGTGGCACTGGCGCACGGCGAGCGAGAATTCCCCAGCTTTGCGGCCATGCTGGAGTTGACCACCGCCGCGGCGCCTCATCGAGACCCGAAATCGTTGCGCCGCGGCGTATTTCATAACTCTCGTCGACTCGACAACGGCCGTTGGACGTGGCGCTATGACAGCATCCGGGAAGTCCCCGACTTCGACGGCCTGTGGAACGACGTCGACGGGCTGTCCGCGCCCATCACGCTGGTACGCGGTGGCACCTCGGGCTTCGTCACCGACGCCGACGCCGCCGAGCTCGAGCAACGCGCGCAGACGTTCCGCGGTATGCATGTCGTCAAGAATTCCGGGCATTCGGTGCAAAGCGATCAGCCCCGCGCACTGATCGGCATCCTGCGCGGCGTGCTCGACGGCAGCTAGGTCCGATTGCCGAGCTCCTCCTCGTCGCGCTGCGCGCTCCGCATCGTCGCCCGGCTGAAGCTCACCGCCTACGTTGGTTGGTATGAGTTCCCCTGGCCCTCGCGTCGGCGTACAGCTTCAGCCGCAACATGCCCCGCACTACCAAAGCATCCGTGACGCGGTCCGCCGCTGCGAGGACGTCGGCGTCGACGTCGCGTTCAACTGGGATCACTTCTTTCCGCTCTACGGCGATCCCGACGGCGCGCACTTCGAATGCTGGACAATGCTTGCCGCCTGGGCCGAGCAGACATCGCGCATCGAGATCGGCGCGCTGGTCAGCTGCAACTCCTACCGCAATCCCGAGCTGCTCGCCGACATGGCCCGCACCGTCGACCACATCTCGCACGGGCGGCTGGTGTTGGGTATCGGCTCGGGTTGGAAACGCAAGGACTACACCCAGTACGGCTACGAGTTCGGCACCGCGGGAAGCCGACTCGACGATCTCGCCGCGGCCCTGCCGCGGATCAAGTCCCGGTTGGCCAAGCTCAATCCGGGGCCGACCCGCGACATCCCGGTGCTGATCGGCGGCGGCGGCGAGAAGAAGACCCTGCGGCTGGTCGCCGAGCATGCCGACGTCTGGCACAGCTTCGCCGACGCAACCGCCTATCCCGCCAAGTCGGCCGTGCTGGCCGAGCACTGCGCCGCCATCGGGCGTGATCCGGCCGGCATCGAACGGTCGGCCGCGGTGGGCGGCGAGACCGGAGCCGCGGATGCCGGCCGGTTGATCGCCGAGGCCGCGGCGCTGACCGACCTCGGTGTCGGCCTGCTGACCATCGGCGCTTCCGGCCCGGACTACGACCTGACGGGCGCCGAGACGTTGTGCCGCTGGCGGGATCGCCGTTAGGCCCAAGTCGCCACCTTCGGCGTGAGAAACTTTCCCGCGGATTTGTCGGGCGGGGCGAAAGGCCTGAGAAAAGACATGCCTAAGACATACGGGGCCAAAGAGAAGGATCAGGTCGTTGCCTTCATTCTCAACCAAGTACTGATCGGCAAGCTGCGGACCGGTGACCGGGTCGACCGCAACGAAATCGCCAGGGTGTTAGGCATCAGCCGCGTCCCTATTCAAGAAGCCATCGTCCAGCTCGAACACGACGGGTTGCTGTCCACTCGCTACCATCGGGGTGCCTTCGTCTCGCGCTTCGACGCAGACACCATCTCCGAGCATTACGAGTTGCACGGTGTGCTCAACGGCATCGCCTCGGCCCGTGCCGCGACCAACCCGACCCCGCGCATCCTGGGCCAGCTCGAAGCCGCCATGCGCACGTTGCGGGCCTC
>Ga0209656_10002604_pt1 | contig 11672 bp, 9 predicted proteins | sample BogFormECP12_OM2_FD_188239 | JGI IMG/M metagenome (GOLD analysis project Ga0209656, IMG submission 188239) | Bog forest soil microbial communities from Calvert Island, British Columbia, Canada - ECP12_OM2 (SPAdes) (version 2) | ecosystem: Environmental > Aquatic > Freshwater > Wetlands > Bog ... | reverse complement strand
TGGCCGTTGACCGAAGCATCAAAGGCCGCTTGAAACCGGGCGCTGGCGCGGACGAACCCGGTGAAAAGCGCCGGGGTAAGCGGGGTCGAATACGAGATCCAGCAAATCGCGGAAACTTGACGGCCAGGCACAATGCCGCGATAGACCTTTAGACCACTCCCAGTCGCATTACCTAGGGCAGGTTGGTGACCATTCAGTGGCGCGCTCTGCGGGAGCATTGACACCGTGTCGGCCCCATAGATCGCAACTAAATCTATATTTATGAATACCATAGAGATGCTCTTGAGGGTTGGCGCGATAGCTCCTGGACTTGCGATGCCACTTGACTTGTGCGGCGCAAAGTCTCCTTTTGTTCGCCGAGGCAGATTTGTTCAAATGCTTGTGTATAAAGCACATAGTAGGAAGCCCCACAGGTCATGGATGGACGGCACTTGCCAGCCTTGGGGCCAGCATCGAACGAGCGAATTACCTAAATTGGACAAGACTTTACACACCCCGTATGGAAGGACTACACGAACGCTGGGTACGTAATCGGCTCCCAAGCTGAGCGGTCGTGCGAGAATCTCAGACGTATGAAGGCGCAAAGTAAGCGGTGATGGTGTTTGTAAATCGTGATGGTGTCTGTGAATCGATAATCCAACATGCAAACCAGGGTTCCACAACTCGACGGGGTTCGCGGCATCGCCATTCTGCTGGTGATGCTCGTCAACACCACCGAAAAATATCCCGCACTACATCTGCAGCGCGCTTTCGCCGATGGATGGATGGGCGTGGATCTGTTTTTTGTTTTGTCGGGTTTTTTGATTACCGGGATTCTGCTGGACGCCAAAGTCTCGCAACACTACTTCCGGAATTTTTATATCCGCCGTGTTTTGAGAATCTTGCCGCTCTACTATGCGGTGCTGCTGTTCATGTTCTTGCTAGTGCCGCTATTGCGCCCTTCGGAGGCCCACGTGGTGTTTGAAAGATCTTCGCCGTGGTGGGCGTATCCGCTGTTTCTGCAGAATTTCTTGGTCGCCTTGCCCACGCAGGCGGTGGGGCCGCTCGGAGCGTCCTGGTCGCTGGCCATTGAGGAGCAGTTTTACCTGATATGGCCGCTGGTGGTGCGCTATTGCTCCATCCCGCAGCTCCGGCGTATTGCGGTGGTCATGATCCTAATCGCCGCGCCGCTGACGTTTTATCTAGGATCGCATCACGTGCTAATTTATTCGAATGTATTCTGCCGCCAGGTCGGATTGATGGCCGGAGCGTTGCTGGCGTTGCTGTTGCGTTCCGAAGGACTCGAGCCCGCCAAGTACGTCAAGTCGGCGTGGATTTGCTTTGCGGTGACCCTCACGCTGGCATTGGTGAGCGAGGCCCGCGGCGCGCGGTGGCTGGCGTTTACCATGGTCGCGCTTGCAGCAGGGGCCTTTATCTTTCTCGCTTTGTATTCGGAACAGAAATGGCTGCAAGCCGTCTTACGTAACCGCTTCCTGATGTACACCGGAACCATCAGCTACGGCTTGTACCTGCTGCACAAGACTGTGGACGATCTGACGCAGTCGCTGCACATTGACCGGCATCCCGTGCTCATCCTGCCAGCCATATTTCTGGGCTCGTACGCAGCGGCGACGGTCTCGTGGAATTTGCTGGAGAAACCCTTTCTGGGGCTGAAGAAACGGTTCCTGGCCGAACGGGCCGAAGCGTGATCTTGCGCCGGGATTCCGTCCGCAGACCTCCGTATCGATAGATTTTTCAAAAATTAACTTGTCTTGGAGGCTGTCGGGGCTACACTTGTGCTCCTCAAGCGCACAACAGTCTTGTTCTACCATTCGTGAGAGGAGCGGCCCATGCCAAAACCGGTCTTAGTGGTTGACCCCGTGGCGATCGAAGGTCTGGAGCTCGATCCTATCAATCCCGATTGGATTCTCAGCGGTGAACCGGTGGCGCGAACCCGGAAAGTAGCCACCAGCGGAGACTGGGCAGCCACTCTGGTGGTGTGGGACTGCACTCCTGGCGCTTTCCATTGGCGCTTCAACCGCGACGAATCGATCTACGTGCTCACCGGCGAGGCCTTTATGACCACCCATGAAGGGGAGGAACGCCGCTTCGCGGAGGGCGATTTGGGATATTTCCCGGCGGGATTTTGCTGCAACTTCCGGGTTACGAAATATTTTCGCAAGGTGGCGGTGCTGCGGGAGACCATGTGGTCGCCGCTGAGCCGCGCGCTCAAAGGGTGGAATAAACTGTGCCGCATGGCCGGACTGGAGAGAAAACCGGTTTGGCCGCAAATGGTTCCCGCGCCACTGGCGCTTCCTGCGGCAATTGGCGCGGAAGTTATGCCGCAACCAGGAGTGAACTCTCTGACTTGTGCGCCACCGGTGGCACAACTTTCCGACGCGCCCAAGGCGCAGGCGCATTATCTGTGAGGTTCGATTTGCGGCCTGCGCCGCCGTCGTTGCTGCACCCGATGCGGAAAGACGCCCACCCCTGATGACGCGACCCTCCAGACTCTATCCCGGCGATTTTGTGGAGGTGAAAACACCTGCCGAAATTCTACAAACGCTGGATGCGGATGGTGCGGTGGACCATCTGCCGTTCATGCCGGAAATGGTGGAGTTTTGCGGCCGGCGCTTTCGCGTTTCGCGGCGCGTGGTGAAAACTTGTTCCTTCAACACGCGTTCGACCATGCACGCGTTCGCGGCCGATGACGTGGTGTTGCTTGAGGAATTGCGCTGCTCCGGCGCGGCCCACGACGGCTGCGAAAAAGCCTGCATGATTTTTTGGCGCGAATGCTGGCTGCGGAAGGTTGCGGGCGATGCTTCGCAAATGGCTACATCGCAGGAAGGTGCCGTGGCGCTGCGGGCGCGGCTGAAGACCACTACCTCGCGGAACGTTTATTTTTGCCAGGCCAGCGAACTGACTCGCGCGGCGCGCCAGTTGTCACGGCCGGAGCGTTTCACCAAATGCTTCGACGAACTCTCCGCGCGCAATTGCAACATTTTCGTAATGGCGCAGCGCATCGCCATCTGGACGTTCTGGCGCATCCGCCGCTCGCTTCTGGGCCCATTTGCACGCGGCGAAAACAAGGCTACCCCAGCGGAAACTCTGAACCTGCGCGCCGGGGAATTGGTGGAAGTGAAGCCGTTGGAGGGCATCCGCCAGACTTTGAACGACCGGTCGTCCAATCGCGGACTATGGTTCTCGCCGGAGATGCGCCTGCTGTGCGGCAAACAACGCCGCGTGGCGCAGCGCATTGACAAGATCATCGTCGACGGCACGGGCGAAATGCGGAAGTTGCACAACACCGTGTACCTCGAAGGGTCCATGTGCGGCTGCGCTTACGTAGCTTTTGGCGGGTGTTCGCGCGGCGAATTTAACTATTGGCGGGAGATTTGGGTGCGCCCAGCGGATCCGCAAGGAGCGTCGCAAAACACGGGCGGCTGAAAAGATGGTTTCACCGCGGCTTTTGCAGCAAGCATACCCCGGTCCACGGAAAACTTGGGGGGATGCGTTGCGGTTCTGGCAGTAGCGCCAGCAACTCCTGGGGCGCACGCCCAAACTCTGCGGCGGTTTTGAGCATGCCATGCACCTCTTTCGCTTCCCAGCCACAGGGTTTGAAAAAATCCGCGCCTTCCAGTGGGCCGAACTTGAAAGCCGCGTTGGCTTCGCTCAGTTGTTTGCCCGTCGAGCGCTGCATCAATTTAAGCTGACCCGGCGACGCCAGATCCACGATCCAGTTCTGAAAATGCTTCTGAGCTGCCAAGTCGCGCGCCAGGGCTGCCACATCCTCGCTGGCGAAATAAATCAGCAAGCCTTCGCTCATCACCGCGATTTTCTCCGCTCTTCCATTGAGCGCCGCGAACAGCGACCGACGCGCCGCGACGTCGGATAAATCAAGCGCCACGCGCTCCAGACGACACTTGGGAGTATCGCCAGCCAGTATTTCTTTCTTGTAGGAAACAATTTCCGGAAAATCCACCTCCACCCACCGCAGTGTGGCGGGCAGATCCATGCGATAAGGGCGCGCGTCGAGTCCAGCAGCAAGATTCAGCAATAATTGTGCTCCCTCTTGCACCACTTGCGAGACGAACTTGTCGAACAGGTAGGTGCGCGCCACCCAGGCCCATTCATGTTTGTTGCCTTGCGCCAGAGTGTTGGCGATCTGGAAGCCGCGCTCGCCTGCGAGCTTTTCGGCAAAAGGATCGCGGAATAACGCATCGGGGCGCTTGGTCTCCAGCGCGCGAAAATAGGCAACCCACCGCGCGGTGTCGGAAACGTTGCGAACTGCGGAACCTGCATCACCCATGTTGGCCCCATGATCGTTGAGAGTAAGGTGTGATATGCGTGAGTTAGATTATGGGGTAAATTTCCGCGGCCTGGTACGAGAATTACATCAGCGAACGAGGAAACGTTACGCGATTTTGCTGTGCGGAATGGCTTTTGAAGCTTGGTACGATAGGCCAATGGCTCGCCACAAAGTAAGGCTCAGAGTCTCCTGAGAAACTCGATGTTCGTTGCGGACTTTTGACGCTATGAGAGAAGCCCGAGAAAGGTTCGCGTTCAGTTGAAACCAACCGTCCTGGTCGTCACCACTTCGTGTTGGTTTCCGACCGCTCGCCTGGCCGTCGCCCTAGCTAACGCTGGTTGCGCAGTGCAAGCCGTCTGTCCCCCAGGCCATCCCATTACCAAAACCACGGTGGTCAAACACACTTTCGTGTATCGCGGACTAGCGCCGTTGAAATCGATTCGGTCTGCCATTACCGCGACGAATCCCGACTTACTGGTCTCCGGCGACGATTTGGCGACGTCGCACCTGCATGGCCTGTATGAGCAGAATTCCAGCGCAGGAAAGTCCGGTGCGGCAATTTGTGCGTTGATCGAACGTTCCCTGGGCGCGCCGGAAAATTTTGCGATGATCGACGACCGCGCGTCTTTCATGCAAGTTTCTCAACAAGCGGGCGTCCGGGTTCCGCAAACTGCGGTTATCTCCGATTTCGCAGAGCTCGATCGCTGGGCCGCGCAATTAGGATTTCCTCTGGTTCTCAAAGCCAACGGCACCTCCGGCGGTGATGGTGTTCGCGTCGTCCACAATAGCGGCGAAGCGCATCGCGCTCTGGGGGTCCTGCAGGCGCCGCCGCTTCTCGCGCGCGCGGTCAAGCGCGCCTTATTCGATCGCGACACCACCTTGCTTCGGCCCTCTTTGCTTCGCCGCACCTCCGCGGTCACCGCGCAATCCTTCATCTCCGGCACTGAAGCCACGAGCGCCGTGGCCTGCTGGAAGGGCGAGGTGCTCGCCAGCCTGCATTTTGCCGTGCTGCAAAAAGGTCACTTCGCGGGCCACGCCACGGTTCTGCGCCGCATGGCGCACCCGGAAATGGCCGCCACTGCCGAGACCATGGTGCGCCGCCTGCAACTCTCGGGACTGCACGGTTTCGACTTCATGCTCGAAAACGATTCTCAGCGCGCCTACTTGATTGAAATCAATCCACGAGCGACGCAGGTGGGGCATCTCAGCTTCGGTTCCGGGCAGGATCTGCCTGGAGCACTCATCGCCTCATTACGGGGGACAACTCCCAACCCCGCACCGAAGGTCACGGACAACGAGGTCATCGCGCTGTTTCCCCAGGAGTGGTTGCGGGATCCCGCGAGTCCGTTTCTTCGTTCTGGCTATCACGACGTTCCGTGGGACCAACCGGAATTACTGCGCGCCTGCGTGCAAAAGGCTGGAGGGCAGCGAGTCAACAAGTGGGTGCACTATTTTCGCCCTTCGAACTGACCAAGTCCGGCTCTCGGTATCGTTTATCTTATTGCTCCACAAGCAACTTAACCGGCAGGACCCAAACGCAGCGCGCCGCTTTACCCTTAAACCGCTAAGCGGCTACACTGCATCTGTCATTTTTGTTAGCACTATCCGCCGCCCGAAAAAATCCTTCGAGGATTGCGCATGACGAAGCAAGACGTGACTATTCTAGGTGCCGGACCGTACGCGCTCGCAACCGCGGCGCATTTGCGAGCCATACCCGGGCTGGAGGTTGGGATTTTTGGCGATCCCATGTGGTTCTGGAAGAGCCAGATGCCCGCGGGAATGCTGCTCCGTTCGGACTGGGGTGCATCCCAACTTTGGGACCCCAAGCACGAATTCTCTCTGGAAGCCTATCAAGCCGAAACCGGCGACCGCTTTTCCGCCCCGGTGCCGCTGGCGGGCTTCGTGAATTATGGTTTGTGGTTTCAGCGCAAAGCCGTCCCGCATCTGGACACCCGAAAAATCGCCATGATCGAATCGGAGGGGCCGGGCTTTCGCCTGACCCTCACAGACGGCGAATTGATTCAAACCCAACGGGTTATCGTGGCTGCGGGGATCTGCCCATTTGCTCGCCGTCCCGCCGAATTTGCGAATCTGCCCGGCGAACTCGTCTCGCATTCTTCTGAGAATGTGCCCTTCGCGCAATTCCGCGGCAAGACCGTCGCCGTCGTCGGCGGCGGGCAAAGCGCCCTCGAATCCGCCGCTCTGCTGGTGGAAAATGGCGCGGCCGTGGAACTTCTGATCCGCGGTGGAGCCCCAAAATATCTGGGCTGGCGAAAAAAGATCAAAAGCCTCGGGCCCATCTCCAAGCTGGCGTACTCCTGGACGGACGTGGGACCCGCGGGCATCAGCAATCTGGTCTCCACGCCGGCATTGTTGCGCATGCTGCCGCGCGATACGCAGGACTATCTGCGCAAGCGCTCCATCCGGCCAGCAGGTGCCGGCTGGCTGAAGCCTCGCCTTGAGCCCATCAAAATGACTTGTGGGCGCTCGGTACAATCCGCGAAGGCCGTCGGCGGACAGTTGCAAGTTAGCCTCGATGACGGTTCCCAGCGCATCGTCGACCATTTACTGCTGGGCACCGGCTATCGCATTGATGTCTCACGATACAACTTTCTATCCCCCGCCATCGTCGCAAAAATCAAGATGGCCGACGGCTTCCCGCAACTCACGGGCGCCTTCGAATCCTCGGTGCCACGCTTGCACTTCTTGGGCGCCCCCGCCGCATGGAGTTACGGCCCATTAATGTACTTTGTCTCTGGAACAAAGTACGCTGCCAGCCGCCTCGCCACTCATCTCGCAAAACGCGATGGGAAGGCTTAGACTCGGCAATTTGCATGTCCCCTTCCTCACCAACATCAACCGACGGCCCAGCCAGAGCCGAGCCGCAACCCAGTGCTGCAGCTGGCGCCGTGGTCATCGGTGGCGACTATCAGGGATTGGGTATCGTGCGGAGCCTGGGTCGCCGCGGCATTCCCGTTTGCGTCATCGACGACGAACGCTCGATCTCTCGTTACTCCCGGTTCGCGACGCATGCCGTCCACGTTCCCAATCTTCGCAACGACGACGCCATCGTCAGGGAATTGCTGGCGCTTGCACAGCGATTTAGCTTGAAAGGCTGGGTACTGTTTCCCACTCGCGACGAGATCGTGGCCGCCATCTCTCGCCATCGCGCGGAACTCACCCCGTGGTTCCGCGTGCCCACCCCGTGCTGGGAAACCATCCAATGGGTGTGGGACAAGCGCAGCACCTGCGAGATCGCTAGGAAATTGCAGCTGCCGATCCCAGAAACCTGGAACCCCCGCTCCCCCGCGGACCTAACGCAAATTACCTCCCCTTTTCCGCTTGCCGTCAAGCCAGCCATCAAAGAACATTTTTTTTATACCACCCGCGCCAAAGGCTGGTCCGCCTCCAATCCAAGCGAGCTGAGTACGCTGTTCCAGAGAGCCCAACGCATCGCGGGAACCGATGAAATCCTGATTCAAGACATGATTCCCGGTGGCGGCGTCTATCAATTCGGCTATTGTGCATTTTTTAAAAACGGCCAAGCCCTGGCCAGTATGGTCAGCCGTCGCCGCCGCCAGCACCCCCACGACTTCGGCCGCGCCAGCACTTTCGTGGAAACCGTCGAAAGCCCGGAAATCGAAGCGCTCTCCACAAGATTACTGAGCGGCATCAATTACTACGGCTTGGTCGAAGTGGAGTTCAAGGAAGACCCGCGTGATGGCCAATTCAAACTTCTCGACATCAACGCGCGGACCTGGGGCTATCACACCTTGGGTGCCGCCGCCGGCGTCGATTTTCCCTACCTCCTCTATTGCGACCAGCTTGCCAAACCGGTGTCCGCTGCGCGCGCCAAATCCGGGTGCTCCTGGATACGCATGCTCACGGATTTTCCCACCGCAATTCTGGACATCGCCAACGGCCGTTTATCGGTATCGGAGTATTTCCGCTCCTTGCGCACCTTTAACACCGAAGCCGTTTTCAGCCTAAACGATCCCGTACCTGGTTTAATGGAGTGCCTCCTGCTCCCGTATTTGATCATCAAGCGTGGATTCTGACGGCGCAAAGTAATTGTCACCGTCAGGGAGAAGCGGCCCATGATCGCCGGCTAGCGCCCTCGAAATAGGAAAACTTCGGGCTGCAGCGGAAGACCCATTCCGTTGCTAAGGCATGAATGCACGGTGACTCCTGACGGTCGGCTGAACGTACTGTAAGTTGTTGTAAAAAATTGCCTTATGGGCTATCGAAAATCGCGCAATTCACCGCGTTGGAAGCATACATGCTCTCTTTCGCCCCAGTACTTAGTGTGCCCGGTGGTTCGTTGGTTTTCTTGCGCCGCGGCGATACGCAAGCCATAATCGGAAAGCACGCGACGCTCTCCCAGACCCTATCCTCAGCGCGCGCGTTACAGGTGAACTTATGAAGGGTGTAGTCCTCGCCGGTGGCACCGGCAGCCGTCTCAATCCGCTCACCAAGGTGACCAACAAGCATTTGCTTCCCGTCTACGACAAGCCCATGGTCTATTACCCCATTCAGACCCTGGTCAACGCGGGTATCGAAGAGATTCTTCTGGTGACCGGCGGCAAAAATGCCGGCGATTTTCTGCGCCTGCTGGGCAACGGCCGCGATTTCGGCCTCAAGCATCTCAACTACACCTATCAGGAGGGCGAAGGCGGTATCGCCGAGGCCCTCGGCCTGGCGGAATTTTTTGCCGGCGGCGAACCTATCTGCGTAGTTCTTGGCGACAACATCATTGAAAACAACATCTGCCACGCCGTTGAAAACTTCAAGAAGCAAAAAGAAGGCGCAAAGATCCTCTTGAAGGAAGTCGACGACGCACAGCGTTTCGGTGTTGCCGAGATTCAGGGTAATCGTGTCCTCGGCATTGAAGAAAAGCCCCGGAATCCTAAATCCAATTACGCGGTCATCGGAATTTATTTGTACGACGCCACGGTCTTTCAGAAAATTCACCGCCTGAAGCCTTCCGGGCGGGGCGAACTGGAAATTACCGACGTCAATAATTTTTATATCGACGAAGGCAAACTGACCTACGAAGTGCTCGACGGCTGGTGGACCGATGCCGGGCAATTCGAGTCCCTGCTGCGCGCCAACAGCCTAGTCGCTGAGACTGGCGCCAATAAAATGACCCGCCCCAGCCGTTCCGAAGCGAAAACGCCCGAACTAAAGGACGCACGCGCATGAAAATCTTCGTAACCGGGGGCGCCGGATTCATCGGCTCCAATTTCATTCGTCTGGTTCTGGCGCCTGGGCAACCGCATTCCGTCGTCAATTACGATAAGCTGACCTACGCTGGCAACCTGGCCAATCTCGAGTCTGTCGCCAGTGATCCACGGTACCGCTTTGTGAAGGGTGATATCTGCGACACGCGCGCCGTCGAAGCGGCCATGGCCGGATGCGACGCGGTCGTGCACTTTGCCGCGGAGTCGCATGTCGACCGCAGCATCTACGAACCCGCCGCGGCCATCGAAACCAACGTCACCGGCACGTTCGTCCTGCTGCAAATCGCCAAAAAACTGGCCCTCGCGAAGTTCGTGCATGTTTCCACCGACGAAGTCTACGGCGACATGGCCCCGGACAAATTTTCCGACGAAAAAACGCCCATCCATCCCAGCAGCCCGTACTCCGCCTCCAAAGCCAGCTCCGACTTGCTGGTTTACTCCTACGTGCGCACCTACAATTTCCCTGGCGTGATCACCCGCGCCTCCAACAATTATGGCCCCTATCAGTTCCCCGAGAAATTTCTACCACTGCTCATCAGCAACCTAATCGACGACAAGCCCCTGCCCATCTACGGCGACGGCAAACAGCAGCGCGACTGGCTGCACGTCGAGGATCATTGCCGCGGCATTCTCGCGGTCCTCGAACGCGGCCGCATCGGCGAGGTCTACAACATCGGCGGCGCGGACATCGTGGAAAACATCACCATGGCCAAAACCCTACTCAAAGCCATGGGCAAGCCAGAAACGCTCCTGACCTACGTAAAAGATCGCCCCGGTCACGACCGCCGCTACGCCCTGGATTGCAAAAAGATCGAAGCCGAACTGGGCTGGAAGCCGCAAATCTCCCTCGAACAGGGCCTGCGCCAGACTATCGACTGGTACAAAAGCAATACCGCCTGGGTGGCAGGAGTGCGCGGCGGCGACTACCTCACCTACTACGACAAATACTACGAAAACCGCGACACCTCACTGGATGCCCTAGCGCAAACCGGAGCCAAGCTCACGCGCTGAAATCGAACGATCCTAGTAGCGCCCACTCGTCAGGCCAATCGTCACCGTGTTATCGCCGGGTGCCGCTGTGTCCCGGCTTATTCCCGGATTGGCGCTTTTTCTATCTCCCCGGCGTCAAGCCCGTCCGACGCAGCAAATTCGTTTGGGCCAAATCCTCACCGGTACCACTAGTACCAATTTCGCTCCCCAAAATTCCTGATGATATACATGTGAATTTATGCGGCTAAACCTGTATGATTACACTCCCGGGGAGGCTGTCCCCCAGCCCACAGCGGTTGCTCTTCTGAGATCACCAGATTTGTCGTACCTGTCTTCATTGCAATGCGGAGGAGTGCGAGATTATGCATGGACGTCGGAGCATCGGAACGAGTTGCGCTCTCGCAACGGCATCAGGCGTAAAACTGAAGGTGCTCGACTCGCAACGGCTCGCACGCGCGCGGAAGAGAGCGGCACAGCTAACGCTGTTTGCCGCGGGCCTGCTCCCCACGCTTCTTGGCATTCCACCGCAAGCGCGAGCACAGACCAGCGTCCTCACGCAGCACTATGACAACGCACGCACCGGTGCCAACACCAATGAAACGATTCTGACGCCCGCAAATGTAAACACAAGCAGTTTCGGGAAATTGTTTTCGCAAATGGTCGATGGATATGTGTTTGCGCAGCCATTGTATGTTCCAGGCGTAACCATGGGCGCGGGAACAAAGCAGGCAGGGACGACGCATAATGTGATTTTTGTGGCGACAGAAAACGACTCTGTTTACGCGTTCGATGCTGACACCAACAGTGGTGCGAACGCCTCTCCTCTGTGGCAGATCACTCTCTTGGACGCCTCTCATGGCGCTGCTGCAGGCGCAACTTCAGTGCCAGCGTCCGACCTTTCGAATGGTGTTATGGGGCCAGTGATCGGAATTACTGGAACTCCTGTTATAGACCCGTTGAGCGGGACTCTTTATTTGATGGGAGAGACCAAGGAAAATGGCTCTTACGTGTATCGCTTACACGCATTGAATTTAACCACTGGTGCGGAGAAGGCGTCGTTCAATAGTCCTGTCACGCTCTCCGCCACGGTCGCAGGAACCGGTTCGGGGAGCGTTGGCGGGATTTTAACTTTTGATTCTAAGTGGCAAAACCAA